>Ga0307288_10000047_pt1 | contig 45210 bp, 49 predicted proteins | sample ER_DNA_142_FD_194469 | JGI IMG/M metagenome (GOLD analysis project Ga0307288, IMG submission 194469) | Bulk soil microbial communities from the East River watershed near Crested Butte, Colorado, United States - ER_DNA_142 | ecosystem: Environmental > Terrestrial > Soil > Floodplain | place... | reverse complement strand
GGCTCGTCGCATCCTGGGGCTGGAGTAGGTCCCAAGGGTTGGGCTGTTCGCCCATTAAAGCGGTACGCGAGCTGGGTTCAGAACGTCGTGAGACAGTTCGGTCCCTATCTGCTGTGGGCGTTGGAGAGTTGAGAGGAGTCATCCCTAGTACGAGAGGACCGGGATGAACATGCCTCTGGTGTATCTGTTGTCCTGCCAAGGGCATCGCAGATTAGCTACGCATGGAACGGATAACCGCTGAAAGCATCTAAGCGGGAAGCCGTCCTCGAGATAAGCTCTCCCATCCCCTTGAGGGAGTAAGACCCCTGGTAGACCACCAGGTTGATAGGCCGGCGGTGGAAGCGCAGCAATGTGCGTAGCCGACCGGTACTAATGGGTCGAGGGCTTGACGGATATTTTTATCTACCCATCCGGTCTTGTGCGGTTTTCAAGCTCCACCGGGGCTGTCTCGCAAAATTTCCGGTGGCGCATAGCGAGTGGGAGACACCTCTTCCCATTCCGAACAGAGCAGTTAAGCCACTCAGCGCCGATGGTACTTGGGGGGCAACCCCCTGGGAGAGTAGGTCGCCGCCGGTTTGTCTTAGAAGTCCGGGCCGCGCATAGTCGCGGCCCGATTTCGTTCGGGCTAGCTGCGCGCTACGGCCCCGTCGAGCGGCTTGCGTAGCGCTGCTACGCGGCGCCACTCGCCGGGACCGGATCGCTTGCTATCCGAACGCCTCGGGCTCGCGCCTATGCGCGGCCCGGACTTCAGTAGCCCTCTTTTCCCTAGGCGGACTGCCCTGCCCGAGTCCGACGCCGTCCGAACAAGCCTGCTTCCTCGGCGAGGGTGCAGTGCGCGGTGCGGGCCTGTGCACGGGTCGCGGTTCGTCGGGGCGCGGGCGAAGGGTCCACGCAACCCTGGCGAGTGCTCCCAACGGGTTCTAGCCCGTACTCGCCGAGGGTTGCGAAGTCTATGAGGAGGTCGGCGGCGTCGGTCAGCCGGCCGGTGATTTTGGTCTTCGAATCGAACATGGGTTCGTACTGTAGGTGGGTCCTCGGACGCCATTGGCTTCCTGCAAGAGAGCTTGCAGAAAGGGGGTAGAAATGGCTCTGCAGAGCGGAATCAAGCGTTTGCTGCATGGCAGCGCTACTGGCGAGCAGTAGCGCTGTGAACCCCAGAAGCGCGGTGCTGGGGGGATCCTAGCCCGATCTCGGGTTCTTCTGCAAATCGGAGGACGAGTTTGGCGGTGAGGATGGGGCGCTCGACGTTGGGGGAGTGGCCGGCATCGGCGATCAGGTGGGTCTCGGCCTCGGCGCCCTCTGCGTACTGGTTCAGCGCCCGTCGGGGCTCGTCGATCAGTTGCTCCTCGGCGCCGATCAGGACCATCAGCGGCTTGCCGGTCGCCTTCATCCTCTGGTCCAGCGACTCTTCGTGGATGAAGTGGTCAATGGCGGAAGGAGAGTCGTCGTAGGCGGTGTAGGTGATGCGCTTCAGGTCATCGACGAAGGCGTCGGGCACGTCATAGCCGGGCGCAAACGCAGCGCCGAGGCCGTCGCGGACGGAAGCGTCGGGCTTGACCTGCCAGAGCGCCTCACCGATCAAGGGGGTGTAGGCAAGTCTGCGGGTGAGGCCGGTGGCGCCGTGGTAGGTGTTGTCTGGCGGCATGTCGATGATCACCGCGCGTTTCACGAGCTCGGGGCTCTGCTCGCTGAGCGCGACCGCGACGGAGCCGCCGAGCGAGTGGCCGACAACGGTCCCGTCCCTGACCCCGAGCCGTTCCAGCGCCTCCGCCACCACCTTCGCCTGGTTCTGCGGCGTGTAGCCCTCGCTCGGCTTTTCCGAGCCGCCGTGGCCGAGAAGATCGACGAGGACGACGCGGTGGCCGGATTCGAGCAGCGGGACCATGCCGTCCCACCAGTCCATGGCGCAGGTGTAGCAGTGGATCAGCACGATCGGCTCGGCATCGCGGGGGCCGTGTTCGGCCACCTGCAGGTCGCCGTCGGGAAGGTCGAGGATCCGCCCGCCGGGCACCGTCACCTCCGCCTCCTCGGTCTTGCCATCGACCCAGAGGGCGTTGAGAACGAGCAGCGCCAGCAGCGCTACCGCCACACCGATGCCGATCTTCACCCGTCTCCCCATGGCCGGCCGTTACCCTAGCCGGAACCATGGAGAAGTTCGTGATCCAGGGCGGGGTTCCCCTCTCCGGGGAATTGACCGTCGCCGGCAACAAGAACGCGGCCCTGCCGATTCTCGCCGCCTGCCTGTTGACCGAGGAGGAGGTGCTGCTGCACCGGGTGCCGCGGATTCGCGACACCGAAGCGCAGATCGCGCTGCTGGAGAACCTCGGGGTCGAGGTCGCCTGGGTCGCGGACAACAGCGTCCGCCTTTGCGCCCGCGCCGTCGCCGGGGGCATGGTTGACGAGGAGCTCTCGCGCCAGATCCGCGCCTCCTTCCTGCTCGCGGGGCCGCTGCTCGCCCGCTTCGGCGAGGCGAAGATGCCGCCGCCTGGAGGCGACTTCATCGGCCGCCGCCGGCTCGACGCCCATCTCGACGCCTTCAAGGACCTCGGCGCCCGCGTCGACGGCAGCCGCTGGATCGAGCTTTCCGCCTCGGGCGGTCTTAAGGCCTGCGAGATCTTCATGGACGAGCCCTCGGTGATGGGGACCGAGAACGCGCTGATGGCGGCGGCCCTGTGTCCGGGCGCGACCCAGATCTCCAACGCCGCCTGCGAGCCGCACGTCCAGGACTTGGCGCGGCTGCTGGCGAAGATGGGCGCTCGCGTCGAGGGCATCGGCTCCAACGTGATGACGGTGCACGGGGCGGCGAGCCTCGGCGGCGCCGAGCACTCGATCTGCGCCGACCACATCGAGGTCGGCAGCTTCATGGCGCTTGCGGCGGCGACCGGCGGCGAGCTGCGGATCCGCGACGTCGAGGCGGGCGACCTGACGATGGTCAGGCGCCAGTTCAAGCGCCTTGGGCTGCGCTCGGAGTTCGAGGGGGCCGACATGATCGTCCCGGCCGGCCAGCACCTGCAGGTCGAAGCGGACCTCGGCGACGCGATCCCGAAGATCGAGGACGGGCCCTGGCCCGCCTTCCCTGCCGACCTCACCTCGATCGCCCTGGCGCTGGCGACCCAGGCCGAAGGCGAGGTCCTGATCTTCGAGAAGATGTTCGAGAACCGTCTCTTCTTCGTCGACAAGCTCGTCGCGATGGGCGCTCGGATCACGCTGTGCGATCCCCACAGGGCGATCGTCAGCGGTCCGAGCCGGCTTCACGGCGAGCGCGTCTCCAGCCCTGACATCCGCGCCGGGATGGCGATGCTCATCGCCGCCTGCGCGGCGGAGGGGACCTCGGAGATCGGCGAGATCCGCCAGATCGACCGCGGCTACGAGCAGATCGACGAGCGCCTGCGCGGGCTCGGCGCCCAGATCGAACGCGTATCTGCAGAGGTCCCTGCTTAGGGCGTCCCCGAGCAGGGGAATCTCCACCGCCCGCGTAAGGTCAGGCCGATGATTCACCCGATCCCACCGGGAACGCGGGACGTGCTGCCCGACGAGATGCGCGAGCTGCGCAGGCTCAAGCAGGCCCTGCTCGAGGTCTTCGAGGGGCGCGGCTACGGCCAGGTGGCGACGCCGGCGCTCGAGTACGACGAGGTGATGGCGCGCGGCGACGGTCGCGCCGCCCGCTCCTCCTACCGCTTCTTCGACGAGAGCGGCGAGCTCTTGGCCCTGCGCTCGGACATGACCGTGCCGATCGCCCGCCTCGTCGCCGGCCGTTACGCCGACAGCGAGCCGCCCTACCGCCTCTGCTATCTCGCCAGCGCCTACCGGGCCGTACGGCCCCAGAGCGGCCAGCTGCGGGAGTTCGAGCAGGCCGGCGTCGAGCTGATCGGCGCCTCCGCCGCAGAGGGAACGGTCGAGGTGATCGAGGTCCTCGAGGCAGCGCTCGACGCGGCCGGCCTCGGCCAGGCGGTGATCGGGCTCGGCGACGCAGACCTCTACCGGCAGCTGCTGGAGGAGCTCGGGGTCGAGGGAGAGGCGCGGGACGGCGTCCTCGCCAGCCTCGCCACACACGACCTTGTCGGGCTGGAGGAGCGGCTGACCGCGGCGGGGATCGGCTCCGAGCGGGTCGGAACCTGCGTGGCGCTGACCCAGCTGCGCGGTGGCAGAGAGGTGCTGGAGCAGGCGCGCGGGCTCGGCGGCGCGGCGGTCGAGCGCGCGATCGCCCGGATCGGCGATACCTACGAGGAGCTGGAGCACCGCGGTGCCGCCGACCGGGTCCAGATCGATCTCGGCCTGCTGCGCGACCTCGGCTACTACAGCGGCGCGATCCTCGAGGTCTACGACCCGGCCCTCGGCTACGTCCTCGGGGGCGGCGGCCGCTACGACGGGCTGATGAAGCGTTTCGGGCTCGACCTCTCGGCCGCCGGCTTCGGTCTCTATCTCGGGCGCGTTCACACCGCCCAGTTGCGGGAGCAGGGGAGGGGCGGGTCGTGAGCGCGCTGAAGATCGCGGTTCCCCGCGGCGCCCTCTTCGGCGAAACGCTCGACGTCCTCGACGCCGCCGGAATCGAGACCGCCGAGCTGCGCGGCGGCTCCCGCTCGCTGATCTTCGAGACCTCCGGGGTGACGCTGGTGACCGTGCGTCCCTCCGACGTGCCCATCTACGTCGAGGCCGGCGCCGCCGACGTGGGCATCACCGGCAAGGACGTTCTGCTCGAGCAGTCCGACCGCGTCGTCTACGAGCTGCTCGACCTCGGCTATGGCCGCTGCCGCATGGTCCTCGCCGCCCGCACCGGCAACGACCGCCTGGCGGAGGCGCAGCGGCGGCTGGGGACGATGCGGATCGCGACGAAGTACCCGCGGATAGCCGAGCGCTACTTCGAGTCGACCGGCCGCCAGGTCGAACTGGTCGAAGTCAAGGGCTCGGTCGAGCTGGCGCCGCTGGTCGGGCTCGGCGACGGCATCGTCGACCTCGTCGCCACCGGCCGCACCCTGGAAGAGAACGAGCTCGAGGTCCGCGAGGAGATCGTCGAGTGCAGCGCCCGTTTCGTCGCCAACCGCGTCTCCCACAAACTTCGCGCTGCCGAGATCGACGAGCTGACCGCGAATCTGCGCGAGGCGAGCCGGCGATGAGAGTGCGGAGCTTCGAGTGGAGGGGCGCGTTCGAGACCGCCGAGGAGCTGCGCGAGTGGGCGGCTGAGGCCGCTCCCGAGGTCGACGTGGGGCCGATCGAGCGCGAGGTCCGCAGCGGCGGCGACGAGGCGGTGCTGGAGCTGACCAGCCGCTACGACGCGCCCGGCGCCGCGCTCAACGGCCTCGGGGTCGATCCCGCTGACGCCGAAGCCGCTCTCGCGGTGGTCGAGCCGGAGCTGCGGACGGCGATGGAGGTGGCGGCCGCCAACATCCGCCAGGTCGCCGAGGCCCAGATCGGCTCCGAGCGGACGGTCGAGCTTCCCGCGGGGCAGAAGGTCGAGCTGCGCGAGGTGCCGGTCGGGGCGGCGGGGGTCTACGCGCCCGGCGGCCGTGCCGCCTATCCCTCCTCGCTCCTGATGTGTGCGATCCCGGCGCAGGTGGCGGGGGTCGAGCGGATCGCGGTTGCCTCGCCGCCGGGGCCCGACGGCCGTCTCCACCCGCTCGTCCTCGCCGCAGCGGCCCTCTGCGGGATCGAGGAGGTCTACGCGATGGGTGGGGCGCAGGCGATCTTCGCCCTCGCCTACGGGACCGAGACGATCGTCCCGGTCGACGTCGTCGCCGGACCGGGCAACGCCTGGGTGCGCGAGGCCAAGCGCGCTGTCTACGGCCAGGTCGGGATCGACTCGCTGGCCGGCCCCTCCGAGCTGATGCTGATCGCCGGGCACGACACCGACCCACAGTGGGCGGCGCTCGACCTCTGCGCCCAGGCCGAGCACGGGCCGGAAAGCCCGCTGGTCGCCGTCGCGGTCGAGGAGCGGGTGCTGGAAGCCATCGGCGATGCGAGCGAGGTCGCAGCCGCCTCCCGTCCCAGCGTCAGCGAGGCACCGCTGGCGCTGGTGCAGGTGCCCGATGCCGAGGCGGGGATCGCGCTCGCGAATGCGTATGCGCCCGAGCACCTGGAGCTGCTGGAGACCGACGCGGCGCTGCTCTCCGACCGCGTCACCACCGCCGGCTGCGTCTTCGTCGGCCGCCATGGCGCCACCGCCTTCGGCGACTACCTAGCGGGCTCCAGCCACGTGCTGCCGACCGGCGGTGCGGGTCGCTACGCGGGCCCGCTCGGCCCCGGCTCCTTCCGCCGCCGCATCTCCAGCGTCGAGATCACGGCCGCCGCGGCGGGCGAGCTGGCCCTGCACGTAGACGCCTTGGCCGAGGCGGAGGGCTTCCCCGTCCACGGCGAGTCAGCGATGATTAGGCGATGAGCAGATCCGCAAGCAAAGAGCGGCAGACGGCCGAGACCCAGATCCGGCTCTCGCTCGACCTCGACGGCGGCGAGGCGGGCGCCGAGACCGGGGTCGGGTTCCTCGACCACATGCTCGACCTGCTGGCGCGGCACGGCCGCCTCGGGCTGAAGGTCGAGGCGCAGGGCGACCTGGAGACGGGAGCCCACCACACGGTCGAGGACGTCGGCATCGTCTTCGGGCAGGCGCTCGACGCGGCGCTCGGCGACCGCGCCGGGATCCGCCGCTACGGCTCGGCCCTGGTGCCGATGGACGAGTCCCTGGCCGAGTGCGCGATCGACATCTCCGGCCGTCCTTACTGCGACTTCTCCGCCGAGCTGCCGGTCGTCTCGATTGCCGGCTTCGACAGCGAGCTGGCCGAGGAGTTCTTCCGGGCCGTCGCCAGCAGCGCAAAACTGACCCTGCACATCTGGGTTCGCTCCGGCACCAACGCCCACCACATGATCGAGGCTTCCTTCAAGGCCTTCGCCCGCGCCCTGCGGGTGGCCGTCTCGATCGATCCGGAGGAGAGCGGCGTCCCCTCGACCAAGGGGACCCTGAGCGAATGAGCGCGCGGATCGCGATCCTCGACTACGGAGTGGGGAATCTCCGCTCTGTTGAGAAGGCGCTGGAGCACGTCGGTGCCACTGCCAGGATCAGCAGCGACCCGACTCAGGTGCGGGCCGCGGACGGCGTCATCCTGCCGGGAGTTGGGGCCATGCCGCGGGCGATGGAGAGGATCCGCGAGTACGGCGTGGACGAGTTGATCGCCGAGCGGTGCGGCGCGGGGGTGCCGATCCTCGGCATCTGCCTCGGTCTGCAGCTGCTCTTTGAGTCGACCACCGAGTTCGGCGGCGCCGACGGCCTTGGGCTGCTGGAGGGGCCGGTGAGCGAGCTCGAAGCAGAAGGGCTGAAGGTCCCGCACATCGGCTGGGCCCCGGTGCGGTGGGAGCGCGATTCGCGCTTGACCGAGGGGCTGCCGTCGGGTACGCCGTTCTACTTGGTCCACTCCTTCGCGCCGCGGCCCGCGGCCGAGAACCTGCTGGGGACCGCCGAGTACGGCAGCCGCTTCGCCTGCGCCGCGGAGCGCGACAACGTCTTCGGCGTCCAGTTCCACCCGGAGAAGTCGAGCTCCGCCGGCCTGCGGCTGCTCGCCAACTTCGCCGGCATCTGCGCCAAGTCGCCTGCGGCCGCGTAACGACTCGGTGCTCCTCTACCCGGCGATCGACATCCGCGGCGGCCAGGCGGTGCGGCTGCTGCAGGGCGACTACGAGCGCGAGACGACCTACGACTCCGACCCTGTAGACGCAGCTCGGCGCTGGGCGGAGGAAGGGGCGGAGTTCCTCCACGTCGTCGACCTCGACGGCGCCAAGGCCGGGGAGCCGCGCAACCTCGACGCGGTGCGGCGGATCGCCTCCTCGGTCCCGTGTCCGGTTCAGGTCGGCGGCGGCTTGCGCGGACCAGAGGCGGTTTCCGCGGTGCTCGCGGTGGGGGCGACGCGGGTCGTGATCGGAACTGCGGCGCTGCGCGACCCGCAGTTCCTCGACGCCGCCCTGGCCGAGCACGGTGAGAGCGTCGTCGTCTCGATCGACACCCGCGGCGGCAAGGTCTCACTGGCCGGCTGGACGGAGACCAGCGAGGTCGACGCGCCGAGCGCCGTCGCCGACCTCACCCGTCGCGGGGTACAGCGCTTCCTCTGCACGGCGATCGAGGTCGACGGGACGATGGAGGGACCGGCGATCCGCGAGCTGAACGGGGTCGCCGCCGCGACCTCGGCCCAGGTGATCGCCTCCGGCGGGGTCGGCGAGCTGGCGCACCTGGAAGAGCTGGCACGCGAGACCGCCCCCAACGTCGAAGGCGCGATCGTCGGCCGGGCGCTTTACGAGCGCAGGTTCACCGTCGCCGAGGCCGTCGCCGCCCTAACCTGAGGCGATGGCACTGAAGCGCGTCATTCCCTGCCTCGACGTCAACGCCGGGCGCGTCGTGAAGGGCACCAACTTCGTCGGGCTGCGTGACGCGGGGGACCCGGTCGAGCTGGCCGAGCGCTACGACGCCGAGGGCGCCGACGAGCTGGTCTTCCTCGACATCACCGCCTCGCACGAGCAGCGCGAGACGATCGTCGAGCTGGCGCGGCGGACGGCCGACAACGTTTTCATCCCCTTCACGATCGGCGGCGGCATCCGCTCGGTTGCCGACGCGCAGGCGGTGCTCGACGCCGGCGCTGACAAGGTCTCGGTCAACTCGGCGGCGCTGGCGCGTCCCGAGCTGCTGACCGAGCTATCTGACCACTTCGGCGCCCAGTGCGTGGTGATCGCGATCGACGCGAAGCGGGAGGGGGAGCCCCCGGTCGCGTCCACGCCCTGCGCCGCGCCCCCGACCTGGGGCGTCTACGTCAACGGCGGGCGCAAGCGCGTCGAGGGACGCGATGCGGTGAGCTGGGCCGAAGAGGCGGTCGAGCGCGGGGCCGGGGAGGTGCTACTGACGAGCATGGACCGCGACGGCACCAGCGACGGCTACGACCTCGAGCTGACCCGGGCTGTGGCCGACGCGGTGAGCGTGCCGGTGATCGCGTCCGGCGGCGCCGGCGAGCTCTCGCACCTCAGCGATGCGATCGCCGGCGGCCACGCCGATGCCGTCCTCTGCGCTTCGATCTTCCACTACGGCCACTACCGCGTGCGCGAGGCGAAGGAGCGGATGGCGGCCGACGGAATCTCGGTGCGACTGTAGGCAGCGGGCATCCGCGAGACCGTTCATCGTTGCAGGCCTATGAACGATCTTGGCGCGGCGCTGCGGCACGCCCACCCGGAGCTGGAGGCGGTAAGAGAGGCTGCCGGGGAGCCGGTCTACCTGGTCGGCGGCGCAGTGCGAGATCTCCTGCTCGGGCGCCCGCGGGCCGACGTCGACCTGGTGGTGGAGGGCGACGCGGGGGCGCTGGCGGCGCGGCTGGGCGGAGCGACCGCGGAGCACGATCGCTTCGGCACGGTCAAGGTCGAGGTCGGCGGCCACGAGGTCGACATCGCCTCCGCCCGTACCGAGAGCTATCCCGAGCCGGGAGCGCTTCCTGTCGTCGCCCCCGCGGACGGGATCGAGACCGACCTCGGCCGCCGCGACTTCACGATCAACGCGATGGCGGTGCCGCTATCCGGCGAGCCCCGGGTGATAGATCCCCACGGCGGCAGGGAGGACCTCGAGCGAGGGCTTCTGCGCGTCCTGCACCCGCACTCGTTCGAGGACGACCCGACCCGGGCGCTCCGCGCCGCCCGCTATGCCGCCCGGTTCGACTTCGCGCTCGAGCCGGAGACCGCCGAGCTGCTCCGCAGGGCCGACCTGACGACCGTCTCTGCCGACCGCCGCCGGGCAGAGCTGGAGCGGCTCGCCGCCGAGGGCAGCGCCTGCCAGGGGTTCGAACGGCTCGACGAGTGGGGGCTGATCGACCTGCGCGAGAACGGGCTCGACCTGGTGCGGGCCGTCGACGACCTTCTCGATCGCGAGCACTGGGCCGAGTTCGCCCCGCGCGAGGAGGCGATGCTCGCCGCCGCGCTCGGACCACCTGGGGGAGAGGAACTGCTGGCCTCGATGTGGCCGCCGCGTCCGGGGGAGGGCGTGGAGGTCGCCGGCAGGCGTGACCCGGTCGAGCTGATCCTGGCCCGGGCGATGGGAGCGGACTGGATCGAGCAATACCTGACCGCCTGGAGCAGGGTCGAGCTGGAGATCGCCGGCGACGACCTGATCGCCGCCGGCGTCCCGCAGGGGCCCGCGATCGGCCGCGGCCTGAGGGCGGCGCGACGGCGCAAGCTGGAAGGCGAGATCTCCGGCCGAGAGGCCGAGCTGGAGGCCGCGCTGGAGGCGGCGCGGGCAGGCTGAGGTGGCCTTCTGCTTTGTTTCCTGGATGGAGTGGCGCGAACAGCAAGGCGTGCGGTGGCTGCAGGCACAGCTCGACGGTGCCGCCGCGGCCTTCTCGACCCGGGTCGGCGGCCTGAGCGAGCCTCCGTTCGACAGCCTCAACCTCGGCGTTCTCACCGGCGACACCGAGCGGAGCGTGAGCGAGAACCGGCGTCGCCTCGCCGCCGCGCTCGGCTTCGGCGCCGACCAGATCGTCTTCGCCCGCCAGGTCCACGGAACCGACCTGGTCGAGCACCCGGACCGGGACGATGTCCGGGAGGGGGATGGACACGTCATTCGCGAGCCGGGGCCGGCGCCGCTGGTCTTCGTCGCCGACTGCCTGCCGGTGGCGCTGGCGGGGCCAGGCGGCGTGGCGATGCTTCACGCCGGCCGGCGCGGGCTCGCCGCCGGGATCCTCGCCGCGGCCGCGGAGGCGGTGGAAGCGACCTCCGCCGCGATCGGTCCCGGGATCGGCCCTTGCTGTTACGAAGTCGGCGAGGAGGTCCTGGAGGCGTTTTCCGGGCTCGGCGAGGGCATCGCCGCGGGGCGGATGCTGGACCTGCCCGAGATCGCGCGCCGGCAACTGGCGCGGGCCGGGGTGGAGCGGGTCGAGTTCGCCGGGCTCTGCACCAGCTGCGAGGAGGAGCTGTTCTTCTCCCACCGCCGCGATAGGGGCCGCACCGGGCGCCAGGGCGGGCTCGCCTGGATCGAGGGCTGAGATGGCGGAGCTGGTCCGCGACCTTGACGCCGCCAGGCTCAGGGCCAACCTCGAAGAGGCCAGGGACTTTGCCGGCGAGAGAGTCGAGATCCTCCTCGCCACCAAGTACGTGCCGCTGGAGGAGATGGGGAAGCTCGCCGACGCTGGGGTGGAGCTGGTGGGGGAGAACCGCCAGCAGGACCTGGCCGCCAAGCACGCGCGCTGGGGAGATGCCTTCACCTGGGACTTCATCGGCAACCTGCAGAGCCGCAAGGTGAGGCAGGTGCTGCCGCTCTGCCGGCTGATCCACTCGGTCGCCACCGATTCGGTCCTTGCCCAGCTCGGCAAGCACGCCGAGCCAGGGACGGAGGTCCTGGTCGAGGTCAACCTCTCCGGCGAGGAGGGCAAGGGCGGGGTGGAGCCAGAGGCGCTAGGGGATTTCGTCGACCGCTGCCCGGTGACCGTCGGCGGGCTGATGACGATGCCGCCCTTCAGCGTCGACCCCGAGCAATCCAGGCCCTATTTCGCCCGCCTCGCGGAGCTCGCCGGGGAGCATGGCCTGCGCCGCCTCTCGATGGGAACCTCGCAGGATTGGCGGGTCGCGGTCGAAGAGGGGGCGACCACTGTCCGTCTCGGCCGCTCGCTCTTCGCGTGATTTCGTCTGAAATCTGGGAATAATCTGTAAAGGAGTCGGCCGTCCGAGGCCGAATCAACGCGACAGATGGCCCTACGGGACACTTGGCATAGAGCGCTGGTCTACTTCGGTTTGGCCGAGGACCACGACTACGGGCCCGAATACGAGGAAGATTTCGAGCCCGAGACCGGGACCGAAGAAGCCTACGAAGGCCGCGACCGCGGCGAAGGACGATCCTCGGTCCGGCGCCTGCCGACCTCGCGCCGGCCCCGCCGCGACGAGATCGACGACATCTTCGCCGACGACGAGCCGATCGCCGCCGGTCGCACCCGCACGCTGCGGCCGGTCGGCAACGGCGGCAACGGCGCCGACGTCCAGGTCCACCTGGTCATCCCCCGCAACTTCAACGACGCCCAGCAGGTCGCCGACCAGTTCAAACGCTCGATGCCGGTGATCCTCAACCTGCAGACCGCCGACCACGAGCTCTCGAAGCGGATGATCGACTTCTGCTCCGGCCTCACCTACGCGCTCGACGGCGGCATGCAACGGATTGCCGAGAAGATGTTCCTGCTGACCCCCCGCAACGTCGAGGTCTCCGCCGAGGAAAAGGCCAGACTCATCGACAAGGGTTTTTTCAATCAGTCGTAATCGGTGAGGCGGGCTGAGTAGGGTCCGTCCCATGATTGTCGGGTTTGTAGGTTCGGGCAGCATGGCGGCCGCGATGGCGCGCGGTTGGGTCGGCGAGTTCGAGGAGATGCTCTTCTCCGACGGAGGCTCCGGCCGGGCGCGGGAGCTAGCCGCGCGGATGCGCGGAGAGGCGGTCTCCAACGCGGAGATCTCACGCCACGCCGACCTCGTCGTCCTGGCGGTGAAGCCGGACAAGCTGGACGTGGTGGCGCCGGAACTGCTCGGAGCGCGCGAGGTCGTTTCGGTCCTCGCAGTCACCTCGCTAGCGCAGTTGCAGGCGGCGCTGCCGGGAGCCGAGCACATCCTGCGGGTGATGCCGAATGTCGGGGTGGAGGTTCGCAAAGGCGTCCTCTGCGCGGCCGGGACGGCCACCGACCTGGTCTGGATGAAGATGGCGGTTCTGGGGCTGATCGTCGAGATCGAGGAGGAGCACTTTGACGCGGCGACGGCGGTGATGGGCTGCTCGCCCGCCTATCTGGCGCTGGCGGCGCAGGCGATCGCCGAGGCCGGCATCGCCGACGGGCTCGACCCCGAGCTAGCCCGCCGGCTCGTCACCGAGACCGCCGTCGGCACCGCCGAGCTGCTGCGCCGCTACGATCCCGCCGCCCTGCGCAGGGCCGTCGCCTCGCCCGGCGGCAGCACCGAGCGGGGGCTGGAGGCGCTCGAGCGCGAGGGCGCCCGGCGTGCCTTTGCGGCGGCGGTCGAGGCCTCACTGGAGCGGATGCGGGAATGACCGCTCCCCTGGCCCTCACCCGCGGCGACGTCGCCGACTACGTCAGCGCCCTCTTCGTCGTCTACGTGATCCTGATCTTCATCCGGATCGTCGCCTCCTTCGTCCCCCGCATGCCCTACAACCCGTATCTGCGGGCGGTGCTCGATTTCGCGCAAGAGGTGACGGACCCCTACCTCAACTTCTTCCGCCGCTTCATTCCCGCTCTCGGCGGCGGCGGCTTCGCGCTCGACCTTAGCCCGATGATCGGGCTGATCGTGCTCTTCGTCGCCCAGCGGGTGATCGTCAACCTGATCGCCGGGTGAGCGCCGCCGCCCGCGCCTGGAGCCTTGCCGGCGCCCTCTGCGGCCTCGTCTTCCTCGCTGACCAGGCGGTGAAGGCGGCGGTCGAGGACCACCTCGCGATCGGCGAGGAAGTCGACCTGCTGGGCCCGCTCGGGCTGACCCTCTCCCACAACCGCGGCGTCGCCTTCGGGCTTGCAGGCGGGGCAGGCGTCGGGCTGGTGCTGGTCACGCTCGGGGCTCTGGCGGTGATCGGCTTCCTCTTCAGCCGCAAACCCGAGCGACCGGGGATGTGGGTGGCGGTGGGGCTGCTGGCCGGCGGCGCCCTCGGCAACCTCGCCGACCGGATCCGCGCCGACGCCGTCACCGACTACGTCGCCGTCGGCTCCTGGCCGCCGTTCAACCTCGCCGATGCGGCGATCACCTGCGGCGTGCTGTTGCTCGTCCTCCTCTACGTGCGCGATGCCGAGGCCGGGGACGACGGTGGCTGAGCCGGAGCTGCGCGTCGTCCACCTCGACGAGGCCCTGGCGGTGGTCGAGAAGCCCGCCGGGCTCGTCGTCCACCCGGCGCCCTCGCACCGGGGTCCGACCCTGGTCGACGAGCTCGCCGGGATCCTCGGCGGAGGCGCCGACCCGGAGCGGCCGGGGATCGTCCACCGCCTCGACAAGGGCACCAGCGGCCTGCTCGTGGTTGCGCGCGACGACGAGACCCACGCGGCGCTGCAGCGGCAGGTCCGCGACCGCGAGGTCGAGCGCGTCTACCTGGCCCTCGCCGGTGGCCGCCTCGCCTCCCGTACCGGCACGATCGACGCCCCGATCGGCCGCGCCGCCCGCCAGCGCCACCGGATGGCGGTCTCCGGCGCTGCCTCCCGCCAGGCGCGGACCCACTTCACGGTGCTGGAGCTGCTGCCGCGGGAGAGCTACGCGGAGGTGCGGCTGGAGACCGGCCGCACCCACCAGATCCGTGCCCACTTCGCGGCGATCGGCCACCCCTTGACCGGGGACGCCACCTACGGCGGCGCCTCCCGCTACGGCCTCGGACGCCAGTTCCTCCACGCCCACCGGCTCTCCTTCCGGCACCCGGGCAGTGGGGAGCGCCTCAGCTTCACCTCGGCGCTGCCGGAGGACCTGGAGGCGGCCCTGGAGGCGGCCCACGCCGAGTAGGCCTGCCTCTCTACAATCGTCCTGCAAATTCGACCCTCGTCCGCTGGCGGAACCGGTCCTGCCTGGCCACCACCAGGTCCCGGGGAGCGGGACGGGAAGTTTCACCACATAAGGAGAACCAATGCCTGAGGCAGAACTCAAAGAGCTGCTGGAGGCCGGAGTCCACTTCGGCCATCAGACGCGTCGCTGGAACCCGAACATGCGCCGTTTCATCTTCGGCGAGCTGGACGGGATCCACATCATCGACCTGTTGCAGACCGAGGCGCTGCTGGAGAACGCGCGCAAATTCGCCGGCGAGCTCGCCACGGGAGGCGGGACCGTCCTCTTCGTCGGGACCAAGAAGCAGGCTCGCGACACGATCCAGGAATGGGCGGATCGCTGCCGGATGCCCTACGTCAACAAGCGCTGGCTCGGCGGGCTGCTGACCAACTTCAACACGATGTCGGGCCGAATTGGACGCCTGCACGAGCTCACCAACTGGAAAGAGGAAGGCAAACTCGACCTCCTGCCGACCAAGGAGCGGATGGGGATGGAGGCCGAACTCGCCAAGCTCGAGTTCAACCTCGGCGGGGTCCGCGACATGGACCGCCTGCCCGACGCGGTCTTCGTTGCCGACCTGAAAACGGAGGAGATCGCGGTCAACGAGGCGGCGCGCCTGCGGATCCCGATTATCGGCCTGGTCGACACCAACTGCGACCCGACGCCGGTCGACTACGTGATCCCCGGCAATGATGATGCGATCCGCTCCTGCCAGCTGGTGATCGGCACGATCGGCAAAGCGGTCGAGGACGGCTCCAGCTCCTGGCGCGTGCAGGAGGAGAAGCGGATCGCCGAAGAGATGGAGCGGCGCAAAAAAGACGAGGAAGAGCGGAAGAAGCGCGAGGAGGAAGAGAAAGCTCGCGTCGAAGCCGAGGAAGCGAAAAAAGCCGCCGAAGAAGCTCAGAAAGCCGCTCAGGCTACGGCGGCGGCACAGCAGAAAGCGCAGCAGGTGCAAGCGCCGCAGGCAAAACAGCCTCAGGCTCAGCCGTCGGGGGCCGCGGGTCCTGTCTCCGATACGACCCCCTCGCAAAAAGGCGAGGGTCCCGCATCGTCGCCACCCGCGGCAGAGTCCGCTGAGGCTCAGGTTCAGGCCACTCCGGCTGGCGCGGCGGTGGAGGCTCAGGCCGCCCCACCGGAGGCTTCCGTCGCCGAGGTGAAAGAGGAGGGCTCCGAGGAGCAGCCGCCGGCGCCGCCTGCCGAGAGCGCGGATGCTGCCGAGGGCACCGAGGGTGAGAAAGCCGAGGAGTCCAAATGAGCATCACTGCTGCTGACGTGAAGGCGCTCCGGGACCGGACCGGGGCGGCGATGATGGACGCCAAATCGGCGCTGGTGGAGGCCGACGGCGACGTCGAGCGCGCGGTCGAGCTGCTGCGGGTGAAGGGACAGGCCTCTGCCGCCAAGCGCGAAGGCCGCGGCACCAATGAGGGCGTCGTCGCCTCTTACATCCACGCCAACGACAAGGTCGGGGCGATGGTGGAAGTCCAGTGCGAGACCGACTTTGTCGCCCGCAACGAGGAGTTCCGCGTCTTTGCTTACCAGGTCGCCCTGCACGCGGCGGCCACCGCGCCGCAGTACCTCTCGACGAACGAAATCGCCGAGGAGGAGCGAGAGGCGGAACGGAAGGTCTTCGAAGAGAAGGCGCGGGAAGAAGGCAAGCCGGACAACGTCGTCGAGAAGATCGTCGAGGGTCAGCTGAGCAAGTGGGCGAGCGAAGTTGCCCTGCTCGACCAGACCCACGTCAACGCCGAGAAGCACGAGGGCAAGACGATCGAGGAGCTGCGCCAGGAGCTGGCGGCGAAAACCGGCGAGAACATCCAGATCTCCCGCTTCTCCTACTTCCGCGTCGGCGAATAAGCTGCGCTGCAGTGACCGACTCCCCCGAGCCACGTTTCGGGCGCATCCTGCTGAAGCTCTCCGGCGAGGCCCTGATGGGCAGCCAGGAGTTCGGCACCGACGCCGCCGAGGTCGACCGGATCGCCAGGCAGGTGGCGGCGGTCCGCGAGCGGGGTGTCGAGGTGGCGATCGTGGTCGGCGCCGGCAACATCTACCGCGGCCTCGACGGCGCGGCGAGCGGAATGGACCGAGCCACGGGCGACTACATGGGGATGCTGGCGACGGTCCTGAACGCGCTGACGCTGCAGGACGCGCTGGAGCGGCTGCACCAGCACACGCGGGTGATGTCGGCGATCGAAGTGCAGGAGGTCGCCGAGCCCTACATCCGCCGCCGGGCGATGCGCCACCTGGAGAAGGACCGGATCGTGATCTTCGCCGCCGGCACCGGCAACCCGTTCTTCACCACCGACACCGCAGCGGCGCTGCGGGCGCTGGAGATCCACGCGGAGGCGATCCTGATGGCGAAGAACGGTGTGGAGGGGGTCTTCGACTCCGATCCTGCGACCAACCCGGATGCGAAGTTCATCCCTGCGATCACCCACAGGGAGGCGATCGAGCAGGGCCTGCGGATCATGGACTCGACCGCCCTCTCCCTCTGCATGGACAACGACCTCCCGATCTATGTCTTCAACATGGGCGACGAGGGCAACATAGATAGGATCGTCTGCGGCCAAAAAGTGGGGACGCTGGTCTCCAGCTCCCCCGCCGAGTGACGAGGACGGGAACCTGTGGAGCTGATTGACGAACTGCTTGCGGACGCAAGGGAGCGGATGACCAAATCGGTCGATTCAAGCCGTGGCGAGCTCGCCACCGTCCGCACCGGCCGCGCCTCACCGCACCTGCTCGACCGGATCATGGTCGACTACTACGGCAACCCGACGCCGCTGAAGCAGCTCGCCAACGTCGCCGCCTCCGATGCCCGCCTGCTGACGGTCACGCCATTCGACAAGGGTGCGCTGGGGGCGATCGAGAAATCGATCCAGGAGTCCGACGTCGGCCTCACCCCGAGCAACGACGGCAACCTGATCCGGCTGCAGATCCCGGAGATGACCGAGGAGCGACGGCGGGAGATGGTAAAGGTCGTCCACGGCGTCGCCGAGGAAGGCCGGGTCGCGATCCGCAACGTCCGCCGCGACATCATGACTGACCTCCGCGAGCTGAAGAAGGAGGGCGAAGCCGGCGAGGACGACGAGCGCCGCGCGGAGGCAGCCCTGCAGAAACAGACCGACGAGGCGATCGCCGAGATCGATTCCCTGCTCAAAGGCAAGGAAGAAGAGATCCTCGAAGTCTGAGGCGGGCCACCGCAGCGTGACCTCAGCCAAGTACGTAGCGATCATCACCGACGGCAATGGCCGCTGGGCGAGCCAGCGGGGGCTGCCGACGGTCGACGGCCACCGGGCCGGCGCCGACACGCTGAAGGCGCGGCTGCGCGACGCCGCCGAGCTGGGGATCGAGGAGCTGACCGTCTACTCGTTCTCGACCGAGAACTGGAGCCGTCCCGAGGAGGAGGTGCGGGGGCTGCTGGAGATGATGGGTGAACGGATCGGCTCCGAAACGCCGGAGCTGAAGGCCGAAGGCGTCCGCATGCGCTACATCGGCCGCCGCGAGGGTCTCGATCCGGCCCTGGTCGAGCGGATGCGCTGGTCGGAAGAGGAGACCGCGGCGAACGATCGCATCGTCCTCTACGTCGCCTTCAACTACGGCGGCCGGGCCGAGATCCTCGACGCGGCGCGGCGTTTCGACGGCGAGACCGAGGAAGAGTTCCACCGGCTGCTATATGCGCCTGAGATGCACGACCCCGACCTCCTGATCCGGACCAGCGGCGAGCAGCGCCTATCCAACTACCTGCTCTGGCAGTGCGCCTACTCCGAGCTGGTCTTCCGCGACGAGCTCTGGCCGGACTTCGACCGGGCGGCGCTGGAGGCTTCCCTGCGCGAGTACGAGACGCGGCAGCGCCGCTTCGGGAGCCGAGCGTGAAAATCGACCTCTTCGACGACGACGAGCTGTTCGACGCCGAGCCGGAGAGACCCCGGCAGCGGCCGCCGCGCGGGCCGGGGCGACGCAGGCGTGGCGGCGGCAGCGGCGAGACGGCGAAGCGGATCCTCGTCGCCCTCCCCTGGATCCTCTTCGCGATCGCGATCACGGTCGCAGGCGGGGTCGTCTTTGCCGCGGCGATGATCGCGATCGGCGTCGTCGCCCTGCGCGAGTTCACCCAACTGGCCGGTCGCTACCGGCCCCTGGTCGTCCCGGCTTACCTCAGCGTCGCCGCCCTCGTCGTCGCCGCCGAGTTCGGCACCGCCTTCAACGTCCTCTACGTGCTCGCAGGCGCCTTCGTGCTGATCTTTGCCTTCGCTGCCAGGGCGCAGCGGGGTGCGGGGGCGACCGCGTCGATGGGGGTGACGCTGCTGGGCGTGACCTGGATCGGGATCCCGCTCGCGCACGCGGTGCTGCTGCGGGAGCTGCCCGATCACGGTGCCGCGCTCCTGATCGACGTCCTCGTCGGCACCTTCGTCGCCGACACCGCCGCCTACGCGACCGGCCGCATGTTCGGCAGCCACAAAATTGCCCCCAACCTCTCGCCGAACAAGACCGTCGAGGGCCTCGTCGGCGGCATCGTGATCGGGACCATGGGCTTCTGGTTCGCGGGCCTCTACCAGGACTGGCTCTCCGGACTGGACGCCCTGATGATCGGCGCCGCCGTCGCCGTCGCTGCCCCGGTCGGCGACCTCTTCGAGTCGATGCTGAAGCGCGACCTCGGCACCAAGGACACCGGCACCCTCTTCGGCCCCCACGGCGGCCTCCTCGACCGCCTCGACGCCGTCTTCTTCACCGTCGTCGTCGGCTACTACCTCGCGGTCGCGGTTGTGTATTGACATCAGGTCCACCTGCGATGCTCGATCGATGCCGCGGACCCAGGCGATTTTCTACCGCGACGAGAACGGCTCCGAGCCGGTAGGCGAGTTCATCGAGGCGCTGCCTGGGAAGCGGGCGGTGAAGATCGACGACTTCATCGACGAGCATCTGAACGGTCATCCTGTCGGGATGCCGCCGCCGGACTTCCCCGTCAGCTCGCAGATCGAGGGAGAGCTGCGAGAGCTGGGTGCGATTCGCCCGTACCCGCTATCGAATCCTCTACCAGAGGTCCGACAACCTGATCGTCCTGGTTCATGCCTTCGAGAAGAACCAGGGAGCTGTGCCCACTGCGGATAAGGAGCTGGCCAAGCGGCGAATGAAGAGCTTCAAGGAGCGGATGGACGCGGAGCCCCGCATCCCCCCTCGCGCTGTGGGTCGCGATGCTCCTCCCAGCCGGCGATGACCTCAACTATTTAGCGATATGAATAAACTTCCAGATATGGGCGGAAGCCGAAGCAACGCCGTAAGCCCGAAGGGAAGGGCGGCCGCGGCGGCGGCTAATAGCCGCAGCCAGCGCAGTGAGGAATATCGGGAGGCGCAAAAGGAATACGGCGCGATCCGAGAGCTGCGAGAGCGGAACTGGATCGCGGCACACATCCGCGAGCGGCGATATGAGCTGGAGCTGACGCAGAGAGAGGTGGGGGAGCAGGCCGGTACTTCCCATTCCTTCATCTCGAAGGTCGAGAGTGGGAAGCACATCCCGACCATCCCGGTATTGCAGCGGATCTTGGCGGTGCTCGACGAGGAGCTGCTGATCGGCGTCGAACGGCAGGTTCCGGACGAGGAGCCGGAGCGCGAGATCGCACGGGCGCCAGAGCCCGCAGCTGCCTGAGTCGGCTCCCTATCCTCTGTCGGGCATGAAGAAGGTCCTCGTACTCGGGTCGACCGGGTCAATCGGAACGCAGGCGCTCGGGGTGATCGGGCGCTCGCAGGAGCTGCAGGCGGTCGGGCTCGCGGCGGGAAGCGCCTGGGAGAAGACGGTCGAGCAGGCGCGGGAGCACGGAGTGCCGATGGTCGCCCTGGCCGACGCCGAGGCGGCGGAGCGGGCGCGCGGGGCCTGGAGCGGACGGGTGCTCGCGGGGGAGGACGGGGTGCGGGAGCTGATCGCCTCGGCCGAGCCGGACCTCGTCCTCAACGCGATCGTCGGCGCCGCGGGGCTGGGCTCGACGATCGTCGCGCTCAGCGAGGGCATAGATGTCGCCCTCGCCAACAAGGAGAGCCTCGTCCTCGGCGGAGAGCTGGTGATGGCGCTGGCCGAGGCGACCGGGGCGCGGCTGCTGCCGGTCGACTCCGAGCACTCGGCCCTCTTCCAGCTGATCGGGGCCGAGGCGCCGGGGACCGTGGAGCGCCTTGTCCTGACCGCCTCGGGCGGGCCGTTTCGCGGTCGCGACGACCTCTCCGGGGTCAGCGTCGCCGACGCCCTCGCCCATCCCACCTGGCGGATGGGCGGCAGGATCACGATCGATTCGGCGACGCTGATGAACAAGGGCTTCGAGGCGATCGAGGCCCACCACCTCTTCGCCGTCCCCTACGAGCGGATCGACGTCGTCGTCCACCCGCAGTCGCTGGTCCACTCCCTGATCCACCTCGTCGACGGCTCCTCGCTGGCCCACCTCGGCTATCCCGACATGCGGGTGCCGATCTCCTACGCGCTGCATTACCCCGAGCGAGCCGATGTCGACGTGCCCCGGCTCGACCTTGCCGGCGCCGGCTCCCTCACCTTCGAGGAGCCCGACCTGGAGACCTTCGCCTGCCTGCGACTGGCGCTGGAGGCCGGGGCGACGGGGGGGACCGCCCCCTGCGTGCTCAACGCCGCCGATGAGGTCGCGGTCGCGGCCTTCCTCGCCGAGCGGATCCCCTTCACCGGGATCGCCGCGGTGATCGAGCGGGTGCTGGAGGAAATGCCGGCCCGGCCGGTGACCCACTTCGACGACCTCTTCGCCGCCGACGCCGAGGCGCGCCGGCGCAGCGAGGAGCAGGTCCGGGGGTTGATGCCGGCATGAGCTGGTTCTGGGTCTTCGTCGGCTTCTGCCTGCTGATCGTCCTCCACGAGGCGGGGCACTTCGCCGCCGCCAAGGCGACGGGGATGCGGGTCGAGCGCTTCTTTCTCTTCTTCGGGCCGACGATCTGGTCGTTCCGCCGCGGCGAGACCGAGTACGGGGTGAAATCGATCCCGCTTGGCGGCTACGTGAAGATCACCGGGATGAACCCGGAGGAGGACGTTCCTCCCGAGGTCGCGCCCCGCTCCTACCACCGGCAGAAGGTCTGGAAGCGGATCGTGGTGGTCGCTGCAGGACCTGCGGTCAACATCGTCCTCGCCTTCGCGATCCTCTTCGGCGTCTACTGGGTCAACGGCCAGGAACGGATCGAGCAGACCGTGGGCAGCGTCCGCGGGGGGAGCCCAGCCGCCAGGGTCTTGCAGCCCGGCGACGAAATCGTCGCCGTGGACGGCAAGCGCTTCGCCGCTCTCGACACCGAAGAGCGGCTGGTCCGCTTCGGGGAGATCGTCGGCTCGCACGAATGCGCCGGCAGGCAGGTTGACGGCTGCGTCGCGCGGACGCCGGTCGAGCTCCGGATCAGGCGCGACGGCCGGCTGGAGACGATCTCGGTCCGGCCCCGCTACGACAAGGAAGCCGAACGGGCCCTGGTCGGGTTCTCCTACGGCGCCGAGCAGATCGACGTCGGCGCCGGAACCGCCGCCAAGGAAGCCGGCGATGCGATCTGGGAAGTCGCCACCGGCACCGTCCACGTCTTCACCCATCTCTTCGAAGCCGAAGAGCGAAAGCAGGTCTCCGGCGTGGTCGGGATCAGCGACGTCGGCCACCAGGTGATCGAAAAAGGCCTCGAGCGGGCCCTGCTCCTGCTCGCCTTCGTCAGCCTCTCGCTCGGCCTCGTCAACCTGTTGCCGATCTTGCCCCTCGACGGGGGCCACATCTTCTGGGCGCTCGTCGAGAAGCTGCGCGGGCGCCCGGTTTCCCTGCGGGTGGTGGAGCGAGCGACGATGGTCGGAATCGCCATCGTCCTCATGTTCTTCTTCCTCGGGCTCTCCAACGACATCGGCAGGATCACCGGCGAAGGTTTCGAAGTCCGGTAGGTCTCCGAGCCCGCCGATCGGGCTCAATAGACTGCAAATATGGCTTCCAAACGCCAAATCTTCGTTGGCAGCGTGCCGATCGGCGGCGGCGCGCCCGTCGCCGTGCAGACGATGACCAAGACCGAGACCGCGAACCTGGCGGCGACGATGGAGCAGATCCGCAAGGTCGCCGATGCTGGGGCGGATCTGGTCCGCTGCGCGGTGCCGCGCGAGCAGGACGCCGAGGCGCTGAAGACGATCGTGCGGGAATCGCCGATCCCGGTGATCGCCGACATCCACTTCAACCACACGCTGGCGCTGAAAGCGATCGACGCGGGGGCTCACTGCATCCGCCTCAACCCGGGCAACATCGGCGGCCGCGACAAGGTTGCCGAGGTGGCCGCGAAGGCCAACGCCAAGGGCGTGCCGATGCGAATCGGGGTCAACTCCGGCTCGTTGCCCAAGCACCTGCACGAGCTCGAGCGCACCGCGCCGGTCGAGGCCCTGGTTGCCGCCGCCGTCGAGTTCGTCGAGCTGATGGAGGGACTCGACTTCGAAAATTTCAAGGTCTCGATCAAGTCGACCAACGTGCCGAACACGATCGCCGCCAACCGCCTGCTCTCGGAGAAGATCCCCTACCCGCTGCACCTCGGAGTGACCGAGGCGGGGACGAAATGGGGCGGCTCGCTGAAAAGCGCGGTCGGCTTAGGGACGCTGCTCGCCGACGGGATCGGCGACACGATCCGGATCAGCCTCTCGACCTTCCACGCCGAGGAGGAGGTCAAGGTCGCCTGGGAGATCCTCAAGGCCCTGCAGCTGCGCGAGCGCGGTCCGGTCCTGATCGCCTGCCCGACCTGCGGTCGCCTCCAGTTCGACATGGACTCGGTCGTGGCCGAAATCGAGAAGCGCCTCGAGGCCTACACCGAGCCGGTCGAGGTCGCCGTCCTCGGCTGCGCCGTCAACGGCATCGGCGAGGCCAGCCACGCCGACTTCGGCATCGCCGGCGCCAAGAACGAGGGCCTGATCTTCGCCGGCGGCAAGCCGTTGCGGAAGGTCCCCCAGGCGAAGCTCGTCGACACCCTCTTCGAAGAGATCGACAAGTCCCTGCAACGCGGCCAGGTCGAGTTCGACGAGGCTGAGTCTCGCGAGGGCGCAGAGTGGGTCGCCAACATCGAGCGCGAAAACGCCGGCGACCTCACCCCCGAGAAGATCGCCGCGATGGAGGCCGAAGCCGTCGAGCGCGGCGAGTCCGACAAAGTTCTCCTCGACGAGGAGGCCTCACCGACGGTGGGCCGGCGCTTCACCCGGGCTTAGGCGTCGGGATCGACTTCGTCGCCGTCCACTAGATCGGGCTCGCGTACATCGCGAAGGTCATCAAGAAGGGCCGGGTCCGCTGGCGTTGTTTCCAAGATGAGTCGAAGCTCCCTGGAGCTGACCCAGATTCTCTGTTTCTCCATCTGTTTCGGATCTTCCGCCACGCATACCTCTTAAGACTTGGTCGATTCCCATTATGAGTCGTGTCGCTTTATGCCTCCATATGGGTGCATAAGTCGACACGCCCTATTCAGGGGATAGGTTTCGCAGCGTGAGCCGCCTCTCCCAGACCTTCCTCCCGACCCTGAAGGACCCACCCGCTGACGCGGAGGCGCTTTCGCACAAGCTGATGGTGCGGGCCGGGCTGATCCGGCAGTTGGGGGCCGGGCTCTGGACCTATCTGCCAGCGGGGTGGCGGGTGCAGCGGAAGGTGGAGGGGGTCATCCGCGAGGAGATGGAGGGCATCGGCTGCCAGGAGATGCTGATGCCGGTACTGCAGCCCTCCGAGGCCTGGGAGAAGACGGGCCGCTACGCGATCGAGGAGCTGTTCAAGCTCGAGGACCGCAAGGGCTCGCCGCTGGTGCTGGCGATGACGCACGAGGAGGCGGTCACCTACCACGTGGCGCGGGAGGTGCGCTCCTACCGCGACCTGCCGCTGATGCTCTTCCACATCCAGACGAAGGAGCGCGACGAGCCGCGGCCGCGGGCTGGGGTGCTGCGGACGCGCGAGTTCACGATGAAGGACGCCTACTCCTTCGACCGCGACGAGGAGGGTCTGGCGCGCTCCTACGACCTGCAGGCGGGTGCCTACGAACGGATCCTCGAACGCTGCGGGCTGCGCTGGTACCGGGTCGAGTCCGATGTCGGGATGATGGGCGGCTCCGGCGCCGACGAGTACATGGCGCCCTGCCCGGCGGGGGAGAACGAGGTGGCGCTCGCGCCCGGTTACGCGGCAAACGTCGAGGTCGCGACGGCCGAGCCGCAGCCGGTCGAGCTGCCGGCGCCGCTAGAGACGCCCGAGGAGGTCGATACGCCGGGGATGACCAAGGTCGAGGAGGTCGCCGGCCACCTGGGCCTGCCGCAGGGTGCCTTCATCAAGACCCTCCCGATCATCGTGGAGGGGCGCGGGATGGTCCTCGTGCTCCTGCGGGGCGACCACCGCCTCAACGAGATCAAGCTGCGCAACGGGATGAAAACCGACTTCCGCCAGGCGAGTGCGGAGGAGATCGAGGCGCAGCTCGGCCCGGTCGGCTACCTCGGCCCCGTCGGAACCGGCCTGCCGATCATCGTCGACGAGGCGCTGACCGGCAGCTCCTACGTGACCGGAGCCAACAAGCCGAATGCCCATCTGCGGGGCGTCGATCCCTCGCGGGACTTCGAGACCTACGCGATGGACGTGCGCACGGTCGAGGCCGGCGACACCGCTCCCGGTGGCGGCAGGATCGAGATCGAGACGGCGATCGAGGTCGGCAACATCTTCAAGCTCGGCACCCGCTATTCAGAGCCCCTCGGCGCCACCTACCTCGACGAGAACGGCGCCGAACACCCGATCGTGATGGGGAGCTACGGGATCGGCCCGGCCCGGATCGTCGCCGCCTCGATCGAGCAGCGGGCCGACGAGCGCGGGATCGTCTGGCCGTCCTCCCTCGCCCCCTGGCAGGTCCACCTGGTCTCGCTCGCGAAGGCGGGGGAGCCTGAGCGCGAAGCAGCCGACAAGCTCTACGAGGAGCTGCGGGCTGTAGGCGCCGAGGTCCTCTACGACGACCGTGATGCCGGACCGGGGGAGAAGCTGACCGACGCCGAGCTGCTCGGCTGTCCGCTGCGGATCGTGGCAGGACGGCGCGGCCTTGCCGAAGGCGTCGTCGAGGCGAGCGAGCGCGCCTCCGGCGCCGAGAACAAGCTGCCGGTCGAAGACGCTGCCGCGAAAGCGCTGGAGCTGCTCGGCGGCCTCGATCGCTCCGATGGCTAGCCACGACCCCTTCGGCCGCGGCCGCATGCGCCGCCTCTTCGGGCTTGACCGCAGCGCACCGCCGCCGCGCCAGACGCGGAAAGGCGAGCCGCTGCAGCCGTGGACGATCCCCAACGCGGTCGGCTACCTGCGCCTGGCAGCGCTGCCGGTCTTCCTCGTCCTCGCCTACGGCGCCGACGACGGCACCTCGCTGCTCTCGGCGATGGTCTTCTGGGCGATCGCTGCCGGCGACTACCTCGACGGCATCCTCGCCCGTGTCACCGGCCAGTACAGCCGCCTCGGGGCGCTGCTCGACCCGCTCGTCGACCGCCTCACGATCCTCGCCGGCGCGGTCGTCTGCTGGAGCTTCGAGCTGCTGCCGCGCTGGGCGCTGGCGCTGCTGGCGCTGCGCGAGCTGGCGATGCTCTTCCTCGCCCAGTACGGGCTCCGCCACGGAGTCGACATTGAGATCAACTGGCCGGGCCGGATCTCGGTCTTCCCGATCATGGGCGGGATCTTCCTCGCCCTGCTCGCCCCCGGCTGGGTGGCGACGGCGCTGCTGATCTTGGGCCTTGCAATGGCAATCCTCGCCACCGTCCTCTATGCGCAGGCCGGCATCCGCGCGGTTCGCGACACCCGCCCCGCAAGCTGACGCCCAGCCCGACCCGAACCTTCAACCTAGGGTTGAACCTTGGTTGAAGAGGCAGCTATGATCGGCATCCGCGCAAACGGAGGCGACGCCTCCTCGAGTTAGGAGCACGATGGAGGAGACCTTTCCCGATCTCGGTTCCCTCAGCGACAAGGAGCTGAAGGACATGATCGACAACCTGACGGCGGAGGAGAACGAGATCTCCTACAAGCGGCGTGTCCTGCACGGGAAGATCGACATCCTGCGCGCGGAGCTCGTCAACCGCCTGCGCCATAAACGCGAGGCCGGCGAGTCGATGATCTCCGGCGACGACGTCGAGCAGCTGACCAAGATCCTGGCCGGCGAGACGACGACGCCGCCGACGGAGGACGAGCCCGCCGCCTAGCGGGCGTCGCGATGGCCGTCCACTGTCCCGAGTGCGGGTTCGCCAACCCCGAGGGGGCGAACTACTGCCAGAAGTGCGGCGCCTACCTGGGTGGCCCGAAAGAGGCCGGAGACGACCCGACGACGATGACCTACCGGGTCGACGAGACCGGCGAGATGACGCCGGTCGACATCGACGAGGTGGTCTCCGAGAGCGGCGCCGCGCTCGTGATCCGCGCCGGCGGCGGCCGCGCGGGGGAGAGCTTCAGCATCGCCGAGGAGCGGGTCAGCATCGGCCGCAGCCCCGACGCCGGCGTCTTCCTCGACGACGTCACCGTCTCCCGCAACCACGCGCTGCTGGTCCGCCGCCGCGACGGCCTCTACATCGACGACCTCGGCTCCCTCAACGGCACCTACGTCAACCGGCGCCGGATCGAGTCCCACCGGCTCGCCGACGGCGACGAGATCCAGGTCGGGAAGTACAAGCTGAGCTACCTGGAGCGCTGAGGTGACGGTCTCCTCCGGACAGCCGACGCGCGCCGCCGAGGCGGGCAGCAGGCCGCGCAAGGCGCTGACGATCGGCGCCGTCTGCAAAATCCTCCAGGGTGAATTCGACGACGTCTCGATCTCGAAGATCCGCTACCTCGAGGACCAGAAGCTGCTGACCCCGCGCCGGACCTCCGGCGGCTACCGCCTCTACAGCCAGTCCGACGTCGAACGGCTGCGGACGATCCTGCGCCTGCAGCGCGACGAGTTCCTGCCGCTGCGGGTGATCCGCCAGGAGCTCGCCTCCGGCGGCGACCTCGTACTCGGCGACAGCGAACGCAAGCCCGCGAGCGGAGCGGTGAGGCGGGCGATCCTCGTCGATACCTCGCGTGCCTACCTCTCGCTCGACGAGATCGTCGAGGAGACCGGGGCGCGCGAGGAGCTGATCTCCGAGCTCGAGAACTTCGGGATCGTGCAGCCGGAGAAGCGCGAGGGGAAGACCGTCTACGACGAGACCGACCGCGAGATCATCCGCGCTGCCAACGGGCTCTCCCGGGTCGGGGTCGGCGCCCGCAACCTGCGCGTCTTCCGCTCCTCCGCCGACCGCGAGGCGAACCTGCTGGAAGCGCTGCTCGGCCCGTCGCTGCGCTCGCGCAATCCGGAGCGCCGCAAAGAGGCGCTGGAAAGCCTGGAAAGCCTGGCGGCGACGGTCTCGCACCTGAAGCACCTGCTGCTGGTACGGGACCTGCGCAGGCTCGCAGGCGAATAGGACGCTGCCAACCGGCGTCTGACGGCGTCCTCAGTCGCTCGCGTGCAGAGCACGCCACGCTCCCTGCGTCCTTGTCAGACTTGGTTTTCGCGTCCTAGATGCCCCGAATAACTAGAAAGCGGCAGGTCTCCGCCCCTCCTAGGGAGGTTTGGCGTCTGGTCTCCGACCCCTACAACCTGCCGCGCTGGTGGCCGCGAACGGCGCGGGTGGAGAACGTCGACGCCAAGCCCGGCGGCAAGCGGACCCAGTGGACCAAGGTGCTGCAGACGAGCGAGGGACGCAGCGTCAGGGCCGACTTCCGCTGCGTCAGCTCGGCCGAGGGCGAGCGCTATGCCTGGGAGCAGGACCTGGCCGGGACGCCATTCGAGCGCCACCTGAGATCGTTGCGGGTGGAAATCGGGCTGCGCGAGCGCGACGGCGGCACGGAGGTAAGCCTGACCGAGGAGCAGTCGCTGAAGGGGATGTCGAAGCTGGGCTCGCCGCTGATGCGCCGCGCCCGCGCCGACGTCCTCGAGGAAGCGCTCGACGGGGTCGAAGAGGCGCTGGGATGAACCCGCGCCGGGATGCGAAGTGGTGGGGATGGGGTGACCCCGGGATCGAGCCGACGCTCGACGCGGAGGCGCTCTCGGTGCTGCGGGACCGGATCGGCGAGCTGGAGCCCTGGCCCCTTGCACGGCGGCTCGAGGAGATCGAGATGCCGGCGCCGGAGCCGCTGCCGCAGGCGCTGGTCGCGGGGGTGGGGGAGGAGAACGTCTTTCGCGGCGACGAGGACCGTCTGCGCCACGCGACCGGCCGCGGCTACGCCGACCTGGCGCGACTGCGGAACGGCGCCCTGGAAGCTGCTCCCGACGCCGTGGTGGTGCCGCCCGACGCGGAGGCGCTGCGGCGGGCGATCGAGATCTGCGCCGCCGAGGGCGTCGCGGTCGTCCCCTTCGGCGGCGGCACCAGCGTCGTCGGCGGGGTCGAGCCGCTGCACGGACGGCACGGCCGTCTGATCAGCCTCGACCTCGGCGCCCTGCGGGACGCCGAGGTCGACCGCCGTTCGCTCACGGCCCGGCTCGGCGCCGGCCTGCGAGGCCCCGAGGCGGAGGCGGCGCTGGAGCGAGAGGGGCTGACGCTGGGCCACTTTCCGCAGTCCTTCGAGTACGCGACGATCGGCGGCTTTGCCGCCACCCGCTCCGCCGGACAGGCCTCCAGCGGCTACGGCCGTTTCGACGCCCTGGTCAGCTCGGTGCGCCTGCTGACGCCGAGCGGGGAGATCTCGACCCTTGCAACCCCTCACACCGCTGCGGGCCCCGCCCTGCGGGAGCTGGCGATCGGCTCAGAGGGGGTCCTCGGGGTGATTCCTGACGTGAGCGTGCGGGTGCGGCCGGCGCCCGCGGTTCGCCGCTACGAGGCCTGGATGGCCGAGAGCTTCGAGGCCGGTTCGGAGATCGTCCGCGGGTTGGCACAGGGGCCGGGACTGCCGACGGTGATCCGGGTCTCCGACGAGGCGGAGACCGAGGGGACGCTGGCGCTTTCGGGTCCCCGCGGCCGCGAGGGCCGCCTCTTCGACCTCTACCTCCGCGCTCGCAAGCGCCGCGGCGGTGCCCTGATGATCGTCGGCTTCGAGGGCGAGGAGGAGTCCGTCGCCCGCCGTCGCGCCCTCACCGTTCGCGCCTTGCGTAGCGGCGGCGCCGCCTACCTCGGCCAAGCCGCGGGGCGCGCCTGGGAGCACGGTCGCTACCAGGGCCCCTACCTCCGCGACACGCTGATGGGGATGGGGGCGATGGTGGAGACGCTGGAGACCTCTCACACCTGGAGCCGCTATGGCGAGCTGCACCAGGCGGTCGCCGGCGCGATCCGCGATGCCCTCGCAGGCCAGGGAACGCCCGGCCTTGTCTTCTGCCATCTCTCGCACGCCTACGCCGACGGCGCCTCGCTCTACTTCACCTTCATCTCCTGCGCTCGCCGCGGCGCCGAGCTGGAGCAGTGGGCGGCGGTCAAGCGCGCCGCCTGCGAGACGATCGTCGCCCACGGCGGCACGATCACCCACCACCATGCGGTGGGCCGTGACCATGCGCCCTACATGGGGGCTGAGGTAGGCGAGACGGGGATCGCAGCGCTACGCGCGCTGAAGGAGCAGCTCGACCCTGCCGGGATCATGAACCCGGGCAAGCTGTTGCCGATCGCCTAGCCTCTATTCGGAGCCGCTCTTGCCCCGCGATTCGATGCGCTTGGCCGCACCGACGATCGGACCGGTTACTTCGCCCAAGAGGACTTCTTCGCCCCTGTAGGCCGGAGGCTGCTTCTTTTTCGTCGCTTTCCGCAGCGAGGCTTCGAGGCGCGAGTCCTTGGTGCGGGTGATCGCGATCTGGCCGAAGGTTTCGTTGGCGAGGTAGGCGAGGACTTCGACCGGGGTTTCGACCTGGGCGGCGAGCTTGCCGTCCTCGCCGACTTCGTTGGTCGAGGCCAGGGGCAGCATCTTGTCGGGTGAGGCGGCGAGCCAGATCGTGTACGACTCGCCTTTGTCGGTCGGTTCGAGGCCTTCGGCGGCGACCTGCAGGGCGAGGCTCTTTTTCACCCGGCCGAAGATCGCGACCCCAGTCGCGTCGCCGCCTTCGACCGCTTCGAGTGAGGCCTTCGTCACTTTCTTGCTGCCCCCTTCGGCGGCCTCTTCGAGGGCCGCGACGGTGCCGCCGCTTGCCGCGGTCGACGAGGTGGTCGTCGAATCGTCGCCGCCGTCGTCCCCACCCCCTGAGAGCACGAAGACGACAAACAAGATTACGACCGCCGCCCCGGCGAGGATGGCCCACAACCCCCGGTTCTCGAGGAGCTTCAGCTCTTTTTTCAGCGGGGGTTTCGGCGGCCCCTTCGGCAATGCAGGAGGTTTGGGAGCGGGCCGCGGCTCGGGCGGCGGGGGTCCCCCCGCAGGAGCCTCCCCATCTTTTGCGACGGAGGGGGGACCCCCGCCGCCTTCACCCGGCTCCGGAATCGGCGGCGCCGGAATCCCTTCGGCTTCGAGCGCCGCAGCCGCCTCCTTGGCCCGCCGATGCACCTCGGCTGCGTCGACCCCCATCAGGGCCGAGAGGTCCGCGTATCCCTGCTCGCCGCGCTGGGAGAGCAGGCGCAGGATCGCCTTCTGGTCGTCGGACAGCGCCACCGGCCCGGAAGCCTATTAGGGTGCGGAGCGTGAACGACGAGGCTCAGGTTAAGCCTGCGCATTTCGACGAGCTGGTCGGGACCGAGTGGCTCAGCGACGACCCCGACGACGCGCGGGTGCGCCTGCAGATTCGCGACGAGCTGCGGCAGCCGTTCGGGCTGATGCACGGCGGCGTGATGTCGACGCTGATCGAGAGCATCTGCTCCCGGGCCACCGCCGGCGCCGTCTACGACCAGGGGATGGTGGCGATGGGACAGTCGATCAACGTCAGCTTCGTCCGCCCGGTGACCGAGGGCGGGGTGGAGGTGCGCGCCCAGGCCCGCCACCGCGGCCGCACCACCTGGCTCTGGCAGGCCGAGGTCCTCAACGACGAGGGCAAGGTCTGTGCCCTCGCTCAAATGACCATTGCCATTCGGCGACGACCAGAGGGCGGCTGACAAGGACGCAGGGAGCGTGGCGTGCTCCGCACGCGAGCGACTGAGGACGCCGTCAGGCGTTCTCTGGACTAGCCGCCGAAGCGATTGGTGATCGGCAGGCGCCTATCCTTGCCGAAGGCCTTCGGCGTGATCCGGATCCCCGGCGCCGCCTGGCGCCGCTTGTACTCGGAGCGGTCGACGAGCCGGATCACCTCGTCGACGGTCTCGGCAGCCATCCCCGCGGCGATAATTTCCTCGCGCCCTTCGTCGCGCTCGACGTAGGACTCGAGGATGCGGTCGAGGACGTCGTAAGGGGGCAGCGAATCCTCGTCGCGCTGGTCAGGCCGCAGCTCCGCCGAGGGGGCGCGCTCGATCACGCTCGCCGGCACCAGCTCCCGCCCGGCGCGCTCGTTGCGCCGCCGCACCAGCTCGTAGACGAGCCCCTTCGGCACGTCCTTGATCACCGCGAAGCCGCCGGCCATGTCGCCGTAGAGGGTCGCGTAGCCGACCGACATCTCGCTCTTGTTGCCGGTGGTGAGGACCAGCCACCCGTGTCGGTTGGAGAGCGCCATCATCATGTTGCCGCGGATCCGCGCCTGCACGTTCTCCGCCGTCAGGTCCGGCTCGGAGGGTTTGGTCGGGTCGCGAGGGACCGCGGCCTCGGGCTCGTGGAGGTGGCTGCTCAGCGCCCTCTCGTAGCTCTCCATCATCGGCTCGATCGCCACCTCGAACAGCTCGCAGCCGAGATTGGCGGCGATCTCGCGGGCGTCCTGCTGGGTCTCGGCGCTGGAGTGGGGGGAGGGCATGACGACGCAGGTCAGCCGCTCCGGTCCGACCGCGTCGGCGGCGATCATCGCCACCAGGGCCGAGTCGATCCCGCCGGAGAGGGCGAGGCCGACGTGCCTGAAGCCGTTCTTGGTGACGTAGTCGCGCAGCCCCAGCGTCAGCGCTCCGTAGACCTCGTCGAGATCGCCGAGCGGCTCGGCCAAAGGGCCGGCGGTAGAGTGGGGGACCTCGCAAACCAGCAGCTCCTCCTCGAACTGGGCGGCGCGGGCGATGACGCTGCCGTCGGGCGCGGTCACCAGGCTCTGGCCGTCGAAGACGAGCTCGTCCTGGCCGCCGACGAGGTTGCAGAAGGCGAAGTAGGCGCCATAGGCGTGCGAGCGTTGGCGGAACATCTCTTCCCGCTCGCGGCCCTTGCCGCGGTGATAGGGAGAGCCGGATGGATTGGCGATCAGCCGCGCCCCGGCCCCGGCCTCGGCCTGCGCCGGCGGTCCCGGCGCCCAGACGTCCTCGCAGATCGTCAGCCCGACCCGCAGCTCGCCGAAGTCGACCGTCAGCGGCTCGAGGCCGGGGACGAAGTAGCGCTGCTCGTCGAAGACCGAATAGTTGGGGAGGCGGTTCTTGCGGTAGACCGCCTGGATCGCGCCGTCGGCGAGAACCGCGGTCGAGTTGTGGGCGTGACGAGGGTCCTCTCGGTCGGCAACCGGCTCGGCGAAACCGACCAGGGCCGTGATCCCCTGCACCGAGGAGGCCAGCTCCTCCACAGCGCGCTGGTTCGCCCGCAGGAAGTGGCGCTTCAGGTAGAGGTCCTCGGCGGGGTAGCCGGGGATGCAGAGCTCGGGGAGGATCGCCAGCTCCGCTCCCTCGCCGCGGGCGCGCTCGATCCACTTCGCCGCCTTGGCGGCGTTGCCGTCGACGTCGCCGACGGTGGGATTGATCTGGGCGAGGGCGATGCGCATTGCGGTGCCGCGCAGGCTATTACCCGAAGTCCCGGCCAAGGACGCCCTAGGTACTTTCAGCCGTCGTTAGGGTTGGCGAGGCATGCGGAACCGTCGGCGCCACCTGGTCGGATCCTCGGCGGCGCTGCTCCTGGCCCTCGCCGCAACCGTCCCTGCTCACGCCGCGGCTGCACGCAAGCCGTTCATGCTGCCGCAGTCGCGGCCGACCGAAGAGCGGCAGCGACCGACCGATACGCAGGACCCCAACCGCAACGCCTACTCGGTCCCGGAGGCGCCGGGCTCGCCCGCCTGCTCGCCGCACTTCTGCGTCCACTGGGTAGAGCAGGGGCTCGATGCGCCCGAACCGGCCGATCGCAATCGCGACGGGGTTCCCGACTACGTCGAGCGGGTGCTGCGGGTGGCCGAACGGGTGCACCAGGTCGAGAACGGGAGGCTCGGCTGGCGCGAGCCGCGCAGTGATGGGCGTCAGGGCGGCCGCCGCGGCAAGACCGACGTCTACCTCTCGCAGATCGGCGGCGAACTGTTCGGCTACGCGGCGCCGGACCGGGGCCAGGCGACCGAGCAGCACCGGATCCCCCGGCGCCTGCACGGCTACCTCGTCATCGACAACGACTACAGCGCCTTCGAGTTCCCCGGGACGAAGCCGCTGGCGGACCTGCAGGTGACCTTCGCCCACGAGTACAACCACATCCTCCAGCTCGGCTACGACGCCTATCAGGACCCCTGGTTCGCCGAGGCGAGCGCGACCTGGATGGAGGACCAGGTCTACAACGGGATCGACGACTACGTCCGCTACGTCCGCCGCTGGGTGAAGCTCTACGAAACGCCGCTGACGACCAACTCGATCAAGGAGTACGGGACCGCCGTCTGGAACCAGTGGCTGGCGCGACGTTACGGGGCGGAGATCATCCGCAAGGCCTGGGCTGGGGCGATCGACGCCAGGCCGGGTGGCTTCTCGGTCGCCAGCTACCAGCGGGCGCTGCGCTCCAGCGGACCCTCCGACTTCGGCCGCGACTTCTCCCGCTTCGCGGCCGCGGTGGCCGAGTGGCGGACTGGGAAGTCCTTCCGCGAGAGCCGCCTCTTCCCGGACCCGCCGCGCCAGGGGCACCTGCCGCTGGACGGCGCCGGGCTGACGCGCCTGCTCAACCACACGACCTTCCAGCTACTTCGGGTGAGGGCGCGGAGCGGTCGCGCGGTCGTCGTCCACCTCACGGCGCCGCGCGGGACCGCCGCCGCGGTGGCCCTCGTCGGCCGCCGCGGCAGCGAGCGCCACGGCCACCCGGCGGTCAGCCTCACCTACAGGGCGGGTGGCGGCCGGCTGACCGTGCGGCTGCGCCGGCCCCGTCGCTTCGAGCGGATCACCGCCGTGATCGTCAACGCCGGCGCCCGGGCGGGCGGCTTCAGCGTCGGCAACCTCGACTGGAACTATCTGACCGACGGCCTTCCCTTCGCGGTCAGCGGCAGCCTGATCCGCTGAGGGCGCCGGGAACCTGGGGTTACCCGCGGGACTCGGCGGCGACCGGGCCGGCGCCGTTGCTCGACGTCGCCGCGGCTTTGCGCTTTTTCGCTTTTGCCCTCTTCTTGGCCGGCGCGGTGGCGATGACCTCCTTGGTCGCCGCCTCGAGGTCGAGGGAGAAGCTGTCGAGATCGGCCATCGCGTCGTAGTCGCCGATCAGGCCGAAGTTGACCTGGCCGTTGTAGGACATGATCCCCACGCATAGCGCCTGCCGGCGGGCCAGCGGCACCATCGGAAAGATCGACTCCATCTTGCGGCCGAGCACGTAGAGCGGGAACTGCGGTCCCGGCACGTTGGTGACGACGAGGTTGAAGAAGCGCTGCGCAGGCTGCAGGCGCGCCGCCTGCGAGGCGATCGTCGACGGTGCGAAGTCGGTCAGCTTGGTGAGGATCTCCGCTCCGACCGCCTGGCCGGAGGACTTGAGGTCGCCCATCTCCTGCGTCATCAGGTGCAGCCGCTCGACCGGGTCCTCGCACCAGACCGGCAGCGGCGCCATCATCGCCGAGATCCGGTTGCCGAGGGCGCCGTGCTCCTCGGCGGCGCGAACGCTGACCGGGACCATCGCCCGCAGCTCCAGCCCGGTGGTGTCGTGACCACGGGCGCGCAGGTAGCGGCCGATGCCGCCGGCGACGATCGAGAGGATGACGTCGTTGACGGTGCCGCCGTGGGCGTCCTTGACCCGCTTCAGGTCGTCGAGGTCGGTCTGGGTCATCTGGAAGCGACGGTGCGGGCCGATCTCGACGTTGAAGACGGTGTCGGGCGCGGCCATCCCGGCGGTGACGATCTTCGAGGTGGCGCCGACTCCCTGTAGCACCTGGCGCGGGCCGCGGAGGGCGTGGCGGACGCCGCGGTAGATCTCCTGCGGGCTGGTCAGCCGCTCCTTCCAGGCTTCGGTCAGCAGCTGCACGTCGGTCGGCTCGGGGCTGGCGAGCCACGGCGGCGGCTTCTCGGCCGCGCCGGCCGGCTCGGGATCGAGGTCGAAGAGGACGGTGGTGATGTCGACCCCGGAGACGCCGTCGACGAGGGCGTGGTGGCTCTTGCCGATGATCGCGAAGCGGTCCCCGGTCAGGCCCTCGACCAGCCACAGCTCCCAGAGCGGCTTCGAGCGATCGAGCTGCTGGGAGAAGATCCGCGCCGCCAGGTTGCGCAGCTGCTCGTCGGAGCCCGGCGCCGGCAGGGCGGTCTGGCGCACGTGGTAGTCGAGGTTGAGGTGCGGGTCGTCGATCCAGACCGGCCGCCCCTGGGTGAAGGGGACGAAGCGCAGCTTCTGGCGGAAGCGCGGGACCAGGTGCAGGCGCGAGGCGATGTGGTCGCGGAACTCTTCGTGGGTGGGCGGCGAGCCTTTGAAGATCGAGGTCGAGGCGACGTGCATGTGGGCGCCCGAGCGCTCGAGATGAAGGAAGGAGGTATCGAGTCCGCTGAGGCGTTCCGGCTTGCTCACGGGAGTCATCTTCGCACACGAGTCCAGGCCTGGGCAAAGCCCTGGAAACGCTTGCCAAAGCCAAATTTGAGAGGAACGTTGCAGTCCCCGGAATATGTGCGTCTGCTCACATTCCCGCGCCGCAGACCCTCCTAGCGTGTTCGGGACCTAAACGAGCGAAACGATCTGCCGAGTCCCCTCGCCGCTGCGCCAGGGGAGCGGGGGACCCACTTGCCGCGGCAGTTGCCGCGGCCGGGGCGAATCGGGCGGCGAGCCGCCCGTAGCGAGACCGGCGAGCGCCGGGATCAGCGAGCCCGACAGCTAACCCCGTAGGCGGCGAGAAAGCGAGCGAAACAGATGCGAATACTCCTGCCCGCGGTGGCGGCTGCCACTGCGCTCTCGATCGGCCTCGCTCCGGGCACGGCGCAGAGCGAGGGGATTGCCCATCAGGAGCGGACGCGCTCCCACATCTCCCTGCACCTCTCGACCCACTCGGTGCTGAGGGGGAACGGCCTGGCGGTGCGCGGCAAGGTGCGGCCGAGCAGCCGCCGCCGGGTCAAGCTGGTCTTCCGCGGCCCCGAGGGCGGTCATCGCGGCGCAACGACGAAGGCCGACGGGACCTTCGCGCTGCGCTGGGTCCCCAAGCGGACCGGCACCTACGCGGTTCGCGCCTACGGCGTCCACGACCGGCAGATCCGCTCTTCCCGCAGCGCGCCGCGCAAGCTGACCGCCTACCGCCTCGCCGGCGCCTCCTACTACGGGCCCGGCCTCTACGGCAACGACGTCGCCTGCGGCGGCACCCTGCTGCCGGGAACGATGGGTGTCGCAAACAAGACGCTCCCCTGCGGGACGAAGGTGAAGCTGCGCTACCACGGCCGCACCGTCACGGTGCCGGTGATCGACCGCGGACCGTACGTCGCCGGGCGCGACTACGACCTGACCGAGGCCGTCAAGGAGCGCCTTGGGTTCCCCGGCGTAGGGACGGTGATGGCAACGCGTTAAGAGGCGAGCCCGAGCTGGAGCTGGCCCGGTGTCGGCTCCAGCTCCGCAACCTCTTTGCCGCCGAAGGAGGCGACGCGGACGCCGAGCAGCCGCACCGGCCGCTGCGGGTCGTAGGCGCGCAGCAGCTCGAGGGCGATCGGCCCGACGACCGCCGGGTCGCTGGTCGGTGCCTCGATCGTGTGGGAGCGGGTGACGTTGGTCCAGTCGTCGAGTCGCACCTTGATCCCGATCGTCCGGCCCTCCAGCTCCCGCTTGCGCAGGCGCCGGCAGAGCTCCTCGGAGAGCTCGGCCAGGTGCCGCTCCAGCTCGGAGCGCCGGGTGACGTCGACGTCGAAGGTGATCTCGGTCGACTGCGATTTGGTCTCGTGCTCGGGCGTGACCGGCGTCGCGTCGAGGAGGTTGCCGCGGGCGTGCAGCCAGGCGCCGGAGCGGGGGCCGAAGGCGTCCTCCAGGGCGGGCCGCTGCCATCGCCGCAGATCGGCCAGGGTGCAAATCCCCATCGATTCGAGGCGGGAAACCGTCTTCGGTCCGATTCCGGGGATGAGGCCGGGGGAGTGGTCGGCGAAGCGCTCCAGCGCCTGCTCCCGCGAGAGCATCACCATGCCCGCCGGCTTCCCCAGCTCGCTGGTGATCTTCGCCAGCATCCGGCTCTCGGAGATCCCGACCGAGCAGGTAAGCCGGGTCTCCTGGCGGATCTCGGTCGCGACCCGCCGCATGGTCGCCTTCGGCGAGAAGATTCCGGTCAGGTCCAGATAAGCCTCGTCGAGGCCGACCACCTCGACAACCTCCACGTTCCGCCGCAGCACGTCCATCACCTGACCCGAGGCCTCCCGGTAAGCCGGGAAGTCGGGCCGCAGGTAGACCGCGTCCGGCAGCCGCCGCCTGGCGACCGCCGCCGGCATCGCCGAGTGGATCCCCGCCAGCTTCCGCGCCTCGTAACTGGCGGTCGTCACCACCGCCCGCGGCCCCGCGCCGCAGACGACCACCGGCTTCCCCCGCAGCTCCGGCCGCCGCCGCAGCTCGACGGACGCGTAGAAGGCGTCCATGTCGAGGTGTGCGATCGTCCGCTCGAAGCTCACCCGTAGAGGGTAGGAGGGTGGAGGGACGGTCCCCTGCTCGTCACTCGAGGCAGAGTTCGCCGCCGAGTAGGAGGACAGCGATGAGGAGGAGGATCTCGAGGCCGACGAGGGAGACAGCGCCCCAGCTCGACACGAAGAAAGCCTTGCCGATGTGGGCTGCCTTGGTCAGGTGGGCGATCCCGGCGCCGAGGACTCCGGGTATGAGGAGAAGCAACGCGAGCTTGCCGACGTCGCCGTCGCCGCCGAAATAGCCGGCGTAGAAGGCGGCGATGATCAACGGCCCCAGCACGAACGAGGCGACCAGGAGCCCCGTCAGCAGCCGTCGCTCCGACCTGTCGCGGGATATTGCCCTGACGATCAGGACGGTCGCGACGAGCCAGCCCGCGAAGAAACCCAGGGTGAGCAGCCCCCCGACGAGTTCGCTGAACGTACTTTCGTCCCCGCAGGCCGCCAGGACCAACATGGTTCAGCAGGCTTTGACGGTGCCCTTGATCGTCCGCTTGATCTTCTTTTTCTTCTTGCCCTTTTCGAGGATCAGGGTGACCTTGGCCTTGACGACGTGGGTCGAGCCGGCGGCCATCGGGCCGGGGTCAATTAGGTAGCGGAAGGGCTTTTTCTTCTTGACCTTGAGTTTCTTGCCGTCGTAGATGAAGGCGACCTTCTTGATTCGGACCTTGCCGCCGAGTTTTTTCTGCAGCTGCTTGCGCTTGCGCTTGCCGACCCCGGCGAAGAAGCGCTGGCGCGACTGCAGGCAGCTCTTCGGCAGCCGCAGGATGATCAGGAAGTTGCCGACTCTCTTGACGAATTTCTTCGTCTTGCCCTTGTAGATCGGCGGCAGGGGCGGGGGAGGGGGCGGCAGCCCGGCGATCGGAGTGAGGTCGGCGATCCGCAGGCCGGCACTGTCCTCGAAGAGGACCCAGCCGGTTCCGCCGTCATCGGTCGCTACTTCGGCGTTGGGGCCGAGCGAGTAGGCGCTTTCGAGGTGGGCAACGTGGCTTTCGGAGTAGTTGGCGCCGCCGTCGGTGGAGGTAAACAGGCGCATCACGAAGGCGTTGTCCCCGGCGCGGGTTCCCGGCCAGATCACCGCCAGGCGGTTGCCGCTCGGCGACTGCGCGATCGCGCCGCCGACGAAGAGGTCGGTCGAGGAGTCGACCGCGAGCGTCTTCGCCGGGCCGAAGTTCGTGCCTTCGAAGCGGCGGACGTTGATCGCTTTCGGATACTGGCTGCCGTCCTGGTAGTCCTCGGAGACCATGAACAGTCCCGCCGGCCCGCTGGCGAGGTTGGGTTCATAGCCCTTCGTCACTTCGGTGCGCGGCCAATTGGCTTCGTCGGTAATCGAGCCCGAGCCGTCGTAGCGGTAGAAGAACAGCGGGTACGGCGGGCCGGAGATATTCCAGTAGGCGATTATCGGGTTGCCGGCGTCGAATCCCATGCTGGCTCCGGCAACGCCGCCGACGCCCGGATCGGCGAAATTCAGTTCCCCGCCACCGCCACCGACAATCTGAGTGTTGCTGAAGATGAGGCCCGGGTTGTAACCGCTGACCATGATTTCGTTGCCGACGACGAAGGCATCGGTGGGATCGGTCTTCCCCTGGACGTAGTAGGGGCGGGTTTCGCCGCCGTTGAAGCTGGCCCCGCCGTTGAGCGAGGTCCAGAAGACGATGTCGTCCTGCAGGTAGCGCGGAGCGACCACGTAGACGATTTCGGTGCCCGGAACGAGCACGGGAATGGCCCCCGCGACGCTGTCAAGGCTGCTTGAGGCGCCGGGAATCGGCAGCGTGATCGCGTTGCACGCCCCGCCCGGAGCGATCTTGCAGAACTTCACCGGCTCGGGCGAGGAGCCGTCGCCCTGGCTGGTCCAGGCGACGTAGGCGTTCCCCGCCTGGTCCTCGGCCAGGTGGCCGTCGGTGATCGGGTGATCGTCGAGGGTGAAGAGGTTGTTGGCGCTCGCCGCGGCCGGGAGGACCGCGAGGACGAAGACGAGCAGCATGCTCAGAAGGACTCCCCAGCGCTTCACGGATCTCACCCTAATGCCTGCGGCAGCGGAAGGCCACTTAGACTTTCACCGTGGCTTCTCCTGAGGCGAAGAACCTCGAGGCGATCTCGAAAGCGATTGACCAGCACAACGCCAACTGCCCCTTCCCGGCAGCGGAGGTGCGGATGAACCCGTTCGAGGTCGAGCGCCTGGGCTGGGACACGATCCGCGGCCTGCCGGTGGTTCCGGACGGCGCGGTCGGCACCGGCCGCTTCCGCATCGTCTGCTCCCGCGACATCGAGGACGACGGCCTGGAGATCATCGAGGCCGTCGGCAAAGAGCTGGAGACGGTCGGCCCGACCCAGAACTGATCCGCGCTATACGTCCGAAGAGACGTTGATCCCTAGTTCGGACATCCAGCTCTGGGCCTCGATGTTGAGCTGGCTGTACTCGCCGGTCCAGATCAGGACGCCCATCGCGATCAGGATCAGGCCGCCGACGGCGACGATCGCCTGGTAGTGGCGCTTGACCGCAGCGAAGGCGGTGGTCATCTGCGAAAAGGCAACGGCGGTGAGGAGGAAGGGGATCGCCAGCCCGGCGGAGTAGACAGCCAGCAGGAAGCCGCCGCGGAGGGTCGAGCCCGATAGGGAGGCGGCGGCGAGGATCGCGCCCAGAGTGGGGCCAATGCAGGGGGTCCAGGCGATCGCGAAGGCGGCGCCGGCGACGATCGGGCCGCCCCTGCCGACCCGGTCCAGCAGCGCGTTGACGTGCCAGTCGCGGTTGAGGCGGGTGATGAAGAGGGAGCCGACGAAGAGCAGTCCCATGGCGATGATCAGCGCCGCCGAGATCTTCGTCAGCAGGTCGCGGTTGTCCTTGAGCAGGGAGCCGAGGCCGGTCGCGGTCAGTCCGAGGACGATGAAGATCGCCGAGAAGCTGGCGACGAAGAGGAGGCTGGGGCCCAGCACCCGGCGCCAGCCGGCGCTCTCCAACTCATTCGCCGAGACGCCGCTCACCGCCGAGAGATAACCCGGCACCAGCGGCAGCACGCAGGGGGAGAGGAAGGAGACGACGCCGGCGGCGAGCGCGGCGAGGATGCCCACTCCCGCGGCGGGATCGGTACTTGCGGCGAGGGGTACCACTGGCCTGGAGATTACCCGCCGCTTGACCCGAGCCGGTAGATTTGGCCAGTCAGCCAAATACGGGAGGAGCGAGGCGTTGAGCACGAAGACGTACGTGATCGGAGTCGGGATGACCAAGTTCGAGAAGCCCGGCAGCAAGGACGGCGATTACCCGGACTGGGCGAAGGAGGCGGGGGAGAAGGCGCTCGCCGACGCGGGCATCCCCTACGAGGACGTCGAGCAGGCCTACGCCGGTTACTGCTACGGCGACTCGACCTACGGGCAGCGGGCGCTCTACCAGCTCGGCCTGACGGGGATTCCGGTCGTCAACGTCAACAACAACTGCTCGACCGGCTCCTCGGCGCTGTTCCTGGCCCGGCAGGCGGTCAAAGGCGGCGTCGCCGAGTGCGCGCTGGCGCTGGGCTTCGAGAAGATGGAGCCGGGCAGCCTCGGGGTCAAGTACACCGACCGCACCAACGCCCTCGACAAGCACGCGATGCGGATGTTCGAGATCCGCGACCCGGAGGCCTCACCGCCGGCGCCGCAGATGTTCGGCAACGCCGGCCGCGACCACATGCAGAAGTACGGCTCCGAACCCGACCACTACGCCTGGATCGGCTGGAAGAACCACAAGCACTCGGTCAACAACCCCTACGCCCAGTTCCAGGACGAGTACTCGCTGGAGGACATCAAGGCGGCGAAGATGATCCACGACCCGCTGACCAAGCTGCAGTGCTCGCCCACCTCCGACGGCTCGGCCTGCGCGATCGTCGCCTCCGAGCGCTACGTCGAGGAGCACGGGCTCTGGGACCGAGCGGTTGAGATCGCCGGCCAGTCGATGGTCACCGACCTCAGCTCGACCTTCGACGAGAACGCCGACTGCATGACGATCGTCGGCTCCGACATGTCGAAGACCGCCGCCGACGCCGCCTACGCGGAGGCCGGAGTGGGGGCGGGGGAAGTCGACGTCTGCGAGCTGCACGACTGCTTCAGCGCCAACGAGCTGATCACCTACGAAGCGCTCGGGTTCGCCGCCGAGGGCGAGGCGCACAAGCTGGTCGAGGAAGAAGCGACCACCTACGGTGGCAGCGGCCCGGTGGTCAACCCCTCGGGCGGGCTGATCTCCAAGGGCCACCCGCTGGGCGCCACCGGCCTCGCCCAGTGCTCGGAACTGACCTGGCAGCTGCGCGGCGAAGCCGACAAGCGGCAGGTCGAGGGAGCGAAGGTGGCGCTGCAGCACAACATCGGCCTCGGTGGAGCCGCCGTGGTCACGGTCTACAAACCGGCGGCCTGAAAACGCCGCCCCCCGGACTAGGAGGAGCACGATGGCGAAAGAGCGGCGTTCACTGGGCGGCAAGGTGGTGGCGATCACCGGCGGTGCGCGGGGGATCGGCAAGGCGACGGCGCAGGCGCTGATCGCGAAGGGCTGCCGCGTCGCCATCGGCGACCTCCAGCACGAGCTGGCCAAGCAGACCGCGGCGCAGCTCGGCGGCGGCACCGTCGCCCTGCCGCTCGACGTCACCGACCGCGGCTCCTTCGCGCGCTTTCTCGACGAGGCCGAGCGCCAGCTCGGGCCGATCGACGCGGTGATCAACAACGCCGGGATCATGCCGGTGACGCCGTTCGAGGAGGAGAGCGAGGCCTCGGTCCAGCGCCAGATCGACATCAACTTCGGCGGCGTCGTCACCGGGACCCAGCTGGCGATCAAACGGTTGCGCCCGCGGGGCAGCGGCTACATCGTCAACATCGCCTCCCAGGCGGGCAAATCCGGCATTCCGGGCATCGCCACCTATTCGGGCACCAAGCACGCCGTCGTCGGCCTCAGCGAGGCGGTGCGGGCGGAGCTGCGCGATACCGGCATCGAGGTCCTCTGCGTGATGCCGACCGTGGTCAACACCGAGCTGACCAGCGGTGTCGGCCAGAAATGGGTGAAGCCGGTAGAGGCCGCGGATGTCGCGAACGAGATCGTCGCCGCGATGGAAGTGCCGCGCTTCGACGTCTTCGTCCCGCGCGCCAACGGCGTCCTCTACAAGATCCTCGGCCCGCTGCCGCGCAGCTGGCGGGAGGCGCTGGGCAGGGCGATGAAGATCGACAAGCTGATGACCGAGGTCGACCACGGCGCCCGCCGCGCCTACGAGGAGCGGGCGGCGGCGAGCGAGCCGGGGCAGCAGCCGGTGAACGAGAGCGCACCCGGCTCCGTACACCGCGATGCCGCCTAGGACAAATTCAGCGTTCGCTGAACTTTGGCCCCTATGGGGACGTAAATTCAGCGAACGCTGAACTGTGGGCGCTGTGGCGCCCGAAACTCAGCGAAGGAGAACCAGTTCATGGGAAGGATCTACGACGCCACCTGGGGCCGGATGTTCTCGGCCCTCTACGACCGCGCCTTCGAGGCCAGCGAAGAGGCTGGGCTGCGGGCGATGCGCCGCGAACTCCTTGAGCAGGCGCGGGGGAGGGTGCTGGAGCTGGGTTCGGGGACCGGCCTCAACCTGGAGCTGTACCCGCGCGAGGGCCTGGACAGCCTCACCCTGAGCGAGCCCGACCCGCACATGTTCAAGCAGCTGCGCCGGCGCGCGGAGCAGGACTGCCCCGGCGCGGATCTGGTCCAGACCGGCGCCGAAGACCTGCCCTTCGCCGACGACGCTTTCGACAGCGTGGTGGTGACGCTCGTCCTCTGCACGGTGCCCGACCAGCGCGCGGCGCTGAGGGAGATCGCCCGCGTCCTCGCACCCGGCGGGCAACTGCTTTTCCTCGAGCACGTCCGCGCCAACCAGCCTGATCTTGCGCGCTGGCAGGACCGGCTGGAAAAGCCCTGGCGCTTCCTCGGCGACGGCTGCCACTGCAACCGCGACACCGTCTCCGCGATCAGCGCTGCCGGCTTCCAACTCGGCGACGTCGAGCGCGCCGAGCTCCCCAAGGCTCCGCCGATCATCCGGCCGTTGGTTCGCGGGTCAGCGCAGATGAGTTAAGGCCAAGATGGCCACAGCCGACTTTTGCCCCACCGGAGTGTGGTCAAAGCGGGTTGGGGCCTGCTTTACCGCGGGGTCAACGCACGATAATGGTGGTTATGTCAACCCAGGCAGGAGTGGCCGCCCGGGTCAGCCTGCCTCTTCGATCGCGGCTTCCAGGCCTGCCGTCGTTTCCGGGGTTCCCAGGAGCCTGATTCCCCCCGTCTCGGGGCCTTTGACCGCGAATGACGGCGTGCCGTCGAAGCCGAGGTTCCTGGCTTCCTGTGAGGTTTCTTCGACCTGAGGGACCATTCGGCTGCGGTCTGCCTCCCATTGCTTGAGGTTCGGGACACCAGCGGCGTCTGCCACGGCCCTGAGGAAGGCGTCGTCGTCCGCGTAGCCCGAGTTCTCGCCGCCCTGGTTGCGGTAGAAGAGCTCGACGAAGCTCCAGCCTTGGCCCTGGGCTCCGGCAGCCAGTGCGGCGGCACCGGCGGCGACGGATTCCGGGCCGATGATCGTGAAGTTGCGGAAGTCGACCTTCACCCCGCCCTTCTTGACCTGAGTTTCCATAATCGTGGGAAGGATGTCCTCCGCGTAGGCGGCGCAGACCGGGCACTGGAGGTCGCCGAACTCGATCAGTTCCACCTCGGCCGCAGGGTCGCCGAGGAGCATCCCCTGCTGCGGGATCCCCCCGAGGAGCGCCGCCACCGCGGCCTTGTCCTCGATCTCGGTGTCACCGCCCTCGCCGTTGCCGGCGGCGGTGATCACGATCAGGACGAGGACGGCGGCCAGGGTCAAAAAGGCCGCCCCGGCGGCGAGCCGCAGCAGGCGCGAGCGGCGATCGGCCTCGCTCATAGGAGAACCTCCCCCTTGTTCTTCTGAGATCTAGATATGGAGGCCGAGCGAAGCGAGGCCGTCGAAGATCCCGGTCGAACGCAT
>Ga0307288_10000046_pt1 | contig 45899 bp, 48 predicted proteins | sample ER_DNA_142_FD_194469 | JGI IMG/M metagenome (GOLD analysis project Ga0307288, IMG submission 194469) | Bulk soil microbial communities from the East River watershed near Crested Butte, Colorado, United States - ER_DNA_142 | ecosystem: Environmental > Terrestrial > Soil > Floodplain | place... | reverse complement strand
GTGGATCATCTTCGCCGCCTTGATGTCCTCCAGCGAGTACTCGTCCTGGAACTGGGCGTAGGGGTTGTTGACCGAGTGCTTGTGGTTCTTCCAGCCGATCCAGGCGTAGTGGTCGGGTTCGGAGCCGAACTTCTGCATGTGGTCGCGGCCGGCGTTGCCGAACATCTGCGGCGCCGGCGGCGAGGCCTCCGGCTGGCGCAGCTCGAACATCCGCATCGCGTGCTTGTCGAGCGCGTTGGTTCGGTCGGTGTACTTGACGCCCAGTGAGCCCGGCTCCATCTTCTCGAAGCCGAGCGCCAGCGCGCACTCGACGAGCCCGCCCTTGACCGCCTGCCGGGCCAGGAACAGCGCCGAGGAGCCGGTCGAGCAGTTGTTGTTGACGTTGACGACCGGGATCCCGGTCAGGCCGAGCTGGTAGAGCGCCCGCTGGCCGTAGGTGGAGTCGCCGTAGCAGTAGCCGGCGTAGGCCTGCTCGACGTCCTCGTACGGGATGCCGGCGTCGGCGAGCGCCTTGTCCCCTGCCTCTTTGGCCCAGTCCGGGTAGTCGCCCTCCTTGCTGCCGGGCTTCTCGAACTTGGTCATCCCGACCCCGATCACGAACGTCCTCTGGCTCAACTCTCCGCTCCTCCCACGTTTGGCTGACCAGCCAAATCTACAGCGGAAACCGGATTTGGCCAGAGCCGCCAGGCGAGGAAGGCGATCGCGATGCCAAGGGCGGTGCCGGCGGCGCGCTGGCCGGCGGCGTCGAAGGCCCCCTCCCCCACCGTCGTGCTCATCAGCACCACGAAGGTGGTGACCGCCGCGGTGAAGAGCGCGTACTGAACGGTGAGCAGGCCGAAGGAGAGCGCCGCGGCGACCGTGAGGACGGCGCCGAGCACGAGGTCGTCGCCAGCGAACGCCTCGCCGATCGAGGTGGCGAGGAGGAGGCCCAGAGCGGTGCCGAGGGCGCGCAGGATCAGGCGCTTGTCGGTCTCCTCGCGGTCAGGTCTCATCACGAAGAGGATCGTCAGCGGGATCCAGTACCCGTGCTGGTGGAAGCCGAGGACGAGGTAAGCGGCGACGCCGGCCGCCAGCGCCCCGCCGAAGCGGATGCCGTGGCGGGCGCTGGCCGAGCGGAGGGTGAGATTCGAGCGCAGGGCGGCCAGCGCCGCATGGCCGTCCCAGGCTTTTTCGGGTGCGTCGCCGTCCTTGTCCTCGGCGGCCCAGACGATCAGCGACCAGACCGTCTGCGTGAGGCCGCCGACGGTCCCCCAGAGGAGCGCCGGCAGGGCGTCGGAGGCCGGGAGGAAGAGGCCCTGGGCGATCAGCATCCCCAGCGTCACCGAGAGGCCGACGATTGCCAACCGCAGGGAGACGGAGAAGCAGTAGCCGGCGAGGACCCCGAGCAGGCCGAGAGCGAGAACCGCCGCCGCGCCGGCCTGGCTGCTGAGCACGCCGATGCAGGCGGCGAGCCCGATCAGCGGCGCGGTCGCCGCCTGCCAGCCGGCCCGCGGCTTCGCCGGGGCGTCCATCCCCGGGAAGCCGTTGATCAGGGCCCCGGCGGCGATCGCCCCCTGGGTCGGCGCGTCGAAGCCGAGCTCGACGATCAGGGCGGCGCCGATCGGCGCCGCGAGCAGGAAGCCCCGGCGGATCGCCGGGCCCGGCTCGCTCGGCCCGATCGCGAAGAGGGGCGAGGCCCGCAGTTCCCTCGCCCTTCCGGAAGCGTTGAAGAGACGAGACGATGACCCCCGGTCCGGCACGGCCCTGAGGGTAACCTGAGGGGTCGTGGTCCATGCCGCCGTCAGCACCACCGACCCCGCATCTGGGGTTGGGATCTTCGCCGCCCTCGCGGCCGGGATCGTCTCCTTCCTCTCCCCCTGCGTGCTGCCGCTGGTGCCCGGCTACCTCTCGGCGGTGACGGGGGTCTCGGCCAACGAGCTCGACGACGCCGGCTGGCGGCGGGTCCTCGGCCCCAGCCTGCTCTTCGTCGCCAGCTTCTCGGCGATCTTCATCCTGCTCGGGCTGGGCGCGACCGGCCTCGGCTCGACCCTCCAGGACCACAAGCAGCTGCTGACCAAGATCTCCGGCGTGCTGATCATCGCCATGGGCGTCCTCTTCGTCGGCTCCCTCTTCATCACCCGCCTCAACCGCGAGTGGCACGTCGACGCGCTGCTGGCGCGGGCCGGCAAAGGCGGGCCGATCGTCGCCGGCGCCGCCTTCGCGATCGCCTGGACCCCCTGCATCGGCCCGACCCTCGGCGCGATCCTCGGCGCCGCCGCCCTCACCGACTCAGTCGGCCGCGGCGCCTTTCTCCTGGCCGTCTACAGCGCCGGCCTGGCGATCCCCTTCATCCTCACCGCGCTGGCGTTCTCCCGGATGACGACGGCCTTCAGCGTGGTCAAGCGCCACTACCAGGCAATCGTCGCCGTGGGGGGCGTGATCCTGATCGCGATGGGCTTCCTGATCCTCAGCGGCGAAATGTCGCGCCTCAACATCGAAGTGACGAACTGGATGGAAAGCAGCGGCATCGACTTCTGGAACCTGTAAGCGCGAGTCTGTGAAAAGGGGCGCATAGCGCACCCTGGGACAGACTCGCGAATCAGTTCTGAACTGGAGTCGCGGTCTCGAGCTCCTTGCCGACCGCCTCGACGATCTCCAGCCCGTCGTCCTCGAGGTCGCGGGAGCAGACGATCCGGAACCGCCCCGTCCCGATCTCCCCGTCCGGGACCACAGGCAGGCCGCGGATCGTGTCCCAGCCCAGCCGCTCGACCTCGAAGGGGTTCATCCGCACCTCCGCCGCCGGGAACGGGCAGTTCATGTTGTGCTGGTCGATCGCCTTGGAGATCGCCTCGAGGTTCTTCGCCTCCGGGGAAGCCACGGGCCAAGTGTAGGCCGCTAGAGCGTGCCGCCGGTCTCGTACGACTCGCCCGGCGTGCCGCCGATCGCCAGCAGGCGCAGCCCCTCGGGCCCGGGCAGCACCTTGCGCACCACCCCGGGCCCAACCCGCACCGCGTGGTCGGCGTCGAGCGGATAGGCCTCACCTTCAGCCTCCACCATGCCTGAGCCCCGGAGCGCGAAGTAGGCCTCCTCCTGGCCCAGCTGCTGCGGCCGCTTGGCGAACATCTGCCCCCCGATCCCCTCCTCCGCATGGTCGTGCTCGGGGTAGGTGCCGGCGCCGGGCTCCAGATCGCTGATCGAGACGCCAAACGAGGTGACACCGAGCGCCGCGGCGGCTTTGTGGAAGGTGATTCCCTCCAACACGCCGCTGATCGCCTCGATCTCGCCGACCGTGATTGGGGTTACGTCAGCCATCGGCGGCGATGGTATCCGAGCCGGTGCCGCAGGAGCGCCCGGGCGGCCGCCGAATCCCGGGCCATGAGCACCAATCGCCTCGAGGCCTTTTCAGACGGCGTCTTCGCGATCGCGATCACCCTGCTCGTGCTCGAGATCCACGTGCCGGAGCCGGGCGGTGGCGAGAGCCTCGGCCACGAGCTGCTGGCCCAATGGCCGAGCTACGCGGCCTTCGTCGTCTCCTTCCTGACGATCGGGATCATCTGGATCAACCACCACGCGATGGTCCGCCGCCTGCGCCTCGCCGACCACTCGATCCTCGTCTGGAACCTCCTGCTCCTGATGACCGTCTCCGCCCTCCCCTTCACCACCGCCCTGATGGCCGCATACCTGAAGGAGAGCAACGGCGAGTCCCTCGCCGCCGCCGTCTACAGCGGCAGCTTCCTCCTCATGAGCATCGCCTTCGCGGGCATGAACCGCCACATCCTCTTCGAGCGAGCCGACTATCTCGAAGAGGGCCTGGACGAGCCCACCCGCCGCCTCATCCTGAAAGCCGGCGTCGCCGGCCTCCTCCCCTACGCGATAGCGACCGCCGTCGCCCCGATCAGCCCCTACCTGACCCTCGGGATCTGCGCCGGGGTCGCCGCCTTCTACGCCAGCCCGGCGGCCAGCGCTCCGGTCACCGCGCGCCCGGGTTGAGGCGGCCTGCAAAGCCTCGTCCCCTGGCCAACTCCCGTCTCGCCGCCGCCCTACGATCACTGAGTGAGCTTCGAGGAGCGGACGATTGCCCATCTCGACATGGACGCGTTCTATGCGTCTGTCGAGTTGCGGCGGCGGCCTGAGCTCAGGGGGAAACCCGTCGTGGTCTGCGGGTCGGGACCGCGGGCGGTGGTCACGACGGCGAGCTATGAGGCGCGGAAGCTGGCTGGGATCCACTCGGCCATGCCGGCGGCGGTGGCTCGGCGGCGGCTGCCCGATGCCGTTTATCTGCGCCCGGATTTCCCTGCCTATCGGGAGGCCTCGGGGCAGGTGATGGACATTCTGCGGGGCAACGTCGAGGTCGTCGAGGTCGTGGGGCTGGACGAGGCTTATCTGGACCTGACCGGGCTGTTCTCGCCGAAGGCGACGATGCGGCGGGTCCAGACCGAGATCCGGGCCGAGACGCAGCTGACCTGCTCGGTCGGGATCTCGGAGTCGCGGATGCTGGCGAAGATCACCAGCGAGCTGGGAAAGCCTCGGGGGCTTGTGGTCCTCTCGCGGGAGCAGGCGCTGGAGCGGTTCGCGGACACCTCCCCCGGTCTGATTCCCGGGATCGGGCCGAAAACGGTCTCGCGGCTGGAGTCGATGGGGATTCGGACCCTTTCGGACCTCCAGGAGCGGTCCCGGGAGGAGCTGGAATCGAGCTTTGGGCCGCGCTCCGGCGCCTGGCTCCACGCCCGGGGCGCCCTACTCGACAACACGCCGGTCACGCCCGAACACGAGACGAAATCGCAGTCGACCGAGATCACCTTCGACGTCGACGTCACCCAGCGCTCGGAGCTGGAGCACCACCTGCACGAGCTCTCGGAGGAGCTCTGCCGGCGGTTGCGGAAACGGGAGCTCGAGGGCCGCACGATCGGGATCAAGGTGCGGCTCGACGACTGGACCAACGTCACCCGCTCGCACACGGTCGAGCAGCCGACCAACGACCCGGCGGTCGTCGGCCCGACCGCGCTCGGCCTGTTGCGCGCCTACGACCCGCAGCGACCGGTCCGCCTGCTCGGCGTCCGCGTCGCCTCCTTCGGCTCCGGCGAAGAAGCCACCGAGCCGGAGCCGACAGACGGTCAGCTCCGGCTCGGTCTTGCCTCCTAAGCGGCGCCGGACCGCGAAGTGTCCGCCGCCGCTTAGCGGCTTGCCAGGACCGTGCCGACGCCGGGGAAGCCAAGCTTCTCCTTGACCGCCGTCGTCAGGTCGTAGTCCCGCCCGGCCACGTACGGGCCGCGGTCGATCACCGGCACCGTCACGGTGCGGCCGCGGTAGCGCAGCTTCACCTTCGTGCCGCACGGGAGCGTCTTGTTTGCCACCCCCATCGTCCCCGGCATCAGCGTCCCGCCGCAGGCGACGCCGTTGCCGTAGAGGCCCGGACCGTAGTAGGAGGCGCCGGCCAGGCGGTAGGTCGTCAGCTTGCGGGCGGGGCTCTTCGACCCGCTCGTCTTGCGGTCATGGACGCCATAGGCCCGGACCGCGTAGGTGCCGGTCCGCTCGGGCAGCCAACGCACCGCGAAGGTCCCGTTCGCCTTCGTCGTCACGCCGCGGGCGCCGCCGTCGGGACCGCGGAAGACGATCTTGACCCGGTGGCGGCCGCTCGGCCGCACCTTGCCGCGCACCGCCAGGCCGTTCCCCTTCAGCACGGAATGCGTGGTGAGGTGCAGGGAAACGTGGGAGCGCGACCGCTCGTGGTGATGCCGGCTCGCAGGCTGCGCCGCCGCCGGCGCAAGACCGGTCAGGAGCGCAGCGGCAGCCGCCACCGCGGGCAGGAGTTTTCGCATTTGTTCAGCTCGCTTTCTTGCTGCCTACGGAGTTAGCTGACGGGCTCGCGGTGGCCGGCGCCTCCGGCTCCCGCTACGGGCGGCTCGCCACCCGATTCGCCCCGGCCGCGCGTCTGGCGCGGCAGTGGGTCCCCCGTTCCCCCGCGCTGGGCACGAGGGACTCGGCAGTTGCATTTAGCTCTTTGAGTGAAGAACACGCTAGGGCGGTCTCCGGAGCGGGAATGTGAGCGGACGCACACATTCGGGTGACTGCAATGTTCCCTGCGAATTTCGCTTCAGAAAGCCTTTCCGAGCGCTTTAGCAAGCCCTGGACAGCTATGCGACCATGTCCCCTATGGCGAAGCCCGAACGACTCACCGGCCTGGACACCTCCTTCCTGCACCTGGAGCGCTCCGGCGCCCACATGCACGTCGCCTCGGTCTCGATCTTCACCGGCGAAGCGCCCACCCACCGCGAGTTCCGCGAGCACATCGCCTCGCGCCTGCACCTGATTCCCCGCTTCCGCCAGAAGCTGCGGTTCGTCCCCTTCGGCCAGAGCCGGCCGGTTTGGGTCGACGACCCGCACCTCAACCTCGATTACCACGTGCGCCAGACCGCGCTGCCGGCGCCGGGCTCCGACGAGCAGCTGCGCAACCTGGCCTCGCGGATCTTCTCCCAGCAGCTCGACCGCTCCAAGCCCCTCTGGGAGCTGTGGCTGGTCGAGGGCCTGACCGACGACCGCTTCGCGATCGTCGGCAAGAGCCACCACGCGCTGGTCGACGGCGTCTCCGGGGTGGACATCACCACCGTCCTCTTCGACCTCGACCCCGAGCCCCAGGGCGCTCCTGACAAGGCGCCGCCATGGCTCGCTGCCCCTGAACCAACCGACACCCAGCTGCTGACCGAAGCGCTGAAGGAGCGGGTGACGAGCCCGAAGGAGATCTACCGCGGCGTGCGCGCCGCCTTCCGCGGCCCGCGCCAGGTCCTCGCGGGCCTCGGCGCCACCTCGAAGATGGTGGCCGCCGGCGTCTCCGCGCCCACCAGCGTCTTCAACGTCGAGATCGGCCCCCACCGCCGCTTCCAGATGGTCCAGGCCGACCTCGGCGACCTGAAGCGGGTCAAAGACGCCCACGGCGGCACGGTCAACGACGTCATCCTCTCGATGGTCGCCGGCGGCATCGGCAAGTACCTGCGCGCCCGCGGCCACGACACCGACGGCCTCGAGCTGCGGGCGATGGTCCCGGTCAGCGTCCGCGCCGACGAGGAGCACGGCGCGCTCGGCAACCGCATCTCGGCGATGTTCGCGCCGCTGCCGGTCTGGTCCGAGGACCCGGTCGAGCGCCTGCACGTGGTGACGCGGGAAATGGGCGACCTCAAGTCCTCCGGCCAGGCCGTCGGCGCCGAGATCCTGACGAAACTCACCGACTTCGCGCCGGGGACGATCGCCTCGCAGGCGGCGCGCCTGCAGCCCGCCCAGCGCTTCTTTAACCTCGTCGTCACCAACGTCCCGGGGCCGCAGTTCCCGCTCTACGTCCTCGGCCGCAGGATGGAGTCGTTCTTCCCGATGGTGCCGCTGGCGCGGCGCCAGGCCCTCTGCGTCGGGATCATGTCCTACAACGGCCAGGTCAACTTCGGCCTCGTCGGCGACTACGACGCGATGGCCGACCTCGACAGCTTCGCCCTCGACCTCGAGGCGGCGACGCAGGAGGTCGTCAAGACGGCGCCGAAACCCGCGAAATCCACGGCCAAGGCCGCAACCAAGGCAAGCGCCAAGAAGAAAACGAAGAAGTCGAAGAGCAAAGCCGCGGCCGGGGCTTCGCGCAACGGCTCCGGCCCGGTCGCCGCCGAGTCCCGCTCCTAGGAGGGGTTTTGCCAACCCCTCCTAACGCTCCGCCGCGAGCGAGCTAGCGCGCGAGTTCGCCGCTGATTTCGAACGGCAGCCCGTCGGTGAGGTAGAGCCAGTCGAGGCGGCGGGCGCTGAAACCGCGCGCCCGCCCGTCGGCGTTGACGACGACCGCGGTGATGCGGGAGAAGCGACCCGGCCGCGGCAGCCGCGCGGTCATCTGCCCTCCGCCAGGCTTGAAGTCGATCCGCGAGACCGTCCGCCCGTGCCGCTCGCTGCCGACGCGGCCGACCAGCGCCAGGCCGGCCGCGGTCCCGACCGGCGCCGTCAGGTGGACGACCACCTCGCGGCCGCTCCCCGCGTGGACCCGCAGCAGCTGGAAGGTCGTGTGGTTGAGAAAGCGCGTCAGGCGCCCCCCGCCCAGCGGCAGATGGCCCTGGCGGGGGACGTCGGGGAAGAGGCGGCTCTCGCGGAACCCCCGCCCCGTCCGCCACTCCGCCACGGCGGCCGCGAACCGCGTGAAGTCCTGGCTGAAGTCGGAGGGGCCGGCGGCGCGGATCGCCCGTTCGTAGCTGGCGACCGAGAAGCCGCCCGGTTTGGCGTCGATCGCCCCGGCCCAGGCCTTGCGGATGATCGCCTCGCCGTAGCGGCGCGCCAGCCACTGGTTCCAGACGGCGCTGCCGTACTCCTTGATCGAGCTCGTCGTCAGCGGCGTTTCCCACAGCTTCACCCAGCGGCGGACGTAGCGCAGGTAATCGTCGATGCCGTTATAGACCTGGTCCTCCATCCAGGTCGCGGTCGACTCGGCGAACCAGGGGTCCTGGTAGGCGTCGTAGCCGAACTGGAGGATGTGGTTGTACTCGTGGGCGAAGGTCACCTCGAGGTCGTTCACCGGCTTCGTCCCTGGGAACTCGAAGGCGCTGTAGTCGTTATCGAGGACGAGGTAGCCGTGCAGCCGCCGCGGGATCCGGCCCTTCTTTCCCTGACCGCGGTCGGGCGCCGCGTAGCCGAACAGTTCGCCGCCGATCTGCGAGAGGTAGACGTCGGTCTTGCCGTTGCGGCCACCGGCGTGCCCGTCGCTGCGCGGCTCCCGCCAGCCGAGCTTCTCGTTCTCGACGTCATGCACGTGTTCGGCGACCCGCAGGACCCGCTCGACGAAGTCGGGGACGCCGTTGCCGTTGCGGTCGGCGAGGTTGGGCGCGTCGAGGCCCTGGTCAACCCAGTGCACGCAGAAGTGCCGCGAGCAGGCCGGCGAGTTCTTCGCCTCCGGGACCGAGTAGGCGTTGCGGTTGGGATCGGGGTTGTCGGTCGGCCGCGAGCGCTCTTCCGTTGGGCGCGCCTGCGGCGCGATGAACGGCTTTTGAGATTCGGAGGCGAGGGCGGCTTCGGAAAGATCGGATGCGGCGTGGGCAGCGGGTGCCGCGGCGAGGGCCAGGAGCAGCGCCGCCGAGGTACCGACCAGGTGGCGCCGGCGGTTCCGCATGCACCGAAAACCCTACTGCGAGCGAAAAGTAGCCCTCTTGATCAAGATGAAGCTACGGGGGTAATACCCTCCGCGAACCCCGATGCGCATCGCCCTCGCCCAGATCAACCCCACGGTCGGCGCAATCGACGCCAACGCGGCGAACGTGGCCGAGCAGATCGGCCGCGCCCGCGACGAGGGCGCCGAGCTGGTGATCTTCCCCGAGCTCTGCATTCCCGGCTATCCGGCCGAGGACCTCTACCTGAAGCGCCACTTCCTCGCCGCCAACCAGCGTGCGATCGAGGAGCTGGCGCAGCATGCCTCCGGGATCACCGCGCTGGTCGGCTTTGCCGAGCCGGCCGCCGACGGCGGCGACGCCCGCCACGCCCACAACTCCACCGCGGTCCTCGCTGACGGCGCCGTGCAGGCCGTCTACCGCAAGAACCGGCTCCCCAACTACGGGGTCTTCGACGAGCAGCGCTACTTCATCCCCGGCTCCGAGCCGATCTCGATCGAGGTCGCCGGGCTGACCGCCGGGCTGACGATCTGCGAGGACGTCTGGCTCCCCGGGGGGCCCGCTCAGGCTGAGGCGGAGGCGGGCGCCCGGTTGATCGCCAACCCCTCGGGCTCCCCTTATCACCGCGGCAAGGGACGCGAGCGCGAGCGGATGTTCTGCGAACGCTCGCGCGCCTACGACGCCTACTTCGCCTTCTGCAACCTGGTCGGCGGCCAGGACGAGCTCGTCTTCGACGGCCAGAGCCTGCTCACCGCGCCCGACGGCAGCGTGATCGCCCGCGCCGCCCAGTTCGAGGAGGAGCTGCTGGTCTGCGAGATCCCGCACTCCGCGCCCGGCCGACTCGCGGAGCCGCTCACCGACCTCGACGAGGTCTACGGGGCGCTCACCCTCGGCCTCCGCGACTACGTCGGCAAGAACGGCTTCCAGCACGTCGGCGTCGCCCTCTCGGGAGGGATCGACTCCGCCCTGGTGGCGATGCTCGCCGCCGACGCGGTAGGGCCGGAGCGCCTCTCCTGCGTCGTCATGCCCTCCCCCCACTCCAGCGGCGAGACCCAACAGGACGCCCGCGAGATCGCCGCCAACCTCGGCTGCGAGCTGATCGAGATCGAGATCGAGCCGATGATGCAGGGCTACGAGCAGGCGCTCGCGGGGCTGATGCGGCCGGGCGAGCGCCCGCGAGAGGGCGAGGACGAGGCGCCGCGCGATCCGGCGCGGCCCTCCGAGCCCGACCTCGCCGCCGAGAACATCCAGGCCCGGATCCGCGGCAACCTGATGATGGCCCTCTCCAACCGCCACGGCTGGCTGGTCCTGACGACCGGCAACAAGAGCGAGATGTCAGTCGGCTACGCGACCCTCTACGGCGACATGGCCGGCGGCTTCGCGGTGATCAAGGACGTGCCGAAGGGCCTGGTCTACGAACTGGTCGAACGGCGCAACCAGCGCGAGGGCCGCGAGCTGGTGCCGGCGAGCGTGATCGAGCGACCGCCCTCGGCCGAGCTGCGGCCCGACCAGCTCGACGAGGACTCGCTGCCGCCGTATGACCTGCTCGACCGCATCCTCGAGGCATATGTCGAGCGCGACGAGGGCCGCGAAGAGCTGATCGCCGCCGGGATGCCGGCCGAGACCGTCGACGAGGTGATCCGGCTGGTCGACCGGTCCGAGTACAAGCGCCGCCAGGCGGCGCCGGGGATCCGGATCACGCCGAAAGGGTTCGGCAAGGATCGGCGCCTGCCGATCACGAATCGATTTGGCGGCTGAGAGCTAGGCGCCCGGTCGCGGGCGGACGGCGATCGTCATCCGCGAGAGCGCGCAGAGCTTGCCCTCGTCGTTCAAGACCTCGCACTCCCAGATCCAGGTGGTTCGGCCGCGGTGACGGGCCTTGGCGCGCACTTCAACCGCCCCCTCGGTGACAGGCCGCATGAAGCTGACGTCAATCGACTGGCCCATCGCCGCCATTCCCTGGTCCCAGACGGCGGCGGCGGTGGCGCGCGAGCAGACGCTCTCGACCAGGGTTGACATCACGCCGCCGTGCATGAGGCCGAAGGGCTGGCGCAGCTCGTCGCGGAGCGGCAACCGCACCCGGGCGTCGTCGGGATCATCACTGAGCCATTCGGTCCCGATCAGCTCGTCGAAGTGCTGCGGCTTAACCTGAGCGTCCTCGTTCACAGCTGGGCACCCTAATAGGCTTCGCGCCCGTGGCCCTGAGTGACGACCAGAAGGCGATCCTGCGGCTGCTCGCGCAGCGGGGCGCGCAGGGCTACGACGATCTTGCGGCGCTGATGGGGATCTCGGTCGACGAGGTCCACGCGCGGGCGAAACGGGCGGCGGCGGACCTCGAAGCGGAAGGGATTCCGGCGCCTTCGATACCGGCGCCGGGGGGTGAGGGGGGTCCCCCCTCACCCGAGGCTTCGAAACCGAGGGTGGCGGCTGAGCAGAGAAAAGCTGAGCCTGTAGTGCCGATTCCCCATCACGATCACGGGCATGGGCCGAAAGAGATCGCGCATGAGGCGAAGCTGCTCGAGAACCGGGGGTTGTGGGCGATCCTGGCCGGGGTCGCGATCGTGGTGCTGTTCGTGGTGATCCTCTTCGTCACCGGTGGTGGCGGGGGCGATTCGGATTCCTCCGACACCACCGCATCGGCAGGGCAGAGCCACTGCGAAACCCCGACTGGATCGGCGCCGAAACCGAGCGGCAAAGCGATCGCCGTCCTGGCCGCCTCGGCGGTCAAAGCCAGCAAAGAACCGACGCGGGCGGTGCTGAACCCGGTCGACGGCAGCGACGCCCGCGGGCTCGTCGTCTTCGGGCGGGTGAAAAACAGCCTCGCCCTCCAGGTCGCCGCAGAAGGCCTCGCCCCACTTCCCTCCTGCGGCCGCTACACCGTTTGGCTTGCCGCCTCCCCCGACAAAATGCTGCCGCTGGCCTCGACCGAAGTCGGCGACAACGGCCAGATCAGGGCCCAGGTGGAAGTCCCGGTCGAAATCCTCGCCTACCTGGCGAATGAAACGTTCGACCAGATCGCGGTCACGGCCACCGACGAATCGCAGCTGAAAACGTCGCTGGCGAAAGCGACGAAAGCAAAAGCGGCGCCGGACTACACCGGCACCGAAGTCCTGCGCGGCAACGTCTCAGGTCCGATCGTCGGCGCCGCCCAGCGGATCAAAGAAGAAGAAAACGAATAGGCGCTAGTCCGGGATCAACTTCCCCGGGTTCATGATCCCTGCTGGGTCGAGCTGCTCCTTAACGGCCCGGAGGACATCGAGCCCGGTCCTCCCCACCTCCGCCTCCATGTGGGGGCGGTGGTCGCGGCCGATCGCGTGGTGGTGGGTGATCGTGCCGCCGTGGGCGACGATCGCCTCCGAGGCGGCCCGCTTGACCGCGCGCCACTGCTCGAGCTCGGCACCGCGGCGGGCGCGGGAGATGAAGGTGAAGTAGAGCGAGGCGCCGTCGGCGTAGGCGTGGGAGAGATGGCAGAAGACGAGGCCGGGCGTCCCCTGCTCGGATAGGGCAGAGCGAATCGCCGCGCCCACGGCGGTGTGCAACTCCTCCAGGCGGCTCCAGGTGTGCGCGGTCTCCAGGGTCTCGACCATCGTCCCCATCTCCATCAGGGTGTCGCGCAGGTAGGGGCCCTGGTAGCGGCCGCGCGCCCAGGCGCGCCCGGCGGCCTGGCCGAGGTAGGCGGCGCCGCCGTCCCGCAGGGCGCGGACGGTGAGGGCGCGCTTGCGGGCGACGTGCTCCTCGTCGCCCTCGAAGCCGGCGATCACGAGGGCGCCGCCGCGGCGCTTGCGCAGCCCGAGGTAGCCGCCGAAGAGGCTTCCGCTGAGGCCGCGGGGCCCGGAGAGCGCCAGCGTCCCTTCCGTCTCCTCCTCGTCGGAGACGCGGATGATCTCGGGCAGGCCGGGGCCTTGCGCCAGCGCCCGCGCGATCTCCGTGCCAGCCGAAAAGGACTCGGCCATCCACGCCTCGTAACGCTTCACCGAGGGCGCCGGCCGCACCCGCACCGTCACCTCAGGGATGACGCCGAGGACGCCCTCCGAGCCGATCACCAGCTCGCGCAGGGCCGGGCCGGCGGCGGTGTGCGGCGTCTCCAGGGTCGCCAGCTCCCCGGCGGGGGCGAGCAGGCGGACCGAGGTGACCAGGGCGTCGAAGCGGCCGTAGCCGCTCGATGCCTGCCCGGCGCTGCGGGTCGCCGCGAAGCCTCCCACCGTCGCGTACTCGAAGGACTGCGGGAAATGGCCGAGGGTGAGGCCGAGGCGCGCGAGCGCAGCCTCCGCCTCGGGGCCGCGCAGACCGGCGCCGAGGCGGGCGGTCAGCGAGCGCTCATCGACGACCACGTCGCGCAGCGCCCCGAGGTCGAGGCTGACCAGCCGCGCAAAAGGTCCGCGCACCGGCTCGACGCCTCCGACCACGCTGGTGCCGCCCCCGAACGGCACGACCGCCACCCCCTCCTCCGCGGAGACCTCGAGCACCCGCTGCAGCGCCGTCGCGCTGCGCGGCATCAGCACGGCGTCGGGCGCCCCCTCCAGCGCCCCGTTCCGCAGTCGCGCCAGATCGACGTACCCGCGTCCGACCGCATGCCGCAGCCGGTCCTCGTCGTCGGTGAAGACGTTCTCCTCCCCCACCGCCTCGACGAGCCCACGCGGCAGCGCCTCCGCCGCCGGCAGCTCGAATCCCTCCAGCGAGCTTGCCAGCGGCCACGGCTCCAGCGACCCAATCCGCTCCCGCAACACCCCGAGCGCCTGCTCGTCCAGCGCCGGCGAGACCTCCGGATCCCCCCACCCCCACCACTTCGCATCCCTCCGCAACTGCATCAAATGTCCTGCCTCTCAGCCCGGAAATTTGATGCAGTTCGGGAGGCCCGACGCTTCGTCACGTCAGCGCCTCTTCGATCCCCTCGAGCGCTTTGTCGAGGATGTCGCCGCGGGCGCGGCGCATCAGGGGAGAGCCGAACTTGGACATGCCCTTCAGAGTCTGTTCCTCGGTCAGGCTGACCTTGGTGCCGCCCTCGCGCTCCTTTAGGCCGATCTCGACCCGCAGCGATTTCAGGTGCCGCTCGAAGGGCGTGCCCTCCAGCTCCTGCTCCCAGACGTAGCGCTCATTCTCGGCCGAGCTGACGCAGCGGAAGTCCGCTCGCACTCCCCGCCCCTCCGCCGTCTGCAGCACCTTCGTCCAGGCTGAGCGCTTGCCGCCGGGCTTCGCGTCGACGTTCTCAACCCGCCCGGTCCGGGGCCACCAGCGCGGCAGGCTGTAGGGGTCGGAGACGAGCTTCCAGACCTCGCTGACCGGCGCCGCGATCTCCCGCGTGCGGGTGACGCGGGCCACTCAGTCGCCGGCGAGCCGGCGCAGGTCCCGGACCAGCAGCAGGTGCTTGAGATGGCTTACCGTCGCCGCCAGGCTCTCGAGGCTCTGCAGCGCCTCCTTGCGGCGCTCGGGGTTGCGCGAGCGCAGCGACGGGCCCAGCAGCGCTTCCAGCAGGTTCGCCTCGCGGTCGGCCGAGGAGCGGAAGACGCGCAGGTTCCGCGCCCCCACCCCCACCCGGGAGAGCTCGCTGGCGGCGCGGACGATCTCGCGGTCGGTCTCGTCGTAGACGGTTCTGCCCTCGCGTTTCTCCGGCTGCACGATCCCGTAGTTCTCGAGCTCGCGGATCAGCTCCTCGCGGGCGCCGGTCTCCTCGACGATCTCCTCCAGCGTCAGGTAGGCGCGGGAGGTGTCGACGAGAATCGCCCGCCGCACCGTGCTGCCGGCAGGCTTGCGCTCGCCCTCGCCGCCGCCGAAGGCGAGGTCACCGCCGGAGGCGAGCTCCTGGCGGATCACCCGCAGCGGCAGGAACTCGTCTCGCTGCAGCCGCAGGATCGTCCGCAGCCGTTCGACGTCTGACTGGCTGTAGAGGCGGTAGCCGCCGGAGGTCCGGCGCGGGTTCAGCAGCTTCTGGTCCTCCAGGTAGCGGATCTTCGAGATCGAGACGTCGTCGAATTCGCTCTGCAGGATTTTGCAGACGGCGCCGATCGTCAGCGCCTTGCGCGGTCGGCTGGGCGCTCCGGCGCCGCGCCCGGTCTGTCCGGAGACGGTCATCAGCGCTCCAGGTAGCTCAGCTTGTACTTGCCTACCTGGATCTCGTCGCCGTCGGCGAGGCGGTGGCTCTCGATCCGGCGCCGGTTGACGTAGGTCCCGTTGAGCGAGCCGAGGTCGTCGATGTAGAGGCCGTCGCGGCGGCGCACCAGGAGCGCGTGGTTGCGGGAGACGGTGACGTCGTCGAGGAAGACGCCGGCGTCGGGGCTGCGGCCGATCGAGACCCGCTCCTCGGCGATGCTGAAGCTCTCGCCGGCGCGGCCGCCGCCGCTGCGGATGACCAGCGCGGCGCCGCTCTCCTCGACCACCTCGTCGATGTCGACTGGCTGCATCTCGCCGGTCTCGTCGACCCGATAGGTCATCGTCGTCGGTTCCTCACCCGCCTCTTTCGGCCCGCCGAGGTAGGCGCCGCACTTCTGGCAGTAGTTCGCCCCCTCGGGGTTCGCGAAACCGCACTCGGGACAGTGGACGGCCATGGCTGGTCCCGCTCAGGCGGCGGGATCGTCCTCCGTCAGCGGCTGCGTCTTGCCCGCCAGGATCTGGGTCAGCTGCTCGACGTCGTCGCCGGAGATCACCGACTCGCCCGCCTCGCGTTTATGGCGCAGGCGGTTGACCAGCTCGGCCCGCAGGATGTCGATCTTCCCGTGCAGGACGCGGCGCTTGTAGGAGATCTCGTTCTCCTCGGCCGTCAGGTTGTCGATCATGTCCTTCAGTTCCTTGTCGCTGAGGGACCCGAGATCGGGAAAGGTGTCCTCCATCGTGCTCCTAACTGGAGGCGGTGCCTCCGTTTGCGGAAGCTGATGATAACCGCCTCCTGGGAAAAGGTTCAACCCCAGGTTAAGGGTTCGGGCGCTTCTGAAGCTCAGCTTGCAGGGCGGCGGGCGCGGACGGCGCGCATCCCGGCGCGGGCGTAGAGGACGGTGGCGAGGATCGCCATCGCCAGCCCCCAGAGGACCAGCGCGGTCGCGACCCAGCCGGGCGCGAGGAGCGCCAGCCAGATCCCGCCCATCAGCGGGAAGACCGAAATCCGGCCGGGCCAGTTGACCTCGATGTCGACGCCGTGGCGGAGGCCGTACTCGGCGAGGATCAGCATCGAGAGCTCGCGCAGCGCCATCAGCGCCAGCGCCCAGCGCGGCAGCAGCTCGAAGCTCCAGCAGACCACAGCGCCGGCGAGGATCGTGAGGCGGTCGACGAGCGGGTCGAGCAGGGCGCCCATGCGGCTGTACTGGCCGGTGATGCGGGCGAGGATGCCGTCGAGGTAATCGCCGGCGGCGATCGCCCAGAAGACCATCGCCGAGGCCACCGAGGTGCCGTCCTCGGTGTTGTAAGCGAGGACGAGGAAGACAGGGAGCGCCGCGAGGCGAACGTAGCCGACCGCGTTCGGGATCGTCCAGGGGCGCAGCGGCTCCCCCTTTCGCGTGGACGGCGGCGGCGGGGCGCTGCGGTCGAGTCCGAAGAGGCGGCGCGCGCGGCCGCGGCCGAAGGGGTCGCGCTCAGTCATCGAGGAGCGACAGCGCCTGCGCGGCGGCGTCCTCCAGGGGCAGCTTGTGCTCGGCGCCGGTGGCGCGCTCGGAGGCCTCGACCACGCCTTCGGCGAGGCCGCGGCGCCCGGCGACGATCCGCAGCGGGCAGCCGAGCAGCTCGGCGTCGGTCAGCTTCTCCCCCGGCCCGGCGTCGCGATCGTCGTAGAGGACCTCGGCACCGGCGCTCTGCAGCTCTTCGTAGAGCCGGTCGGCGGCGTCTCGCTCGGGCTCGCCCGCCTTTGCCAGCGAGACCAGGTGGATCGCCCACGGCGCGATCGCCTGCGGCCAGACGATCCCGCGCTCATCGGCGCCCTGCTCGATCGAGGCGGCGACGATCCGCGCCGGACCGATCCCGTAGCTGCCCATCACGATCGGCTTCTCGATCCCGTCCTCGTCGAGGTAGGTGGCCCCGAGCGGCTCCGAGTACCGGGTGCCGAGCTTGAAGATGTTGCCGACCTCGATCGCCGCCTCGATCTTGATCTCGCCCCCACCGGGGGCGGTGTCGCCGGCCTCGACCGTCCGCACGTCCATCTTGTGGGACTCGAAATCGCGCGAGGGGTCGATCCCGCGGAGGTGGGTGTTCGGCTTGTTGGCGCCGGAGACGTAGGAGGCGCCGGTCAGCGCCGCGTCCTTGATGATCGGCAGCCCGCTGCCGACTGGGCCGAGGTAGCCGACCGGGCCGAGCTGCTCCTCGATCTCCTCGGCCCTCGCCTGGCGAAAATCGCTTTTCATCCCGTTCCGCAGCTTGATCTCGTTGAGGCGGTGATCGCCACGCAGCAGCACCAGTACCATCCCCCGCCCCTCGACGATGATCGGCAGGGTCTTGATGAAGGCGCCGCGCGGCAGCCCGAGGTGCTCCGCGACCTCATCGACCTTGACCAGCCCCGGGGTGTGGACCTCCTCCGGCGCGTCCAGCGGCGGCGGCAGCTCGACCGGCTGCGACTCGGCCGAGGCGATCTCGACGTTGGCGGCGTAGCCGGGCGCCAGCGCGACCTCGTCCTCCCCCGCCGGGCAGGGCGCCATGAACTCGTCGGCGCCGGAGCCGCCCATCATCCCGACGTCGGACTCGACCCGGTACCAGCGCAGCCCGCAGCGATCGAAGATGCGCGCGTAGGCGTCGGCCTGGAGCTCATAGGCGCGTGCCAGCCCCTCCTCGTCGCGGTCGAAGGTGTAGGCGTCCTTCATCGTGAACTCGCGCGTGCGCAGCACCCCGGCCCGCGGCCGCGCCTCGTCGCGCTCCTTGGTCTGGATATGGAACACCGAGAGCGGCAAGCGACGATAAGAGCGGATCTCCCGCCCGACGTGCGTCGTCACTGCCTCCTCGTGGGTCAGCGCCAGCACCATCGGCGAGCCCTTGCGATCCTCGAGCTTGAACAGCTCCTCGATCCCGTAGCGACCCGTCTTCTGCCACAGATCGGCCGGCTGCAGCACCGGCATCAGCATCTCCTGGCAGCCGATCGCCTCCATTTCCTCGCGGATGATCCCCTCGACCCTTCGCTGCACCCGCCACCCCGCAGGCAGATAAGTCCACAGCCCGGCCCCCAGCTGCCGGATCAACCCCGCCCGCACCATCAACTTGTGCGAAACCGCCTCCGCATCGGCGGGGGCATCCTTCAGCGTCGGCAAAAAGGTCTGAGAGAGGCGGCTCACGCCGCAAACCTACTGACTAAGCCCGCGTGAATCGGCGGCCCGCCGTCGGCGAGGCCTCCTCGTCGAGGAGGACCTTGTCGGACTCGCCGCGCTCGACGGCTTCGGCCTCCATCGCGGCGATCTTCTCGGGGGTGAGGTCGCCGGCGTTTTCGCGCTCGATGTTGGCCACCCACTCGGCACCCTCCTGGGACTCGGCCTCGTCGAACTCGACCTGGCCGCCGCGGTCGAGGGACTTGTCGATCTCCTCGAAGAGGGTGTCGACGAGCTTCGCCTGCGGGACCTTGCGCAGCGGCTTGCCGCCGGCGAAGATCAGGCCCTCGTTCTTGGCCCCGGCGATGCCGAAGTCGGCGTGGCTGGCCTCGCCGATGCCGTTGACCGCGCAGCCGAGGACGGCGACCTCGACCGGCTCCTCGTAGCTTTCCAGCCGCTGCTCGATCTCCGCCACCACAGAGTCCATGTCGAACTGCAGGCGCCCGCAGGTCGGGCAGGCGATCAGGACCGGGCCGCGCTCGCGTAGCTGCAGCGCCTTGAGGATCTCCCAGGCGACTTTGACCTCCTCCTCGGCGTGGAAGGTCGAGAGGCTGATCCGGATCGTGTCGCCGATGCCATCGGCGAGGAGGGTGCCGAGGCCGACGGCCGATTTCAGCGAGCCGCCCCATTTCGTCCCCGCCTCGGTCACCCCGAGATGCAACGGGTAGGGGATCTTCTCCGCGAGCAGGCGGTTGGCGGCGATCGTGTTCGGCACGTTGGTCGACTTGATCGAGACCTTGAAGTTCTCGAAGTCGAGGCCCTCCATCAGCTCGACGAACTCGACCGCGGCGGCGACCAGCGCCTCGACCGGCGCTTCGCGCTCGAGCGCGTGCAGGTGCTTGGGCAGCGAGCCGGAGTTGACGCCGATCCGCATCGGCACCCCCTTGGCGTTCGCCTTCTCGGCGACCTCCGCGACTTTCTCGCGGCCGCCGATGTTGCCCGGGTTGAGGCGGATGCAGTGGGCGCCGGCGTCGATTGCTTTCAGCGCCAGGGTGTGGTTGAAGTGGATGTCGGCGATCACCGGGATCGGCGATTCCCGCACGATCGTCGTCAGCGCCTCGGCGTCCTGCTCGCGCGGAACCGCGCAGCGGACCAGGTCCGCTCCGGCGTCGGCGACCTTGCGGATCTGCTCCATCGTCGCCGCCAGGTTGGCGGTCTCGGTCTTGGTCATCGTCTGCACGGCGACCGGAGCGCCGCCGCCGATCGGAACGTTGCCAACCCAGATCTGCCGTTTGGAAGCCATATCCGAAGCTTATTGAGCCGAGGGGGCGGGCCGGTTGAACCCGAGGGGCGCGGGCGCCGTATCGCGAGACGGATGGGACCGCTCGGGCGTGGAGAGACGAGGCGACGGCAGGGCCGCTGGCTGCTGCTGCTCACGGCCCTGACCCTTGGCGCCCTCCAGCTCCCCAGCGTCGGCGCTGCGGACGAGACCGCCGTCGAACCAGCCGAAACGCCGAGCGGATTCGCCTGGAAGCCGTCCCTAGTCACCTCGATCCCGGGCGGGTCCGTCGCTTTCCGCAATCCGGGCAACGTCGTGCCCCATGGGGTCCACTGGACGGGAGGACCCGAAAAGCCGAGCTGCGGCGGCGTCCCAGTCGACAGCTTTGGCACCTCCTGGAGCGGAAGCTGCACGTTCGCGCAGGCAGGCACGTACACCTTCGTCTGTACCGTCCATCCCGAAGAAATGCGGGGGACGATCACCGTCGGCTCCGGCGAAACGGCACCAGCACCCCCGAGCGCGCCCGGGCAGCCACCCGCAGCGCCCGACGGACCTGCCGCTGAAGCCCTGCGGCTGTCAGCGAACCAGCATGGCGCCGCGGTCCGCGGCTCGATCTCCGTCTCCTCCCTGGCGATCGGGGGGCATCTCGTTCTCGAGCTGAGAGCGAAGCGCGCGTCTTTGGGTGGCCGGAGCCCGGGGCTGGCTCGGGTCGGCGGGATCAATCGCCCCTTGTCGAGCGCCGGGCGACTTTCTTTCGCGGCCCCCCTCGAGCCTGCCGCCCGGAGCGCGCTGCGCCGCCTAGGCCGCCTGTCCATGACCGTGAAGATCGTCGTCACGCCGCCGAGCGGCCCGGCGACGACGATGACGAAAGGGGTTCAGCTACATGACTAGGTCGCGGTCGCGTTCGCATGCAGGCAGGAGGCGTCGGCTGCCGGCAAGGCTGCTGCTGGGCCTGCTCCTGGGCGTCGCGGCGCTCGGGGTCATCGCGACCGGAGGCCTTGCCGCCGAACCGACGATCGAAGTCACCGGCAACTCGCTCGCCACCTACGCCTGGACCCCTTCGACCGCGGAAATCGCCAGCGGCGGCTCGGTCGCGTTCAAGAACGCGACGGCGAACTTTCACGGCCTCGACTGGGAAAGCGGCAACCCGGAAACCCCCAGCTGCACCGGGACCCCGAGCGTCGGACAGGGCAACTGGGCCGGCTCCTGCACCTTCGCCCAGGGAGGGACCTACAAGTTCTACTGCCCCGTCCATCCGACGATCATGAAGGGGACCGTGACCGTCACCGGGCCCGCTGCGCCGGTCGTCAGCACGGGCTCGGCGAGCTCCGTGACGGAAACCGAAGCGACGCTGAACGGCACGGTCAATCCCTCCGAACAGGAAACGAGCTACTTCTTCGAATACGGGACGACCAACGCTTATGGGCAGAAAACCACCGAGGCCTCAGCCGGCAGCGGCACCTCTCCCGTCTCGAAATCGGCGACCGTCAGCGGCTTGACGGGCGGCACCACCTACCACTTCCGGCTGGTCGCCAAAAATGCCAGCGGCACCACGCCCGGAGCAGACCGCAGCTTCACCACCATCGGGCCACCAAGCGCGACGACCGGTCCGGCAACGGGCGTAGGCGAGACCGAAGCGACGCTCAACGGCTCGGTCAGCCCGAACGGATTCCAGACCACCTACTTCTTCAATTACGGGACCACGGCGGCCTATGGGCAGAAGACGGCGGAGACCTCTGCCGGCGGCGGAACGAGCGTCCTCCCCGCCTCAGCGGCGCTGCCCGGCCTCGCCCCTGGAACGACTTATCACTTCCAACTCGTCGCGAAAAACGCAAAAGGAACGACGCCGGGAGCCGATCAGACCTTTACGACGGCGTCCGTCCCGCCCCTCCAACCGCCACCGACGGTCATGCCTCCGACTTCGCCGCCGTCCCCCGCCACGGCCATCTCCCCTCCCCCGCCCCCCGACACCAAGATCACGCTGAAGCCACGCACGAGAACGAAAGACCGCGCGCCGGCCTTCAGGTTCGTGTCAACCGCCGCTGGGGCGAGCTTCCAATGCGGGATCGACGGCAAACCCTTCAAGCCCTGTCGGTCGCCCTACACCACGCCGTCCTTGAAACCCGGCAGGCATACGGTCAGGGTGGCCGCGGTCGCCAACGGGTTGACCGACCCGACGCCCGCCAGCTACAGCTTCAAGGTCCTCGCGAAGAAGAAGTAACCGCTAGCGGACTTCGAAGCCTTCGCCAGTGATCCGGCCGATGTCGTTGGAGAGGCCGATGAACATCAGCATCAGGACGAGGGCGATCCCGACCATCGTCGCCCGCTCCATCACCCGCAAGGAAACCGGCCGCCCGCGGACCTTCTCGACCAGGCTCCAGAAGATGTGGCCACCGTCGAGAGGCAGGATCGGCACCAGGTTGATGAGCCCGAGCGAGAGGCTGACGAGGGCGAGGAGCAGCAGCGACTTTTCCAGCCCGTGTTCGACCACCTGGTGGCCGACGTCGCTGATTCCGACGACGCTGGAGACCTGCTTGCGCTGCTTCGATTCGAAGAGGTGGGTGAAGACGTGGAAGGTGCCGGAGGTGACTTCCCAGATCGAGGCCCCGGCTTCCGAGGCGGCCTTTCCGGGGCCGAAGTCAAGAGCGCGGCTGCCGTAGGAGAAGCCGATCAAGCTCCGTTCCGCTTCCTTGTCGTAGCGCGGGTAGATCGAGAAGGTCTTGGTCCGCCCCCCGCGTTCGACCTCCACCCGCACGGGCGTTGCGGCGACGCAACCGTCGACCTGCCTTCCGGCGCATTCGTGCGAGCCGACGGTTTCGCCGAATCTCACCAACCGGTCTTCGGCCGAGAGACTGCCGAAGCTCTTGCCGTCGATCGCGACGATCCTGTCTCCAGGCTGCAGCACCTTCGCCGCCGGCATCCCGGATTTCACTTCACCCACCCGTTGATCGACCTCTTGCCGGCCGTTGGCCAGGTAGACGCCGAAGAGGATCAGGAAGGCGAGCAGGATGTTCACCGCCGGCCCTGCCGCGACGACGACGATCCGCTTCCAGACCTTCTGCCGGTAGTAGGAGCGGTGGGCGACCTCCGGAGGCACCTCCTCCTCCGGGTTCATGCCGGTGATTTTCACGTAGCCGCCGATCGGAATCGCTTTGATCCCGTACTCGGTCTCGCCGCGCCTGAACGACCAGATCGTCGGCCCGAAGAAGAGGAAGAAACGCTCTACCCGCATCCCCGTCGCCTTGGCGGCGACGAAGTGGCCGGCCTCGTGGAGGATGATCAGCAGGCAAAAGCCGAGGAAGACGATCAACCAGCTCATGCGGGCGCCTGCTCCCTGACCTGCTCCTGGCTGCGTTCGCGGGCCTCGGCGTCGGCGGCGAAGAGGTCATCGAAGTGGCTGACGCTCTGGGCGGGCATCTCCTCCAGAACACGCTCGATCACCGCGGGGATCGCCGTGAACGGGAGCCGCTCCTCGAGGAAGGCGGCGACGGCGACCTCGTCGGCGGCGTTGAGGACGGTCGGCGCGGTGCCGCCGGCGCGCCCGGCCTCCAGCGCCAGGCGCAGGCAGGCGAAGGTCTCGAGGTCGGGCTGCTCGAAGGTGAGCGAGCCGGCGGCGGCGAGGTCGAGCCGCGGCACGTCGACGTCGGCCCGCTCGGGGTGGTGCAGCGCGTAGGAGATCGGCACCCGCATGTCGGGATAGCCGAGGTGGGCGAGCGAGGAGCCGTCGTTGAGGTGGATCAGCGAGTGGACCAGCGACTGCGGGTGGACGACGACCTCGATGCGCTCGTAGGGGACGGTGAAGAGATGGTGGGCCTCGATCGCCTCGAATCCCTTGTTCATCAGCGTCGCCGAGTCGATCGTGATCCTCCCCCCCATCCGCCAGGTCGGGTGGGCGAGGGCGTCGGCCACGCTGACCTCGGCGAGGTCGTCGCGGCCGCGGAAGGGACCGCCGGATGCCGTCAGCACCAGCCGCTCGACCGTCCCCGGCGCCTCGCCGCCGATCAGCTGGAAGAGGGCCGAGTGCTCGGAGTCGACCGGCAGCAGCCGCGCCCCCGTCGCCTCCGCCAGCGCCATCACCAGCTCGCCGCCGAGGACGAGGCTCTCCTTGTTGGCCAGGGCGACGTCGATCCCCTCGGATAGCGCGACGATCGTCGACCCGAGCCCGGCGGCGCCGACGATCGAGTTGAGCACCAGATCGGCTCCGGAGGAGGTGATCAGCTCCCGGATCCCCTCCTCGCCCGAGAGAACCCGGCCGCTCCAACTTCCCCGCGCCCGCTCCATCGCCGCTGCGTCAGCCAGGGCAATCGCCGGCACCCCGTGCTCACGCGCCTGCTCGACCACCGTCTCCCAGGCGGAGCCAGCCGCCAGGCCGACGACCTGCAGCTCCTCCGAGCGCCCGATCACCTCAAGCGCCTGCGTTCCGATGGACCCGGTCGACCCGAGCACGAGAACCTTCTTCATGCCCTGCAGAGGATACGGACCGGCTATTCGGCCAAGCCGCCGAGGAACCAGAAGGGGCTGTGGGGGCGCTCGGCGTAGGCCTCGCGCCAGGTGCCCTCGACGACGACCCTGCTCCCGGCCGGCACCTCCGAGCGGACTCGTTCTGCGAGTTCGTTGGCGCTGTCCTCGTCGGCGGCGCCCAGGAGGACGTACTTCCAGCGGTGAACGCTGCGCAGGCCCTCACCGCTGAGCTGCTCCACGAGGTCCTTCGCATCCCCGCGCGAGGGCAGGTCGATCCGCACCTCGTACTCCGGATAGCCGCTCTCCTCGGCCTCCTCGCGTTCGCGCGCCACCCGCGCCGCGTGCTCGGCGGCCTTCGAATCGCCGTCCGCGGGCAGCGGCTCGTCGGCCGGGCGCCACTCCTCGGCTTCATGGTGCCAACGCGTGATGCTGACCTCGACCTCCTCCTGTTCCTTTTGCGCGAGCTGTTCGACCAGCGCCTGCGCCTTCTCGGCCTGCCCGCGGTCGCCGGCGTAGAGGAAGATCGTCGTCCCGTCGCGGGAGACGGCGACCCGGTCGTGGAAGGCGCGGCTGAGGTCGTGCTCGAGCTCCTCAGCGTCGAGCCGGTCGTGCAGGGCGTCGGCGAGACCCTCCTCGACGAAATCGACTTGTACGCGCCAGTCGTCGTTCATCGCCTCAGTAAACCAGCGCGACCGCGAGGTAGTAGCCGATCACGACGGTGAAGAAGACGGCGTCGAGCCGGTCGAGGAGGCCGCCGTGGGGGCCGAAGATGGTGCCGCTGTCCTTGGTGCCGAGGTCACGCTTCAGCATCGACTCGAAGAGGTCGCCGATCGGGGCCGCGGCGGCCACCGCGGCGCCGATCAGGAGGGCGTCGACCCCGGAGAGCCAGTCCTGGTAGAGGCCGGCGAACCAGAAGCCCATCGTCCCGATCAGGAAGCCGCCGACGAGGCCCTCGATCGTCTTGTTCGGGGAGATGTTGGGGGTGATCCTGTGGCTGCCGAACATGCGCCCGGTCGCGTAGGCGGCGGTGTCGGCGACGAAGGTGCCGACGAGGACGTCGATCAGGAGGGCCGCGCCGTGCGAGGGCAGGTCGCGCAGCAGGACCGCGTGGGCGAGCGGGATTCCGATCCAGAGGACCCCCAGCAGCGTCACCCCGATCGAGACCGTCGCCCCGTCCTGGTGCCGGGGACGGGCGGCGAAGGCGAAGATCAGCGGGATCGAGGCCGCCAGCACGTAGAGGATGTTGAACGCGGTGCCGAAGTGGGCGGCGATCACGAGCCCGGCCATGACGACGTAAGCGGGGATGACGAGCGGCCGGTGGCGCGCCGCCATCGCGTCGAACTCGCGCAGCGCCACCACCCCGATCGCGATCATCGCCAGGGTGAAGACGATCCCGCCGGCGACGGTGATCGCGATCGCGAAGACGATCCACGGCAGCGCCACGAGGATCCGCTTGGCGGTCTCGCCGCTGCCGCGCCGACGCCCGCCTCGCTTGCGCGGCTCGCGCGACGGTTTGCGCGGCGGCTGCGGCTCGTCGTCGAACATCTCGTCGTCGAAGAGGTCGACGGTCACCCGCGGCTCCTCCCCCTCCGCGCTCACGCCCGGCTCCCGAAACGCCGCTGCCGCGTCTCGTACTCGCGCAGGCAGGCCTCCAACGCGGCGCGGTCAAAGTCGGGCCAGAGCTCGTCGCGGAAGACCAACTCGGAGTAGGCGCACTGCCAGAGCAGGTAGTTGGAGAGGCGCTGCTCGCCGCTGGTGCGGATCAGCAGGTCGGGGTCGTGCATTTCGGGCGCGTAGAGGAGGCGCTGGAAATCGTCATCCGAGCCCCCCTCGAACCTCCGCGCCGCATCGAGGATCTCCGCCCTGCCCCCGTAGTTGAAGGCGACGAAGAGGGTGATCCGCTCGTTCTCGCCGGTCTCGGCTTCCGACCACTCCATCCGCTCGACCAGCGCCGGATCGAGCCCCTCGCGGCGGCCGATGTAACGCATCCGCACGCCTTCGGACTTCAGCTCCGGCGTTTCGGTCCCGATCCGTTCGCCCATCATCCCCATCAGGCCACGCACCTCGTCCTTGGGCCGGCTCCAATTCTCGGTCGAGAACGAGTAGACGGTCAGCTCCTCGATCCCCAGCTCGGCGGCGTCGCGCAGTCGCGCCTTCAGCGTGTCGGCGCCGGCCCGGTGCCCCTCGACCACCGGCAGGTCACGCTGCTTCGCCCAGCGGCCGTTGCCGTCGGTGATTATCGCCACGTACTTCGCCGCGGTCACGCGAGGGCCGCCGATCCTCAGACTTCGAGGATCTCTTCTTCCTTGCCCTTGAGGAGGCTGTCGATCTCGGCGACGGCGGCGTCGGTCTGTTTCTGCAGGTCAGCCTCGGCCCGGCGCTCGTCGTCCTCGCCGGCTTCACCTTCTTTTTTCAGGTCGCGGAGGTCGCTCATCACGTCGCGGCGGACGTTGCGAATCGAGACCCGGCCGTCCTCGGCGACCCCGTGCACGACCTTGACCATCTCGCGGCGCCGCTCCTCGGTCATCTCCGGGATCTGCAGGCGGATCACGTTGCCGTCGTTGTTCGGCGTCAGGCCGACGTCGGACTCCTGGATCGCTTTCTCGATCGCGCCGATCGCGCTCTTGTCGAACGGGGTCACGGTCAGCAGGCGGGCGTCTGAGGCGGCGACGTTGGCGAGCTGCTTCAGTGGCGTCGGGTTGCCGTAATAGTCGACGGTGATCCGGTCGAGCAGGTGCGGAGAGGCGCGGCCGGAGCGCACGGTGGCGAACTCGCCGCGCGTGGAATCGACGGATTTCGTCATCCGCTCCTTCGCGTCCGAAAGCAGTTCGTCGATCAGCTCCACCGGTTCTGCGTCCCTCTCTAAGAAGCGGGGTTACTGGAGACAAGCGTCCCCACTTTTTCGCCGGAAACGATCCTATCTATGTTGGTCTCGTCGCCCATGTTGAAGACATAGATGGGCAGGTCGTTGTCCATGCAGAGGGAAAGCGCGGTCGAGTCCATCACCCGCAGGCCGCGCTCGATCGCCTCCCTGTGGCTGATCGCGGGGATGAACTTCGCCTCGGGGTTGACGGCGGGGTCGGAGTCGAAAACCCCCTCCACCCCGTTCTTCGCCATCAGGATCGCCTCGGCGTGGATCTCCAGCGCCCGCAGCGCCGCGGCGGTGTCGGTGGTGAAGAACGGGTTGCCGGTGCCGGCGGCGAAGATGACGACCCGGTCCTTCTCGAGGTGGCGCATCGCCCGGCGGCGGATGTAGGGCTCGGCGACCTCCTGCACTTCGATTGCCGACATCACCCGCGTGTGCTGCTCGTGCCGCTCGAGCGCGTCCTGCAGGGTGAGGGCGTTGAGGACCGTCGCCAGCATCCCCATGTAATCGCCGGTGGCGCGGTCCATCCCGCTCGCCGCCCCGTCGAGCCCGCGGTAGATGTTGCCGGCGCCGACGACGATCGCGACCTCGACGCCGCGCTCGCGGACCGTCGCCACCTGCTTGGCGATCCGGTCGACCTCAGCGGCATCGGTGCCGAAGTCCTGGCGGCCCATCAGGGCCTCGCCGGAGAGCTTCAGCAGGATGCGCCCGAAGCGCGGCTCGGGAGAGTCGGTCACCGAGGCGCAGCTTATTCGCCGACGCGGAAGTAGGCGAAACGGGCGATCTGGATGTTCTCGCCGGTCTTCGCCGCCAGCTCCTGACGCAGCTCCTCGATCGTCTTGCCCTCGTGTTTCTCGGCGTTGACGTGGGTCTGGTCGAGCAGGGCGACTTCACTCGCCCACTTGCTCAGCTGCCCCTCGACGATTTTCTCGACGACGTTGTCGGGCTTGCCTTCTTCGCGCGCCTTCTCTTCGAAGACCTTCTTTTCGGCCTCCCGCTCGGCCTCGTCGATTTCGCTCGTCGAGACGTACTGCGGCGCGGTCGCGGCCGCGTGCAGCGCGACCTGGTAGGCGAAGACCTTGAACTCCTCGTTGCGGGCGACGAAGTCGGTCTCGCACTGGACTTCGACCATTGCCCCGACCTTGTCGTTGGCGTGGATGTAGGAGGCGACGACGCCCTCGTTGGTGCCGCGCCCTTCGCGCTTGGCGGCTGAGGCCTGGCCCTTCACCCGCAGCAGCTCGACCGCGCGTTCGACATCCCCGTCGGCCTCGACCAGCGCCGATTTGGCGTCCATCATCGCCGCCCCGGTCCGATCCCGGAGCGCCTTCACATCAGCAGCGGTAACGCTCATTTCGACTCTCCCTCGTTCTCAGCTTTCTCCTCGGTCTCAGCCGCTTTCGCGCTTTCCTCCGGCGGCGGTGGCGGCTGCTCCTCGGAACCCTCCTCTTTCACCTCATCGACAGATGCCTCCGGCGGTGCTGCCTGAGCCTCCACCGTGGCGCCAGGAGGAGTGGCCTGAACCTGAGCCCCGGACGCCTGTGCCGTGGGTGACGCCGTAGGGGGTACCGTCTCCTGCGCAGTTGCAGGAGACGGTGGGTCCCCTGCGGCGGCAGGACCCGCGGCCCCCGCGCCCTGGTCCTGAGCGGGTTTTCTCTGAGCCTGCTGAGCTTTCTGCTGCGCCGCAGCCGTGGCCTGGGCCGCTTTCTCGGCCTCTTCAGCCGCTTTTTTGGCCTCCAGCGCTTCGACGCGAGCTTTCTCTTCCTCCTCGCGTTTCTTGCGCTCTTCCTCCTCGCGTTTGCGCCGCTCCATCTCTTCGGCGATCCGCTTCTCCTCCTGCACGCGCCAGGAGGAGGCGCCCTCCTCGATCGCGCCGCCGATCGTGCCGATCACCAGCTCGCAGGAGCGGATCGCGTCGTCGTTGCCGGGGATCACGTAGTCGACAGGGGTCGGATCGCAGTTGGTGTCGACCAGGCCGATGATCGGGATCCGCAGGCGCGCCGCCTCGTTGACGGCGATCTCCTCGGTTTTGAGGTCGGCGACGAAGACGGCGTCGGGCAGCCGGTCCATGTCGCGGACGCCGCCGAGGTTGAACTCGAGCTTGGCGAGTTCGGCCTCCATCCCCATCCGCTCCTTGGTCGGCAGGAGGTCGAGTTTGCCCTCCTCTTTCCAGCCGCTGAGCTCGTGGAGGCGGGCGATCCGGCCCGACATCGTGTTGAAGTTGGTGAGCAGCCCGCCGAGCCAGCGCTTGTTGACGTAGGGCATCTGGCAGCGCCCGGCCCATTCCTCGATCGTGTCGGCGGCCTGCTTCTTGGTGCCGACGAAGAGGACGGTGCCGCCGCCGGTCGACAGCTCGCCGGCGAATTTGCGGGCGTTCTCCAGCAGCGCCTCGGTCTGCAGCAGGTCGATGATGTGGATCCCGTCCATCTCGCCGAAGATGAAGCGGCGCATGTTCGGGTTCCAGCGGCGCGTCTGATGGCCGAAGTGGACTCCGGCCTCGAGCAGATCTCTCAGCTCTGCCTGTGCCATGTGGTGATTCTCCTTTTTCGAGTTTGGGTGAAGCGCCCCGCCCCGCTCGCCGGGGACCTGGTGGTGGCCAGGCAGGATCCGGCTAGCCCTGAACGAGGGTTGGATTTTGTCCAGCAATTGTAGAGCGGGGGCGCTACTCGGCGTGGGCCGCCTCGAGCGCGGCGGCGAGATCCGGCGGCAGCTCGGAAGCGAAGCTGAGCCGCTCGCCACCCCGCGGGTGGGCGAAGGAGAGTCGGTGGGCGTGGAGGAACTGCCGCTGGAGGCCGTAGCGCTCGGTGCCGCCATAGGTCGCATCGCCGGTCAGGGGGTGGCCGATCGCCGCGAAGTGGGCGCGGATCTGGTGGGTGCGGCCGGTCTCCAGCCGCGCCTCCAGGTACGTCTCGCGTGGCAGCAGCTCACACACCTCGAAGTGGGTTCGGGCCTGGCGCGATGCCGCCCCGGAGACCGCCATCCGGTGCCGCTGCCTCGCCGCCCTGCCGATCGGCGCGTCGATCGTGCCGGTCCGCGAGGCCAGCCGCCCCCCCGCCAGCGCCAGGTAGACCCGCTCGACCTCGCGGCGGCGAACGGCCTCCTGCAGCGCCGCGTGGGTCTCGTCGTCGCGGGCGACGACGAGCAGGCCGCTGGTCCCCTTGTCGAGGCGGTGGACGATCCCCGGCCGCTCCGGATCTCCGCCGCCGCCGAGAATCGCTCCCAGCTCGTCGACCAGAGTCGGGCCGGTGTGAGAAGGCGCCGGGTGGACGACGAGGCCGGCCGGCTTGTCGACCACCGCCAGCTGCTCGTCGAGATGGACGACCCGCAGCTCCGGCTCAGCCACCGCGCGCCTCCGGCTGCGCCTGCCCCTCGGCCTCGGCCTCCCGCAGGTAGATGTAGACGAGCAGGAGCACCCCAAGGGTGATCGAGACGTCGGCGAGGTTGAACGGCGGCCAGGAGCCGACGGCGACGAAGTCGGTGACGGCGTCGGCGCGAATGCGGTCGGCCAGGTTGCCGATCGCGCCGCCCGCCAGCAGCCCAACCGCCACCCACATCCCCGGCCGCTGCGGGTTGCGGGCGAAGAGGAAGCCGATCACCGCCAGCGCCACCGCGGTGACCAGCACCAGGCCGACCCCGGCTCCCCCGGCCAGGCCGAAGGCGACGCCGCGGTTGTGGGAGAGGGTCAGTTCCAGCGGCCCCAGCACCCCCTCGTCCTGCCCTGGCACCAGGTGCGCCTCGACCGTTGCCTTGGCGGCCTGGTCAGCGGCGAAGACGAGCCCGCAGACGACCCCGGCCAGGGCCCAGGCGCGGAGCGTGGCGAAGCTCATTCAAGGATCGCCCCGACGATGATCCCGTCCGCCAGGATGAGGACGAAGATCGCCAGCATCGGGCTGAGGTCGATGCTGATCGGGCCGCCGCCAATCGGCCGGATGATCCGCCGGAAGATGTTGATGTAGGGGTCCGTCGTTTCGCGGATGAAGTTGATCACCGCCTGCGACCAGAGGCTGAACGGCATCCGCGGCACGAAGGAGAGGACGATGTTGGCGAAGATGAGGATGAAGTAGACGAGGAAAAGCGCCTGCACGTAGTCGGCGACGTCACCGCGGTTGAGGGCGAGCGGAATCACCCCCTCATTCTCTCCAATGAGGCTCGCACCGCGGCCGCGAAGGCCTCCGGCGCGTGTTCGCGATCGAGCGCTTCCAGCCCTTTCTCGGTGCTGCCGCCGGGCGAGGCGACGGCCTCACGCACCGCAGCGGGCTCGTGGCGGCGCAGCAGCTCGGCGGTGCCGACGGCGGTCTCCACCACCAGCTCGCGGGCAAGGCCGGGGTCGAGGCCGTCGGCGGCGCCGGCATCGGCGATCGCCTCCACCGCCAGGGCCAGGTAGGCGGGCGAGCAGCCCATCACAGCGGTCGCGGCGTCGAAGTCCTCCTCGGGCAACTCGACCACGTGCCCCAGCAGCTCCAGCTTCTCCCGCGCCCCCTCGCTCGCTGAGCCGGCGACGCAGAGGACGCCCTGCCGCACCTCGACGCCCACGTTGGGCATCACCCGCAGCACCTGCTCGGCGTCCGGCAGGGCCGCCCGCAGCCGCTCCAGCGACGTCGCCGCCAGAACCGAGACGACCTCCTTCGCCCCCCCGAGGTCGGGAGTGACCTCATCGAGCTTGTTCGGCTTCACCGCCAGCAGCACCAGATCCGCCCGCGAGCCGATCTCGTCGTTAGAGGCAACCTCCCCCCCCAACTCCTCGGCCAGCGCCTGAGCTCTGCCCGAACCGCTGTCGGAGAAAAGCATGGCCTCGAACTCGCCACGCCAGCCGCGAGCAATTGCCGCAGCCATGCTGCCCGACCCTACAAATCCGACGATCACGCCCATGAGCCTAGCTATGAGCACTCATAGCGGGCGGGGGTGTGCCCCTCAGGACACTCAACCACGAGCCATAGCGAGTGGTGTCCGGAGGGGCACACCCCCGCCCGCCACAAACTAAGACTGGTTGAAGAACCCCTTGTCGATCAGCCGCGCCTTTTCCTCGGCGGAGACGTCGACGTTGCGCGGCGTCAGCAGGAACATCTTCTCGGCGATCCGCTGCATGCCGCCGTCGAGCGCGTAGGTGAGGCCGGAGCAGAAGTCGATCATCCGCTTCGAGAGCTCGTGGTCGGCGGTCTGCAGGTTGAGGATCACCGGCACCTGCCGTTTGAACTGATCGGCGACCTGCTGGGCGTCGTTGAAGTTGCGCGGGATCACCAGATGGACCTGGAGGTCGCCGCCGTCGCCGCCATTGTCGACCGGGCGCAGCGCGCGGGTGCGGCTTCCCCCCATCGGTTCGTCGTCGCCGAAGATGTCGTCGATCTCATCACGGCGCGGGCGGCGCGAGGTCGGCAGGCGCCGGACCGAAGAGCCCTCGCCGCGTTCGCGGCGGCCCTCGAAAACTTCCTCGGTCCCGGTCTCGGGCTCGAAGTCTTCCTCGTATTCGGGACCGTAGTCGTGATCCTCGGCCAGTCCGAAGTAGACCAGCGCTCTATGCCAAGTGTCTTTAAGGGCCATCTAGCTCGCGTGTTTCGGCCTCGACCGGCCGACTCCTTTACAGATTATTCCTAGTTTTCGGCCGGGTCGAGCGAAATCACACGAAGAGGGCGTGACCGAGGCGGATGATCGTCGCGCCCTCCTCGACCGCGACCCGCCAGTCCTGCGAAGTCCCCATCGAGAGGCGGTCGAGCCTGTTGGCCGCGGCGAGCTCGGCGAGGCGGGCGAAGTAGGGCCGCGAGCGCTCGGGGTCCTCGTTGAACGGGGGCATCGTCATCAGGCCGGAGACCCGGGCGGGACAGCGCTCGATGAAAGCCGGCAGCCCCCCCGGCTCAACCCCGCCCTTGCCCTCCTCGCCGGAGACGTTGACCTCGACCAGCACCTCGGTCTCCGGGGTGCCCTGCTTCTCCAGCTGCGCCAGGGCCGAGTCGGTGGCGACCGAGTGGATCAGGCGGCAGAGCGGCAGCACCTGCTTGACCTTGCGGCTCTGCAGGTTGCCGATGAAGTCCCACTCGAAGGCATCGCCCCAGCGCTCGTGCTTGGCGGCGAGGTCCTGCTGGCGGTTCTCGCCGACCAGCCGCGCGCCCGCCTCGGCCAGCTTGCCCATCTCCTCGAGCGGGACGTACTTGGTCGCGACAAGCAGCTCGATGCGATCCCCGGTGACCGCCCGCACCTCCTCCAGCCTCGCCGCGACCTTTGCGGCGTCGATGTCGTGGATCAGCTCCGCCACCGGCTACTCCTCGATCCAGGCGATCCCGGCCTGGCGGCCGGTGCGGCCGTGGTCGCGGCGGTGGGAGAAGAAGAGCCCGGGCTCGCAACTGGTGCAGAGCCCGGCGGACTCGACTCTCTCCACCCCCGCCCGCGCAAGCTCGCGGCGCGCCACCTCCGGCAGGTCGAGCATGCGCCCCTCCGCGACCCCGTCGCCGAGATCGGCGAAGGCCTCGAGGACCTCCTCCCCCACCTCGTAGCAACAAGGCCCGATCCCGGGACCGATCGCCGCCGATGTCGCTGCCACCGCCTTGGCTGCGGACCCGACGATGCCGCCGGCGAGCCCACGCCAGCCGGCGTGGACCAGTGCCAGACCGCCCGCGCCCCGCAGAGCGATCGGCAGGCAGTCGGCTGCCAGCACCATCGGCGCGAACCTGGGATCGGTGACGAGGTGGCCGTCCGCCTCCGGGGGCGATTCGTGGCTGGGATGCCGCAGCAGGCGCGTTCCGTGGACCTGGAGCGCGTAGACGACCCGGGCGGGTTCCAGGCCGAGGGCAACCGCTAGGCGACGGCGGTTCTCCGTCACCGCCTCGGGGTCGTCGTCGGTGAGGATCCCGAGGTTCAGCTCGTCGAACGGCGGCTCGCTGACCCCGCCGAGACGGGTCGAGAAGGCAGCGCGGGCGCCGCCGAGGTCGGCTTCCAGCCACTTCACGCCGTCGCGCTCGCGCCACTCCATCCCCCGTAACAAAGCAGAAGCCGGCGTCAGTCCCGCAGCGCCGCCGCCAGCGCGGTCGCCAGCTCCTCCTCGCGGCCGGAGATCTCGCCTTCGAGCTTCCTGTGGCGGGCGGCGCGCAGCCCGCGGCCGATCGCCGGCCCCTGCTCGACGCCGGCGGCGATCAGGTCGTCGCCGTCGATCTCGAGCTCGATGTTGCGCCAGGAGACGAGGTACTGATCGAGCCAGTCGGCTCCCATCGCCCGCGCCAGGATCAGCTCGACCGGATCGCGCCGTTCCGCCAGCTCGACCCCGTCCCCCGGTTTCGGCACCCACATCGAGGCCAGCACCTCCTCGGCCCCCGGGGGGCCCAGCGCCGCCGCGACCAGCGCCCGCTCGCGTGGCACGCTCGCAGCCCAGTGCGGCGCCTGCAGCAGCGAATCGGTGGCCTGCATCAGCTCGATCCCGCCCGGGCGCAGGTCGATCACGCCCCAGACGCCCAACAGCTCGAATCCCTCGCAGGCGTTCGCTTCTGCCGCCAGCCGCTCCAGCTCGGCGCGGCGGCGGTCCGCGGAGACGGTCGTCAGGTCGGTCTGCCGCAGCAGCTCCTCGGTCCTCGGGTCGAGCTGGAAGCCAAAGCGGGAGGCGTAGCGGGCGGCGCGAATCGCCCGGGTCGGGTCGTCGACGAACGAACGGTCGTGGAGCACGCGCAGCAGGCCCCGCTCGAGGTCGCCCCTGCCGCCATGGGGGTCGAGCAGGCGCGGCTCCCCTTGCAGCGGGATCGCCATCGCGTTGACCGTGAAGTCGCGGCGGGCGAGGTCCTTCTCGATGCTCTCGGCCGGCGTGACGGTCGGCAGCGCCCCGGGCCTCTCGTAGGTCTCGGCACGGGCGCCGACGATGTCGACCTCGTGGCCCTCGACATCGACCTTGACCGTCCCGAAACGGTCGTGCTCGGAGTTGGCGCCGCCGAGCTGGGCGGCCAGCGCCGTCGCGTCGCCCTCGACCATCAGGTCGACGTCGGCGCGGTCGCGCCCGAGCAGCAGGTCCCGCACGGCACCGCCGACCAGATAGACCGGCTGCCGCGCCGCCACCCGCACGGTCTCCAGCTCCGGGTAAGCGTCCCGGAGCGCTTGCGCCAGCTCGTCCATAGTCGCCCGTACGATGACCGCTTTCGCGGATGGGCGACGACTAATTGGACCAACGGGCGGAGAGAACTGAGGCTGAGCGGGCCAGCCGTCGGGAGGAGCAGCGGCGGCGCGTGGGCCGGCAGCGGCTGCTGGCCGGCGGAGCGCTGCTCGTCGTCGTTGCGGCAGTTGTCGCGCTGGTCGTCTCGCTCGCGGGCAGTTCAGGCGGGAGCGGGCGCAAGGCGACCGCACCGGCGTCGCAGCAGCGCTCTCGAGCGGGGAAGAAGGGCGCGAGCCAATCCACCGGCCGGGTTCGCAACGCCACACCCCAACCCGGCTGGAAGCCCCACTCCGGCCCCGTCCCGATCCTCGAGTACCACGTCCTCGGCCGCCCGCAGACCGAAGTTCCCTATCCCGACCTCTACGTCCCCAGGGCCAGCTTCCGCAAGCAGATGGACTGGCTCGAACAGCAAGGCTACGAAGCGGTCACGCTCGAACAGGTCGAGGAAGCCTGGTACCACGGCGGCACCCTCCCCTCGAAACCGATGGTCATCTCCTTCGACGACGGCTACCGCCCCCAGTACACCTTCGCCCTGCCGACGCTCCGCGAGCATGGCTGGCCGGGGGTGCTGAACCTGAAGGCCGAAGGATCCGACCTCTACGAAAGCAACGTCAAGGCGATGCTGGCGGCAGGTTGGGAGCTGGCGGCCCACACGATCAACCATTCAGACCTGACCACCCTCGAAGGATCCGCGCTGGAAGAAGAAGTGGCGGGCTCCCGGGAAATCCTTCAGCGCGAATACAACGTCCCGGTGAAGAACTTCTGTTATCCGGCGGGACGTTTCGACGAAACCGTCATCGCCGCCGTGGAAGCCGCCGGCTACGTCGGCGCGACCACCGAGATCCCGGGCTCGGCCACCAAGGACCACCCATACGAACTAGCTCGCATCGAGGTGCTGGGCAGCTGGACGCTAAGCGACCTTGCCGCGGCCCTTCGGGGTTGACAACCGAACCGGAATCCCATCAGCCGCCAGGCGCTCCTTGGCCTCTTGGACGCGGTAATGGCCGTAGTGGAAGATCGAGGCGCAGAGGACGGCGTCCGCGTTGCCTCGGGAAATCGCTTCGCTCAGGTGCGAGAGCTCGCCGGCGCCGCCGGAGGCGATCACCGGCACGCCCACAGCATCAGCCACCGCTTTCGTCAGCTCGAGGTCGTAGCCGTCGTTGGTGCCGTCACGATCCATGCTCGTGAGCAGCACCTCTCCCGCTCCGCGCTCTACCGCCTCTTCGGCCCAGCTCACCGCATCGCGATCTTCGACTCGCTTACGGCCGCCGTTGACGTAGACCCCCCAAGTCGGTGGAGCGGAGCAAGGGGAAGAGGAGACAGGAACCTCTCCCTCGCGTTTGGCGTCGATGGCGATCACCACGCACTGGGCGCCGAATTGGTCGGCAAGCTCGCTGAGCAGCTCTGGGCGGGCGAGGGCTGCCGAGTTGACGGAGACCTTGTCGGCTCCCGCGTCAAGCACCGCCTGCGCGTCCTCTACCGAGCGGATGCCTCCGCCGATCGTGAAGGGGATGAAGACGTTGTCGGCGGTCCGCCGCGCCAGCTGCACGATCGTCTCCCGCTGTTCGTGCGAGGCGGTGATGTCGAGGAAGACGAGCTCGTCCGCGCCCTCCGCGTCATACCGCTCCGCCAACTCGACAGGATCGCCAGCATCGCGCAGCCCAACGAAGTTGGTCCCCTTGACCACCCGCCCCGCGTTCACGTCGAGGCAGGGGATCACTCGCTTCAGAGCCATGGCTTGAAGCGTAAGCGGTACAGGGGTCCGGTCATCCTCCGCTCGAATTTGTCGCCCGAACATTCGACCGGAGGACGACCGGACCCCTCCACAACAGGTTCTGGCAGACGAGCTTTTTCGCGAGACCGCGAACGACCGCCTATATCGCGGTTCCCCGCGGTCTCGCAAGAGAGCGTGCTTCTGGGGCTGTCGCCAGGAGGAGTGGGCATCCCCTGGCCGACCGGCGTCCTCTTGCCGGCACAGACCACTTGGCGAGAGAAGCTGGGTTAGAGGCCGGCAACCCAGGGAGGTCAGGGGATGCCCACTCCTCCCTACAGGCGCCGCTTGAGCCCTAGCTGTTCGACGCCAGCGCCGCGGTCGCCTCGGCGACGGTGAACTTGCGCTCGTAGAGGGCGCGGCCGACGATCACGCCGTCGATGTTGGGAGCTGCCTCGGCTGCGAGCCGTTCGAGGTGGGAAAGATCGCCGACGCCGCCGGAGGCCAGCACCTTGGCGCCCGTCGCGGCCGCGATGCGGTTGAGCAGCTCGATCGCCGGGCCCTCCATCGTGCCGTCAACCTCGATCGCGGTGCAGAGGAAGCGGCAGACGCCGCGCTCGCTGAGCTGCGCCACCGCTTCGGCGACGTCGAGCTCGCTGGTCTGGGTCCAGCCGGAGAGGGCCACCTTGCCGCCCCGGGCGTCGACCGAGACGACGAGGCGCTTGCCTTGGGCCTCGAGCATGCCCTCGAGGAACTGGGGATCGCGCAGCGCCGCGGTGCCGAGAACGACGCGCTCGGCACCGGCCGCCCGCACCGCCTCCACCGCGGCGGTGTCGCGAAGGCCGCCGCCGACCTGGATCGGGCACTCGACCGCGGCGGCGATCCGCCGCACCGCGTCGAGGTTCTGCGGGCTCCCCGCTTTCGCTCCGTCGAGATCGACGACGTGGATGTGCTCGGCGCCTTCATCGGCCCAACGTCGAGCCGCGTCAACCGGATCGGCGTCGTAGGCCGTCTCGCGCTCGTAGTCGCCCTGCAGCAGCCGCACCGCCTTGCCGCCGCGGATGTCGATGGCGGGATAGAGGATCACGCCGGCGAGGGAGACCTGGCGCAGACCCCGGCGAAGTTGGAGAGCAGCCGCAGGCCGGCGGAGCTCGACTTCTCCGGGTGGAACTGGACGCCGAAGACGTTGTCCCGCTCGGCCGCGCAGGCGAAGCGGGCACCGTACTCGGCGCTGCCGAGCAGATCGTCGGCGCGCGGGCGCGGCGCGAAGGAGTGGACGAAGTAGAAGGGCGTCTCGGACGGGATGCCGTCGGTGAGGCGGGAGTCGCGCTCCCAGCGCACCGGCTCCCAGCCGATGTGAGGGACCTTCAGGTCCTCGGCCTCGATCTCCGCGACCGGGCCCTCGAGCACGCCGAGCCCGCTGGCGCCGCCGAGCTCGGTGCTCGACTCGAACAGCAGCTGCAGGCCGAGGCAGATGCCGAGAAGCGGCACGCCCTCCTCGCGACGCTCGGCGATCAGCTCGTCGAGGCCCAGCTCTCGGATCCGCTCCATCGCCCGCGGGAAAGCGCCGACACCAGGCAGGATCACGCCGTCGGCCGCCCGCACCTCGCCGACGTCATTGCTGATGGTCGCCGTCACGCCGACGTGCTCCAGCGCCTTCTCCACCGAGCGCAGGTTGCCCATCCCGTAGTCGAGAATCGCGATCCGGGCGCTCATTGGCTCAACGTCCCCTTGGTCGAGGGCACGCCGGGCTCATCGGGGTCGATCGAGACCGCCACCCGCAACGCCCGCGCGAAGGCCTTGAACGACGCCTCGATCATGTGGTGGGCGTTGGTCCCCGAGCGGACCCAGATGTGCAGGGTCAGCTTGGCGCTGTTGGCGACGGCGCGGAAGAACTCCTCGGCGAGCTCGCTGTCAAAGCCGGCGATCGAGACGACCGGCAGGTCGGCGTCGAAGTCGCAGTAGGGGCGGCCGGAGATGTCGATCGCGCACTCGGCCAGAGACTCGTCCATCGGCACCAGGGCCGAGCCATAGCGGCGGATCCCGGCGCGGTCCCCGAGCGCCTCGTCGAGCGCTTGGCCGAAGACGATGCCGACGTCCTCGACCGTGTGGTGCGCCCCGGTCTCCAGGTCGCCGTTCGCCTCCACCTTCAACCCCAGCCGCCCGTGCCGGGCCAGCAGGTCGAGCATGTGGTCGAGGAAGCCGACCCCGGTCTCGGCTCTCGCCTCTCCCCCGTCGAGGTCGAGCGAGAGCCTGATCTGGGTCTCGGCCGTCTGCCTCTCTCTGTCTGCGGTTCTGCTCATCGCCTAATCATCGCCGACTCGCCGTGGACAGGGAAGCCCTCGGCGCGAGCGAGGGCGTCTACGTGCGGCGCCAGCTCCCGCGCCGCTGCCTGGCCGATCTCCACGTTGGAGATGCGGCGGCGGAAGGTGCCGGGGCCGAGCGGCCCGGCATAACGCCCGGCGCCGCCGGTTGGAAGCACGTGGTTGGAGCCGGCGATGTAGTCGCCGAAGGCGGTGGCGCCGTGGCGGCCGACGAACACGCAGCCGGCGGTCCTCACCCGCTCGGCGAGCACGGCGGCGTCGGTCTCCAGCAGCTCGAGGTGCTCCGGGGCGTAGGCGTTGGCGAGGTCGATCGCCGCCTCGACGTCGCGCACCCGCACCAGCGCCAGCGGGGCGTCGGCGACGCTGGGGCGGGAGACGGCCGCGCGTTCGGTCGCCTCGGCGATCGCCTCCAGCACCTGCTCCTCGACGGCCGCCAGCACCAGCGGGCTTTCCGGCCCGTGCTCGGCCTGCGCGCAGAGGTCCAGCGCCGCCCACTCGGGGTCGCTGTCGTGGCCGGCGATCACCATCAGCTCGGAGGGACCGGCGAGGGAGTCGATGCCGACGGTGCCAGAGACGGCGCGCTTCGCCTCGCGCACCCAGGCGTTGCCGGGCCCGGCGATCACGTCGACGGAGGGGACCGTCGCGGTCCCGTAGGCGAGCGCGAAGACCGCTTGGGCGCCGCCCATCGCGTAGATCTCCTCGACCCCGCAGAGCGCCGCGGCGGCGAGGACGAGCCCGTGCAGGCGGCCGTCCGGCCCGGGCGGCGACGCCAGGGCGATCCGCCGCACCCCCGCCACCTGCGCCGGGATCGCGCACATGAGGACGCTGGAGGGATAGGCGGCGCGGCCGCCGGGGGCGTAGATCCCCGCCGCCCCGACCGGAACTTCGCGGATGGTCACTTCCTGCCCGGCCGGCAGCAGCTCGGTCCGCTCCTCGCCCAGCTGGGCCTCGGCGACCTGCCGAATGTTCGCGGCGGCCGCCTCCAGCGCCTGGCGCATCCCCGGGTACAGCACCGCCAGGGCCGCCTCGGCGTCAGCAGGATCGACCCGCAGCGACTCCAGCGTCACCCCCGGGGCGTCGAACTTGGCGGTCAGACGCAGCACCGCGTTGTCGCCTTCGCCCTGGACGTCGCGCCCGATCGGCGCCACGTCGACCGGCGGCGCGGCCTCCGCCGCCCAGGCGCGCAGGGCGGCGGCGGTCTCCTCGGCCCCCTCCCACTCGAACCGGCGCGCCCTCATCGCCGGCTCGCTCCGCGCAGCTTCTCGGTCAGCTCGTCGATCTCGGCCGCTCGCAGCTTGTGGGCGACGCGGTTGGCGACGAAGCGGGCCGTGCACTCGACGATCTCCTCGCGCACCTCGAGTTCGTTCTCCTCCAGCGTCCGGCCCGTCGCCACGAGGTCGACGATGCCGTCACCGAGGCCGACCAGCGGCGCCAGCTCGACCGAGCCCTTGACTTCGATCAGTTCGATCTGGCGCCCGGTCGACTCGAAGTAGCGCTCGGCGATCCGCGGGTACTTGGTCGCGATCCGCATCATCCCCAGGAAGTGGTCCGAGCCATCGAGCGGTCCGGAGCCCGCGCGGCCGGCGAGGACCATCCGGCAGCGCCCGTAGCCGAGGTCGAGCAGCTCGTAGACCGGCCGGTCGCTCTGCTCCAGCAGCACGTCCTTGCCGGTGATGCCGACGTCGGCGGCGCCGGCCTCGACGTAGGTCGGCACGTCGGAGGGGCGCATCGTCACCAGCGTCATCTCCCCGGTCTCGAAGATCAGCGAGCGCGAGTCACCGCGCAACGCAGAGGTATCGACGCCGGCGGCGTCGAGCACGTCGAGCGTTTCCCCGAACAGGGCGCCACGTGGCACCGCCAGCTTCAGCGGCTCGCTCATCGGGGCCCTCCCCCGCGCCGGCGCTCCTCGACCCGCGCCACCTGGACCCGCTCGAGATAGAGGGCGAAGCCGGCGGCGGAGAGGTCGAGGCCGAAGCGCTTCATCAGGCCGTCGTAGCGGCCCCCGCCACCGAGGACGCGGCCGACCGCGGGGTCATAGACCTCGAGGATGGCCCCGTTGTAGTAGCCGAGCTCCCGCATCAAGCCGAAGTCGAACTGAACCCGGTGGCCACCGGGCCGCGACCCCAGGCCCTCGTTGACGTCCCGCAGGCGGTCGACGGCCCTGGAGACGGCGGCAACCTCGTGCTCCCGCGCCTGCTCCAGCACCTCCGGCCCCCCGCGCAGCTGTGAGAGCGCCAAGCAGGACCGCACCCGATCGCTGGCGACACCCGCCGCTTCGAGCGCTTCCTCTAAGCCGACGAGGTCGTGCGCGGCCAGCCGGGCGAGGGCGGAGTCGCGCGCCTCCTCCTCCAAGCCGAGCTCGCTCAGCAGGTCCCGGTAGAGGTCGGCGTCGCCGAGGCCGATCACAGCGCTGTCGAGGCCGGCGGCGTCGAGCGCCGCTTCGAGCACGTCGATCACCTCGACCGTCCCCGCGGCCGCCGGGGCGCCGATCAGCTCGACCCCCGCCTGGAGAAATTCGCGCATCTCGCCGCGCTGCGGGCTCACCGCCCGGTAGGCGCCGGCGATGTAACAAAAACGAAGCGGAGGCTCCGCTTGCCCGTAGCGGGTTGCCACCAGCCGGGCGATCGGCACCGTCATTTCCGAGCGCAGCGCCAGCAACTCGCCGCTCTCGTCGAAGAACCGGTAGGCGGCGTGGTCGCCGCGGCCACCGCCGCTCGCCAGCACCTCGTCGTATTCAAGCGTCGGCGTCGCCACCTCGCCATAGCCGCGCTCTTCGAAGGTCTCGATCAGGGCAGCCTGCAGCCGGCGCAGCTCGCGCATCTCCTCGGGCAGGACATCGCGCGTTCCCGGCGGAATCGGATGGATCATCGGCCTGACCTTACGTGAGCTGGCGGGAAATCCCTGCTAAGCCGGGATCTCCGCAGAGACGCGTTCGATCTGGGCGCCGAGGCCGCGCAGGCGCTCGTCGATCCGCTCGTAGCCGCGGTCGATCTGGCGGATCTCGCCGATCTCGGACGTCCCCTCGGCCGCGCAGGCGGCGATGAGCATCGCCATCCCGGCGCGGATGTCAGGGCTGGAGACGCGCTCGCCATGAAGCCGGCTCGGACCGCTGACGATCGCCCGGTGGGGGTCGCACAGCGTGATCCGAGCACCCATCGCAACCAGCTTGTCGACGAAGAACAGCCGGTTCTCGAACATCTTCTCGAAGATCAGGACCTCGCCGTTGGCCTGGGTCGCCAGCGCGAGCGCGATCGAGGTCATGTCCGCTGGGAAGGCGGGCCAGGGGCCGTCCTCGATCTTCGGGATCGCGCCGCCGAGGTCCGGCTCGACCTCGAGCCGCTGCCCGGCGGGGACCAGGACGTCCTCGCCCTGGATCTCCGAGCGCAACCCGAGCCGCTTGAACTGGCGGCGGACGTTGGTCAGGTCCCGCGGGTTGACGTCGCGTATGCGCAGCTCGCCGCCGGTTGCCGCGGCGAGGGCCATGAAGCTGCCGACCTCGATGTGGTCGCAGGAGATCGTGTACTCGGCGCCGCCGAGGCGCTCGGATCCGTTGACCACCATCACGTTCGAGCCGATGCCGTCGACTCGCGCTCCCATCGCCGTCAGCAGGTGCGCCAGATCCTGCACGTGCGGCTCGGAGGCGGCATTGGCAATCTGGGTCGCGCCGGGCGTCAACGCCGCCGCCATCAGCGCGTTCTCCGTCCCCATCACCGATGGCTCGTCCATGAAGATTTCGCAGGCCTGGAGACCGGTCGGAGCGCTGAGCTCGATCCAGCGGCTGCCGTCGATCCTGGCGCCGAGGTCCTTGAATGCGTCGAGGTGGGCGTCGAGCCGGCGGCGGCCGATGAAGTCCCCGCCCGGGGGCGGCATCCTCGCCTCGCCGAAGCGGGCGAGCAGCGGCCCGGCGAGCAGGAAAGAGGCGCGGATCTTGCCGGAGAGCTCCTCGTCGACCTCGCCGCCGAGGTCGCGGGCGCAGAGCCTGACGCTGTTGTCAGCCACCCACTCGACCTCCACCCCGAGCTGCTCGAGCAGGGCGATCTGGGCTTCGGTGTCGCGGATCCGCGGCACCCGGTGCAGCAGCACCTCCTCCTCGGTCAGCAGGCAGGCGGCGAGAATCGGCAGCGCCGCGTTCTTGTTTCCGGCGACGGTGACCTCCCCGGAGAGGGGAACGCCGCCCTGGATCACGAACTTCTCCATCAGCCTGTCCGCTCCGAGCTCACCGGGCTAGGGTAACGACCGGCCATGAGGCGACGGTGGACGATCGGGATCGGCGTGGTTCTGGCGCTGCTGGCGCTGCTCGTCGTCAACGCCCTGGTCGTCGACGGGCAGACCGAGAGCGCTCAGGTCACCGAACCCGGCGGTCGCATCCTCCGGCTCCCCGACGGGGAAATGCAGGTGGTCGAACGCGGCCCGCGCGGCGGCTCGCCGATCGTCCTCATCCACTGCTTCAGCTGCGCGATCAACTGGTGGGACCGGATGCTGCCGATGCTCGAACGCAAGCACCGGGTGGTCGCGGTCGACCTGCTTGGCCACGGCGGCTCCGAAAAGCCCAGCTCGGGCTACACGATCCCCCACCAGGCCGACACCGTCGCCGAGGCGCTGGAGCGACTCGGCGCGCGCGGCGCTGAGGTGGTCGGCCACTCGCTCGGTGGCTCGGTCGCTGTGGCCGTGGCGGAAAGGCACTCCGGCCTCGCGAGCCGGGTGGTGATCGTCGACACCGGGAGCGGCGAGCATGATCGCGGCAGCCTCGGCCTCCTCGCTGGCTTGGCGTTTCAGCCGGTGATCGGCGAGGCGCTCTGGCAGATCAAGCCCGACTTCGCCACTCGGAAGGGCCTGCAGGTGGCATTCGCTCCGGGCTTCGACGTCCCGAACCGGTTCGTGACCGACGTCAACCGGATGACCTACAGCGCCTACGACGACTCCCCGAGCGGCTCGTCCGACTACTCGAAGGAACGACCCCTGGACCTGCGGATGCGGGACACCGGCCTGCCGCTGATGGTCCTGATGGGCGCCGAAGAGCAGATCGTCGACGATCCCGAGGAAGCCCTGGCCGAATACAGGAAGCGGGTGCCAGGCGTGGAGACGCACCTGATCGCCGGCGCTGGCCACTCGCCCAACGTCGAGAAACCACGAGAGACCGCTCGGCTCGTCCTCCGATTTGCACAAAGGGGCCAAAAACAGGTAGGCTCCTCTGTGCGCGACGTCACGGAGCGTGGCCACGGGCCACAGCAAAGCTCTCGCAGGGATGTCGCCGAATAGCGCTTCTGGGGTTTGCGGAGCTACTGAGACAGTAGCTCCGCGGCATGCCCAAAATGGCTTATTTCCAGCGCATTCCGGGTAGTCCTGCAACCGAGCTTGCAAAACCCCCATGCCGTCCGAGCACCCTTCTACCTTGTACGAACTCATGTTCGATTCAACGACCAAACGACGACTGACCGACGCCGTCGACCTACTGATCGACTTCGCAACCCTCGGCGAGTACGGCCTAGAGCCCGTTGGGAGAACGTCGCCGAGCTGCGAGACCCGCCGCCGCACGAGCAGCAGCACCCCTGCCCGCTCCAGCCTGCGGCGGCGGGAAGCCGATCGGCCCTTCCTCCTGCGCCCGTAACAAGCCCTGGATTCAGTTAAGCCCTGGATCCAACCGAAGGGAAGCGCCCCAGGTTCAGATCATCTCTGCATCAAGATGCAGGAAGACACCAAGGTTGCTGGTCTCGCCGTGAGCCCTGCCGGCAATCACGGCTCGGCATGACCCAGAACCTTGCTGCTTGATCCCCGCGCGAATAGCCGGCCCAAACTTGACGGCGTCCGCTCGTGACAAGTAACCCACGCAAGCGCCATCTATGCGCACCATGATTGCGTTCGCATCGAACTTGTTGGTGGGCTCAGGGACCAATTCAGCCATGCAGTCGAAGTGAGTCTCGGTCCCCTCTTTCCAGCCACAGGCCTTCCGGAGCGCATCTTGATAGTTCGACTCTCCCACCACGTCGACTCGAATGTCGCCGAATCGTTCTACTTCATCTGCCCGCTGGCGCCAATCATCAGAGGGCTCAGGAGCAGCAGCCCTCGACCCTCGATCCCCACCTCCGAACAAGCGCCTCAAGAAGCTCAATGCCGCAACCTCCCCGGGTAGATGGCCAGAGGAACACGCTAGAAGTTAAAGAACAACTCCGCTGTCTGGAGCCACGCTATCGTGGCTCAGCGCCGCTCATAGAACGCCGCAGCCCGCGCCCATTCGGGGCGCGGGCTGCAAAAAGGAAGAACCGGCGGCGACCTACTCTCCCAGGAGGTTTCCCCCCAAGTACCATCGGCGCAGAGAGGCTTAACTGCTCTGTTCGGAATGGGAAGAGGTGTTTCCCTCTCGCTATGCGCCACCGGAATTTTGCGAGACGCTCGGTGGAGCTTGAAAACCGCACAAGACCGCAAGGTATTTAAAAATATATCCGTCAAGCCCTCGACCCATTAGTACCGGTCGGCTACGTACATTGCTGTACTTCCACCGCCGGCCTATCAACCTGGTGGTCTACCAGGGGTCTTACTCCCTCAAGGGGATGGGAGAACTTATCTCGAGGACGGCTTCCCGCTTAGATGCTTTCAGCGGTTATCCGTTCCATGCGTAGCTAACCTGCGATGCCCTTGGCAGGACAACAGATACACCAGAGGCATGTTCATCCCGGTCCTCTCGTACTAGGGATGACTCCTCTCAATTCTCCAACGCCCACAGCAGATAGGGACCGAACTGTCTCACGACGTTCTGAACCCAGCTCGCGTACCGCTTTAATGGGCGAACAGCCCAACCCTTGGGACCTACTCCAGCCCCAGGATGCGACGAGCC
>Ga0307288_10000045_pt1 | contig 47198 bp, 35 predicted proteins | sample ER_DNA_142_FD_194469 | JGI IMG/M metagenome (GOLD analysis project Ga0307288, IMG submission 194469) | Bulk soil microbial communities from the East River watershed near Crested Butte, Colorado, United States - ER_DNA_142 | ecosystem: Environmental > Terrestrial > Soil > Floodplain | place... | reverse complement strand
CTCGGCCCAGCGGACGAAGGCCCTAGCATCCTTCCTGCGCTACTACAACCGGCGCAGGCCCCACAGCTCACTTGGAGACCGGCCGCCGATTAGCCGTGTTCACAACGTCCGTAGGCAGGACAACTAGCGGCCCGAGCGGGTTGCGGCAAGGAGCTCCATCGTCCGCAGGTCGCGGGCGTGGTCGTTCGCCTCGTCGCGCTCGCAGATCCAGATCTCGTGACCCGGGCGTTCGGTGACGCGGAGACCGGCGGAGCGGACCATCGCCTCGACGCAGGCGGGGTCGGCGGCCCACCAGTTGGTCGGGTCGCCTGCGAGCTTGTGCTCGACGAAGGCGGCGCGCGGCCAGCCCGGCTCGGTCAGGCGCTTGCGCTCATCGATCTCCACGTCTTCCGGGGTGCCGGCGGGCTCCTCGCCCGGCATCGTCAGCGTCTGCAGGACTAGGGTGCCGCCCACCTTCCCGGCGACGACGTCGAGCGCCAGCAGCGGGTAACGCAGGTGGTAGAGGACGCCCATGAAGAGGACGACCTCGAAGCTGCCCTCGACGCTGACGAGGTCGTAGACCGATCCCTGGCGGAACTCGATTCGGCCGTCGGGGTCGAGATGCTGGGCGGCCCACCGCCCCTGTTGCAGGTAGTGCTCGTCGAGGTCGAGCGCAAGCACCTCGGCCCCGCGGGCAGCGAGCTGGAAGGCGTAGAAGCCGGCGTTGCAGCCGATGTCGAGTGCGCGGGCCCCGGCCAGGTCCCGCGGCAGGCACCCCTTGATCTGGTGCCACTTGAAGGCAGGGAAGTCGCCGAGCGGGTGCTCGGGCGCGGTTTCGCGACCGTCGGGCAGGTGCAGGTTGTGGAACCAGGGGCCGAGCTCGGCGATCGTGCCGGGGACCTCGAGCGTCATCGCGCCGGCACCCCCTCGACCTCCCGCTCGAGCAGCCGGCAGCGGCGCTCGGCGGTGTGCTCGGCGAGCACGCGCTGGCGGGCACGCCGGGCGATCGCCGCCCGTTCAGCGGCTCCGATCTCGGTGAGGAAGTCGACGACGTTTGTCGCCTCGTCGGCGATCAGGATCTCCTCGTCTGGGGAGAAGATCTCGTCGAGGCCGTCCCAGCGGTCGCTGATGATCGGCACCCCGCAGGCCGCCGCCTCGAACAGGCGCACGCTGGGCGACCAGCCGGCCGTGCGCATCTGGGCACGGGTGACGTTGAGGGTGAAGCGCTGCGAGGCGTAGAAAGCGGGGTGGTCCCCGGGGGGGACGTGCTCGATCCGCTCGACGTTGCCGGGCCAGCGGACCGCGCCGGGGTACTGCGGTCCGGCGACGGCGAAGTTGGCCGCAGGCAGCCGCCGCGCCGGGTCGAGCAGCAGTCGCTCCAGGGTCGGCTGGCGGTCGTCGCTGTAGGTACCGAGGTAGCCGAGGTCGAAGCGGGTCTCGGCTTCGACGGGACGGTAGGCCTCGGGGTCGACGAGGCAGTAGAAGGCAAGCGGGCGGCGGGCACCCACCTCGCTCGCCAGGACTTCCAGCGTCGGGCCCCCGGTGAACGAGAGGTAGAGGTCGAAGCGCGGCACCAGCTCGGGGGAGAGGTACTCGCTGTCGCCGGCGCGCAGCTTCCCGAGGGTGACCGGGGTGTCGATGTCGTAGAAGGCGGTGGCGCCGCCGGCGCTCTCCAGCGCCCATTCGGCGACCGCGACGCCCTCGGGGACGAAGGAGCCGACGACGACAAGGTCCGCGGCGGCGACGGCTGCGGCGTGCTCATCGCGCAACTGGTCGACTGATCCGTACAGCGCGGTCCGGCCCCAGGGCGGCTCCGGCAGGTCGCGCTGGGCCGCGTACCAGGGAACGTCGCGCTCGCAGAAGAGGACGTCGTGGCCGCGCCGGCTCAGCTCGCGGACCAGCGCCCTGTAGTTGGTCGCGTGGCCGTTGCCCCAGGAGGAGGTGATCGAGAGCCCGAGGAAGACGACCTTCACCTGACCAGCACCCCTTCCAGGACCGCCTCGACCTGCTCGGCGCGGCGCTCGTAGGTGTGCTCGGCCAGCACCCGCTCCAGCGCGGCCTCGCCGATGGCGCGGGCGCGGGCGGGATCGAGGCCGTCGAGCAGCTCCGCAACCTCACCGCCGTCGCGGGCGACGAGCACCTCCTGGCCCGGCACGAGGAAGTCCTCGATGCCCTCCCACTCGTCGCTGATCAGACAGGCGCCGGCTCCCGCCGCCTCGAAGACCCGCGTCGCCGGCGACCAGCCGTTAGCGGCCATGCTCTCGCGGCTGACGTTGAGGACCGCAAGGGCGCTGCGGTTGAGAGCGTTGTGGTCTCCGGGCGGGACGTGGCCGAGGTAGCGGACGCTGGCGAGGCCCTGCACGCGGTCGCCCCAGCCGTTGCCGCCGAGGACGAACGAGCGCTGCGGCAGCGCTTCGACCGCTCTGAAGAAGAACTCCTCGACCCGCGCCTCGCGGTCGGGCAGGCGGTTGCCGAGGAAGGCGAGATCGCAGGCGAGGTCGGGGCGCGGCGGCTCGGGGCGGTGGGTCTCGGGGTCGAGCGCGTTATAGACCGGGACGCAGGCGCGGGCGCCGAGGGCGGCGTAGCGGTCGACCACCGGCCGGCCGCCGCCGTAGGTGAGGACGAGGTCGTAGCGGCCGACCAGCTCGCGCAGCGGATTTCCCTCGTCCGCTTCCATCGAGGCCAGGGTCGCCGGCGCGTCGACGTCCCAGAAGACCCGCACCTCCGGAACCTCCAGCTCCGCCACCGCCTGCTCGAGGACCTGGTCGTAGACGCCGACCCCGCTCGCCTTGACGACGACGTCGGCCTCCGCGGCCCCCGCGACCACGTCTCGCACCGCCTGCTCGTCGCGCGGCTCGTAGACGACCACCTCGGCCCAGTCGGGGTCGTCGATGTCGCGGTGCGCCTGGCGACCGAAGGCGTCGGGTTCGTAGAAGGCGACCCGGTGCCCGCGCGCGTCGAGGGCGCGGACGACGCCGCGGTAGTAGGTGCAGGCGCCGTTCCAGTAGGCGGAGACGAGGCTGGATCCGAAGAAGGCGATCCTCATCCCGCCAGCTCCAGCTCGGAGGCGCAGCGCAGCTCCTCGTCGATCGCCAGCAGCTCGTCGACGCGGTGGGCGCAGGTGTGGCGGGCGCGGATCGTCTCCAGCCCGCTCCGCCGCAGGTTCTCGGCGAACTCGGGGTACTCGAGGATCGCCTGCATCGCCTCCCGCATCTCGGCCCCGTCGCGGGCGACGAGGTAGTCCTCGCCCGCCCTGAACAGGCCCTCCCAGTCGTCCCAGGGCGAGGAGATCAGCGGGATCCCGCAGGCGAGCGCCTCGAAGGGACGGATCGTCGGGATCCCCGGCAGCGCCTCGACATAGGGGCGGCGGGGGACGTGGACGGTGAGCCGGTGGCGGGCGAACAGCTCCGGCGCCCGGTGGTTGGCGACCCAGCCGCGGTAGCGGAGGCCGCTGAGGCGGATGCGGACGCGGGCCGAGAGGGGATAGCGGACGCCGTGGACCGAGCCGCGCAGGCGCAGTTGCCGCGCCGGCCGCAGGAGGAACTCGCGCAGCTCCCGGTCGCGCTCGTCGTCGCCCCAGTTGCCGATCCAGACGAGGTCGGCGCCCGCATTCTCCTTCGGCAGCGGGTGGAAGACGCGGGTGTCGGCGGCCTCGTGCCAGGTCCAGGCGCGGGCGGCCCAGCCGCGCTCGAGGTAGATGCGGCGGATCACCTCGCCGTAGGCGAGGACGCCGTCGTAGTTGCCGAGCTCGAAGCGCTCCATCTCCTCCGGGGCGGTGCAGGCGCGGTGGTGGGTGTCGTGGAAGAGGAGGCGGTAGCCGCCGTGGCGGGCGCGGTGCTCGCCGACTTGCCTCACCAGCGAGGGCTCGTTCCACTCGTGGACGAGGACGAGGTCGGCGTCGTCGAGCTCCCGCTCGAGGCCGAGCGTTCCGGAGGTGTAATCGCGGGCGGCGAGGCCGGGGAAGGCGCGGCGGAACTCATGCAGCGGGCGCTCGCCGTGCTCGCGTTCGAGGTTGGCGCGGCTCCAGCCGCCGGCGGGTTCGAAAACGGTCACGTCGTGCCCGCGGTCCTGCAGCTCGGCGACGACGCCGCGGAGGAAGTGGGCGTTGCCGTGGTTCCAGTCGGAGACCAGCGAGTGGGAGAAGTAGACGACCCTCACGCCCGCACCCCCGCGGTCAGGCGCTCGTAGAGGCGTCGGTAGGCGCTGGCGGCGCGGTCGATCGAGTACGACGCCGCCCGCCGCTGGGCGCGGTCGGCAAGGGCGCTGCGCAGCCAGCGATCGCCTGCGAGCCCCGCCAGCGCCTCGTGCAGCGCGTCGGGGTCGCGCGGGTCGACGAAGATCGCCGCGTCGCTCCACAGCTCCCGCAGCGAGGGGATGTCGCCGAGCACCAGCGCGCAGCGGTCGGCCGCGGCCTCGAGGATCCCCAGGCCGAACGGCTCGTAAAGAGCGGGCGCCGCGTAGATCCACGCCCGCCGCCGCAACTCCGCCAGCCGCGCCGGGCTGAGCACGCCGGCGCTGGTCGCATTCCTCGTTCCCTCGCCGTCACCGAGCTCACCGGCAACCACGACCGGCCACTCCAGCCCCTCGGCAGCCGCGTCGAGCGCCGCCAGGTTCTTTGCCAGGTCCCAGAACCTCCCCGACCCCAGGATCAGCCCCTGCTTCTCCAGATCCGTCTCAGGGGGGGAGTCGGTCCCGTTGTGGATAACCGTGGCGCGGTCGGGAGCGAGGTCGTGGTCGCGTTCGAGCTCGCGCAGGATCGACTGGGTGGGGGCGACGACGGCGTCGGCGGCGGCTAGGCCGGCAGCCATCTCCTCGCGGTAGCGGTTCCAGGTCGGCGGGGCCTCGCGGCGGTGGACGGCACGCCACCAGGAGAGAACGCACGAATGGGCGACGACGAGCTTCGGGGCGCGGAAGCCGGCGGCGCCGTGTGAGTACGAGCAGAGGTGGACGAGGTCGGGGCGCTCCTCTTCCTCCAGCGCCAGCAGCCACTCGCCGGCGGCGGCTACTTCGTCCCAGGGGTCCTCCATCCACTCCAGCCGGTAGCCGCTCTCGTGCACGCGAGCCGGCAGCAGCTCGCGCTGCAGCCGTGGGCCCATCGTTGCGACGACGGCCTCGTCCCCCTGCGCCTCCAGCGCCGCCGCCAGCTCGGCCGTGTAGGTGAGCACGCCGCCGACCGTGTCGGTGCTGATCAGGACCTTCACCGGCCGGCCTCCGCGTAGACGTCGTCGATCGTGCGGGCCAGCAGCGCGAGCTCGTCGGCGGCGGGGTCATAGGAGGGATCGGTGGCGAGTCGCTCCGCCCAGGCGCCGATCGCGCGGCCGCCCCAGGCGTCCGGTGGCTCGGCCAGGGTCGCGCTTGAGGTCCCCTTCCAGAGTTCGGCGCGGAAGTCGTAGAAGGAGCCGCCGACGTTGCGGACGCTGACCGCCCCCTCGCTGCCCCAGGCGCTGCACTCGAAGGCGCACTCGCCGCCGGCCGGCTGGAACCATGAGCAGGCGAGGCGCGCTCGCACCTCGCCGAGCGCCAGCTCGGCGCTCGCCTGGTCCTCGACCGCGTGTCCGTGCAGCGAGAGCGTCCGCGCGGTCTCGACGGCGACCTCCTCGGCCCCGGTCAGCCAAATTGCCAGGTCGACGAGGTGGGTGCCGAGGTCGATCAGGCAGCCGCCACCGGCCAGCGCCGGGTCGGTGAACCAGGGCTTGTCGGGGCCGTAGGCGTTGTGGAATGCGAGGTCGAGCGAGTGGAGGCGGCCGATCTCGCCGGCTTCGACCGCCCGGCGGGCCGCCCGCAGCGCCTCGACGTGGCGGTAGGAGAGGTCTACGCCGAGCAGCCGGTCGGCACCGCGCGCCGCCTCCAGCACCCGCCGCGTCTCCTCGGCGTCGCGCGCCAGCGGCTTCTGGCAGAAGACCGCGAGGCCGCGCTCCAGCGCCGCGGTCGCCTGCTCGGCGTGAAGGGCGCTCGGGGTGGCGATGACGAGGCCGTCGAGGTCGCGCTCGAGCAGCTCCTCCAGGCTCCCCGTCCGCTCGGCCTGCGGCGCCGCCTCGGCCGCGGCCACCAGCGCCTCGGCCTGCGGGTCGGCCAGGGCGACGACCTCCGCCAGCCCCTCCTCGCTCAGCGCCTGCATGCGGTTGCGGCCGATCCAGCCGACGCCGAGGAAGCCGAGGCGGGGGCGGGTGGCCACGGTCATGCCATTACCAGCGCCTTGATGAAGCCCTCGGGCCGCTCGGCGGCGGTGTCGAGCGCGGCGTCGACCTGGTCGAGCCCGAAGCGGTGGGTGTAGAGGGGGGCGGGGTCGAGTCGGCCCGCGGCGATGGCCCGGGCCGCCTCGCGGATCCCTTCGACGTAGACGGCGGGGTCGCGCTCGTGGGCGTTGACAACGTTGAGCCCGCGCCAGTTCCACAGCTGCATGTCGACCTGCCGCGAGCCGTCCTGGTGGAACCCGGCGATGACCAGGCGGCCGCGGGTGCGGGTGAGCGGCCCGGCGACGTCGAGCGTCGCCTGCAGGCCGGCCGCCTCGACGACGACGTCGCAGAGATCGCCGCCGGTCAGCTCCTCGACCCGCTCCCTCACCGGCTCCTCCAGGGCGATCGTCTCCGCGGCCCCCATAGCCGCCGCCGTCTCCAGCGCCGAGCGCCGGCGCGAGACCGCCAGCACCCGCGCTCCGGCCGCCGCCGCCAGCTGCACGATCACGCAGCCGAGGAAGCCGGCGCCGAGCACCGCCACCGTGTCGCCGGCGCTGATGCCACTGCGGCGGACGACGTTGACGGCGCAGCCGAGCGCCTCGCCCGGGAACGGCCCGGCCTCTTCGGGCAGCGGCACCAGGTCGGCGGCACGGGCGACGTCGTAGTCGGCGTAGGCGCGGTAGACGAGGCCGGCGACCCGGTCGCCTTCGGAGAGCCCGCTGACCCCCGGCCCGACCGCATCGACCACGCCCCAGCCCTCGTGCCCCGGGGCGCCCGGCGGCTGCGGGTACTCGAACCAGGGCCGCCCGGCCCAGACCGGCAGGTCTGACCCGCAGACGCCCGAGCCCTCCAGCCGCAGCCGCACCTCGCCCTCGCCGGGCTCGGGCAGCGGCACCTCGACCAGCTCGGCCCAGCCGCTCGCGCGGATGACGGCCGCTCGCGGCATCAGGGGGCGACGGAGCGGGAGGAGCTCACCTCGTCAGGCCCCGCGCGACCAGCTCGTGGTGCGCCGACTCGACCGAGTCCTCCGCCGTCTGGCCCTGCAGCCACGCGGCCAGCTCCGCCAACCCGTCCTCGAGCCGGACCTGCGGCTCGTAGCCGAGGACCTCCCGCGCCAGCGAGATGTCGGCGAAGCAGTGGCGGATGTCGCCGACCCGGTACCGGCCGGTGATCTCGGGTTCGACCCGGCCGCGGCCGGTGACCTCGGCCAGCCGCTCGGCGATCTCCCGCACCGTGACGCTCTCGCCGCTGCCGACGTTGACCGCCAGCCCCGTCGCCTCCTCGCGCTTGAGCGCGAGGGCGCAGGCGGCGGCGACGTCGTGGACGCTGACGAAGTCCCGCCGCTGCTCGCCGTCCTCGAAGATCAGCGGCGGCCTGTCGTTCAGCAGCCGGCCGCCGAAGATCGCCAGCACCCCGGTGTAGGGGTTGGAGAGCGCCTGGTCGGGCCCGTAGACGTTGAAGAACCGCAGCGCCGTCGTCGGCACCCCGTAGGAGGAGCCGAAGATCAGGCACATCCGCTCCTGGTCGTACTTGTTGAGCGCGTAGACCGAGGAGAGGGAGGGGGTCTTGGTCTCCGGCGTCGGCTCGAAGACCAGCTCGCAGCCGTCACGGTCCCGCGGCTCCCATTCGCCCCGCTCGAGCTGGGCGCTGTTGCGCTCGACCGCCCAGGCGAGCTCGCCGTCCACCGTCCGCGCCTGGCCCTCGCCGTAGATGCTCATGCTCGAGGCGACGACGAGCCGCCGCACCTCGTGCTTCATCAGCCCCTCCAGCAGAACCCCGGTACCGACCGTGTTGACCGAGCAGTAGTCGTCGATCTCGTACATGCTCTGGCCGACCCCGACCCTGGCCGCCAGGTGGACAACCGCGTCGACCCCCTGCAGCGCGTACTGGACGGCGGCCGGATCGCGGACGTCGCCGACGATCAGCTCGACGTCGTCCTCAAGGTATGCGGGCCGCTCGCGCCTGGGGTGGACCTGGGGGTCGAGGCGATCCAGGGCGCGAACTCTGTGTCCGTCCTGAAGGAGGTGCCGGGCTAGGTGGGAACCGATGAAACCGGCACCGCCAGTGATGAGGATTCGATCGGACACAGGGGTGGCCTCCGCTGTCTGAGCAATGTCTTGATGTACCCCCTAGATACCTTCCTGCTGTTGCGCCTAAACAGAAGCCGCGGTTGCCGGCACCCTGTGGTTGTGAGCGAGTCGAAGAGGGCGGTGCGGGCGGTCGTGAGGGGCCGGGTCCAGGGTGTGGGATTCCGCGAAACGACGGTCGCGGAGGCGCATAGGCTCGGTGTCCTCGGCTGGGTCCGCAACGGGGATGACGGGACGGTGGCGGTCCACGCGGAGGGTTCCGAGCGGGCAATCGAGCGGCTGCTCGAGTTTCTCGGCGAAGGCCCGCCGGCGGCGCGGGTCCAGGCGGTCGAGACGGAGGGGTCGAAGGTCGAGGGCCACGAGCAGTTTGCGATCCGCGGCGTCAGCGCCGGGGCCTTCGTCGTCCAGGAGCACTGGGCGACCGCGCACCACTTCGACCTCCGGCTCGAGGTCGGCGGCACGATGCGCTCCTGGGCGGTGCCGAAAGGCCCCTCGATGGATCCGGCGGTGAAGCGGCTGGCGATCGAGGTCGAGGACCACTCGATCTCCTACAACGATTTCGAGGGGAAGGTCGACGGCGGCAAAGTCGTCATCTGGGACCGCGGAACCTACGAGCAGGGAGGGAGGGTTCCCTGGCCGGAGGCGCTGCAGCGCGGCCACGCCGTCTTCGTCCTTCACGGCGACAAGCTCAAGGGCGGCTTCGCCCTGCAGCGGACCCGGACCGGCGCCAAGCCGCAATGGCTGCTGATCAAGCGGAAGGATGAGTTCGCCCTGCCTGGGCAGGGCTAGGGAGAAAACGCCGGGTGCAGGCGGCGGCGGACGGCTCAAGTCATCGAAAAAAGCGGCCGATGTATCCGCGATGGACAAATCGTCTAAGCGGCCCCTGCGGTCGCGCAACATCGCCTTCGGCTGTCTCGGCCTCCTCGGAGGCCTACTCGCGTTCTACGCGGCCGTGATCATCTGGGAACTCGGCGACGCCAGGCTGCAGGACGCGGCCGGGCGGTGGGTCTACGACGCGGTCGTGCTCGGCGCTGCGGCAACGGTGCTCTGGCGCGCTGCCGGCGCCGCAACCGAGCGCAGGCCGTGGCTCGCGCTCGGGCTTGGGATGCTGCTCTGGGCGCTGGGCCAGACCTACTACTCGGTCGTCCTCTACTACGCGAGCCCGGCGCCGTTCCCCTCGCCCGCCGACCTGCTGTTCCTCGCCTTCTACCCGGCCAGCTTCGTCGCCCTCGCCCTCCTCCTCCGGGCCCGGATCGCGCACCTGGAGCCCCTTGCCTGGGTCGACGGGCTGATCGGCGCCCTCGCGGTCGCCGGCGTTGCCGCGGCGCTGATCTTCCCGCCCGTGCTGGAAGCGATGGGCGGCAGCCCGCTCGGCGTCGCCGTCAGCCTCGCCTACCCGTGCATGGACGTCGTCCTCCTCGGCCTGCTCAGCGGTGCCTTCGCCGCCTCCAGGTGGCGGGCCGGGGGGACCTGGCTCCTGATCGCCGCCGCCCTGCTCCTCTTCGGCGCCTGCGACGTCGTCTACCTCTCCGTCGCCGGCCAGTCGACCACCGCGCTCAACCTCGCCAGCGTCGGCTGGCCGCTCGCCTTCCTGTTGCTGGCGACGGCCTCCTGGCTGCCTGCGACCGGGTTCGGTGCCGCGGTCGCCCGCACCGACAAGCGCCGGATCGTCGTCCCGATCGCGATGGCGCTGGTCGGGATCTCGCTCCTCGCGGCCGGCAGCTTCGTCCACATCGGCGCCGTCGCAGTCGCCCTCGGCGTCGCCTGCCTGGTTGCGGTGCTGGCCCGCCTCCTCATCACCTTCAACCTGAACACGCGGATGCTGGTCGCGAGCCAGGACGAGGCCGTCACCGACGCTCTTACCGGTCTGGAGAACAGGCGGGCGCTGATGGCCGACCTCGACCGGGCCGTTTCCGCCAGCCCGCCCGAGGCGATGGTCCTCGCCCTCTTCGACCTCGACGGCTTCAAGGCCTACAACGACGGCTTCGGCCACCCGGCGGGCGACGATCTGCTGCGGCGGCTGGGGACGCAGCTGTCGCAGGCGGTGGCGCCGCACGGCCGCGCCTACCGGCTCGGCGGCGACGAGTTCTGCATCCTCGCCACCACTCGTGAGCTGCCGGCGGAAGCGATCTGCAAGGCGGCGGAGAAGGCTCTCTCGGACCGCGGCCGGGGATTCGAGGTCGGTGCCTCCTGGGGCAAGGTCCTGATCCCGGTCGAGGTGGTGACCGCGACCGACGCGCTGCGCCTCGCCGACAAGCGGATGTACTCGAAGAAGGGCATGCGTGCCGGCTCGGCCCAGAGCCAGACCCGCGGCGTGCTGCTGCGGGTCCTGCACGAGCGCGAGCCGGGGCTGGAGCGCCACCTCGACGGCGTCGGCCATCTGGCCTCCGCCTTCGGGCGCACCCTCGGCCTCGAGGCCGAGGAGCTCGACGTCCTCGTGCGGGCGGCCGAGCTGCACGACATCGGCAAGATCGCGATCCCCGACGAGATCCTCCACAAGCCGGACTCGCTCTCCGACGAAGAGTGGGCGCTGATGCGCAAGCACACGCTGGTCGGCCAGCGGGTCCTCGACGCGGCACCGGCACTGGGCCCCGTCGCCGCCCTCGTCCGCTCCACCCACGAGCGCTGGGACGGCTCCGGCTATCCCGACGGCCTTTCCGGCCGCGACATCCCCCAGGGCTCCCGCGTCATCCTCATCTGCGACGCCTACAACGCGATGACCGAAGGGCGCCCCTACCGCCCGCCGCTGAGCAGTGAGCAGGCCCTGGAGGAGCTCCGCGAAGGCGCCGGCACCCAGTTCGACCCCGACCTCGTCAAGTGCTTCGCCGAGAAGGTCGTGCCGGGGCTGGGGGTATCCAAAGCTACGGTTTAGCCGTGGCGGTGACGATCGACGAGCTGAGGGTCTGGGAGAAGCCCGAGGCATGGAGCGCCTGCGGGTTCACTGCCGACGGCGACTGCTGTGTCGTCGGCTCCACCCGAATCCGATTGGTGGAGGGGGAGGGGAGACGGGGTATCGAGAGCTGGGCGCTGCGAGGTCTCGACTCTTCGGACCTAGATGGGCTGCCGACGATTCGCGGTGACCGGGCACCGCCAGACGAGGCACCGGCGCACCCGAACGGCGTCACCGGCCTCGACCACGTCGTCGCGATCAGCTCCGACCTCGATCGCACCGTCACCGCTCTTACCGCCGCCGGCCTCGACCTGCGACGGGTCCGCGAGGAGCCGACCCCGGCCGGGGCGCCCCGCCAGGCCTTCTTCCGCCTCGGCGGCGTCATCCTCGAGGTCGTCCAGGAGCCGCCGGAGGCGACTGAGCGCTCCGGCGGCGACCGGCCGGCCTTCTTCTGGGGCCTCGCCTTCGTTACCCCCGACTTGGAGCAGACCGTCGCCTTCCTCGGCGACCGCGTCAGCGATGTCCGCGACGCCGTCCAGCCCGGCCGCCGCATCGCCACCGTCCGCAGAAGCGCCGGACTTTCCGTGCCGATCGCGCTGATGACGCCGCCGTAGGGGGAGAGATCGAGCCTCCTAACTCCTTAGCGTGGGGTGCGGCCTGATCGAAACGGTAAGGACCATCTCGCGAAGGCAACCTGGATCGCTTCAGCTCTTGTCTTCGCTGTCGCGGTCGCAGACGCGATCCTCTCCCCGGCCCCTGCTTCGAAAGAGCCAGGGTTCATCGGCACGGTTCTCGCCAGCAGAGCCGTGGTCGCCTCGATCAGGATCGCCATCCTTTTCGCCGCGGCCTTCGTGGTCCTTTCGGTGGTGGCGCTGATCTCCCGGCGCCAATGGTTGACCCGGGTGGGACCGGTCGAGGTCTCGGCGAAGGTGTCCGATCTGGCTATCGAAAGGCGACAGTTGAAGAAGAAGCTACGACGAGCGGAGGAGACGATCGCGGCGCTGGAAGCCACTGCTGCGGATACGCAGCAGGTGATAGACCGAAAGGGAAAAGATGACTGAGATCGCGGCGTCGAAAGAGGAAATAGAGAAGCTTCTGCGGGATAACCAGCGAGCGATCGAACTGGCGAGGAAAACTCGCGAAGACATTGATCGGACGCTCCGTGACTCTGATCGGCGTGGAGAGCGAATCTTGGCCGACCTCCGCCGCGCCGGCCTCCTGCGCGACTAGCATTCCCTCCATGGGAGAGTTTCGTTACGAGGGGCACCGGATCTCGTATGACGAATACGGGTCGGGCAAGCGGCTGATCATCCTCGTCCACGGGCTGCTGATGAACCGGCACATGTTCGACCGGCTGGGCCCGGAGCTGGCGGAGCGGGGGAACCGGGTCGTCACCGTCGACATGCTCGGGCACGGGCGCTCTGACCGGCCGCAAGACCTGCGGCTCTACTCGATGCCGTTGTTCGCGCGGCAGGTGGTAGCGCTGCTCGACCACCTGGAAGCGGAGGACGCGGTGGTAGGGGGTACCTCGCTGGGATCCAACATCACCCTGGAGCTGGCGGTCCGCTATCCCGACCGGGCGCGGGCGCTTTTCATCGAGATGCCGGTGCTGGACAACGCTCTCTCGGCCGTCGCCGGTCTCTTCGCGCCGGTGTTGCTGGGGCTGAAGTTCGGGCGACCCCTCTTCGAGGGTCTCTCGCTGGCGACCAGGGCGATCCCGCGAACCCATTACCTGGTCGACATCGGCCTTGACTGGGTGCGGCAACGACCCGGTCCCTCGCAGGCCGTCTTCGAGGGGTTGCTGCTGGGGGAGACGGCACCGCATCGCGAGGACCGGGTGAAGATCGAGCACCCGACCCTGATCGTCGGCCACCACCGCGACCCTCTTCACCCCTTCAGCGACTCGGGGATGCTGCTCGACGAGCTGCCGAACGCGCGCCTGGTCGAAGCGAGCTCGATCCTCGAGTGGCGCCTCACCCCGGACCGCCTCACCGACGAGCTGAGCGAGTTCCTCGAAGAAGTCTGGGCGCCGAAGCTGCGCGCCGTCGCCGCCGGCTGAGGCCGCTGTCAGACTAGCTGGCCAGTGAGCCAGGTTTCCGGCGACAAGCGGGTGGAGCGAGACGCCGAGTTCTCGACGATCTCCGGGCAGGAGATCGAGCCGCTCTACACCGCGGCCGACGCCGCGCCCGACGCCGAGGAGCGGATCGGCGACCCCGGCTCCTACCCCTTCACCCGCGGACCATACGAGTCGATGTACAGGGGGCGGCTGTGGACGATGCGCCAGTTCGCCGGCTTCGGCACCGTCGAGGAGACCAACGAGCGCTTCCATTACCTGCTCGACCACGGCCAGACCGGGCTCTCGACCGCCTTCGACATGCCGACGCTGATGGGCTACGACTCCGACCACCCGCGCAGCCTCGGTGAGGTCGGCCGCGAGGGAGTCGCCGTCGACACCCTCGCCGACATGGAGCGCCTCTTCGAGGGGATCCCGCTCGGCGGCGTCACCACCTCGATGACGATCAACGCGCCGGCGGCGATCCTGCTCGCCTTTTACTTGCTGGTCGGCGAGAAGCAGGGCGTGCCGGCGGAGAACCTCGGCGGCACGATCCAGACCGACATCCTCAAGGAGTACATCGCCCAGAAAGAGTGGTGCTTCCCGATCGAGCCGGCGCTGCGCCTGGTCACCGACATGATCGAGTGGTGCACCGAGAAGATGCCGCGCTGGCACCCGGTCTCGATCTCCGGGTACCACATCCGCGAGGCCGGATCGACCGCGCAGCAGGAGCTTGCCTTCACCCTCAAAGACGGCTTCACCTACGTCGAGCGGGCGATCGCGCGCGGCCTTGACGTCGATGACTTCGCGCCGCGATTCTCCTTCTTCTTCAACTCCCACATCGACTTCTTCGAGGAGATCGCCAAGTACCGCGCGGCGCGCCGGATCTGGGCCCGGGAGATGAAGGAGACCTACGGCGCGACCAGGGAGGAGTCGATGCGGCTGCGCTTCCACACGCAGACCGCGGGCGTGTCCCTGACCGCGCAGCAGCCGCTCAACAACATCGTCCGCACCGCCCTGGAGGCGCTGGCGGCGGTGATGGGCGGGACCCAGTCGCTGCACACCAACTCCTTCGACGAGGCGCTGGCGCTGCCGACCGAGGAGGCGGTGCGGGTGGCGCTGCGGACGCAGCAGATCATCGCCACCGAGACCGGGGTCCCGAACACCGCCGACCCGCTCGGCGGCTCTTACTTCGTCGAGAAGCTGACCGACGAGATGGAGAGGGCGGCATACGAGTACTTCGCCCGGATCGACGAGCTCGGGGGGATGGTCGAGGCGGTCCGCCGCAACTTCCCCCAGCGCGAGATCGCCGACGCCTCCTTCCGCTACCAGCAGGAGCTGAACGAACGGCGGCGGATCGTCGTCGGTGTCAACGACTTCACCCAGGAGGACGAAGAGCCCACCCCGATCCTGAAGATCGACCCGGCGCTGGAAGGCAAGCAGCGCGACCGCCTCGCGGCCACGCGCGCCGCCCGCGACGCGGGCGCGGTCGAGTCCGCCCTGGCCGAGCTGAAGCGCGTCGCCGCCGGCGGGGCCAACCTGATGCCGCCGATCATCGAGGCCGCCCGGGCACAGGTGACCGAGGGCGAGATGATCGCGGCGATGCAGGAGGTCTTCGGCACCTACACCGAGTCGCCGGTCTTCTGAAAGGGTTCCGCCCCACATGACCGACACCATCGCGACCGACACCGCCGCCTCTGACCTTTATTCGATCCCGCAGGAGATGATCGACTTCCGCGAAACGATCCGCCAGATCGCCCGCGAGCGGATCGCGCCGCGGGCGGGTGAGATCGACCGCGAAGCCTCCTACCCGTGGGACATTCGCAAGCTGCTGGCCGAGCAGGACATCCTCGGCCTGCCCTTCGCCGAGCCTTACGGCGGCACCGGCACCGGGACGCTGATGCTGCAGATCGGGGTCGAGGAGATCGCCCGGGCCTGCGCGACCAGCGCCCTGATCCTGATGGTGCAGGAGCTGGGGACCCTGCCGATCCAGCTCTTCGGCTCCGAGGAGCAGAAACAGAAGTGGCTGCCGAAATGCGCCAGCGGCGAGTGGTCCCCGGCCTTCGCGCTGTCCGAGCCCGAGGCGGGCTCGGACCCGGCCGCGATGCGGACCAGCGCCGTCCGCGACGGCGACGAGTGGGTGATCAACGGCCAGAAGGCCTGGATCACCAACGCCACCGTCGCCGACTTCTACGTCGTCTTCGCCACCACCGACCGCGAGAACCGCCGCACCAGCGCCTTCATCGTCGAGAAGGACCGCGACGGCTTCGACCCCGGCCAGCTCGAGCACAAGCTCGGGATCAAGGGCTCGCCGACCGGCTCGCCCAGCTTCACCGACGTCCGCGTCCCGGCCGAGAACCTGATCGGCGAGGAGGGGATGGGCCTGCGGATCGCCCTCGGCACCCTCGAGCGGACCCGGCTCGGCGCCGCCGCCCAGGCGGTCGGGATCGCCCAGGGAGCGATCGACTACGCCCGCGACTACGCCAAGGAGCGGACCGCCTTCGGCAAGCCGATCATCGAGTTTCAGGGCCTGCAGTGGAAGCTCGCCGACATGGAGACCGGCACCGCTGCCGCTCGCGAGCTCCTCTACAAAGCCTGCGCAATGGCCGACCGCAACGAGCCCGCCCTGCCCAAGTACTCCTCGATGGCCAAGCTGTTCGCCTCCGACAACGCGATGAAGGTGACGGTCGAGGCGGTGCAGGTGCTGGGCGGCTACGGCTACGTCAACGAGTACCCGGTCGAGCGGATGATGCGCGACGCCAAGATCACCCAGATCTACGAGGGCACGAACGAGATCCAGCGCGTGGTCATCGCGCGGGCGATGAGCTAAGGGCCGGCGGTCTGGAAGAGCGGCGGGTTCTCCCGCAGCCGGATCTCGCTCCTGGTCGCCTCCAGGAGATGCTCCAGCGAGAGGTCGGGGGCTTCCACCGAGAGAGCCAGGCCGCGCTCGGCCAGCTCGGCCGCGATCTGAATCTGATGGTCGTCGACATGCTCGTCGCGAGCGAGCCGGCGGGGCACCAGCACGGGGCGCTTTCCGACTTCGAGGGCCGCCAGCGCCGCTCCGACCCCCGCGTGGGCGACGACCACGTCGGAGCGCTCCATCGCTTCGGTCAGCTCCTTTTCCGGCAGCGCCTCACGGCCTTCGATCCCGAAGCGGCTGACGTCGGTTTCTCCCGTCTGCCATAGGACCTCCGCTGCGGGCGGGAGGATCGCCAGCAGGCGCTCGACCAGGAGCGGGAATTCGTAGCCGCGGTAGGTGCCGAGGGTGACGACCGCGCTGCGGATCTGATCCCGCCCGCGGGCCTCGACCGCCTCGAAGGAGTCGAAGACGGCGCCGCCGAACTCCCAGCCGCCGCCCGACCAGCGCCGGTACTGGGTATAGCGGTGGACGCCGGGGATCCGGCGGATCATCTTCCCCGTCAGCGACGGTCCCTGAGAGCGTGCGGCACTCTCGATGTAGTGACAGGTGAGGCCGCGGCCCCTGCCGAGGGCGAAGAACGGGAGCGCCACCGCCGAGCCGGTGCTGACGATCGTCCTCACCTGTCGCCGTTTCAGGATCCGGCCGGCGTGGACGAAGTTGCGGCCGACGCTGCCGGGGTCGCGGCCGCCGACGAAGGGGACGAAGTCGACCACCTCCCCTGCAAGCAGCGAGCGGCTTTGGGGGGTGTCGAAGGTCGCCCAGCAGAAGGGTCCAGAGACGCCGCTGAGCCGGTCGTGTAGCTGGTGGAGCTGCTTCAGGTGGCCGCCGGTGGAGGCGACCAGCAAGGTGGTCACAGGGGCCAGTGTCGTTCCACGAGCGCCCGGGTGCCGGCGATGTTGCGCCGGCTGGAGGCGCCGAAGACGATCGACTCGATGTTGGGCTGCGTGCAGACCCACTCGATCGCCTCCTCGGGCGAGACCGCCCCGGAAGCGAACACCGACATTGCGATCGCTCGGAAGCGGCGCTCCCGCAGCGCCTCTTCGTAGGCCTCGACGCCGCCGCACATCCGGAACCCGATCTTGTTGATGTTCGAGCAGACGATCGGGTTCTCGACCCCCACCTCGTCGAGCGTGTCCAGGAGCGCGGGCATGTTCATCGTGATGAACCCCGGCTCCGCTCCGTAACGCTCGCGCACGTGGCGGTCGAAGATCGCAAAGGCATCGTTGAAGCCGAGCCCCAGCAGGAGGTCGACGACCACGTTCTGGAGGAAGACGACCGGCGTTCGCAGGCCCTGGAACATCTTCATCTCGGCGTCGATCAGCAGCGTCACCATCCCCTCGATGTCGCGGGTGGCCAGCGATTTGCCGCCGCGCATCGCGGCGTCGAAGAGCCCCTCGTCAGGGAGGAACCCTTTCACCGCGCCCAGCATCCCCTGCTCGGTCACCGCGTTCGCGTACTTGTGGGCGTAGGGCATGCCGGGGAAGAAGAGGAAGTCCGGGTAGCGCTCCTGGTTTGCCCGGACGTGGTCGCAGACCAGCCCGATCCGCTCGTGCGTGGTGCACATGAAGGTGCGAATTCCCTCGTCGTAGGCAGCGTCCAGTACCTCGATCACCGCCTCGATGTCCTGGAAGCGGAGTGCCTGGGTCCTCGCTTTCTCCTCCGACATGTGGTTGATGCCGAAGAACTGGTTGTCGCCGAAGAGGAGGCGGTCCATCGGGACACCTTCCTCGATCTTCTCCGCCGGGCTGTCGGCGATCTGGCTCACGCAGAGCTTCTCCGGGCCAGCAGGCGGCGGCGTCGCTTCGGGGTGGCCGTTTCGCCGTCCTCATGGGCATGTTCGGTGCTGGGGCTGCGGGCGGCGTCGGCGACCATCATCGCGATCGTGCGGTCGGTTTGAGCGGCGCTGGCGAAGTCGTTGACCCCCTCGGTCGCCCCGTTCGAGGCCCGTTTGACGAAGCTGTCCACCTGTTCGCTGTACTCCTCGCCACGCAGGTAGAACCAGACCGGGGGGGTGAGCTCGGTCGTGTAGCGGACGTTCCAGCCCTGCCCGTAGCCGTCGGGAGCGCCGCCGGCGTCGCGCAGGTAGACCTGGATTTCCTGCCGGTCTGCATAGATGCGGCCGTTGCTTCCGCGCAGGGTGATCCTGGTGGTCATCTTGCGGTAGGACTCGTCGGACCAGTTCACGTTCAGCTGCCCGGTCAGGCCGTTGCCGAAATACAGCGTCGAGAGGGCGGCATCGTCGGTGTCCCGGGAGAAGAGGCTGGGCAACGCGGTGCCGCCGATCGCCTCGGGCGTCCCGCAGTACCAGTTGATCAGGTTGATGACGTGGGCCGCGTAGTCATAGAGGCAGCCTCCGCCCTCGGTGCGCTGGCTGCGCCAGGTTCGTCCCTGGGACTTGAGGATGACCGGGCCGTAGGCCTCTCCGGTCACCTGGTGCAGCTCCCCGAGGGCGCCGGCGCCGAGCAGCTTCTTCACCTCGCGGAAGGTGGCGACGAAGCGGTTGTGGTAGCCGACCTGGGTGGCGAGCGCGCGCTCGGCGGCCGTCTCGGCGAGGCCCTCGCTCTCGCCGGGGTCCAGCGTCAGCGGCTTCTCGCAGAACACATGCAGGCCACGCTCCAGGGCCGCCGCGACCATGCTCGTATGGGCCCTGGACGGAGTGGCGATGACGACCGCGTCGAGCCGCGCCTCCTCCAGCATCTCCTCGTAGTCACTGTAGGTCTCCACCTCCGTGTACCTGCCGAGCACGGAGAGGACATAGCGCGAGGAGTCGCAGACACCGGCCACACTCACCCCGGGATGGGCGTTGAAGAGCGCGTGGTGGGACAGCCCCATCTTGCCGAGGCCCACCATGCCGACTCTGATCATGTCCCTACCTCACCGTTCCGTCGCGGGCGCTGCCGACGGCGCGAAAGCTATCAGTAGGCGAGGTGGTCGAGGAGACGCGGGGGCGGCTCAACCGACGCGCCGCAGCGGGCGTCCGGCGCGGAGGCGACGCCGGCCGGGGGAGCCGCAGCGGGGGGCGCCCGGCGCATCGGTCCCGGCAGCCGACGCTGACGTGCCTCTCAGGCGCAGGGCAACCGCCACCGCGGGAACCAGCGCAACCCAACAAGCGAGCGCCGCTATCAGAGTCATCGACGTCATCTTCCCCCTTTACGCAGACATTCCTACCCGTTAGCGCCGATCCCTCAACAAAAAGCTCCGCATAACAGGCAAACATCTTTGTTGATCTAGAAAATCAAGAATACTGTTTTTTCGAGAAACAGGGGCATCTCTAGGAACTGAACGCCATTTCGTGCAATAGTGGCTTTAGGCCTTAGTGCCGAAGTGGACAAATATCCCCATTGATATTGGCCGCTTGATCGAAGAGTGTTCATGGCCGCAGGGTTGAACCCAGTCTCGGGAGAGCATGAACTCGGTTAGCCAGCCTTCGGAACCGGCCAGCTCCATGCCCGAGGAAAGACCATTCGAACTTCGGAGTTTGGGATGAAGGACGCAGCTAGGGAGCGAACTACGGCATTGGGAAGGGTGGACGGCGCCGCCCACGCAGGCCGCCGCGCCCGCCCGAGGCCGGCACGCGGGGCGGACGGGGCGATTTCGGGAGGCAGGAGCTTCAGCTGGCTCCTGCGCCAGGACGCACTGCCGGTCGGGGTTCGCCGTCACAGCCTGCAGCGCCGCCTCCTGCTGGGCGCCGACGTGCTGGCGACCGCGCTCGCCTTCGTCCTAGCGATCGCTCTCCTCGGCCACGATTCCCTCGGGGTCTTCACGCTGCTGGCGATCCCGACGATCGTCGTGGTCTGCAAGCTCTCCGGTCTCTACGATCGCGACGAGTTCCTGCTCAGCAAAACGACGCTCGACGAGGCGCCGAAGCTGTTCCGGGTTGCGGCCTTGTTCACCCTCCTCACCTTCCTTGCCGGCGACGCCGTTGTGCAGGGCCACCTCGGCCGGGACCAGGCCGTTGCGCTCTGGCTGATCCTCTTCGTCTCGATGGTCGCCCTCCGCTGGGCGGCCAGAAGCCTTGGCGGCCTCGCTACGCCGCCGGAACGGTGCCTCGTCCTCGCCAACTCCGAAGCCGCGCAGTGGCTGGCGACCAAGCTCGAGCGCTCGCACCGCACCAACGTCGAAGTGGTGGGTCGGGTTCCACTCGGCCCAGACACCTCCAGCGAGGGCTCGGTGCCGCGGCTGGGCAGCGTCGAGGAACTCGAGTCGCTCCTGGACGAGTACGAGGTGGAGCGGGCTCTCGTCGCCCGCGGCCGGGGCGATACCGACCACAACGTCCTCGCTGCGATCCGGATCGTGAAGCGGCTCGGCGTGCAGCTGAGCGTGCTGCCGCGACCGTTCGAGGTGGTGGGAGCCGCCGTCGAGTTCGACGACGTGGAGGGAGCGACCCTGCTCGGGGTGCGACGGCACGGCCTCGGCCGCTCCTCGCGCTTGCTCAAGCGCGGCTTGGATCTGCTCGGAGCGACGGCCGGCCTGGTTCTGCTGGCGCCGCTGATGGCGATGATCGCGGTTGCGATCAAGCTCGACTCGCGCGGCCCCGTCTTCTTCCGTCAGCCGCGGATGGGCATGGACGACGAGCCGTTCAGGATCTTCAAGTTCCGCACCATGGAAGCCGACGCCGACGCGCGGCGGGCGACGCTCGCCCACCGCAACGAAGCCGGCGACGGCCTCTTCAAGATCGAGGACGATCCTCGCATCACCCGCGTCGGCGCTTTCCTCCGGCGCACCTCGCTGGACGAGCTGCCCCAGCTCCTCAACGTGATCGAGGGGGACATGTCCCTGGTCGGGCCGCGGCCGCTGGTCCTTGACGAGGACAGCCAGATCGAGGGCTGGCAGCGTCACCGCATGATGCTGCCGCCGGGCGCGACCGGGATGTGGCAGGTGCTGGGGTCGGCGCGGATCCCGATGAGCGAGATGGTCAAGATCGACTACCTCTACGGGGCGAACTGGTCGCTCTGGCTCGACGTGAAGATCATCCTCAGGACGATCCCCTTCGTGCTCGGCAGGCGCGGGCTATAGGCCGTACGGGGAAATAGGCGCCGGCCGAACCAGTCAACGTGGGCTTGGTCGACAAGCAGGCGATCTCGGTGATCGTTCCTGCCTACAACTGCGAGGAAACGCTCGCTTCCACCCTCGACTCCCTGCTGGCGCAGACCCACTCCGCCTGGGAAGCGATAGTCGTCGACGACGGGTCCAGCGACGGAACCGCAGAGATTGCCGAGAGCTACTGCCGCCGCGACGAACGAGTGCGCCTGCACCGTCAAGCCAACCGGGGCGTGGGAGCGGCGCGAAACGCCGGCATCGAGCTGGCGCGCTGCCCGTGGATGTTCTTCCTCGATGCCGACGACGCGATCGTCCCGGAGGCTTTTGGGGCGCTCGTAGGCGCCACCGCCGTCCACCCGCAGACGGACGCGGTGCTGGCGGGATGCCGACGGGTGGACGCCGACGGCAGGGAGCTGCGCTCGCAGGTTCCCGGCCACCACGAAGACCACTTCGCGGTCTTCGCCCGCATCTGTGCGATCGTCATCCACTCCTGCCTGATCAAGACCGCGATCGTCCGCCGCGTGGGCGGCTTCGACGAGTCGTTGATCACCTGCGAGGACTGGGATCTATGGCAAAGGGTGGCCCGGGCCGGTGCCCGGTTCACCACGATCCCGGTCGACGTCGCGATCTACCGGATGCGACCCGGCACCGCGTCTCACGACGGCCGGCGCATGCTGCAGGACGGGCTGCTGGTAATCGACCGCGGCCACGGGGTCGACGAGCGGATGCTCGGCCTCGAGGCCGAGGACCTGAAGCTTCCTCCGGCACAGGCCCGCAACGTCGCCCGCACCTACTTTGCCTGCTACGCGGCGGGCCTGGAGATGGCCCTCGGTAGAGACGCGCGCTGGGTTGTCGAAGCGCTCGGGGAGGACATCTCCGGCAGCGTCGACCCCGACGGCGTCGCGGAGACGCTCTGCCTGGCGCTGGCCGACGGGCTGGTCGCGTCTCCCGGGGGCTGGAGTAGGTTCCCCGCGGAGGCGCATGGCCTCTGTCGCGAGTTCCTCGGGACTCTCGGTGAACGGCTCGGCGACCACTGGCTGGCGTTCGGCGCCCAGCGCGCGCTGGAGCGCCTGGCAATGCGTGGAGGCCGGGACGAGGGGGCGGCCCGGGCGGGCCGCTGGCGGTTCGTCGAGGTCGACGCGAGCCGGGCGCTCGCCGGCGGCATCGAGTTCGAGGAGGGAGTGGAGCTCGGCCTGGTCGTCATTCGCTTCGGCGAGGACGAGATCGGTGAGGTCGAGGTGTCGTTACCAGATGGAGCTCTCGACCGCCGGCTGCTTGCCGACGCGGTCGCCGCTCACTGCGCCTGGGACCTGCTCGAGCGCTTCCTCGCCCGAGAGGTCCTCCCCCGGCTCGAGATCTCCCAGGACGGAAGCTCGACGCGGGTTTTTCGCCAGGGACGGCTGCTGTTCGAGGGGGAGCTGAACCGCGACCGGCCCCGCCACCTTGCCCTGCACGACGAGATCGGCTGGACGCTCTTCATGCAGGAGCTCTGGGGAATTCGGTCGCTTGCCGGTGATGAGTTCTACACGGCCGCACCGCAGGACGAGGAAGTGGACGAGCCGCGCGACGTGGCGGCTGAAATGGTCGAGGTCGACCTTGCCGAGGAGCTGCCGGCGCTGCGGCCGCGTCAGGGAAACTCGGTTGACGTGGCGGTCCGGGTGGCCGGTGCGCCGCTGACCGCGATCCGTTGCCCGACCCACCACGGTCTGCTCTCGATCCACCGGCTGCGCCAGGAGATCCTCGTCCAGTGCGGCTTTGAGCTCTGCCGTGTGGTGCTGCGCGAGGCTCTGCTGCTGGCGCCAGAGGAGGCCTCCGGCTCCTTGCGCGAGCGCCTTGCTGCAAACCTCGCGGCGCGGCGTTGCGGCGCCCCTCTCGTCCCGGAGGAGGCCACCGTGGTGGGCCGCGGGGAAGGCCGCGACGGCACGTCCGCCTCACGCTGGCTGGCGCTGCCCCGGACGGTGAGGGAGGAGCGGCTCGCGCTGGCGGGGCGGGACGGCGATCCCGTCTCTGCTGATCGCGCCGGCGGGCCGCTGCTTAGCGCCCCGCTGGTCCTCGATCGGGTGCGGGAACCCGCCGGCGGTCTCAGCGACGCGTCGATCTGGCGCACCCTGGAATTCGAGCGGATCTTCGGTTGCGAGCCGAACCCGTGGCACCTGCAGTCCGCCTACGAGCAGGACAAGTACAAGTTGACCCTGGAGATGGTGCCGCCCCGGGTCGACGAGGCGCTGGAGGTGGGCTGCGCGGAAGGCCACTTCACCGAGCACCTGGCGGAAAGAGTGGGCCGACTGAGGGCTGCCGACCTTTCGTTCATCGCCCTCTCCCGCGCTCGCAAGCGCTGCGCAGAACGGAAGAACGTCGAATTCGCGCAGCTCGACCTCTTCGAAGGTCAGCTGGGCGGCCCCTATGACCTCATCGTCTGCAGCGAGATCCTCTACTACGCGGCGACGGCGGATGCCCTCGGCCGTTCACTGCACGGCATCGGCAGCGCTCTGCGCCCGGGGGGACACCTGCTGACGGCGCATGCCCACACGCTCGCGGACGATCCGGGCTCCCCGGGGTTCGACTGGGATGTGCCCTTCGGCGCGGCCGCGCTCGACCGCGCACTGCGCGAGAGCGAGCTGTTCGAGCTTTGCGAGGACCTCCGGACCGAGGCCTACCGGGTGCAGCTCTGGCGCCGCAGGGGCCGCCTGCGACGGCCCCGCCGCAGGTTCGTCGCACCGCAGTGGGTGGAGGCCGCGGCTCCGGTGGAACTGCCTGAGTTTCATCTCGATGGTGGCGAGGTGCAGAGGCGGACCGCGCAAGGGCCGGGGGGAGCGATGAGCTTCCCGATCCTCATGTACCACCGGGTCGCCCCCGAGGGCAAAGAGGCGACGGCGCGCTGGCGCCTGCATCCCGAAGCCTTCGAGGAGCAGCTCAGCTACCTGCGCGAAGCGGGCTACACCTCGATCGACTTCGAGCAGTGGCGGGTGGCTTCCGATCGCCGCTACCCGATCCCGTCCAACTCGGTGATGATCACCTTCGACGACGGCTACGCCGATTTCCTCGATCATGCTCAGCCGCTGCTCGCCAAGTACGACTTCCAGGCGATGGTCTTCGTCGTCACCGACCTCGTCGGCGGGTCGAACCGATGGGACGAGCGTTTCGGCGAGGAGCTGGAGCTGATGGATTGGTCGCAACTGCGAGCGCTGCGGGATTCGGGACTGCAGATCGGATCTCACTCCTCCGGCCACCGGCCCCTGGTATCGCTGAGCGCCTCTGAGCTGGCGGCGGACCTCTGCCGCAGCCGGGTCCGGTTTCATGAAAATCTCGGTTTTCCGGTGCGCTCGGTCTGCTACCCCTACGGGCTCCATGACGCCTCGGTCCGCTCGATAGCCGCCGGTTGCGGATTTCATTACGGTGTCACGACCAATGAGTGGCACGCGTCGTTCGGGGAGGATCTGCTGATGCTGCCGCGCCTCGAGGTGAGGGGCACCGAGGGCTTCGACGAGTTCAAGGCGAAGCTGAGCGGATGACCGGGACCGGGCTGGTCGACGCGCGCTTCGCAGTCGGCGATTTCGACTTCAGCGGCGAGGAGCGCTGGCACGTGCTGGTTCTCTGCGGCCAGGCGCCGGCGATCCGGGTCGACCTGGCGAGTCCGGGCAAGGTCAGCGGCGACGCGCTGGCCACGGCCGCTTTGGCGCGGCAGGCGGATTACGAGTGCGCACGTCGGATGCTGATCGAGCATCTTCGCCGCAGGATCTCCTCGGGCTCGCGGCAGGAGGCGAGCTTGCGGGTCTCGGTGATCGTGTGCACCCACCGCCGGCCGCGGCAACTTCAGGCGCTGGTGGAGAGCTTGACGCGACTCGACCCGGCGCCCTGGGAGGTCGTGATCGTCGACAACGACCCCGGAGATGCCGACTGCCGCGAGGTGGTCGACGCCGCCGGCTTCCGCTACCTGCGGGAAGATCGCCGCGGCTTGGATAACGCCCGCAATGCCGGCCTGCGGGCCACGCGGGGTGAGGTGGTGGCCTTCATCGACGACGACTGCGTCGCCTCTCCACACTGGCTGGAGCCGCTCTCTCGTGCTTTCGCCCACGACGGGGTGGCCGCCGTCACCGGCCCCGCCTTCCCGTACCTGCTGGATACGCCGACGCGGGAGATGATGGAGCGCAAAGCGAGCCTGGCGCGGGGGCTGAGGCGCGTCGCCTTCGACTGGCAGTCGATGTCGCCGCTGCACGCCGCGGCGATGGGTGTGGGAGCCAACATGACGTTTCGGCGCGACCTCCTTCCTGAAGAGGACCCCTTTCCCCCGGAGTTGGACGCGGGCACCGAGACCGAATCGGGCGGCGATTCGTACCTGCTCGGGAGGATCCTCGACGCCGGCCACCGCGTCGTCTACGACCCGGAGATGTTCGTCTTCCACCAGCACCGTGACGCCCCCGGCGCCCTGCGCAAGGCGGTGGCGGGGTACGGGATCGGGCTCTCCGCGGCCCTCACCAAGCTGGTTCTCGAGGACCGGGAGCTGACGGCGCCGCGGGCGTGGGCCTGGCTGTTCAAGCAGTACTACTGGACCCAGCGCCGCCGCGCCGTCGGCAAATCCAACGCGATCGAAACGCGGCTTGCCTGGGAATACCTGCGCGGCGGTTTCCTCGGCAGCGGCCGTTGGGTGCGGGCGCTGCAAACCCAGCGCGCAGCGGCCCGGCTCGCCCCTGCGCCACCCTCGCCCGCCGCTTCGGCGAGCGGCACCGTCAGCCCGGTGGCGACCGGTGAGGCGACGCCGTCACTCGCCCCTTCCCAGCTCGTCGCCGACGGGCCGGCGATCTCCGTGATTGTCCCCACCTACCGGCGAGAGGAGCCGCTGCAGCGCTGCCTGGAGGCGCTTGCCGCCCAGGACGTGCCACCGGAGGCTTTCGAGGTCGTCGTCGTCGATGACGATCCGGCGGGCCCAGGCTCGAAGAACCCGCCGGCCCGGGAGTGGCCGTTCCGACTGCGGCGCATCCCCAACGCCGGCAAGGGCGCGGCCGCCGCCCGCAACCATGGCGCCCGCGAAGCGGCCGCACCGCTGCTCGTCTTCATCGACGACGACGTCGTCGCCGACCCCGGCCTCCTCCGCAGCCACCTGCACTGGCACGGAAGCCGCGAGCGAGGAGCGGTGCTGGTCGGGCCCTACCGTCCGCGGCCCAAGCACGACAACCTTGCCGCCCAGGTCGCCCGGCTCTGGTGGCAGGACCTCTTCGACCTGCTGGGGGAAGCGGAGGGAACGACCTTCGTCGCTGCCCTCACCGCCAACGTCTCCCTGCCGCGCGCCACCTTCGAGCAAATCGGCGGCTTCGCCGAGGAGTACTCGAAGGAGCGTCGAGAGGATTGGGAGTGGGGCCTGAGGACGCTGCGCATGGGAATCGAGATCGGCTTCGAGCCGAATGCCTCGGCCCGCCACGAGTTCACCCTCGGCACCAAGCAACGGTTGCGCGACGCGCGCCGCGAGGGGGTCGGCGACACGCTGATCGCCGCCACCTACCCGGAGGCGGTTGCAAGCCTGCCGCTGCGCCACGTTTCCCGGCCGAACCCTCTCCGCCGGCCGTTGCGCTGGGCCTCCGAACGCGCCTGGGAGAGCGGTTGGGTGCGCGAGGCGGCAATCGGCCTCCTGGCGGCTCTGGAATGGGCCAGGTTCCGCGGTGTCTGGCTGCGCCTCTTCCACATCGCCGAGGGGCTCGCCTATCGTCAGGGCGCGCTCGCCGGCGGCTGGACGAACCCATCGGCGAGGGCGCCGGCGTCTGTCAGCGACGTCGAGCTGCTCGCCGACGAGCCGATCGAGCCGCCGCGCCTGCTCGCTCCAGCCGTGCGAGCGCGGCTGAACGGCGCCCTGGTCGGCCGGACGATGCCCAAGGAGGGCCTGTGGACGGCCTCGCTGGCGGAGCAGATCGTCGATGGGTTGGACTTCGAAGCGGTGGTGCAGGCCGCGACGCAGGCGGGTTGGCTGCAGCGTGACGAAACGCATGAGCACGCCGCGGAGACCGAAGTCGTATTCGGCCCCGCCAGCACCTTCCGAGATCTGGCCAAGCGGGCCGAGCTGGAGGCGACCGGTGCCGCGGTCAGGTCGGCCGCCGGTGAGGCGCGCCCGCACTGGGAGGCGGTGCTCGAGCTCGTGCGCGAAGGGGATCGACCGCTGGTCGCGATCCCGCTGCCGGGGACCGAGCCGGGGGCGCTCTGGTTGCAGGACGCCCTCACCGCCTTCGACGGAGAGCGGGTCGAGGTGGTCTTCGGCGCCGCTGCCAAACACGACCTGACGCAGCCGCTCTATCTCCATGACAACCGCTTTGCCGATCCCTCCCTGACCCTCGTCGGGCGGCAGCCCGCCTACGTGGCGATGCGCCGGGAGGCGGCACTGAAGCTGCACGGCGGCGGCGAAGGCCTCGAGGCGCTGGTCGCAATCGTCGCCGACGCCTTCGCCCGGGGGAGCGTGGTCGGGCACCGCGAGTGCCGCGGCCTCCGCCCGGCCGATTACAAATCGCGCGACCGGGGTCGTGGCTACGGCAAGGCCGAGGCTGCTCGGCTCATGGCGCTGCCGCGCCGCCAGCGCCGCCGGGCGCTGCTGCGCGAGGCCTCCCGCGGCGGGTTGGTGCTCGGCTGGCAGCTGGTCAAGCAGCGAGGGCGACTCACCTCCGAGCAGCTCGGCCTCTCCAGCGGGGTTGCCGCCGGGGCGATCAGCGGTGTGTTCGGCGCTCGCCCCGGCCGCGCCTCTGGCGAGCCCTAGGAGCGCTGCACCGACCAGCGCCGACGATCGGGCTCGAAGATCGCCCGCAAGGTCCCTTGATGGCCGAGCACTTTCAGCGGGTAGACGTGCCAGTGGTAGTCGTAGGCGAACTGCCACTCGTGCTCGTAGACGCCGACGTCGATGACGTACTCGCCGGGAAGGAGCTGAACCCGGTCCCAGTTGAAGCTGACCACGACCTCGCCGGCGACTTCGCCCAGGGAGACTTCGTCGCTCTCGGTATTCGCCTCACAGCAGGCGACGTCGCCGTCGACGCGGTAGATCGTCACGCCGATGATCGGCCGCGCGATCGGGTCGCCGGCGCGACACAGGCGCAGATTGACCGAGAGCGGCCCGTCGGGCTCGGCGACCCCGGCCTTTGAGCCCTCCACCACGACCTCCTCGATCGTCAGCTCCTGGGTCCCGAACCGGTTCTCCCGCAACTTCAAGACACCCTCTGCATCCTGCTCCGGAGCCGGCGTGCGGGCGAAGGTCTCCGCCTGCATTGCTTCTCGGTACTCCTCAACCACCTGCTCCGCCTCTCCATGGGCACGGATCCGCCCTTCCTGCAGCCAGAGGGCGCGATCGCAGACTTCGGCGACCTGGTCGAGGTCGTGGGAGGCGAAGAGGAGGCTGGTGCCCCGCTCCCGCAGCTCCTCGATCCGGGTCATGCACTTCTCCCGGAAGCGCAGGTCGCCGACCGCGATCACCTCGTCGAGCAGGAGGAGGCCCGGTTCGAGCTGGGCGACCACGCCGAAGGAGAGCCGCAGCCGCATTCCGTCGCTGTAGGAACGGACGGGAGAGTCGGCGAACTCCTCGAGCTCGGCGAACCGGAGCGCGGCTTCGACCACGGCGGGGGCATCCCGCATCCGGACGCCGGCCAGCAAGGTCGCGGTGAGGGCGTTCTCCCGGCCCGTCAGTTCCGAGCTCAGCGTCGCCCCCAGGCTCAGCACCGACGCAACATCCGAGGAAACGAAGATCCGGCCTTTGGTCAGGCTGCCGAGCCCGGAAGAGAGACGCAGCAGCGTCGACTTGCCGGCACCGTTCTCGCCCAGCAGGGCGAATGCCTGTCCCCGCTCGATCTCGAAGGAGACGTCCTGCAGCGCCCATCTGGTGCCCTGGCGGCGGCCGGTCGCCCTCATCTTCGGGCTCGCCATCGAGCGGAGGCTGCGCCGTCCCGAGAGCCAGCGTGGGTAGGACTTCCAGACTTCCTCGAAGCGGGCGGCCAGGACGGTCATCAAAGGTTGTCCACGAAGCGGTTCTGTAGGCGGACGAAGAGCAGGTAGCCGAGCACGGCGAGGGCGGCCGCGACTGCCAGGCAGTAGACGATCGCGAAGGTGCCCGGCAGCTGCTCGCCGAGCAGGATCGCCCGGTAGCTGCTGACGATCGTCGCCAGCGGGTTCAGCTTCAGCAGCCCGGCGTACTGATCCGGGATCACTTTCAGCCCGTAGAAGACGGGGGTCAGGTAGAAGAGCACGTTGAGGCCGACCCCGACGATGTTCGGGACGTCGCGCAGGAAGACGGAGGCGGCGGCGGTGAGCCATGCAATCCCGGCCATCAGCACCAGCTGGACGACGACTAGAACCGGGATGAAGACGATCGTGGCTGGGATGCCGGCTTCCAGCTGGAGCAGGATCACCAGCACCGGCAGCGCCATCAGCACGTCGACGAACGGGACGATGACGGAGACGCTCGGGATCACCGCGGGGGGCAGTCGCGGCTGGTACAGCAGGTGCCGGTGGGCCAGCAGGGAACCAGTCGCCTCGCCCACGCCGGTCGAAAACCAGTTCCACGCCAGGAGCCCCGAGAAGACGAAGACAGCGAAGTTTTCGATCCCGAGGTCCAGGACGGAGCCGAAGATGAAGACGAGGACTCCGAGCTGGACGAGCTGCCGCGTCAGCGGCCAGGCCCAGCCGAGGACGGTCATCCGATGGTTGGTATCGATCTCCCGCTTGACGAGATGGAGAACCAGCTCTTTGAACAGCCCGGGCGTGAGGGGAGTGGATCCCGGAGGACGCAGGGCGCCACTGCGATCCGGCAGCGCAATCGGTGCCTCCGCTGCGATTCCGGTCGGGGTCGGAGGCATCAGAGCGCCGATTCTAGACTTGAATCAGCGTTCAGGAGGCGCTGCGGGGGTGTCGACGAGCTCGCGCAGGAGGCTCAGTTGGCGATCCCACCGCTCGCGCTGTTCCTGCACCGCCTTCTCGACGGCGCCGGCCAGCTCGTCGTACTCGACAAGCGCCCGTTCGACCCCCGCCGCCAGGGCCTGGACGTTGTTCTCGACCGGCACCGCATGGGGGAAGTAGGACCTCATCGCCGGCCAGTCGCTGATGATCAGCGGGCGCTTCGCGAACACCGCCTCGTTGGCGGCCCGGTTGACGGCCTCGGGTCTCGTCGTCAGGGTGATGATCACGTTGCTCGCGTCGACCGCGTCGCGATAGTCATCGGCACCGAGGAAGCCGAGGAGCTCCAGGTTCGGAGGCTTATCTTCCAGGAGCTCGCGCGGGCACTTGCGCACGTCTCCGGTCATCCGGAAGTCGACCTGCGGCAGCCGCGCGGCAGCCCCGACGACCAGCTCCACCGGCTCGTCGTCGGCGAAGATGCCGACGAACAGCAGGCGCGGCCGCGCACCGAGCGGCGGCGGCGGCGTCGTCTCCCACAGCGGCGGCGCCTCGTGGACGATCTCCGCCCGGCCACCCGCCGCCCTTACCATTTCGGTCAGGCTGTCGACGGTGACGATGCTGGCACGGGCCTGGCGGATCAGGAACCGGTGGAGCGGCATCGTCAGGCTGACCAGCTTCTTGGTCTCGTAGAAGCCGAACGCCGAGGGATGGCTGTCGAGGATCAGCGGTGCCGATGCCAGCCGGCAGTAGAGCCAGGCGATCAGGGCCGGGAAAATCGGCGGGTTGGAGACGATCACCGCCCGTGGCCGCCGCCGCAGGAGGTAGGCCGTCGTCCGTAGCGAGCTGGCGGCGTAGCGCAGCGGGATCAGCGACTTGCGGACGAAGCCGAAGTCGTAGAAGCACCGGGCGTCCCCGCCCAGCGCTGCGGCGATCTCCAGCGAACGTCCGGCGACGCTGCTCCAGGCGATGAACGAGACCGGTGGTCTACCGCGCATCGGCTTGCTCACAACGGGGCGCGCTAGCCCGCCACCTGGGCGGGCGCGTCCTTCGCCGCCGGGGTGCCGGGCGGCGTCACTCCGGACCCCCGGCTGAGGACGGCGTAGTCGAGCGAGAGGCCGTGGCGACGGAGGGCGTCCTCGGTCTCGGCGACGGCGACCTTCCGGACCCCCGGCGCCGCCACCAGGATCACGCTGGCGCGGCTGTGCGGACCGAGGTCTCCGGCCTCTTCGGACTCGGGCGGTCCCACCTCCTGCACGCGATCGCTGCCGAAGGCTTTGCGCAGAACCCGGCTGAGGGCCGTGGCCGCGGCAGCTTGCCCGGACTGGCACGGGACCACGACGATCCCTTCGGGTTCCCGGTTGGCCAGCGCGTCGAAGAGGGGGCGCAGGCCGTCCCCGTTCTGCAGGTGGATCTCGAAGCACAGGCAGGAGAGCAGAGCGCGGAGCTCGCGGAGGGTGTCCACGCGGGCGTCCCGCGGCCGCCAGAAGGCGAGCAGGACCAAGCCCAGCAGGAGGCCGAGGATCGCACCGAGGACGGCAAGGTTTTTCGTGGCGGCCGTCTTGTCCACCGAGGTCGGCAGCTTGGCGACCGAGATGCTGTTGTCGATGATGTTCGGCGAGGGCGGGTTCGGGCCGCTGATCTCCTTCGCGAGCAGGTCGGCGCCGTCGATGGCTTCTTCGGGCGAGGCGGCGGTGACCGTGAGGCGTAGGATCGCCGTGTTCGGGTCGTTCGAGGTGGAGTAGCTGGTGGTTCCGCGCGGCAGGTCTCTGTAGAGGGTGCGTTCGATCCGGGCGTCAAGGGGGATCAGGGCGGCGTAGGTGCCGGCGAGCTTCGTCGAGGAACCGGGCTGTTCGGCGACCGGCCCCGCGGCCCGGACGACGAGCACCGCTTCGGCGGTCGAATCTTCCGACATCGAGCTACCGACGGCCGCCGCGACGCCGGTGACCACGAGCACGGACAGGACTACCACCCAACCTCGGCGCTTCAGTTCGATCACAAGTTTTCGCCATCCGCGCGAATGCCCCACTGAGGGTGAACTATATGAGCTGGAGGTGTCGATAACCTTCCGGCGATGCGCCTGTTGCACCGTTCTCCGGTTGCCTTCACAGCGTGGTGCAGGGCAGTCGGGAGGTCAGGGGAGATCGCCGCGGTCGACGCGACGGCCGAGCGGCGGTGGCAGCGGAAGGCCGGCTGACCGGTGCCTGGCCGACCCTTCACCTGGCGCTTCTTCCTGCGGCGGTGGTGGCTGCTGGCGGCGGGGGCGGGCCTCGGGTTTGCGATCGCCTGGGTGGTGTCGGGCCTGACGATCTCGGCCACCAGCGCCCTCGCCGTACAGACGGTGGGCTTCTACCAGCCGCCCTACGAGGACGAACGGCTCGCCCTCACCTACGCGCAGCTCCTGCCGGAGGAGCCGGCGATCGTCGACGAGATCAGCGCAGCGGTCGGCAGGCCCCCGAGCTACGTCGAAGACCATCTGTCGATGGAAGCAATCGACGAAACGAACCTGCTGATCGTGCGCTTCTCGACCGGTTCCGGGGGCGCCGCCAAAGCGGGCCTCGAAGCCTTCGACCGGGCTCTGCGCACCGCCTCGGATTCTGCCGGTACGCAACTGCACGAGTCGGTTCGAACGCTAACCCGTCCGGAAGTGCGCGGCGCGACGTCTCGTAAACGCGGTTTAGCCATCGGTGGTCTCACCGGCCTCGCGGCGGCGCTGGCGCTGGCACTGGCGCTGGAGCGCAGGCGGCCGCGGGTGGACGATTGGAGGGACCTGGCGGGGATCCTCGAGATTCCGATTGTGGTGGCGAACGGACCGCCCGCCAGGGACGACGGAGCGCTGGTCGTTCTGGCAGGGTCTCCCGCCGACGACGTCGTCGAAGCGCATTTCGCGCGGACGGCATCCGGTCGATCCGTGAGCTCGGCCCGATTCGTGAAGCACCCTTGGCTGGGTCGCCGCTTCCCGCGTCGCGCGAGGACCGCCGATGTCCGCTAGCCGGACGATTGCTGCGCAGCACCTCCGGCCGGCGGGCGACCAACTCCGCCACCCGGTGCCGACGATCGGCCTGCTCGCCCTCGGCTCTGCCGCGGCTGTCGGGGTCGCAACGGCGCTGAACCCGGTCCTGGGCCTGTTTGCCGTGATTGCGGTGGGCCTGGCCCTGGTCTTCTCGGCGCGGGCCGAACTCGCCGTCTACGTCCTCGTTGTGGTGGCGCCGGCGTGCGCGGGACTGCACCGTGGCTTGCTCGTCCCGGGCCTGCGGATTTCCGAGGCGGCGATCGCGGGCATCGGAATCCTCGTCCTCGTGTTTGCCGCCCGGATGCCGCGGCCGGCGTGGTCCCGCGTGGAGATCCTGCTGCTCGCCTACGCCGCGGCCACCGTCTGCCTCGGCGGCTTCGACCTCGCTCAGCGGCATGCGCCCTTGACGACCGAAGATCTCGGGACGCTGCTCGGGCCGCTGCAGTTCATCCTGCTGCTGCGGGCGGTGGTCGTATCGCTGCCGCAGGAACGACAGCGGTTGGTGGCCGCCCGCCTGCTGCTCGGTGCCGCGACTCTGATCGCCCTGATCGCGCTCGCACAGTACGCGAACTTCGGCCCGGTCCGCCACGTGCTCGCCCAGCTGACCGGCGGCAGTCTCTACACCTCGACCCTCGAAGGCGGAGCGCCGCGGGTCACCGGGCCGTTCAACATCTGGCACGAGCTGGCCGGTTTCCTGATGCCCTCGATCCTACTCGCCCTGGCCCTCGCCATCGACGAGGACGCGGGGTTGTGGCGCTTCTTCTACGGGGCGGCCTTCGTCCTCTGCCTGATGGCGCTGGTCACGACTGCCGTGGTGGGAATCCTCCTGATCGTGACCGTCTCCTGCTTCTACGTCGCCTGGCGGACGGGAGTGCTGCACGTGGCATTGCTGATCGCCGTGCCGGTGGTCCTGACGGTGGCGATCCTGGTCGGCACCTCCCTCTCGATCCGGGCGGAACAGCAGCTCGTGCCCACGACCACGACCTATCGGGTCCCTTACGCGCCGCAGACGATCTCCTACCGATACTCCCTATTCAGGGAACAAAGCGCTCCTGCGCTGGCAGGGCATTGGGTGACCGGTTACGGCCCCGACCTCCCGCCGCGGCTGGCGCTCAGCAACTTTCCCTTCGCGGAGACGACCTACATCTCCCTGCTGCTGAGGGGTGGGATACCGCTCCTGACCATCTTCCTGCTGATGACGATTGCCGTCCTCCTCGCAGCCCGCGAGGCGCAGCGCGCAGCTACCTCGCACCTGGAATGGTCGATCGCGACCGTGGTTCTCGCAAGCACGGTCGGTTATCTGCTGGTGCAGCTGATCGAGTCCTACATGATCGACTCCGGGCCGGCGCACTCCTACTGGGTGTTCGTCGGGCTTATGCTGGCCGCTGTCGCCGCGGGAGCGAAAGGAACCCATGGATCAAGCCGTTGATCGCATCTACCAGTACCACGTACGCAAGACGGCCGGTACCAGTCTCGACTCCTCCTTCTGGGCCTTGGGCGGCGCTGAGGTCGAGGAGGCCTCCAGGCGCGAGGAAACCGAAGCCGTGAAGCCCGGCGAGCCTCACCTTAGGTTCGTGCGCCACGATCCCGAGCTGATCGCCCGAGGCGACTACTTCTACGCCAGTTCGCACCTGCCGATGTACGCGGTGACGGTTCCCCCCGGAACCTTCACGGTGACGATCCTGCGCGATCCGGCGGCCCGCGTGATCTCGTACTACCGGTATCTGCTGTGGGTCCGCAGGCACGGCCCCGAAGCGGCGAAGGTGGAGCCCTTCTGGGAGCAGGTGAGGGCCGAGAGCGCCTTCATGGACGGGGGCTTCCACTACCTCCGGTCGCAGATAGGTTCCTCGGGGGTGACGATGTCCAGCGTTGCCGGCTCCGTCCGGCAGTTCGGGCTGCGCCGCATGTTGAAGCGCCTGGTGCCGGCCAAAGGGGAGGAGGGGGGCGACGGTGGCGGTGGCGGTGCCGAAGACTTCCCGAACTTCCTCCGGCGCATCCCGCCGCGGCGTCTCCTGTCCCAGCTCCACATGTTCTCGGCCGCCATGGATCCGGTCGAGGCGGCGGAGAACGCGCTCTCGTGCTCCGCGGTTCTCTTCACCGAAACCTTCTCGGAGGATCTGGGACGGCTGGCGCGCCGGCTGGAGCTGCCGCTGGAGGAGAAGCGGGAGCGACGGTTCTCCATGGAGGTCGAGCTGTCGGAGTCGGATCGGGAACGGTTGCGGGACCAGCTGCAGCCCGAGTACGAGATGCTCGAGCGCGTGAAGGTAGCTGCCCCCGCCGCGCGGTCTGCGAGCTAGGTCGCCGCCCGCTCCCGGACCGCCTTGCGCAGATGCATCGCGTACTCGCGGACTTCCCCGCGGGCGCTCTGGGTGCTGAAGACAGCCGCGGCGGGCAGCAGCAGCGCGAGCGAGTAGGGCCAGGGCAGATAGGGGGCGAAGAGCGGCGGCACCGCGGCGAACAGCCAGAGGGCCATCGGGCGGTAGTCGACCGCCAGCAGCTGGTCGACCCTGCGTATACACCAGGCGAAGCCCAGCGGGTGCACACCGATCGCGATCGCCCAGCCGAGCGTGCCGATCCTGGGCACAAGGAAGAAGCCGATTCCGAACAGGAGGCCGATCCGGATCAAGTTGGTCAGGAGCATCACCCTGTTTTCCCGGCGCACGTAGAGGACCGAGGACTCGAGGTTGAAGATAGAGGTCAGCATGTAGCCGAGCATCACCGGCGGCATCAGTTCGATCGTCGGCTTCCAGGGGTCTCCGAAGACGAGGGGGATCGCCAGCCAGGCCACCATGGCAAAGCCGCTGAGGAACGGGGCCAGGGAGATCACCTGCAGGGCCAGCGACTCGCTCAGCGCCGAGGCCAACCTGGTGAGGTCGCTCTGGACCCGCCCGAAGACCGCTATCGAGAGCCGCCAGGTCGCTCTGGCCACGAAGCAGAGGGTTTCGGCGATCCGCGCCGCGAGGGCCGCAAAGCCCAGAGCGGTGGGGCCGAGGAGGGAGCCGACGATGATCGGTCCGGAGAGTTCGCGCGCCTGGTAGATCCAGGAGGCAGATGAATAACCGAGGCCGTAGCGCACCATCGCCCTGACGACCTCCGGATTCCAGCGGATGCGGGGGATATAGGGGGCGGCGATGCAGCAACTGACCAGGAGCCACGTCTGCCAGGCGACGTAGCCGGCGACGGGCGCCCAAACCCCCGTCCCCAGCAGGGCGAGCGTGATCGGGACCACGCACAACAGCACGTCGCCCCCGACTTCGATCCAGGCCATCTTCTGGAAGCGGAGCTCCCGTTCGAGCTTCGCCTGTGCCGGGGTCCACAGCACGTTGAGCGGCAAGGCGAGGACGAGTACCTGGAACACGGCGATATGAGAGGCGCTGACGATCCTCCCGGAGATGAGGAAGGAAACCGCCAAGGCGACTACGGTCACCACCACGCTGGTCAGGGCAACCAGGGTGAAGGCGGTGTCGTAGATCTCGACGGTCGCGGTCTGCTCCATGCGGATCACGTAGATGCCGATGCCCATCTGCGCGACCAGGGTGAGAAAGCTGACGGCGGCAAGCGCCCCCGCGTAGAGGCCGTAGTTGGTAGGGCCGATGAGGCGGGTGATCACCACCGTGCCTATCAGGCGGATGAGGATGCCGAGGCCTTCTCTGAGCGCGAGGTAGGCGCCGCCCCGCAGGACCTGAGACCGCAGGCTCATCCAGGGTCGACTGTCAAGCGGCTACCGCGACGCTGCTCGATTCGCCGAAGCAGCTTCGCTGCGTTGACCTCGACCTCGAAGAGTCGTAGCCTCCCGGAGATCTGGACGGTCGCGTCCAGGGCTGCCGAGACGGCTCGATAGGCGAAGTCGCGATCGCAGAACCGTATGAGCGACGCCAGCAAGGGTCCGAGACCACGTTCGAACTCGTCCGTCGGCATCGGGCCGAGCAGGTCGCCATGAATCTCATGCAGTATGCGTCGCCCCAGGCCTTCCTGGCGCGAGTCGCGGCGAAATGACGCGAGCGTCCTGGAATGGACGTGCTGCGCGAGGAGATACCGATCGAACGCTCCAGCCATCCCCGCTTTCAAGCAGCGGATGCCGAACTCCCGATCCTGGTGATACCGGCTTGTATAGCCGCCGGGGGTGTTGAGGCCGACTCGCAGGGCGTCGTCGCGGCGCATCGACAGGTTTCCTGCCCATAGGCAGCGCAAGATCGAATCGGGGTGTTCTTCGTAGCGCCGGCAGGCGTTCTCGTACTCGACGGCATACAGGTAGGTGGCAAACTGCGTGAAGCGAACCGCTTCAGATGGCAGCGTCGGCATGTAACCCAGGACCAGGAGGTTCTCGGCCTCGGCGTGTCGCCTGGCATGGTCGGCTGCCAGCCCGGGCTTGGCGTAAACGTCGTCGTCGAGCATCAGGACGATCGTGCCGGTGGCCATTTCGACCCCGGCCTGGCGAGCGCCCATCTCCCCCGAGTTCTCTATCCACACCGGTTTCAGTCGCCGGTCGGTGGTGGCGAGGCGCTTGAGGATCTCGATCGACCCGTCCTGACAGCCGTCCACGACCACCACGATCTCGACGGGGAACGAGTCGGCCAGCAGCGGCTCGACGACCGACTTCAAGCTCTGCGCTCGCATGTAAGTGGGCATTACGATGGAGACGGAGGGCAGATCTCGGGGCTGGGCGGATCTCGGCTCGTCCACTGGTGGCAGTTGCTGATCGTCGGGAGCTACGGGCGCGGGACGCTACCAGCCGCTACTCCCGCTCGCAGGATGCTGTGGGTCACTTCCAGCCGAAGTCTCGGCCGACCAGTCGGTAGAGCCGGACGTTGTGGGGCTCGAAGTAAGCGCGCAGTCGCTTCCGCAGCCCGGTGTCGACAGGGGCATAGCTTCGATCGTTCCGGGGGGAGAGGTCGCGGGGGAGCACCGGCCTGAGACCGAGGAACTCCTGCGCTTGCTCGGCGCAGCTCTTTGGGTCTTCGAACAGCTCCTCGGCGCCCAACACGAGGATCCGATCGCGGTCGAAGTGCTCGAACCAGCGCTTGAGCTGCTCGGCGTACCTCCCGCGGGCGAGATAGGAGTGGTGCTGATGGGAGAAGGATTTGTAGCCCGGATCCGCGACGATGCGCTCCTCCTCTCCTCGCAGGCGTTCATCTTCGCGCTCGATCGCCTCTTCGAGAGGAAGATCCTCGTATCCATCGCCGAGTTCGTGATTGTGATGTGAGACCGCTCGATCGATCGGATTGCGCAGCAGGGCGATCAACCGTGCATCCGGCAGATCGGAGGCCACCCGTTGCGCCACCAGAGGGTGGAAAAGATAGTAAGGGGTGGCCTCACCGGTGATCCCGTCGACCGTGTTGAGGGGAAAGTGCGCGAGGTACCAGCCCAGGCCCCGCCGATAGGAGTGGTCGAAATAGTGGATCTCCTTGATGATCGGCGGGCTGATCCGAGGGTGCTCGTTGAGGTAATGGTGCAGTGAGGTGGTTCCAGCCTTGGCGGCGCCGAGGATCAGAAAGGCGGGCGCCTTTCTCCTCCCTGGGCTGAGCCGCCTCAGCGCGAGCTGCTTCTCCCTTTGCGCGCCCTTTGCCTTCCGATACAGGGCGCGCCGCGGGCGCTTGCCGACGATCCTCATCCGGGGGATGGTTTCAGATCGATCAGCCGGTTTGATACCCCGGGCTCCGGTAGGAAAGGCCCGCGACCCCGGCCGGCACGTAGCTGCCCGTGGAAGGGGGACCGAGCTGGACACCACCGGTCAATGGCAACGTCGGCCACCCGAGAAAGCTTTTCGTCCCGCTGGCTGGGCAGCCCCAGCTGGAGTTCGCCTGAGGCCACACCGCCGCGCCGAGGGTCTTCCCGGGCTGCGGGGTCACGTAGACGTTCGTCAGCGCCATCGGGTACGTCTCGCAAGTGGTGAGCCCGCGAGTCAGCCAGAACAGGTGCCCGCCACGGGTGACGTTTTCTTCCTTGACCCCCGTCAAGTCCACTTCGTCGAGCTCCGCCGAACCGATCGTTCCCAGATCCGGCTTGATGGTCAGACCCTGGCACTTGCTCCTGCCGGTAAGCCGGTCAATCCGCAGATCCTTAACACCGCCCCACGGTTGAACCACGTCGGCATGGATTTTTTCGTTGCAGCCGTGAACGCCGACAATCCGGAGGTTCTCAAGTTGGATCGTGGCTTCCGGCGCATTTATCGTGACAGCGTCGAATTCGCCGCCGCCGGACCCGTCGATCAGCACCCCCTCGACGTGTACGGTTCCAGTTACGCCCTTGATGCTAAGCGCAGTTGCTTCGTTGGTGGCAGCCGAAAAATTGGTTTTCGGCACCGTGATGTAGCCGCCGACGATCACCACGTTGCGGCCGCCGTCGATCCAGGTCCCGCCGACCTTCTTCGTCGTCGGGAGCTTGATGATGTAGTCGCGGTTGGTGGCGAGGGCCGTGTGGGTGTAGCCGGTGCCGAGCGTTATCGTTTTCGGTTCCACCAAAGGGGGTGGCGCCCAACGCAGGGTCCCGGCCGGAGCAGTCACGGTATTGGTCAGGAAGCTGGATTCCTCTTCGGCCCCAGCGGAGGCTTCGCCTTCTTCTTCTTCTTCTTCCGGGGATTCGAGGCCTTCTGGAGCATCCGGTTCGGGTTCCTCCGGGGAGCCGGCGGGATTCTCAGCAGGGGCGGGCTGCGTCGCTGCCGGGCTGATCGAAGGCTCCGCCGAGCCACCTTCGTGACGCGGGACGTGCCGGCGGTGCGAACGGCAGCCACGATGACGTTTGTGCGAGCGGGCGTGACAGCGCTTTGCGGGAGCGTGCTTTCCGGCACCGGCCTTACGGGCGAGAGCGGGGGCCCCGGCGGGCCGGGCGCCCGCCACCGCGGGAGGGATGAAGAGCGCTGCGCAGACGCAGAAGAATGCGAGCAGAGCCGACAGTTGGGAGATCTTTCGTGGTGCGTTCACGCATGACCTGTCGGCCGCCGATCAGCCTCCACTCCGTTCAGCGTTGGTTTCTGGACGGAAAGCCCAGATCGCGATGCACACTTTTCGTTACGGGGCCGGATCTCGCGGTTGCCGGTCCCGAACCCCCCACTCTCGGCATCGGCCTGACGATTCGACTGGAATCTTCGTCCAGTCGCCGGGGCTCCGCTCCCGCATCGGGAAGGCGGGTCGAGAAGAAGTAGGGGAGCGCTTGACCGACCTTGCATCCAAACACGTGGCGGGACGGCCGTGCGTCCGCGGGCGCTCGATTTGCGCCGACGGCCGCAAGCTGCATGTCAAGGGCGTCACCTACGGCACCTTCCGCGAGCGCGACGGCGAACCGTTCCCCGACCCCGAACGGGTGCGGGAGGATTTCGAGGCGATGGCCGCGGCGGGGGTGAATGCGGTCCGGACCTACGTGCCGCCGCCGCTCTGGCTGCTGGACCTCGCCCACCAGCAGGAGCTCTACGTGATGCCCGGCCTGGCCTGGGAGCAGCACGTCGCCTTCCTCGACGACCCCGAGCTGACAGGACGGATCATCGCCCGCGCTGCCCGTCAGGTCGCCGAATGCGCCCGCCACCCCGCGATCCTCTGCTACGCGATCGGCAACGAGATCCCGGCCGGGATCGTCCGCTGGCACGGCAAGGAGCGGACCGAGCGCTTCCTCGAACGCCTCTTCTGGGCGGCGAAAGAGCAGGACCCCGGGGGTCTCTTCACCTACGTCAACTTCCCCTCCACCGAGTACCTGGAGCTGCCCTTCCTCGACCTTGCCGCCTACAACGTCTTCCTCGAGGAGGAGGAGGCCTTCGCGGCCTACCTGGCGCGGCTGCAGAACCTCTGCGGCGACCGGCCGCTGCTCGTCACCGAGGCGGGTCTCGACAGCCGCGGCAACGGCCGCCAGGCGCAGGCCGCGGCGCTCGCCTGGCAGATCGAGCACGCCTTCGGTACCGGCGCCGCCGGCCACTTCGTCTTCAGCTGGACCGACGAGTGGCACCGCGGCGGCCATGAGGTGCGCGACTGGGACTTCGGGCTCGTCGATCGCGAACGGCGGCCGAAGCCGGCCTTGGCCGCGGTCGAACGCGCCTACGGAGAAGTGCCTTTCGGCGGTGAGGGCGAGTGGCCTCGGGTCTCCGTCGTCGTCTGCACCCATAACGGCGCCGCCACCCTGGAGGAGTGCCTGCAGGGGGTGGCGCAGCTCACCTATCCCGACTTCGAGACGATCGTCGTCTGCGACGGCTGCAGCGACGATTCCGCCGCGATCGCCCGTCGCCACGGCGCCACCGTGCTGGAGACCAGGCACCGGGGTCTCAGCGCCGCCCGCAACGCCGGCTCGCTCTGCGCCGAGGGCGAGATCGTCGCCTTCCTCGACGACGACGCCTACCCCGACTCCGACTGGCTCCACTACGTCGCCGCCGGCCTCCGCGACCCCGGCCACGGCGGCGTCGGCGGCCCGAACATCCCGCCCGAGGACGACGGGCGCACCGCCGAATGCGTCGCCGCCGCCCCGGGGGGGCCGATCCACGTCCTCGTCTCTGACCGCGAGGCCGAGCACGTGCCCGGCTGCAACATGGCTTTCCGCAAGCGGGCGCTGGAGGAGATCGGCAACTTCGACGAGCGGTTCCGCGTCGCCGGCGACGACGTCGATCTCTGCTGGCGGCTGCAGGAGGCGGGCTGGAAGCTCGGCTTCAGCGCCGGCGCCGTCGTCATGCACCGCCGCCGCGACTCGACCCGCCGCTACCTGCGCCAGCAGTACGGCTACGGCAAGGCGGAGGCGCTGCTGGAGCGGAAGTGGCCGCAGCGCTACAACCGCGCCGGCTCCTCCCGCTGGGCGGGGCGGATCTACGACACACCGGCCACCGGCTCGCCGCGCCGGCGGGGGATGGTCCGCTACGGCACCTGGGGGAGCGGCCTCTTCCAGTCGATCTACCAGCCCGCGCCGAGTCGCCTCGACGGGGTCCTGCTGGCGCCGGAGTTCCTGCTGGTGCTGCTCGGCCTGCTCGCAGTCGCGGTTCTCGGCGCCCTGTGGACGCCGCTGCTGCTGGCGCTGGTGCCGCTGGTCGGGGGGCTCGGGGTGCTGCTCCGGCGAGCCATCGCGAACGGTGTGGATGCGGTGCCGGCGAAGCCGGGCCGCTCGCGCCTGGAGACCTGGCGCCGCCGCCTCCTCGTCGCCACGCTCTTCCTCCTGCAGCCGGTCGCCCGCCTGGCGGGACGGCTGCGCAACGGGCTCTCGCCATGGCGCCGCCGCCTCTCGCCGGGGCCGGCCTTGCCACGGCCGCGGAAGGTGGAGCTCTGGAGCGAAGCCTGGCGTTCGCCGCAGGCCTACCTGCAGGCGCTGCAGGACGCCCTCGCCGCCCGCGGCGGTTTCGTCCGCAGCGGCGGCCCCTTCGACCGCTGGGACCTCGACCTCCGCGTCGGGCCGCTGGGCGGGGTGAAGATCCGCACCCTCGTCGAGGAGCACGGTTCCGGCAACCAGCTGCTGCGGGCGCGGATCTGGCCTCGCGCTTCGGCCAAGGGCGCGGTGGCGGTTCTGCTGTTGCCGGCGCTGGCGGCCTGGGCGCTCGCCGGCGGCGAGTTGGAGGCGGGGATCGCCTGCGTCGGGGCGCTGACGGTCCTCGTCGGCTCCGGCGTCGAGGGATGCGCGACGGCGATGAGCCTCGCCCTCTCGGAGCTGGACCCCGAAGCAGAGATGATGAAGGCGCCGCCGGAGGCGGCGGCTCCTCCGCCGGAAGGGGCGGAGCCGGCGGTGACGCCGGCCACGCGGGCTGCCGCCGTTCTCGAGGAGGCGGGGCGATGAGCGGGATCCCGGGGCGGCTGCGGCGCCGACGCCGCCCACCGGAGGGCGAGCAGGTGAGCGCCTGGGCGCTATGGAAGGCCCTGCCGCGGACCAGGCCCTACCTGCGGCCGTATCGCAGGACGCTGATCGCGGTTGTGGCGCTGACCGTCCTCACCGCCGTCTTCGGGCTGGCCGAGCCGTGGCCGCTGGCGATCATCCTCAACAACGTCCTCGAAGACCAGAAGGCGAGCGGCGCCGTCCGCGCCGTCTTCGGCTCCGAACCGACCGTCTGGGTCGTCCTGGTGACGATGGTGTTCGCCCGCTTCCTGATCACCGCCGTCGGCAACGCCTTCACCGTTGGCAACCACTACCTCGGCTCGAAGATGGAGCAGAACATGATCCTCGACCTGCGCAGCGACCTGTTCGCGCACGTCCAGCGCCTCTCGCTCACCTTCCACGACGAACGCAAGACCGGGGCGCTGATGAGCCAGATCAACACCCAGGCGGCGGCGGTCGGAAACATCGTCATGGTGGTGCCGCCGATCGCCGAATCGCTGCTCACCCTGGTCGGCATGTTCGTGATCGCCACCCTGATCGACTGGCAGCTCGCCCTGCTCTCGCTGATCGTGGTGCCGCTGCTCTACTGGTCATTCGGCCTCTACGGCAAACGAATCGTGCCGCGCCTGCAGCGGGTGCAGCAGCTCGAGTGGCAGTCGCTCTCGATCGTCCACGAGGCGATGTCGATGCTGCGGGTGATCGTCACCTTCGGCCGCGAGGACCACGAGCACCGTCGCTTCCGCGAACAGGGGCAGACGGCGGTCGACGAACGGGTGAAGCTGACCGTCAGCCAAAGCCTCTACACGCTCGGCGTGCAGACGACGACGGTCGCGGGGACCAGCATCGTGCTCGGGGTCGGTGCCTGGCACGTGATGCAGGGCAAGATCACGATCGGCGAGCTGATCGTGCTGATGACCTACATCGGCTCGGTCTACCAGCCGCTCGAACAGCTCAGCCTCACGGTCGGGACCGTCCACGAGCAACTGGTCCAGTTCAACGCTTCGCTCGACCTCCTCGACACCGAGCCCGAGGTGGTCGAGAAGCCCGACGCGGTGGCGCTTGGGCGGGCCGGCGGCCGGGTCACCGCGCAAGGGGTCGGCTTCGCCTACAAGGGCCGCGAATCCACCCTCGAGAACATCTCCTTCCACGCCCGCGCCGGCGAACGGGTCGCGATCGTCGGCCATACGGGGGCCGGCAAGAGCACGCTGATGAGTCTGCTGGTCCGCTTCTACGACCCGCACGCGGGGCGGATCGAACTCGACGGCGTTGACCTGCGTGACCTGCAACTGAACTCGCTGCGCGAGCAGATCAGCGTCGTCCTCCAGGAGCCGCTGCTGTTCTCGGGCACGATCGAGGACAACATCCGCTACGGCAAACTCGGCGCCGGCGCCGAGGAGGTGCGCGAGGCCGCCCGTTCGGCAAACGCAGACGACTTCATCAGCCGCTTGCCCAAGGGCTACGCGACCGAGATCGGCGAGCGCGGCGCCCAGCTCTCCGGCGGCGAGCGCCAGCGGATCTGCGTCGCCCGCGCCTTCCTCAAGGACGCGCCGGTCCTGATCCTCGACGAGCCCACCTCCTCGATCGACTCGAAGACCGAGCGGGTGATCCTCGACGCCCTCGACGACCTGATGGTCGGGCGGACCTCCTTCATCATCGCCCACCGGCTCTCGACCGTCCGCCACGCCGATCAGATCCTCGTCCTCGAGCACGGCCGGATTGCCGAACGCGGCACCCACGATGGGCTGGTCGCCGCCGGCGGGATCTACGAGCAGCTCCACGAGGCGCAGACGCGCGAGCGCAAGAACCGAAAACAACGACAAGTCGCGCCGACCGCATGAACGCGCCGGCCCAGCAGGCCCGGCCGAAGGTGGTCGTGCTCGGGATGATGAGCAAGATGCCGGTCGCCGGCGTCGTCTGGCAGTACCTCCACTACCTGCTCGGCTTCGAGCGGCTCGGCTACGAGGCCTACTACGTCGAGGCCCATGGGCGCACCCCCTCGATGCTGATGGCGAGCGGCGAGACCGCCGACGCCTCCGGCCGTGCCGCCGCCTTCATCGCCACGATCATGCGGCGCTACGGGCTCAGCGACCGCTGGGCCTACCGGGCGCTGCACCGCGACGGCCGCTGCTTCGGGATGAGCGAGAGCCGGCTCGAGCGGCTGTTCGGCTCGGCCGAGCTGATCCTCAACCTCCACGGGGGAACGAAGCCGCTGCCGGAGCTGTGGGCGACCGACCGCCTCGTCTACCTGGAGACCGACCCGGTCCAGCTGCAGCACGAGCTGGCCGAGGGCTATGAGGCCTCCTACGCCTTCCTCGAGCCCCACGCCGCCTTCTTCACCTTCGCCGAGAACATCGGCCAGGCCGACTGCCGGCTGCCGGTTTCCGACCGCTTCCGCTTCCAGACCACCCGCCAGCCGGTGCTGTCCGAGCTGTGGGAGACGGAGCGGCCGCCGGCGCACGACCGCTTCACCACCATCGGCAACTGGAGCCAGCCCTGGCGCGATGTCGCCGTCGACGGCTCGGTCTACACCTGGAGCAAGGACCAGGAGTTCAAGAAGCTGCTCGACCTGCCGGCGCGGGCGGGGCCGCGCTTCGAGCTCGCCCTCAGCTCCTTCGAGGACGCTGACCGCGAGCTGCTGGAGGGCCATGGCTGGCGGGTGCGGCCGGCGATGGAGTTCTCGACCGACCTCGTCGCCTACCGCGACTTCATCGCCGCCTCGGCCGGCGAGTTCACCGTCGCCAAGGATCAGAACATCAGGTTCCGCACCGGCTGGTTCAGCGACCGCAGCGCCACCTACCTCGCCTCTGGGCGACCGGTGATCACCCAGGACACCGGCTTCGGCCGGACGCTGCCGGCCGGCGAGGGTCTGTTCGCCTTCTCCAGTGAGGAGGAGGCTGTCGAGGCGGTGGCGCGGATCGACGCCGAGCCGGAGCGCCACCGCCGGGCGGCGCGGGAGCTGGCGGTCGAGCTCTTCGCACCCGAGGCCGTGCTGGGGAAGATGCTCGGTCAGCTGGGGATGCGGGTGCCGGGCCGGTGCGGCGAGGTGCCCCGTGGTCCCTTCCCCTACGGGATGTCGCTGGCGCCGGTCTCGCGCCGGCCGACCCGCCTGGCGCCGGCGACCCTGGACACGATCGAGGCGACGCCGCTGCCCGCGGCGGTGACCGAGGCGCCGGAGCCGCAGGCAAGCATCGTCGTCGCCTCCTTCGACAGCCTTGCCTTCACCCGCCTCTGCCTGGAGTCGGTGCTGGTCAACACCGGCGCGCCCCCCTTCGAGCTGATCGTCATCGACAATGCGTCGGGCGACGGCAGCCGGGAGTACCTGGAGGAGCTGGCCGCGCGCGACGCGCGGGTCGTCCTCATCGCCAACAGCGAGAACGTCGGTTTCCCCGCCGCCTGCAACCAGGGCCTGGCGGCGGCGCGGGGCGAGACGCTGGTCCTGCTCAACAGCGACACCATCGTCGCCCCCGGCTGGCTCGCCGGGCTGGAAGCGCACCTCGACGCGGGCGCCGGCCTGGTCGGCCCCGTGACCAACCGGATCGGCAACGAGGCCGAGGTCCCGCTCTCCTATGAGACCTACGGCGACTTCCTGCGCGAAGCGGCGACGCGGGCGATGAAGCGCCGTGGGGAGGCGATCGAGATCCCGACCCTGACGATGTTCTGCCTGGCGATGCGGCGCCGTGCCTGGGAGGCGATCGGCGCCCTCGACGAGTCCTTCGGGGTGGGGACGCTCGAGGACGACGACTACTCGGAGCGGGCGAGGCGAGCCGGGCTGCGGCTGCTCTGCGCCGAGGACGTGCTCGTCCACCACTTCGGCGAGGGCTCCTTCGGCAAGCTCTTCGGCGACGGGTCCTACAGCCGCCTGCTCGACCGCAACCGGCAGCAGTTCGAGCAGAAGTGGGGCGAGGCCTGGAAGCCCTATAAGCGGCGCCAGACCCCCGAGTACGCGGAGCTGGTCGCCGGGGTGCACCGAACCCTGCGCCAGAAGCTGCCCGCCGGCTCGACGGTGCTGGTCGTCAGCAAGGGGGACGAGCAGCTGCTCGCGGTCGACGGGCTGCGGACCTGGCACTTCCCTCGGCTCGCCGACGGTACCTGGCCCGGCCACCACCCCGCCGACAGCGAGGAGGTGCTCGCCGGGCTCGAAGAGCTCTGCGCGCAGGGGGCGGAATACATCGTCTTCCCGGCGCCGATGCTCTGGTGGCTCGACTTCTACGAGGCGCTCGCAACCCGCCTCGACGGCCGCGCGGTCCACAGCGACGGGGCGTGCGCGATCTACTCCCTGGCCCCGGCGGCGCAACCGGCATGAGACGTCCTGTGTCAACCCCCCGTCGTCTGCAGACGACCGAAGTTGCCGTGGCGAGCCGGGTCATAGGGCACCCGGTCATGCCAGCAGCGCCAGAGGACCCTGATCCAGGCGCGCCCCAG
>Ga0307288_10000042_pt1 | contig 51723 bp, 54 predicted proteins | sample ER_DNA_142_FD_194469 | JGI IMG/M metagenome (GOLD analysis project Ga0307288, IMG submission 194469) | Bulk soil microbial communities from the East River watershed near Crested Butte, Colorado, United States - ER_DNA_142 | ecosystem: Environmental > Terrestrial > Soil > Floodplain | place... | reverse complement strand
GGGTGATGGGTGGAGACCAGATAGGCCGCCCAGAACCAGGTCCGCAGCGGGGTGCGCGTCCGATGCATCACCGTCCCCGCCGTGACCGAGGTCTGCAGGGAGCAGTCCCCGCACTCCCACAGGTGCCAGCGCTCGAGCACCCAGGCGCGGCGGCCTCCGCAGCCCGGGCAGATGAAGCCCTCCGGCCAGCGCGACGCTGCCAGGTAGTCGAGGCACGCGGCCTCAGTCGCGAAGCGGCCCTGGAACTCCATGATCGTGCGCGGGAAGTCTGGACGAGCCATCGGCGCACCGTAGAGCCCATACCTGACGGAACCGGATACGCATCAGCGCCCTAGCGGCGGTAGGCGATTCGGCGCCACGAAGGCTCTTTGGAGAGCTCGATCAGCTCGTCGCTGCGGTCCGGCTGCACGTAGCCGAAGGTCTGGGTGCGCTCGTCGAAGACGACGTCTAGCTCACCCTCCTTGACCCGCTGGTCGAGCCAGGCGCCGCGGAAGACGAGGCGGCGGATCCAGTGGACGAGGCTGCGGTTGGAAGGGCCGACGAGGTCTTCCCAGTTCTCGTTGATGTGCTCACCGAGGCGGGAGCTGGGCTCGGCGATCTCGCCGCTGACCGCGAGGTCGAGGAGGTCATCGAGCTCCTCGGCGCTGAGCCCCTGGTCGACGAAGCGGAGCTTCACCGCCGCCTGCTCGACGCGCTGCGCGAAATCCTCCTCGTTGAAAGCGAAGCGGAGCTCGCCGTACTCCAGCACGTAGTCGGAGCCGGACTCGTAATTCCCTCTGCGGGTCGTCTTCTTATCCATGAGTTGAAGCCAGTCCGCTGACGCAAGCCCGGCGTCAGCAGGTCCATGATCTTGCCGATCATCGTAGAGGCGTGCCGGTTCGGGCCGGTGGCTGAACGCCCGGTTGCACCTTGGCGGCGATGTTGCACTTCTTCAGCCCGCAACTGGGTAGAAGCTGGACGGGAGCCGCCGTGATCGACCTGCACTGCCACATCCTCGACGCGATCGACGACGGGGCCCGTGACGCCGACGACAGCGTCGCGTTGGCGCGCCAGGCCGAGGCGGACGGGATCGAAGCGGTCTGCGCCACGCCGCACATCCGCCACGACCACGACGTGCGGATAGAGGAGCTGGCTGGGCGCGTGCGGGGTCTGAACGAGCGGCTGGAGCGGGAACTGGTGGCCGTGCGGATCCTCCAGGGCGGGGAGGTGGCGGAGACGGCGCTGGAGGGATTGAGCGAGGAGGAGCTGGTGCAGGTCGCGCTGGGGAGCGGCAGCTGGATCCTGCTGGAGCCGGCGCCGGGACCGCTCGGCGACAGCCTGCTGCGGCGGGTCGGACACCTGGCCGAGCGTGGCTACCGGACGATCGTCGCCCACCCCGAGCGCCACCTCTCCGCCGACATGTTCGAGCGGATGGCGGCGCTGGTCGCCGAGGGGGCGCTGATCCAGGCGACCGCCGACTTCTTCCTCCGCGAGAACATGGCGCAGGGGATGCTGGCGATGGCCGAGAGGGGCCTCGTCCACGTCCTCAGCAGTGACGCCCACACGGTGCACGGCGGCCGCCCGGTGCGGATCTCCCCGGCGCTCGAGCGCCTGCGCGAGATCGAGCTGCTGGCGCCGCACATGGATTGGATCGCCGAAACCGCCCCACGCGCGATCGTCAACGGCGACCCCCTCGAGGTCCCCTTCCGCCCCCAAGGCTAGATCGTTTCCAGCCTTTTCCTCGTTATAGGGAGGAAAAGGGTGGAAACGATCAATCGAGGGGGCGCAGTTGGACTCGCGGAGCGAGCTCCTCGATCACTTTTCGGGAGCCGGTGCCGAGGCCGGCGCGGAGGAAATTGGTGGCGCCGGCGGCGGAGCTGAGACGCAGGACATCCTCCCACTCGCGCCCGCCGGCGATCGTCGCCGCCAGTGCCCCCATCATCGAATCGCCGCAGCCCTCGCGAGAGCCGCGCTCGAACTTCGGCGGCGTCAGCTCGCAGAACTCGCCGTCGTGAAGGGCCAGAGCCGGCTCGCCGGCGCGGGTGACGATCACGCTCTCGGCACCTTTCTCACGCACCTGCTCCATCGCCGCCCGCATCCGCTCCTCGGTGTCGACCGGGCCGGAGATGAAACCGGCGATCTGCCAGTCGTTGATCTTGACCAGGTCCGGCTTGCCTTCCAGGGCGCTGTCGAGTCGCGGCGAGGAGAGGTCGACGATCGCCGGTACCCCGTTCGCCTTGACGTCGGCGACGAGGTTGCCGTAGATCTCCAGCGGCACGGTGTTGTCCGGGTAGGGACCGCAGATCGCGAGCAGGTCACATTCCAGGGCGGCGGCAACGGTGACCGAGAAAAGATCGTCGATCTCGTGCCGGGAGGCAGGGAGCGCCGCACTCTGGGCGACCGGCTCGCGCTCACCGCTGCGGCGGTCGTGTACGTAGATGCCGCTCGGCTCCGCCGTTTCGACCAGCCGCAGCTCAACCGGCATCTGCTCCAGCAGCGGCCGCAGAATCGTCCCTGCCTCCCCACCGATGAACCCGCAGAGGACCGGCTCGGCCCCGAGCTCAGCCACCATCCGTGCCACCCAGACGCCCTGGCCCGCGGGGTGGACGTGGATGTCGTCGCCGCCGTCGGCGCTGAAGGACTCGATCGCGATCGAGACCATCGGGTTGGGGCTGAAGATCGCGACTTTGGGCTTTTCGGCCACGGTTGATCCTAGGTGGCGGGGGAGAGAAGGCGGCCGGGGGCACTCAGAAAGGGATGGAGCATCGTTATCCCTCCGTCCCCGTTGCAAAGGATTTCCGAACCAGATTGCGCGGCCTCGCGTTCAGAGACCGTCGCGACGCCGGGCCAGGCCTGCTGATCCCCGGCTGCGCCAGCGTCCACACCTTCGGCATGCGCTTCGCCCTCGACGTCTACTTTCTCGACGCAAGGGGTCAGGTGGTTTGCATCAGGCGCGCGGTGCCACCGCGACGGGTCCTCTGGCAACGCGCAGCTTCCGCAGTTTTGGAGATCCCGGCGGCAGAAGAGGGGGAGAGTTCGCCGACGCCGGCCCTTAGGTCCGCATGCTTCCCCAAAGAGAAGAGATAGCCAGCCTCGTCGTCTGCGAGGACGACCATGTCACCCTCGACCAGCTCTGCGAGCACCTCGCCGCAGATCGCTTCGGCGTCATGCCCGCTCCCACCGCCTCCGACGCGCTGCGGCTCTGTCGATACAACCACCCGGACCTGTTGCTACTTGACCTCTCGCTGCCGGACGCCTCCGGCCTCGACGTCCTGCGCGAGATCCGCGACGCCGACGGCATCGACTCCCGCTTCGACCCGCGGCTGCCGGTGATCGTCCTCACCGGCCGCGGTGGCGATACCGACAAGGTCCGCGGCCTCGACTCCGGCGCCGACGATTACCTGACCAAGCCGTTCGTCTACAGCGAGCTGCGCGCCCGCATCGGCGCCGTCCTCCGGCGCCGCACGGAACCTAACGAAGGGCCCAGGCGCGTCGGCGACCTCGTGATCGATCCGCTGCGACGCCGAGTCACGGTTGGAGACCGAGAGGTCCATCTCGCCAAGAAGGAGTTCGCTCTCCTCCGCGTTCTCGCCGCCGACCCTCTGCGCGTCTACACCAAGGAAGAGCTCCTCGACGCGATCTGGGCCTATCGGGGTCCCTCGAAGACCCGCACCCTCGACTCCCACGCCAGCCGTCTGCGCCGCAAACTCGACCCCGACGGCAACCGCTTCGTCATCAACTGCTGGGGCATCGGCTACCGCCTGGTCAACGGCTGACCGGGAGGATAGGGCGACGCCCCCGCGGCTGCGGGGGCGTCGTGAAGCTCTACTTCTTCGCCTTGGCCTTCTGCGCGGCCGGCACCTCGAAGTGCATGATCGCGAGTTTGGTCGGGATGCCGTCGGCCTTGCTGTCGAGGCGCTTGTCGGCTTCCTTCTGGATCTCGCCGGCCTTCTTCACCGCGTCGGCGAGGACCTTGTTGAGGTCCTTCCAGCCCTGTCCGTCGAGCAGCAGCGGCGTGTCGGAGAGGTGAGAGTCCTTGCGGCCCTCGATCGTCCCCTCGGCCATCGCCTCCGTCGCGCTCTGGCCGATCGACTCGAGGATCGAGCCAGAGATTCCCTTGCGGGCCGAGGCCGGGATCTTGCCCCAGTCGGAGTCGCTGAGGAAGGCGCGGTCGGTGGCGCGGTAGAAGTGCTCGACCGCACCGCGGCGCGGCTCGGTTTTCACCAGTTCGACGCAGTCGTACTCGAGCAGGGTTTTGACGTGGTAGCTGACGTTCCCCAGCGGCTCGCCGAGTTCCTGCGCGAGCTGGTTCGGGCTTGAGATCCCTTTGTGCAGGGAACTGAGGATGCGAACCCGTAGGGGATGGGCAAGAGCCTTCGCAAGCTGTTGCGTGATGCCCTCTGGTGACGTGCGGGATTGTGGCAAGGGAGGACCTCCATTTCTTCACCCGGACGGGGGGAGACGTTGGTGGCAGAACGTCCGAGTTACTAGACAAGTATTCCAAAACGGTCCGCCGGAGCCAATCGCGACAGGGAAGGATGCAGTAAAAGAGATCGACCGGTTTACTCGGTTGCAGTCGCTGCCAAATCTGGACACTTATTCCACGGGGTTAGGGTCTCCGTGGTCGGGTCCCTCCTCTCGATGCGCCTGGCCATGACCGCTCGGGGGGATCGGCGCGCCGCGCGGCGACGGGAAGCTCGCGTTTTGCGAAGCCGGGGGTGACGCCACGGGGGAGAAGAGGACGCTGCCGGTTCCTTAGACCTTCATGAGCCGATCCGCGAGTGGCCACTGAGATGTTGCAGGAGCTGTCAGGGCTGGCCGGGGGGTTGCCGATCGCCGCGTCGTTCGCGATGGCAACTGGGATCACTGCGCTGCGAGAGGGACGGAGGCGGTCTTCGCTGAACGAGGCCATGCACGAGCTGCGCCGCCCGCTGCAGGGACTGGCGCTGTCGCTGCCCGCAGAAGGATCGAAAACAGGTCCCGCCGAGGCCTGCCTGCAGATGGCCGTCGTCGCGCTCGAGGGACTTGACCGAGAGATCAACGGCGGCGCTCTGGAAGCGTCGGTGGCGACGGTGCTGCTGAGGCCGGCGGTCGAGGCGGCGATGGAGCGGTGGACCCCTCCAGCCGACGCCATCGGGCGTTCCGTTCGCCTCGAATGGACAGTGCAGGACGATGTCCTCCCAAGGCAGCCGGCGGAGCTCGCGCAGGCGCTGGACAACTTGATCAGCAACGCGCTGGTGCACGGCAGTGGTGCCGTGGTTGTCGAGGTCGGTGAAGAAGGCAACTGCCTCCATCTGGGCGTGCGGGACGGCGGCTGCGTGGAAGCCGGTCTCCGGTTTCGGCAGATGCTGCGCCTGCCCGCCGGCCGAGATCGTCACGGTCATGGTCTGAGGATCGTGCGGCGGGTAGCGGCGAGGTACGGCGGCAGCTTTCGCCTCGTTCGCTCCCCGGGCGGCAGCGAAGCTCGTCTCGAGTTGCCGCTGGACGGAGCGGCCCGGTGAGTCGCCGCGCCCGCGCCATCGCCTTCCTTCTCGCAGCGGCGCTGGCCGCGGCGGCGGCGGCGGCGATCGCCGACGGCTACGGCGAAAGCGTGGTCAGGGGCTACGGTGAGCTGCGGCCGGTGCTCGTCGCCACCGGCGATCTCCGCGCAGGCAGGGAAATCGACCCGCGCGTTGCGAGCGAGGAGCTGGAGGTGCGGCGGGTGCCGGTTCGCTTCGCCCCCGCCGCCGCCCTCGCGGCGCCGCGGGAAGCCGTCGGGCTCATCCCCACCGTCGCGATCCCGCGCGGCTCCTACGTGCTCGCCTCCCTCCTGCGCACGGCGCGGACGCCGCGCGCGGGCGGCATCCTCGCCAAGGGACGTCGGCCCGTGGAAATCCTCCTCGACGGCGCCGGCGCCCTCTCGACCTTCGGGATGCAGCCGGTCGGATCGAAGGTCGACATCGTCGTCACCGCCGAACCCAGCGGCTCCGGCAGCGGCAGGACCTATGTCGCCGCGGCGGCGGTGCCGCTGCTGGCGCTGGCGCCCGGCGGCGAAGGCGGTCCAGGGGAAGCCACCGCGACCCTCGGCCTGACCAGGCCACAGGCGTTGCGCCTGATCGCCGCCGAGAGCTTCGCCCGCAGCGTCACGGTCATCCCGAGGGGCTGATGGAGGCGCGCGAGCGAGATGTGGCCGAGCTGGCGGCAGGTTTGAGGGCGCGGATCGTCGAGCGCCGCCGGGCCGCCGCCGCGTCTGGCGGGCTCGCGGCGGAGGAGCTGGCCGCGACCGCCCGCGAGGTGGTCGACGAGCGCGCCGCGGTCCTGCCGAGGTCCGAGCGCGAGGAGGTGGTCGAGCGGATTGTCCGCGACAGCATCGGCCTGGGTCCGCTGGAGGTGCTGCTTGCCGATCCGGCGGTGGAGGAGGTGATGGTCAACGGCCCCGGTTGCGTATATGTAGAGCGGCGGGGACGGCTGGAGGCGACGGACATTGCTTTCGGGAGCGAGGAGGAGCTGCGCAACACGATCGAGCGCATTCTCGCCCCGCTCGGCCGCCGGGTCGACGAGCTGAGCCCGATGGTCGATGCCCGCCTCGCCGACGGGTCCCGGGTCAACGTCGTGATTCCCCCTCTGGCGATCGACGGCCCGTCCCTCTCGATCCGCCGGTTCGGCGCCGACCGTCCCGGGGCCGAGGAGCTGGTCGCGCTCGGAACGCTCTCGCCGGAGCAGCGGGACCGGCTGGCGACGGCGGTGGCGGGGCGCCGCAGCGTCCTCGTCAGCGGCGGCACCGGCTCGGGAAAGACGACGCTGCTGAACGCGCTCTCCGGGTTCGTCGCCCCGGCGGAGCGGGTGGTGACGATCGAGGACGCGGCCGAGCTGCGGCTGCGGCAGCCTCACGTCGTCCGGCTCGAGGGCCGGCCGGCGGGGGTCGAGGGCCGCGGCGAGGTGACGATCCGCGACCTGCTGCGGAACGCGCTGCGGATGCGGCCGGACCGGATCGTGATCGGCGAGGTGCGGGGAGTCGAGGCGCTTGACCTACTGACCGCTCTTAACACCGGCCACGAGGGCGCTCTTTCGACCATCCACGCCAACTCTCCCGACGACGCCCTGCGCCGGCTGGAGACCCTCGTCTTGATGGCGGGCGTCGGGCTGCCGTATGCCGCGGTGACCGAGCAGGTGCGGCGGGGGATCGACCTCGTGGTGCACCTGGAGCGGGGTGCAGATGGGGCCCGGCGGGTGACCGAGATCGCCGAGGTTCCTTGATCCTGCCGGTCCTGATCGCGGCGGCAGCCGGAGGGCTGGGGGCGCTGGCGGTGCGCGAGGCGCTGCTGTCGAGCCCGGAGGTGGCGCGCTGGTTCCGTCTCGCGCTGGAGCCGCTGCGCCGCGCCGGCGAGGAGGGGTACGCGCCCTCGACGCTCGAGCGGCGCCGGCTGGCGCTGCTCGGAACCGGCGCCGCGTTGGCCGGGGGCTGGTTCCTCGGCGGGCCGGTGCTGGCGCTGCCGCTGGCGGTTGTGGGGCCGGCAGGGGTCGGCTGGGCGATCGGCAGCCGCCGGCGCCGCTACCGCCGCGCGGTCGAGCGCTCGCTGCCGGAAGTCGCGACGGCGGTCGCCGACTCGCTCAGCGCCGGGCGCTCCCTGCGGGCCTCGCTCGCCGGCGCGGTCACCTCCCTGGACGGCCCGCCGGCGCGGGAGGTGACCCGGCTCGCGGGCGAGCTCGAGCTCGGCGCCGCCACCGGCGAGGCGCTCGCGGCCTGGCGGCGGCGGATGCGCTCGGAGCGCGTCGATGCCTTCGTCGCCGCGCTGCTCAGTCAGCGCCTCGCCGGTGGCGACCTCGCCGGCCTCCTACGCCGCTTCGCCGATGGCGCCGCCGAGCGTGAGCGGGTCGCCGAAGACGCCCGGTCGGCGACCGCGCAGGCCCGGTTCACGGGGCTTCTCGTGGTGGCGATGCCGACCGGAGGTGCCCTCTTCGCGGAGCTGCTGCAGCCGGGGTTCCTCGCGACTCTGCTGGCCTCGCCGGCCGCCGCCATGCTCCTCGCGCTTGCCGGAGCCCTGCAGGTGGCCGGCTTCTTCGCGATCCGGCGTTTCTCCCAGGTGGTCGAGTGAGCGGGGCAGGCCTGCTCGCGGCGGTGGCGGTGCTGTTCGGCGCCGCGGCGGCGCGGGAGCTGCCGCTGGAAGCCCTCGCCTCGGCGCTGGGGCGGCGGCTGCAGCTGCCTGCCCTGCTGCCGCGGAAGCTGCTCGGCGCTCTTCTCGGCATCGCGGCCGCGATGCTCGCGGCGCCGGCCGCTCCCGGGAGAACGGCTTGGCTCGTTGCCCTCGGGCTGCCGCTCGCCGGCTTCCTCGCTCCCGACGTCCTCCGCCGGCGCCGGGAGCGCCGACGCCACCGCCGCTTGATCGCGGCCCTTCCCGATGCCCTCGACCTGCTCGCGGTCAGTGCCGCCTCCGGTCGCGGTCCTGCCGCCGGCATCGAACAGCTGGCGCGGGCGGGGGAGGGGCCGCTGGCCGAGGAGATGCGCCTGACCGTAGCCGAGGTCTCCTGCGGCGTTCCACTCAGCGTCGCCCTCGATTCGCTGCGCCGTCGCGTCCCGGGCGGGGAGCTGGCGACCCTGGTGGCGGCGATCGAGCGCTCGCGGCGGTTCGGGTCGCCGCTCGCCGACCAGCTGCGGCGCCAGGCAACCGCTCTACGCCGTGACAGTCGCCGCGCAGTCGGGGAGCGCGCGGCCCGCGCCGCGCCGAAGATCCAGCTGGTCGTCGCGCTGGTGCTCGTTCCCTCGGTCCTGCTGATGATCACCGCCGGCCTGATCGCAAACGCAGGCAAGCTCCTGGTCGGGTTCTAAAAACGCCCTTTGGGCAAGCGGGGACGACTAATCGAGCGTCTCGTCGCGCAGCCGTTTGGCTACGGTGCCGGTGGCGGCGGCGATCGCGTCGAGGTCGGCGGCGTCTTCCTTGTGGCCGCTGACGTAGCAGCAGAGGGTGCCGTCGACCAGCTCGAAGGCGAACTTGTCCGGCGCCGCGTCGGCGAGCCAGACGATGAAGGTCGGGGAGAAGAGCCGGCGCAGCCAGATGGCGTCCTGCTTCTTGGTGGCGAAGATCTCGTACTTGTCGAGCAGCTCTTCGCTCTCCAGCGTCACCCGCTCTTTGTCGCCGCGAAAGGCGTCCTCGAACTTCTCCAGCGCCCGCAGCCCGAACTTGCGCTGGCAGTAGAGCTCGGGGACGAAGCCGGCGCACTCGGCCACCTCGACCAAGCCGAGGGTGTAGCGGTAGTAGTTCGTCTGCGTGTCGCCGTCGGAGTCACGCGTCTCTTCCTCGTAGGTGAAGAGGGTGAGGGTGCCGTCGAAGCCGTCGGCGAGCGGCCCGGTGAGGGTGCGCTCGCTGTAGCGGTCGTCGCCCTTCTTCAGCAGCGGCGTCGCCTGCGGCAGGCGGCCGCGGCCGTGGACCAGGGTCAGGCCGCGGTTCGCCGCGTAGACCTCGAAGAAGTCGTCGGCGGCGCGCTTGTCGGCGATCACGAAGACGACGAGGATCCCCAGCAGCAGGACCGCGATCGCGGCACCGACGCCGATCAGCGCGCTGACGAAGACGAGGCAGGCGACGAAGGCGACCGCGGTGAGCGTCGCGAGCAGGACCAGCGCCAGCGGCGTCCGCATCAGGCGGCTGAAGTGGTAGCCGCGCATGTCGTTTGCGTCGCTCGGCATCCCGGCGGTCGCCGTCTCCGCGACCGTCGGTTGCGTCTGCTCAGAGGTAGACACGGGCGCAACCTAACGCGCTCTGCGGCGGATGCAAACCGGGTTGCAGAGGGGGGTCGTGTTGCAAAGTGGGGAAGAGTGGGTTATTGTGGCGATCGAGTTGAAGCCCAGGACCGGGGTGGTGAGGCTCCTCCCACCTCATCACTCCGGTCCAACTCTTTTCCGGGTCTCCCGCTAGAAAGGACTTCGCCACAGTGGCGTTCAGGGGTCTCTACGAGCACAGCCTCGATTCCAAGGACCGCCTCACCGTTCCTTCTCGCTTCCGGGCTTCCCTCGCTGACGGCATCGTTCTCTCCAAGGGCTTCGACCCCTGCGTCTGGGTGCACACGACCAGCGAGTTCGAGCAGCTCTCCGACCGCTTCCTCTCCCCCCACAGCCCCTTCGGCGCCGACGCCCGCGCCCTGCGCCGCCGCTTCCACGGCGGTTCCTTCGACGAGAAGCTCGACAGCGCCGGCCGCATCCGCGTCCCCAAACCCCTGATCGAGCACGCCGGCCTCGACGGCAACTGCGTCGTCATCGGCGCGGGGGAGTACCTGGAGATCTGGAACGCCGAGGCCTGGGCCAAGCAGGAGGAACAGCTCGACGCCGCCGCTCCCGAAATCGCCGAGGGCCTCGCCGCCGCCGGCAGCGCGTGATCATGAGGCTCAATGCCCGCCCACTCCCATCCGCCGCCGGCCCCACGGAGCCAAATGTCAGATCCCCCCGGCCGACGGGCCTATACGACCAAGAGGGTGAGTCATTTCGTCCCGTCGGCGGGGGGAGGGCGACTTTGCGGCCCGTGGAGGTGGTTATGAGCGCGCATGAGCCTGTGCTGGTATCGGAGCTGGTCTCCCTGCTGGCGCCGGAGCCGGGGCAGATCGCCGTCGACTGCACCTTCGGCGGCGGTGGCCATGCCCGTCGCGTTGCCGAGCTGATCGGGCCGGAGGGGACGCTGATCGGGATCGATCGCGATCCCGCCGCGCAGGAGCGTTTCAACCGCTTCACCGCCGAGGCGCCGTGCCGGACCCTCTTCGTCAGCAGCGACTTCGCGGCAGGACTTCGTGCTCTGCAGGGCGAAGGAGTCCGCCCAGACATGGTTTATGTAGATCTGGGGATGTCTTCGATGCAAGTCGACGCCTACGAGCGCGGCTTCTCCTATTCCTACGACGCGCCGCTCGACATGCGGATGGATACGCGGCAGGAGTTCACCGCGGCCGACCTCGTCAACGAGTGGCCCGAGGCACGGATCGCCCAGGCCCTGCGCCGCTTCGGTGAGGAGCGCCACGCCAGCGGGATCGCCCGCGAGATCATCGCCCGTCGCCCGCTCTCGAGCACCGGCGAGCTGGTCGCTGCGATCAAAGCGGGGATGCCGGCCTCGGCCCGCTTCGGCGGCGGCCACCCGGCCAAGCGCAGCTTCCAGGCGATCCGGATCGCCGTCAACGGCGAGCTCGAGGCGCTGAACGAGGCGCTGCCGCTTGCCTGGTCCCAGCTTAAGATCGGCGGCCGCTTCGCCGCGATCTCCTTCCACTCCCTCGAGGACAGGCCGGTGAAGCAGTTCCTCGCCGCCAAGGCGCGCGGTTGCGTCTGCCCGCCCGAGCTGCCCGTCTGCGTCTGCGGTCACGAGCCCGAGGCCGAGCTGCTGACCCGCCGCGCGATTTCCCCGGGCCCGGAGGAAGCCGACCGCAACCCGCGCTCGCGCTCAGCTCACCTGCGGGCAGCGCGGAAGATTGCTGCGGAGCAACCGGCAGGGAAGACCGGCTGATGGCCGTCGCCGCTCCCGCCCGCCGCAGCACTGCCGCGCCCGCACCCGCGCCGTCGCGGACGAAGCCGCCGAAACGCAAAGCTCCGGCGCGCAAGCCGCAACGAGCCCGGGCGGTGCCCGCGCCCGCCAAGCCGCCCGCCCGCCGCGCCCCGGCGCGCCGACCAGCCCCGAAACGCGCCCCCGCGACCAGCCGCCCGAAGCTCGCGGTCGTCGCCGGCCGCACCGCCGTCGCCGTCACCCAGCTCCCGGACTCCGGCCTGGTCGTGCGGATGACCCGCGGCCGCGCCTGGATCGCGGTCCTCGGTGTCCTCCTCGTCGGCATCGTCGCCCTCAACGTCGCCACCCTCAGCTTCGCCGCCTCGGCTGGGAAGATCGACGAGCAGATCACCTCCCTGGAACAAGAGAACACGATGCTCGAAAGCCGCGAGGCCAAGTACTTCAGCACCGCCCGCATCCGCAACGAAGGCGCTGCTGCGGGGCTGGCGATGCCGACCACCGAAGACCCGCGGCTGATCGAGTTCGAGTCCACCGACGTCGCCACCGCCGCCAGCCGCCTCGCGGCCGCGGGAGGGTAGGTACTTCCCCCGATGCGCTTGATCGAGCGCCGGATCGGGCTCCTCTTCGCCGGCTTCCTCCTCTGCTTCCTCCTCATCGTCGGCCGCGCCTTCTGGTTGCAGGGGGTGCAGGGCGCGAGCCTCGCCTCGCAGGCGAGCTACCAGCAGACCGAGGTCGTCACCGTCCCCGGGCTGCGCGGCGACCTGCTCGACCGTCGCGGCAACAAGCTCGCCGCCTCCGAAGACGCGGCGACGATCTACGCGACGCCCTACCAGGTGAAGAACCCGCCGGCGGCCGCAAAGCGGCTGGCGCCGATCCTGAGAGAGCCGACGGATGAAGTGCTGGAAGCGCTGACGGCTGAAGGCGGCTTCTCCTACGTCGCCCAGAAAGTCGACCTCGGCACCGCCGCCAAGGTGGAAGCGCTCGGCATCGAAGGGATCGGCCAGCTTCCCGACACCCGCCGCACCTACCCGCAGGGGGAGATGGCGGGGCAGGTGATCGGCGCCGTCGGCTCCGAGAACGAGGGCCTGACCGGGCTGGAGGAAGGCGAGGAAGACGTGCTCGGTGGCGAGGACGGCGAACGCCGGATCGTCAACGACGCGCTCGGCGAGCCGATCCGGCTGGAAACGGTGCATGAGGCCGAAGACGGCGAAGACGTGCAGCTGACCCTCGACCCGGTGATCCAGCGCGAAACCGAAGCGGCGCTGAACGGCGTCGGCGAAACGTACTCGCCGAAGGGGGCGACCGCGATCGTCGTCGATCCCCAGACCTCCGAAGTGCTGGCGATGGCGAACTGGCCACCGGTCGACCCAGGCGACCTCTCCGAGGTCAGCAACGAGGATCTGCTCAACAAGGCGACCGGGTTCACCTACGAGCCCGGCTCGACCTTCAAGTCCTTCACGGTTGCCGCGGCGCTGGAGGAAAAACTGGTGACCCCTACCAGCGAATTCACGCTGCCGCCGGTCCTCCAGGTCGCCGACCGGACGATCGAAGACTCCCACCCACGCGGCACCGAAACGATGAGCGTCGCCACCATCCTCGCCCACTCCTCCAACGTCGGGGCGGCGACGATCGGGATCAAGGTCGGCGAAGAGAAATTCGACAAGTGGATCCGCCGCTTCGGCTTCGGCCGCTCGACCGGAATCCAGTACCCCGCCGAGGAGCAGGGGCTGTTGCTCGACCTCGACGAATACTCGGGCTCGACCCTCGGCAACGAGTCGATGGGGCAGGGACTCTCGGTAACGCCGATCCAGATGGTCGCCGGCTACACGGCGATCGCCAACGGCGGCGTGATGAGGCCGCCGCAGCTGGTGAAGAAGATCGGCGAAGAACCGGTGCACGAGCCGAAGGGCAGGCGCGTCATCTCCCCTGAGGTGGCGGCGGAGGTTCGGGAAATGCTCGAGGGCGTCCTGGCGCCCGGTGGAACCGCTTCTGAGGTCAGCGTCCCCGGGTACACGCTGGCCGGTAAGACCGGGACCGCGGAGGTGGCCGAAAACGGGACCTACTCGGACACGAAGTACGTGGCCTCGTTCATCGGGTTTGCGCCGGCGCAGAATCCTCGGCTGCTGGCGGCGGTGATCGTGGATCAGCCGCAGGGGGAAATCTACGGCGGGTCGGTGGCGGCGCCTGCGTTTGGGCGGATCGCGGAATTCGCTCTGCCTTATATGGGCGTCCCCCAAGAATGATCAGAGGTGGGGGGAGTCGGGTGCCCCTCTCCCAAAGACCGTCGCGCAGCTGGGGCGTAGTGCTGGGCGCCGATGTGGACTCAGGAGCCTTTGTGAGAGGGGCACCCGACTCCCGACCTAGAATCGGGCGCGGATGAGACTTGACGAGCTTGTGGACGAGCTGCCCGGCGCGCGAGTAGTAGGCAACAGCTCTGTCGAGATTCGGGAGTTGGCCTACGACAGTCGGAAGGTGGAGCCCGGGACGCTGTTCTTCTGTGTGGTGGGGGAGAAGGTCGATGGGCATGAGTTCGGGCCGCGAGCGGTGGAGGAAGGGGCGGCGGCTCTGGTTGTGGAGAGGGAGCTGACGGAATTGGACGTTCCGCAGGTGGTGGTGGGGGACTCGCGGGCGGCGATGGCGCCGCTGGCGGCTCGGTTCTATGGGGACCCCACCAGGGAGCTGCGGGTGGTGGGGGTGACGGGGACGAACGGGAAGACGACTACGGCGTTCCTGGTGCGGGAGATCCTGCGGGGGGCGGACTATTCGTGTGGGCTGCTGGGAACGGTGAAGCAGATCGTCGGCGGGGTGGAGAAGGAAGTGGTGCGGACGACGCCGGAGGCGATCGAGCTGCAGAAGACCTTCCGGCAGATGCTCGAGGGGGGCGACGAAGCCTGCGCGATGGAGGTGTCCTCTCACGCGATGGCCCTGCACCGCGCCGACGCGATCCACTTCGAGGTGGCGATCTTCACCAACCTGACCCAGGACCACCTCGACTTCCACGCCGACATGGAGGATTACTTCTTCGCCAAGCGCAAGCTGTTCGAGGCGGGGCCGAAGACGGCGATCGTCAACGTCGACGACCCCTACGGACGCCGCCTCGCGGAAGAATTCGAGTGCGTCACCTTCTCCGCCGAGGGCGCGGAGGCCGACTACAGCGCCCGCGACGTTTCCTTCGATGCTTCCGGCGCCGGCTTCGGTGTCGGTGAGCTGCAGCTGCGGACCGGCCTCCCGGGCCACTTCAATGTCGCCAATGCTCTCGGCGCTTTCGCCGCGGCGGAGGCGATGGGGGTGGGCCAGGAGATCGCCGCCGCCGGCCTCGCGCGGGCCGCGCGGGTGCCGGGCCGGTTCGAGTCGATCGACGAGGGCCAGGGGTTCTCGGTCCTGGTCGACTACGCCCACACCCCCGACTCGCTGGAGAACGTGCTGCGAGCGGCGCGGCGGCTGACCAGCGGCAGGCTGATCAGCGTCTTCGGCGCCGGCGGCGACCGCGACCGCGACAAGCGGCCGAAGATGGGACGGGCCGGGGCCGAGCTCTCCGACCTGACCGTGATCACCTCCGACAATCCGCGCTCGGAGGACCCGGAGGCGATCGTCGCCGAAGTGGCGTCGGGCGCCGAGGCTGTCGAAGGCGCCCCTGACCTGGAGGTCGTCCTCGACCGCCGCGAGGCGATCGCGCTGGCGCTCGGCCGCGCCGAGCCCGGCGACACCGTCGTCATCGCCGGCAAGGGCCACGAGCAGGGACAGGAGTTCGAGGAAGGGCGGAAAGTCCCCTTCGACGACCGCGAGGTCGTCCGCGAGGAGCTCTGGAAGCTGGGAAGCCCGGCGTGAAGCTCTCCCCGCAGGAGATCGCTGCCGCCCTCGGCGCGGAGGTCCTCGGCGAGGGCGCCCCGACCTCTCCGCGCCGCGCCACCATCGACTCCACCCGGACCGGTCCCGGCGACCTCTTCTTCGGCCTCCGCGGCAGCCGCCACGACGGCGCCGAGTTCGCCCCGCAGGCGATCGAGGCCGGCGCCTGGGGCGTGGTCGTAGGCCCCGGTCACCATAGGCATCTGTCCCCGGATACCGGGGACAGATCGGTTCACACTTCCGTGCGCCCCTGGGTGTTCGCCGTCGACGATCCGCTGGCGGCGATGCAGGCGCTGGCGCGGGCCTGGCGGCGGGCGCTGGGGGCGCCTGTCGTCGGGGTCACCGGGTCGGTCGGAAAGACCTCGGTCAAGGACATCACCCGGGCGCTCCTGCCCGGAGCAGTCCATGCCAACAAGGAGAACCTCAACACCGAGATCGGGCTGCCGCTGACGATCCTCGAAGCGACCGACGAGGCCGAGGCGCTGGTGCTGGAGATGGCGATGCGCGGCAAGGGACAGATCGCCGAGCTGGCGGCGATCGCCGAGCCCGAGGTGGCGGTGATCACCAACGTCGGGCCCGTCCACGTCGAGCTGCTCGGCTCGGTCGCGGCGATCGCGGCGGCGAAGGCCGAGATCCTCGACGATCTTCCGCCCACCGGCACCGCGGTGGCGCCGGCCGAAGCGGGTGAGCTGGAGCCGCATCTGGAGCGGGCGCCCCGGTTGCTGCGCTTCGGTCCCGGCGGCGACGTCGAGACGACCGAGGTCAAGGTCGAGGAGGGGGTGACGGATGCCGTGGTTTCAACCCCGCTCGGCACGCAGCGCTTCCATTTCCCCTTTACCGAGTCCCACAACCTCAGCAACGCCCTGGCGGCTATCGCCGCCGGTGTCGCCCTCGGCGCCGATCTCGCCGGAATGGCCGACCGCGCTGCGGGCATAGGATTCTCCCGTTTCCGCGGCGAGCGCCTGGAGCTTCCCGGAGGCATCGTCCTCGTGAACGACTGCTACAACGCCAACCCGGTGTCGATGCGCGCGGCGCTCGACCATCTCGCCACGCTGGAAGCGACCCGCACCGTCGCCGTGCTGGGCGAAATGGGCGAGCTCGGCGCCGGTTCGCCCGGCTACCACCGCGAGGTGGGCGAATACGCCCGCGCCCACGGCATCGACTTCGTTATCGGCGTCGGCCTGCCGGCCCGCGATTACGACCCCGACCAGCTCGTCGCCGATCCCGGCGAGGCGGCGGAATTCCTGGCCCAGCAACTCGAACCCGGCGACGCGGTCCTGGTCAAGGGCTCGCGCTCGGCCGGCCTCGAGAGCGTCGCCGAGCAGCTCGCCGACCTGGTCCCGGCCGAGGACGGCTGATGGGCGAAGTCCTGATCGCGGGGATGGCGGCGATGCTGATCTGCATCTTCCTCGGCCCCAAATTCATCGAATACCTGCGGGTGAAGGAGTTCGGGCAGCACATCCGCGAGGACGGGCCGCAGGAGCACCACACCAAGGCCGGGACGCCGACGATGGGCGGCCTGATCGTCTTCGCCTCGATCTGCGTCCCCTTCCTCGTCCTCTCCGACCGCGACGCCCAGAGCATGGCCGTCTTCGGGGTGGCGATCGGCTGCGCGCTGCTCGGCTTCGCCGACGACTACATCAAGATTGTCAAACGCCGCTCCCTCGGCCTCGCAGGCCGCTGGAAGCTGATCGGGCAGCTGATCATGGCCCTGGCGCTGTGGTGGGTGGCCCGCCACGAGGTCGGCCTCGAGCCGACCCTCTACTTCCGGATCGGCGACGGCAGCATCGACCTCGGCCCGGCGCTCTACTTCGTCCTCGTCTTCCTCGTCATCGCCGGCACCTCCAACGGCGTCAACCTCACCGACGGCCTCGACGGCCTCGCCGCCGGTTCCTGCGCGATCGTCCTCCTCGCCTACACGGCGATCGCCTTCGTTGCCAACGAGCAGCAGAACCTGGCGCTGCTGTCGGCCTGCCTGGTCGGCGCCTGCGTCGGCTTCCTCTGGTTCAACGCCTTCCCGGCATCGATCTTCATGGGAGACACCGGCTCCCTCGGCCTCGGCGGCGCGATCGGGGCGCTGGCGGTGATGACCCAGACCGAGGTCCTGCTGATCATCATCGGCGGCATCTTCGTGATCGAGGCGCTCTCGGTGCTGCTCCAGGTCTTCGCCTTCAAGACCTTCCGCCGCCGCGTCCTGCTGATGGCGCCGCTGCACCACCACTTCGAGATGATGGCCTGGTCGGAGACGAAGATCATGCTCCGCTTCTGGATCATCGCCGCGGTTTGCTCTGGAATCGGATTTACGCTCTACCAGCAGTCCATCGGGTCTTAGCCGCCCAGTGACATGATCCGCTGATGCCGGAGATAGAGGTCAGCGCGGGTCCGATCGATTACGGCGACTCCGGCGGAGAGGGCCGGCCGCTCGTCTTCGTCGGCGGGCTGCCGCACGACGAGAGTCTCTGGGATGGGGTGATCGCCGAGCTGACGCCACAGTTCCGCTGCCTGACGCCGGTGCTGCCGCTGGGTGCCCAGCGCAAGCCCCTGCGCCGCGATGCCGACCTCTCGCTGCCGGGGCTGGGGCGGATCGTCACCGAGTTCCTCGAGCGCCTCGACCTGGTCGACGCTGTCGTCTGCTTCAACGACTGGGGCGGCGCCCAGACGATGATCTCCCATGGTGGGGTCGACCGCGTCGGCGCCTTCGTCCTCATCTCCTGCGAGACCGACCGCAACTACCCGCCCGGGGTCGCCGGCCAGATTGCGGCGCTCTCCGGCTTCCTGCCGGGCGGCTTCGGAATGATGCGCTTCGCCCTTTCCTCGCCGGTGCTGCGAAAACTGCCCTTCACCTACGGGCGGATGAGCAAGCACGGCGTCTCCGACGAGCTGATGCACCGCTGGCTGCAGCCGCTGAAGCGACCGGAGATCCGGCGCGACACGCGCCGCTACGTCCGTGACGTCCGCCACGGCAAGCGCGAGATCCGCGCCGCGACGCCGAAGCTCCGCTCCTTCGAGCGGCCGGTGCTGGTCGTCTGGGACGAGGAGGGGACGATGATGCCCAACTCCGAGGGCCGCCGCCTGGCCGAGTCTTTCCCGAACTCGACCTACGTCGAGCTGCCCGACTGCTACACCCTGATCCCGATCGACCAGCCGCAGGCGCTGGCGCGGCAGATCCGCGAGTTCGCGGCTCAGTAGGGAGCGCGAAGGCCCTCGAACATCGGGAAGTGCTTGAGGTTTCGGGTAGCGAGCGGGGCTTCGAGCAGTTCGGCCGTGGCAGCGATTGCCAGGTCCGGAACTCCGATCCCGGGGTGGCTTCGACGCCAGCGGCGGCCGAGCTCCCCAGCTCGACGGGCCACATCCTGGTCGACGGGGACGCAGGTGAGCAGCGCGAACATACGCTCCGCTCCCCGTCGTTCGTTGGAGCGGAGGCCTCGAAGGATCTCGATCCTGGTCACCTCCGAACAGGAGGGCGGAGCACCGAGTGCGGCGATGTATTCACCTGCGAGGGAAGACCCCCGCAGGTGGTCGACGAGGACCGTCGTGTCTAGGACGACACTCATCGCTGCCATAACTCCTTGAATCGCTCGGCTTCCCCACGGCGGAGGTTGTCGACGTACTCCACGCCATCTTCGAGGTAGGGAGCTATGCCCGACGTTTCCGCGACAGCCTCCTGCCATTGCTCCCGCCAGGTCGCCGCGTCCTGCAGCTCCTGAGCGAGGTAGGCGTCGATGGCGCGTCGGATCAGCGTCGAGCGGGTGGTCCCCTCGGCGGCGGCTCGCTCATCGAGCTTTGCGGTCTGGATCTCGTCGAGATAGATCTGGGTGCGGCGGTTCATGGTGTATAAGCGTACATCACTGTCAGGCGACAGTTGGACAGAGGGGTATCCGGGGCGCTCGCGAAGCTGTGGCATGTGTCTATAAGGGTTCAGGCCAAGGAAGTTCGCCCCCCCTTGCCCGAGGGACCTTTCTTCATCGTGGGACTTGCCCGCTCCGGGCAAGCGGCGGCGCGGTTGCTGGCGGAGCGGGGCGAGGCGGTCCGGGCGGTCGATTCCGGGCATCCCGACGGGGCGGCAGGGCTGGAGGGGGCGGGCGTCGAAGTCTTCCTGGATACGGATGGACTGGCACAGCTCGAGGGGACGCGGACCGTCGTCAAGAGCCCGGGGGTTCCCCGGGAGGCGTCGGTGATCGCGGCGGCGCTGGAGCGAGGGATTGAGGTGATCGGGGAGATGGAGCTGGCCTGGCGGGCGCTGCCGAACCGCTTCATCGGCGTCACCGGCACCAACGGCAAGACGACGACGGTGGAGCTGCTCGGCCACCTCTTCCGCAGCGCCGCCGAGCCGGTGGCCGTAGCCGGCAACGTCGGCACGGCGCTGTCGGAGCTGGTCGGCGAGGTCGATGCGGAAGCGACGATCGTCTGCGAGTGCTCGAGCTTCCAGCTCGAGGACACGGTCGCCTTCGCCCCCGAGTGCGCGGTCTTCCTCAACCTCGCTCCCGATCACCTCGACCGCCACGGCGACCTCGAGCACTACCTGGCGGCGAAGCTGCGGATCTTCGCCAACCAGGGCAACGACGACATCGCCGTCTACAACGCCGACGACCCCTTCGCGGCAAGCACCGACCTCGGCGGCTGCGCCCGGCGGGTCGCCTTCTGCGCCGGCGCCGCCCCCGACTGCGAGGTCGCGGTTGCCGAAGGGACGATCTTCTACGACGGCGAACCGCTGCTGCCCGTCTCCGAGCTAGGCCTCTTCGGCGAGCACAACGTCGCCAACGCGATGGCCGCTGCGGCGGCGGCACTCGCGATGAGGATCGACCGCGAGGCGGTCCGCGCCGGGCTGCGCAGCTTCGCCGGCGTCCCGCACCGGCTTGAGCAGGTGGCCGAGCGGGACGGCGTCCGCTTCGTCAACGACTCGAAGGCGACCAATGTCGCCTCAGCCGCGGTCGGGATCCGCGCCTTCGAGGGCGGCGTCCACGCGATCCTCGGCGGCAGCGAGAAGGACGAGCCGTTCGGGCCCCTGGTCGAGCCCCTGGTCGAGCGCGCCGCCGCCTGCTACCTGATCGGTGCCACCGCCGAGCGGATGGCGCGCGAGCTGGCGCCGGCGGCCGAGGCGGGGGTCGAGCTGCACCGCTGCGACGGGCTCGAGGACGCGGTGCGCCGGGCGGCCGCCGCCGCCCGGCCCGGGGAGGTCGTCCTCCTCTCGCCGGCCTGCGCCAGCTTCGACGCTTTCGAGAACTACGAACGCCGCGGCGACCGCTTTCGCGAGATCGCCTGGGGGCTGGGATGAGCGCGAAGAAAGCGAAGGCGAAGGCGGCGGTCCGAGGCAGACGAGCAAAGCCGAAGAAGCGGTCACGCCCGCTGCCCGCCGAGTACAACATCCTGCTCACCGCCACCCTCTGCCTGCTGGCGCTGGGCGCCGTGATGGTCTTCTCGGCCAGCTCGACCACCCGCATCCTCCAGGACGGCGGCCTCTCCGATAGCGCCTTCTACCTGAAGCGGACGCTGCTCTTCGGCGCCGTCGGGCTGACGATCATGTGGTTCGCCTCGCGCCACGGGCTGCGCGTGATCCGCGGGCTGACCCCGCTGCTGCTCGGCGGCTCGATCTTCCTCCTGCTGGCGGTCCTCGCGGCCGGAACCGAAGTCAACGGCGCCACCCGCTGGATCGGCGGCGGTTTTCTCCAGATCCAGCCTTCGGAGCTGGCGAAGGTGGCTTTGATCCTTTACGCGGCCGATCTCCTCGCGGGCAAGCCGAAGCGGGCGCGCTCGCTGGAGGGGATGATGCCCCTCCTGGTGGTGGTCGGCGTATCGGCGCTGCTGATCATGGCGCAGCCCGACATGGGGACGACGATGGTGATCTGCTTCTCCGTCGCCGCCACCCTCCTCGCCGCCGGCGCCCGCCCCGCCGACCTCGGCAAGATCGCGCTGGTGATCGGTTGCCTGGCGCTGCTGATGGCCGTCGTCGAGCCCTACCGGATGGCGCGGCTCACCTCCTTCCTGCACCCCACCGCCGACGCTTCCGGGGCGGGCTTCCAGGCGGCGCAGGCGAAGATCGCCCTCGGCTCCGGCGGCCTCCTCGGCGACGGGCTCGGCAACGGCGTCGGCAAGGCCTTCTACCTGCCCGAGGCCCACACCGACATGATCACCGCTGTGATCGGCGAGGAGCTCGGCTTCGCCGGGATCGCCGCGGTCGTCGGCCTCTTCGCGATGTTCGGCTACGCGGGGCTGAAAACGGCGCAGAAGGCGAAGGACGCCTACGCGAAGATCCTCGTCGCCGGCCTCACCTCGCTGGTCATCGTCCAGGCGACGATCAACCTCTTCGCGGTGATGGGGATGGCGCCGCTTACCGGGGTGCCGCTGCCCTTCGTCTCCTACGGCAACAGCAGCCTGATGGCGACGCTGCTGGCAGTCGGGCTGATCCTCAACGTCGCCCGCGGCGGGCGTGCGGCGGCGGCGCGCACCTCCACGCCCACCCGCGCCGGCAAACTGCGCGCCATCGAGGGCGGGCGCTCACCCGCCCGGGAAAGGAAACGAGCTGACGGTGCCAGAAAGGCCAAAGGTGGTGGTGGCGGCGGGGGGAACCGCGGGGCACGTGGTGCCCGCCATGGCGGTCGCCGACGAGCTTCGGGCTAGCGGCGCCGAGGTCAGCTTCCTCGGCACCCGCGAGCGGATCGAGGCCGAGCTGGTGCCGGCCGCCGGCTACGAGATCGACTTCGTCAAGGTGCGCGGGATCGACCGCCGCAACCCGCTGCGGGCGGCGCGGGCCGGCTTCGAGGCCCTCGGCGCCGTCGGCGCGGCGAGCAAGGTCCTGCGGCGGCGCGGGGCCGAAGCGGTCGTGGGGGGCGGCGGCTTTGTCGCCGGCCCGGCCGGCCTGGCCGCGGTGATGACGCGGACGCCGCTGGTCCTGACCGAGGCCGACAGCCACCTCGGCCTGGCCAACCGCCTGCTCGCCGGCCGCGCCCGCCGCGTCTGTCTCGCCTTCCCGATCGAGGGTCGGGAGGGGGACCGCTACCGCGTTACCGGCCGGCCGGTGCCCCGCGCGGTGTTGGACGGGGACCGCGCCGCCGCCCGCGAGCGTTTCGCGATCGCCGCCGACGCCAGGTGCCTGCTCGTCTTCGGCGGCAGCCAGGGCGCAAAGTCGATCAACCTCGCTGCGGTCAAGGCCTTCGCCGAGGGACCGGATTCCGCTGTCCCCGGTATGCGGGGACAAGTGGGTTCACGAAATTTCCACGTTCTCCACATCGCCGGCAAACGGGACTTCGGGGAGGTCGAGCGCCGGCTCACCGCTGCGCCCCACCGCGAGCGCTACACGCTGCTCGACTACGAGCCGAACCTCGGCGACGCTCTCGCCGCCGCCGACCTCGTCCTCGCCCGCTCCGGCGGCTCGATCTTCGAGGTCGTCGCAGTCGGCAGGCCCGCGATCCTCGTTCCCTACCCCTTTGCGACCGCCGACCACCAGACCGCCAACGCCGAGTGGATGCGTGCCGTCGGCGCCGCGAGCGTGATCCCGGACGTTGAGCTGGACGCCGAGCGCCTGCGGGCAGAGGTGACGGCGGTTCTCGACGACCCTGAGAGGCTGGGGACGATGGCCGCTAGCGCCTCGCGACTCGCCAGGCCCGACGCCGCTCGCCGCATCGCCGACGAGGTCCTGGAGGCGATCGGATGAGCGATTGGAGCGGACGGCGGCTGCACTTCATCGGCATCGGCGGGGCCGGGATGAGCGGGCTGGCGCTCGTCTGCGCCCGCCTTGGCGCGACGGTCACCGGCAGCGACCGTGCCGACTCCTCTTATATGGAGCGCCTGCGCAAGGCGGGCCTGGAACCCGTCGTCGGCCACAACGCCGCCAACCTGCCCGAGGGAGCAGAGGTGGTCGTCTCGACCGCGATCGCCGCCGACAACCCCGAGCTTGCCCTCGCCCGCGATCGCGGCATCGAGCCGATCCATCGCGGCCGGCTCCTCGCCGAGCTCTGCGCCGAGAAGCGATTGATCGCGATCGCCGGCACCCACGGGAAGACGACGACCACGGCGATGACCGCTTGGGCGCTGCGCGAGCTCGGCGCCGACCCCGCCTTCTTCATCGGCGGCGAGGTGCCCGGATTGGGGCCGGACGCTGAGGCGGCGAACGCCGGCTGGGGCGAGGGGGAGTGGGTGGTCGCCGAGGCCGACGAGAGTGACGCCAGCTTTCTCCAGCTCCGGCCCGAGGTCGCCGTCATCACCAATATCGAGATGGACCATCACTCGCGGTGGGGCTCGCTGGTCGAACTGCAGGGGGCATTCATGCGGTTCGCCGCACCCGCTCAGCGGCTGGTCACTTCGAGCGACGAGGATGTCTCGACGCTGGCTTGGCTGGCGGACGACCCGATCCTGTTCGACGCCGAGTCACCGGGGCCCGCCGAGCTTGGGCTCGCCGTGCCGGGTGAGCACAATAGGCGCAACGCCCGCGCCGCCCTAGGGGCGATCGAGGCCGCGGGTCTCGATCTCGGTCCGGCCGCCGAAGCCCTTGCCGGCTTCCGCGGCGTCCACCGCCGGCTGGAGCTGAAGGGGACGCGCGGGCCGGTCTCTATATACGACGACTACGCGCACCACCCGACCGAGGTTCGGGCGGCGCTCTCCGCATTGCGAGAAGGGGAGCCATCGCGCCTCCTCGCTGTCTTCCAACCCCACCTGTACTCGCGGACGAAGGCCCTCGCGGAGGGGTTCGGCGCTGCCCTTACCCTCGCCGACGAGGTAATCGTTCTCGACGTGTACCCGGCGCGCGAGAAGCCGGCCGGGCATCTCGCCGGCGTCAGCGGCCTCCAGGTCGCGCAGGCAGCGGCCGAGCGGGGCGGTGGCATGCCGGTCTGGTGGCTGCCGACCGCGGAGCTTGCCGAGCGTGCCCTCGCCGACCGTTTTGACGGCGACCCCGACCGCTACGGCGAGGGCACCGTGCTGGTGACGATCGGCGCCGGCGACGTCTTCAGGCTCGGCGAGGCCCTGGTCGCCGGCGAGCCCTCCTCGGGGAGCGAGCGATGAGCGCGCTGCCCGAGGGAGTGAAAGCGGGCCACCCGCTGGCGCGGTTCACGACGGTGCGGACCGGTGGCGCCGCCGACTGGTTCGCCCATCCTCGCGACGTCGACGGGCTGGTCTCGGTCCTGCGCTGGGCGGATTCCGAGGGCATTGCCGTCGGCGTGATCGGCTCCGGCTCCAACCTTCTTGTCGCCGACGAGGGCTTTCGCGGCCTGGTCCTCAAGCTCGGCGGCTCCCTCGCGACGATCGAGCGCGACGGTCACCGCATCCTCTGCGGGGGCGGCGCCCGGCTCCCCTCGGCCGCCGCGAAAACGGCCGGCTGGGGCCTCTCCGGGCTCGAGTTCGGCGTCAACATCCCCGGGACCGCCGGCGGCGCGGTACGGATGAACGCCAATGCCTACGGCGGGCAGCTGGCGAGGGTCCTGCAGTGGGTCGACGTCGCAAGAGCGGCCGGGGTCGAGAGACGGGGTCCCGAGGACCTCGGCTTCGAGTACCGGCGCTCGAACCTGCGCGAAGGGGAGGTCGTCGTCCGGGCGGCCTTCCGACTTACTCCCGCAGACCCGGATGCGATCCGGACGACCCTGGCGAGCATGCGCGAGCGCCGGCGCGAGGCACAGCCCTCCGGGATCAAGACCTTCGGCTCGACCTTCAAGAACCCCGAGGACGAGCGAGCGGAGGGGAAGTCGGCCGGGCAGCTGCTCGAGGCGGCCGGCTGCCGCGGTCTCCGCCACGGCGGCGCCCGCTTCTCCGAGAAGCACGCGAACTTCGTCGAGAACCTGGGGGAGGCTACGACCGCCGACGTGCTTGAGCTGATGGCCGAAGGACGCCGCCGCGTCCACGAGCGGTTCGGCGTCGAGCTCGAGCCTGAGGTGCAGGTGCTGGGCGATGTGCGCTGGCCGGACGGTTGGGAGCTGTGACTCGACGGCGGCTGCTGATCGGGCTGGTGGCGGCGCTGATCGTCGTCGTCAGCGTCTACTGGTTCGTCGTCCGGGCCGGCTCGGCCGAACCCCGCGTCCTCGTTCCGAAGCTGGCGGCAGCGATCGGGGAAGGGGAGGACGCGGTTGCGGTAGCCGCCAGCGGCGCCGCCGTCCGCTGGCTGCCGCTGCCGGAAGACCCGCCGTTGCCGCGGCTGCCGCTGGAGGCGGTGCCGAAAGGCGGCCGGGTCCAGGGCACCGCGCTGGAACAGGTGCGGGTGCTGGCCACCGTTCCCGACGCCCTGCGTCCTTACCTCGCCCGCAGCTACTTCGGCGAGAGCGGGGTGGACGTGGAACTGACGACGGGAATCGAAATCCGCTTCGGGGACGCCGGCCAGGCGCGGCGAAAGTGGCGCGCGGCAGCGGCGATCCTCGCCGATCCTGAAGTAACCGCGCTTGATTATGTAAACGTGATCACGCCCAGCCGAGCCGTCTACGCGGGCTCCGGCCACGAACTTCCGGTCGCACCCTGAACCTCGTCAAAGCCGGTTTAAAGGGCTTTATAGAGCGGCGTCGAAAACTCTCGACCTGAGGGTGAGAGTAGCTGAACCCTCAAGTAGTGGTAGAGATATGGAGGCTGCAGGATGACTGGCGGGCGTTTGACAGAGGAGCAGGAATGCCCTACGTTGAGCGCAATTTCCGTGCTTGAAGCGACAACTCGAACCCTAGAGTGTTGCTGAAGGCTCGGACGGAACAAGGGCTCAACTCAAGATGGAATCCACTTACCTGGCAGTGATCAAGGTCGTCGGCGCGGGCGGCGGCGGCACCAATGCCGTCAGCCGCATGATTGACGCCGGAATTCGCGGCGTCGAGTTCGTTGCTGTCAACACGGACGCCCAGGCTCTGCAGGCCTGTGACGCCGACATCAAGCTCTCGATCGGCCAGGAGCTGACCCGCGGCCTCGGCGCCGGGGGCAACCCCGAGGTCGGCGCCGGCGCGGCGGCCGAGAGCCGCGACGAGATCAAGGAGGCGCTGAAGGGCGCTGACATGGTCTTCGTCACCGCGGGCGAGGGCGGCGGCACCGGCACCGGCTCGGCTCCCGTTATCGCCGAGATCGCCAAGGAGGAGATCGGCGCCCTCACCGTCGGCGCGGTCACCAAACCGTTCGAGTTCGAGGGCAAACGACGGATGCAGCAGGCGCTCGAAGGCATCGAGAAACTGCGCAACAAAGTCGACACCCTGATCATCGTCCCGAACGAGAAGCTGCTGCAGGCCGTCGAGCGACGCACCAGCGTGCTCGAGGCCTTTCGCCAGGCCGACGACATCCTTCGCCAGGGCGTCCAGGGCATCACCGACCTGATCACGATCCCCGGCCTGATCAACCTCGACTTCGCCGACGTGCGGACGATCATGCGCGACGCCGGCTCGGCCCTGATGGGCGTCGGCTCGGCTTCCGGCGAGGCCCGCGCTCTCGACGCCGCCAAGGCGGCGATCACCTCGCCGCTGATCGAGGAGTCGATCAAAGGCGCGACCGGCATGCTGCTGAACATCACCGGCCCCGAGGACCTCGGCCTCTTCGAGGTGAACGAGGCCGCCCAGCTGGTCCAGGCCGAGGCCGACGACAACGCCAACATCATCTTCGGCTCCGTCGTCGACCAGTCGATGAAAGACGAGGTCCGGGTGACGGTGATCGCCACCGGCTTTGAGGGCTTCGAGCTCCTGGCCCGCTCGCCGCAGCGGGTGCGGAGGCGTTACGAGAGCCGTCCGCGGGTGTCCGCTGAGGACACGGAGATCCGGAAACTTCGGGTTTCGGAGGACGACATCGACGTGCCCGGGTTCTTGAAGGAGTAGCGCGGTCGCGGAGGGGCCGGGTGCCCCTCTTCACTCGGATCCTTTGAGCTGCGTGGATTGTCGGTCCGTGCTGCGGTAGCGGCAAAGTTCCGCAAAACGTTCAGAGGGGCACCCGGCCCCTCCCTCGCGAGCGCCCATCAATAGCCTTGATCTCAGTGGCTGAGTCTCGTCGCACTCCTCTTTTTCAGCAGCATGTCGACCTCGGGGCGAAGGTAGTGCCCTTTGCCGGCTGGGAGATGCCGGTGCAGTATGAGGGGATCCGGGAGGAGCATTCGGCGGTGCGGCGGCACGTGGGGATGTTCGACGTCTCGCACATGGGCGAGGTCGAGGTCGAGGGGCCCGGGGCGCTCGCTTTCCTGCAGCGGGTGCTCTCCAACGACGTGGGCAAGATCGCGACCGGGGGGGCGCAGTACTCGTGCCTCTGCCAGGAGGACGGCGGCGTGCTCGACGACCTCTTCGTCTACCGGCTGGGAGGCGACCGCTATCTGGTCGTAACCAACGCCGCCAACCACGAGGGCGACCTCACCTGGCTCGGGCGGCAGAGCCGCGACTTCGACGTGATCGTCCGCGACGTCGCCGACCGCTACGCGATGCTCGCCGTCCAGGGGCCGCACGCGCGCCAGGTGCTCGGCCGGGCACTGGGGATCGAGCTGCCGCCGCGCTTCCACGTCGCTCACGTCCGCGTCGGTCGCCGCCCGGCTCTCGCCTGCGGCACCGGCTACACCGGTGAGGACGGTGTCGAGCTGCTGATCGACCCCGAGGTGGCGGCGCCGATCTGGAGCGAGCTGCTCGACGCCGGCGTCGTCCCCTGCGGGCTCGGCGCCCGCGACACCCTGCGGCTGGAGGTCTGCTACCCCCTGCACGGCAACGAGCTGACGCCGGAGCGCAACCCGATCGAAGCCGGCCTCGGCTGGTGCTGCAAGGAGAAGACGAACTTCATCGGCTCGGAGGCGATTGCAAGAGCCCGCGCCGAGGGCACCGCCGAGAAGCTCGTCGCCTTCAAGATCGAGGGCCAGGGGATCCCCCGTGAAGGAAATCCCGTCCTCCACGGCGGCGAGCCGGCCGGCGTCGTCACCAGCGGCACCTTCTCGCCCTCGCTCGAGCTCGGCGCCGGGATGGCCTACGTGAATGCGGACCTTGCGGAGGTCGGGACCGAGATCGAGATCGACGTGCGCGGCAAGCGCCGCCCGGCCCGGATAGCTTCCAAGCCCCTCTACGAGAGAAGGAGTTAAAAAAGTTGGCCGACGCCACCTACCCCGACGACCTCCGCTACCACGAGGAACACGACTGGGCCCGGATCGAGGGTGACCAGGCCACCTTCGGGATCACCTGGTACGCCCAGGATTCGCTCGGCGAGGTCGTTTTCTTCGACCCGCCCGAGGTCGGGACGACGATCCAGAAAGACTCCTCCTACGCCGAGGTCGAGTCGGTGAAGGCGGTCTCCGACGTGATCGCGCCGATGTCGGGCGAGGTCGTGGAGGTGAACGACGCGCTGCAGGACACGCCGGAGCAGGTCAACGAGGACCCTTACGGCGGCGGCTGGCTGGTCAAGGTTCGGCTCACCTCGCCGGAGGAGGCGGAGACCCTCCTCGGCGTCGAGGAATACCGCAAGATGCTGGACCGATAACAGCCAGGCCCGGCCACCTCGTTCCGTAGCCTTAGCTGCGTGACCCGCTACACCTCCGCCACGCCGGACGACCGGCGGCAGATGCTCGACGCGATCGGCGTCGGCTCCGCCGGGGAGCTCTTCGAGCAGATCCCCGAGCCGCTGCGCCTGGGCCGGCCGCTGGCGCTGCCGGACGGGATGGGCGAGGCCGAGGTCTACGAGCGCCTGGCGGCGCTGGCCGAGCGCAACGCCGACGCCGAAACCGAGGTCTGCTTTGTCGGGGCGGGGATGTACGACCACTACGTGCCGGCGATCGTCGACGCGATCACCTCGCGCAGCGAGTTCCTGACGCCGTACACGCCCTATCAGCCGGAGATCTCCCAGGGCGGCCTGCAGGTGATGTTCGAGTTCCAGACGGCGATGTCGGAGCTGACCGGGCTGCCGGTCTCCAACGCCGGCCTCTACGAGGGACCGTCCTCGGTTGCCTCAGCCGGCTACCTGGCGATGGGCGCGACCAAGCGGCGCAAGTTCGTCGTCTCCCGCGGCGTCCACCCGCACAGCCGCGAGACGCTGGCTACCTACTCGGCCGGTTACGGCGCCGAGGTGGTCGAGGTCGGGCTCGAGGACGGCCTGACCGGCGCCGCGGCGCTGGCCGGTGCGGTCGATGGTGAGACCGCCGCGGTCTTCCTGCAGAGCCCGAACTTCCTCGGCGCGGTCGAGGACGTCGAGGCGCTGGGGGTGGCGGCGAAGGAGCACGGGGCGCTGCTGATCGTCGCCTGCGACCCGATGACGCTGGGGATTCTGAAGCCACCGGGCGAGTGCGGCGCCGACATCGCCCTCGGCGAGGGGCAGCCGCTCGGGAACCGCCTGGACTTCGGCGGTCCCTCGTTCGGCTTCTTCTGCGCGACCGAGGCGCAGATCCGCCGCATGCCGGGACGGATCGCCGGCGAAACCGAGGACGTCGACGGCCGCCGCGGCTTCGTCCTCGCGCTGCAGACGCGCGAGCAGCACATCCGCCGCGAGAAAGCCACCAACAACATCTGCACCGCCCAGGCGCTGAACGCCTTGGGGGCGATGGTCCACCTCGCCTGGCTCGGGCGCCAGGGTTTCCGCGAGCTGGGCGAGCTGCTGGTCCAGCGCACCGCGTATGCGCGCGAGCGGCTGGCCGCTGTCGACGGGGTCGAGCTGACGCACGAGGCACCTGTCGCCCGCGAGTTCGCGGTGCGGCTGGATGCGCCGGTGAAGAAAGTCCTCGATCGCGTCGCCGATCGCGGGATCGCCGCCGGCTACCCGCTCGGCCGCGAGTACCCCGAGTTCGAGGACGGCCTCTTGGTCGCGATCACCGAGCGCCGCACGAAAGCCCAGATCGACGAGCTGGCCGAGGCACTAGAGGCCGCGATCGCAGCCGAGCGCAATCAGGGTCCAGGCCCGTTGTCACCGCATACCGGGGACAAAGTGACGGGCGGTGTCACGTGAGTCTCACGGAAACGCCAATGCAGGCCGAAAAGGCGCGGACGATCTTCGAGAAATCGAAGCCCGGCCGCCGCGCTGCCGCGCTGCCGGCAGCCGAAGTTCCCGAGAAACCACTCACCGACCTGATCCCCTCGAACCTCCTGCGCGCTGAGCCGCCGCGGCTGCCGGAGATCGCCGAGCCGGAGATCGTCCGCCACTACAACCGCCTATCCCGCCGCAACTTCGACCTCGACAGCGGCTTCTACCCGCTCGGCTCCTGCACGATGAAGCACAACCCGCGGCTGAACGAGCGGGTGGCGGCTCTGCCCGGCCACGCCCGCCTTCACCCGGCGCAGGATCCGCGCCGCGCCCAGGGGGCGCTGGAGCTGATGTGGCTGCTGCAGGAGTCCCTGGGCGAGATCTGCGGCCTGCCGCACGTCAGCCTGCAGCCCAGCGCCGGCTCCCACGGCGAGCTCGCCGGCCTGCTGCTGACCCGCGCCTACCACGCCGATCGCGGCGAAGAGCGGACCAAGGTGCTGGCACCGGACACCTCGCACGGGACCAACCCGGCCTCGGTGACGATGGCCGGCTACGAGGTGGTCAAAGTCGCGACGAACGAGCAGGGCGGGGTCGAGATGGACGACCTGCGGGCGAAGCTGGCCGAGAACGAGGGCGAGGTCGCCTGCCTGATGCTGACCAACCCGAACACGCTCGGCGTCTTCGACGAGAACATCGCCGAGATCGCCAAGTTGATCCACGAGGCGGGCGGCACGCTCTACTACGACGGCGCCAACCTCAACGCGGTGATGGGCCACTCGCGCCCCGGCGACATGGGCTTCGACATCGTCCACGTCAACCTCCACAAGTCCTTCAGCCAGCCGCATGGCGGCGGCGGTCCCGGCGCCGGGCCGATCGCCGTCTCCGACCGGATCGAGCCCTACCTGCCGCGGCCGCAGGTCGTCCGCCGCGAGGGCGCCAACGGCGACGGCCCGAGCTTCGACCTCGACTTCGAGCGACCGAAGTCGATCGGCCGCCTGCGCGGCTTCCAGGGCAACTTCGGCGTCTTCGTCCGCTCCTACGCCTACATCCTCAGCCTCGGCGGCGACGGCCTCTCCGAGGCCTCGGAGACCGCGGTGCTGAACGCCAACTACCTGAAGGCCCGCCTGGCCGAGGGCCGGGCCGGCGAGCGCCTGCCGATCGCCTTCGACCGCCACTGCATGCACGAGTTCGTCCTCTCCGGCAAGCCGATGAAGCGCGACCTCGGCCTCGCCACCCTCGACCTCGCCAAGCGCCTGCTCGACTTCGGCTTCCACCCACCCACCGTCTACTTCCCCCTCCTCGTCGACGAGGCGCTGATGGTCGAGCCGACCGAGACGGAGACCAAGGAGTCCCTCGACGCCTTCGCCGACGCGATCGAGCAGATCCTCGCCGAGGCCGAGGACACCCCCGACCTCGCCAGGAACGCCCCCTACACGACTCCGGTCCGCCGCCTCGACGAGGTCAAGGCGACGCGGCAGCCGGTCGTGCGGCAGCAGTTCGGCTAGTTCTTCGGCCGCACCACGCGGAACCCGATCGAGGCTTCGGGGGATTTCCCGTTCTCGTTGTAGGACATGAAGAAGGCCCGGTAGCGCCCGGCGGAGAGGAACTGGATGCCGCCCTTCGGCTTCGGCAACTTGCCTTCGAAGCGGACCCTGTTCTTGCCGGTGACGCCGTCGCGGATAAACGCTCCGCGGCGGACCATCCCACCGTCCCTACGGACCTGTTTGAAGACGACTCTAAAGGTCGCGTTCTGGTTGATGAAGAAAGAGAAGACCGTCTTCCGCGGCAGCTTCGAGTTCGTGCTCTTCGGCGTACTCGGCGCCAGAATCGTTCGCTCGGTCATTTCCAGGCCGGTCAGCGACGGCGGCGTCCCGGGCGGCGGCGGTTCCGGCGATGCATCGGCGACCGCCGCCGCCGTGAGGGCGAACAGCACTACCGAGATCACCGCGATCCGCATAATCCGTTCAACCCGCCGGCGACGTCAAAGCTGCGGCAACGTCTGTTCGAGCTCCAGCACCGGCGCGAAGAGGTCGCCGTGCTGCTCGATTCGCTCCAGCACTTCGCCTGCCTCGAAGACGAGCTTCGATCCGTCGCCTGAATCCGCCACCGCCTCGACCTCCTCCCAGGTCACCGGGGTTGAACAGGTGGGGCGTTCGCGGGCGCGGAGGGAGTAGACGGAGATCGTGGTTTTGCGTTCGTTGTTCTGGTACCAGTCGATGAAGACCTTGCCGCTGCGGTCGGTCTTTTTGCCCATCTTGGCGAGGATGTTGTCGGGGTCTTGCTTGGCGATCAGCTGGGCGAGCGCCTGGGCGAAGGGGCGCGTCTCCTCGTAGGAGGTCTTGGTGTTGAGGGGGACGTAGAGCTGCATCCCCTTCGACCCCGAGGTCTTGACAAAGCACTCGAGGCCGAGCGGGTCGAGCACCTCACGCAGGCGCAGCGCCACTCGCGAGCAGTCGACGACGTCGGCCGGCGGCCCCGGGTCGAGGTCGAAGGCGACCACCGTCGGCCGTTTCGGCGCCCGGCTGCGCGAGAGCGAGGGGTGCAGCTCCAGCGCCGCAAGCTGCGCCATCCAGATCAGCGTCGGCAGGCTGTCGCAGACACAGAACTCGATCACCCCGGCCCGCGGACCCGCCTGCACTTTCGCCGTCTTCACCCATTTCGGCCGGTGCTTCGGGCAGCGCTTCTCGAAGAAGGCGGCATCGAGGTCGTCGACCCCTTCCGGGAAGCGGCGCAGGGTCACCGCGCGGCCGCTCAGGTGAGGGACGATCGCCGGCGCCACCTTGGCGTAGTAGTCGACCATCTCGCCCTTGGTGAACCCGGTCGCCGGGTAGAGCACCTTGTCGAGGCTGGAGAGCCGCAGCTCCTTGCCCTCGACCTCGACCTGCCGCGTCTCGCCCACGGCCTAGCGCCTATTTCGAGGCTTTGGCTTTGGAGCGGGAAGAGCTTTTCGCCTTCCCCTTGGCGGCTTTGCCTTTGGATTTCGGGGCTTTTTTGGTGCCGCCGCTGGTGCCTTTGCCTTTGACCGCGGCGATGCTTTCCTCCAGCGCCGCCATCAGATCGGGGGCTTTGGTCGCTTTCGGTTCCTCGGGTTCGGGCGCGACGATCTCCTTGCCTTCGGCCTTCTGTTCGATCAGGGCCAGGAGCTGCTCGCGGTACTCGTCGCGGTAGCTGTTCGGTTCGAATTCGGTGCTGAGCGAGTCGATCAGCTGTTCCGCCATCTGCTGCTCTTTTTTGGCGACTTTCGGCTTCTTGTCGGGCAGCGCGTCGTCGAGGTCCGACGGCGGCACGACCTCGTCGTGGAAGCGCATCGTCGTCAGCGTCAGCACGCCGTCGGAGGCGCGGATCGCCGAGAGGTGCTCTTTGTTGCGGAAGACGAAGCGGGCGATCGCCGCCTTGCCCGAGCTCTCCATCGCGCTCGCCAGCAGCGAGTAGGCCTTCTCGGCGCCATCGGCGGGGCCGAGGTAGTAGGGGCTGTCGAAGTACATCGGGTCGATTTCCTCGATGTCGACGAAGTCCTGAACGTCGATCGCCCGCGTCTTCTCCGGCGCCAGCGCGGCCATCTCGTCTTTGCTCAGCGGCACGTACTGGCCGGGGGACAGCTCGTAGGCCTTGACGATGTTCTCGTAGGGAACCTCTTCGTCGGTCCCTTCGGCGACGCGGCGGTGTTTGATCTTGGCGCTGTCGGACTCGCGGATCTCGCGCAGGGCGATGTTGCGCCGGGCCACGGCGCTGAACATGCGCACGGGCACGTTAAGTAGCCCGAAGCTGATGGTGCCGCTCCAAATCGCTCTCGCCATGCCCAGATCTCCTTACCCGGATTCTTTCAGGCAAACGCGCTCGCTCAACAGAGGTGGGCACAGCGGGAGGCATCTTGCGCCTCCCCCGATAGGGGATCATGCGCCGGTGCTTTTCGAGCTGCGAGAGGTGGGTCTCGACCGTGGCGGTCGCGCCGTCCTCGACTCCTTCAGCGCCTCGGTCCCCGAGGGCTCGACCGCGATCGTCGGCCCCTCTGGCGTCGGCAAGTCGACGCTGCTGCGCCTGCTGAACCGGCTGGCCGACCCGGATCGCGGCGAGATCGTCTACCGCGGTAGGCCGATAGCCACCTACGAGCCGCTGGCGCTGCGGCGGGAGGTGGCGCTGGTGCCGCAGCTGCCGGCCCTGCTGGAGGGGACCGTCGAGTCGAACCTTCGCTACGCGGCGGAGCTGGCGGAGGAGGAGCTCGCCGTCGAGGCCACCCTCGCCCGCGCCGGACTTGACCCCTCCTTCGCCGAGCGCGACGTCGACCGGCTCTCGGTCGGCGAGCAGCAGCGGGCGATGCTTGCGCGGGCGCTGGCCCAGCGGCCCGCCGTGCTGCTGCTCGACGAGCCGACCTCGGCCCTCGACCACGCCGCCCGCGACCGGATCGAGGCGGCGCTGGCGGAGCTGCGGCGAGAGCAGGAGGTCTCGATCGTCCTCGTCAGCCACGACCCCGAGCAGGCGCGCCGGCTCGGCGACCAGGTGCTGGAGATGCCGGCGTGAGCACCTCGATCCACGTCGAGCTCTGGCAGGTCGCCGCCTCCCTGGCCCTTGTCGCCGTGGCGGCGGCGATCTCCTTCTGGCAGCGGGCCGACCTCGAGCGCGACATCCTCGTCGCCACCGGCCGCTCGATCGTCCAGCTGACCCTGGTCGGCTACGCGATCAAGCTGATCTTTGACGTCGACTCGATCTGGCTCGTGCTCCTGCTGCTGGCGGTGATGGTCTTCTTCGGCGCGATCACCGCCCGCCACCGCGCCGCCAAGGTTCCCGACTCCTTCGGGCCGCTGCTGACCGCGCTGGCGCTGGCCGGCGCCGGCACGCTCGGCCTCGTCGTCGCCCTCGGCATCTTCGACCCGACCCCGCGCTACCTGATCCCGGTCGGCGGGATGGTGATCGGCAACTCGATGACCGCCTCCGCCGTCGCCCTCAACCGCCTCGGCGACGAGATGGCCGATGCGCGGGCGCGGATCGAGGCGACGCTGGCACTCGGCGCCACCGCCCGCGAAGCCGCGGCGCCGACCGTCCGCCGCTCCCTGCGCTCGGGGATGATCGCCCTCATCGACTCGACCAAGACCACCGGCCTGATCTTCTTCCCGGGGACGATGGTCGGGATGCTGCTCGCCGGCGCCAGCCCCACCGACGCCGTCCGCCTGCAGCTGATCCTCCTCTACACCCTGCTCGGCAGCGTCTCGATCTCCGCCCTGACCGCGACCCTGCTCGCGTACCGCCACTTCTTCACGCCAGCGGCGCAGCTCCGCGAGCTTTAGCGGACGCAGCACCAGCCTTCTATGCGAGGGAAGGAAGCGGCACGCTCACCGGGGGAGAAGGCGGTGGAGATATTGGCCACGGCTCGCGGCCTGCCGCGGCCGACCGGGAGGAAGAGCCACTGGTTGGCGCCCGGCCAGGCGACCAGAAGGCGGCGGCCATCGGGCGACCAGGCGACTTCGCCGAGGCTGCCGGGGACGGTGAGGAGGCTCCGCGGCTTCTCGGCCCCGGGCGGGAAGACCAGGACCTCGCTGTTGGTGCCGTGCTCCCGCCAGTGGGTGACGACAGCCGCGACCGCCTGCCGCTCGGGCGCCAGGGCGGCACCGGTGAGGCTGATCCCGCCGGGGAGCGGAAGCCTGCGGGGCTTCCCCAGGACGAGCCCCGGTGCGACCTTCCACCTGGCCAGCGGCCGCAGGCGCAGCGCCCGCGGCGAGGCTTCGAGGATCGCGGTCCCGTTCGCGCCCCACTCCAGCCTCGAGAGGTTGGGCAGGGCTGAAGCCGTGCCCAGCGCCTCGCCGGTCTCGCTGTTGACGATCCGCAGCCTGCCGTCGCCGGAGACGTAAGCCAGCCCCGCATCGCCTCCCGGCGACCAGGCCGGCGCCACGGGCGCGGTGGACGCTGCCAGCAACCGGTCTCCGGTCCCGTCGCCGGCGACGATTCGCAGCTCCTCTCCGGAGCGGTAGGCGATGCGTTCGCCCGCCGGCGCCCAGCGAGGACTGCGGACTCTGGCCGCGGCCGTCAGCGACCAGTGCGGCGTGCCGTCGGGCTCGACCGCGCTCAGGGTGCGCCCCTCGGCGGCGGCGACGAAAAGGCCTCGCGGCGACCAGGTCGCTTCTTCGTAGTCGCCGAGCAGGCGCCTCGAGCCGTCGGGCCTGACGACCCAAGGGCCCGCCGCGCTCTGGACGAGAAGCCGGCCGCCGCCGGGGATGCGAGCCAGCTCGGGTTCGGGCTTCGGCGCGGGGCTCTCGACGACGTCGCCGACCCAGTCGCGGACGGCGGCGCCGGCCGGCGAGAGCAGCAGCGCCGCCAGCAGGGTGGCGATCCCGAGGCTGAGCGCGAGGCGGGGGAGGGGTCGGCGGCCCTCGGTCCCGCCCCGATCCGGCGCTTCGCGTTCGGCGTATGCGGCTTCGACCACCCGCCGCCCGCGCTGCTCCGCGCCGGGCGGAACTGGGACCGGCGCCCCACGCAGCGCCTGCCTCAGCGCTTCGTCCCTCATCGTCTCTCCTCCACTGAAACCTCCGCCTCGGCCGCCTCGCGCAACCGGTCGAGGCCCCGGCGCAGCCGCGAGTTGACCGTCCCCCGCGGCAGCTCCAGCATCCGCGCGATCTCCCCCGGCGTGTACTCGAGCAGGTGGCGCAGCACCACGACCGCGCGCTGCTCGGCCGGCAGCTCCTTCAGCGCTGTCATCAGCTCGCCGCCGATCTCTTCGGGCGGCGGCAGCGGCTCGAAGACCGACTCGGCGCCGTCCACCCGGCGCCGCAGCGCCTCGCGGCGAGCCCAGTCGAGGGCGCGGTTGACGACGATCCGGTGCAGCCAGGGACGGAAGGGGCGCCGGCGATCGAAGCGGTCGAGCGCGCCGACGGCGGCGAGGAAGCCGTCCTGGGCGATGTCCTCGGCCGCTGCGGCGTCATGGACGACGAGGTAGGCGGCGCGATAGGCGCCGCGCCAGTGCAGCGAGTAGAGCCGCGCCATCGCGGCCCCGGATCCCTCCTGCGCTTCGCGCACGAGCGGCCGCTCGTCCACGCCGTCCTCAACCTGCAAGCCCGACCTCCTCTCGCCATCTCAATCTTCTCGCACCCACCGGCCCATGCGGACGAGCGCCCTGGCCATCCGGTCCCGCAGCGCCGGCTTCGCCTCGCCCCGCGGCAGCTCGACCACGAACGAGGATCCCGGAAAGGTGTGGTTCTGCCAGTTCGGAGCGCTGCCGGCGGGCCAGCGCAGGCGCCGGAACGGGACATGGGCGAGGCGGGCGAAGTGGCGGCCGGCCGCGATGCTCGGCCCCCAGGCGCGCACGAACGGGCGCCGGCCGCCCCGGTACTGGTGGAACCAGATCGTCGCCTCCGGGCGCAGCTCCCGCACGAGCCGCCTCGCCAGCCGCGCTTCCGGCTCCGAGAAGGGCCGGGGCCCGGCGTATTCGAGGTCCCCGCGCGCGCCGATCGGCCTCCAGCCGGAGGCGAAATTGCGATTGAGGTCGACGCCGCGGGAGTTCAGCCGCGAGCCGGCAGCCGCCCCGTCGGGGTTGAGGTCGGGGACGACGAAGGTGTCGGCGCTGGGGTCGGGGCAGCCCCCGGTCAGCGCCGTCGGCTTGATCCCCTTCGCCGCGCACTCGTCGCCGTGGATGCAGCCGAAGACGAGCAGCTCGCCGTCCCAGGCGGGATCCCCGTACTGCTGCAGCGTGATCCGCCGCCCCTGCAAGGAGTGGCCGACGACGCCGAAGCGGGCGAGCAGGTTGCCCGGCCCCCGGGGCGTCCGGGTGAAGGCGAGGAGGTTGCCGGAGGCTTGCGCCTGCGGGACGGGGGCGAGGAGGGCGAGGGCCGTCAGCAGCGCGGCCATCAGAAGACCTGGAGGAGGTCGGCGGAAAGGCCGAGCCGCGTCCAGAGGGGCTGGCTGACGTGGAAGTCATCAGTGGCGATCGCCAGCAGGGTTCCGTCAGGGGCGTCCTTGCTGTCGCGGCTGTAGAGGAGGATCTCGCTTCCGTCCTCGCTGAGCCGCAGCCGCAGCTGGAAGGGTTCCCGCAGGGACAGCTCATCGAGCTGGGGGAGGTCGACGCAGACGGCGCGGCCCCTGACCGTGTCGAGCGCGTGCAGGAAGGTCTCCTCGCTGCCGGTATACAGCGTGTAGGCCCAGCGGCCGTCGGCCGCGGCGGCCCGGCTGACCGGCGATCCCTGCATCCGCTCGTCCGGCTCCTCGGGGTCGACGATCGCCCCTGGCTGCAGCCGGCCGCTTGCCACGTCCAGGGCCCGCACCTCGTAGCGGCCGCGGCGGCGACGGTCGTAGAAGTTATGGATCAGGTACATCGTCGAGGCGTCGGGGGAGAGGGCGTCGAAGCCCCAGGCACCGCGAAGGCTGATGTGGTTGATCGCGTGGCGTGGCGCCTGTCCCGTCTGCGGGTGGCGGAGGAAGAGGCGCGTGTCGAGGATCGCGAACCCGGTTCGCTTCGGCGGGTAGCCCAGCGGCAGGGTCGAGAGGACCAGCCTGCCGTCGGCAAGCCCGTCGGCGCTGCCGTCGGAGGCGACAGCGGGGAGGTAGTAGGTACCGCGCAGGTACCACCAGCGGTCGATCGTCGAGTCCCGCAGGTCGATCCGCTCGACCACCGTCAGCGGGTGGCGGGCATGTGGGGAGAGGGCGACGTAGCGGTAGGGCGGGTCTTCGAGGTAGTGCGCTGCACCGAGCAGCCCGAAGCCGTCGGCCCTGGCCGCGGCCGGGGCCGGCGCCAGCGCCAGCAGCGCTATCGCGATCGCGGTCGTTCCCTTCCTCATGCCTTCTATACGGACAGGGGCGCCCCAGAGGTCCCGGGTTCGGCGAACCCACCTGCCAGACTCGACGCGTGTCCCGCTCCCAGCGACTGACGCTGATCGCGACGATCCTCGGCTCCACCGTCGTCTTCCTCGACAGCACCGTCGTCAACGTCGCCCTGCCGGCGATCAGCGAAGACCTCGACGCCGGCCTCTCCGGCCAGCAGTGGGTCGTCGAGGCCTACATGCTGACGATGGTCTCGCTGCTCCTGGTCGGCGGCTCGCTCGGAGACCAGTTCGGGCGCAGGCGGATGTTCGTTTTCGGCCTGGTCGCATTCGGCGCTACGTCGGTCCTCTGCGCGGTCGCCCCTAACGTCGAGTTCCTCGTCGCGGCGCGGGCGCTGCAGGGGGTCGCCGGCGCCCTGCTGGTGCCGGGCTCGCTGGCGATCGTCGCCGCCACCTTCGCCGGCGAGGCGCGCGGCAAGGCCGTCGGCACCTGGACCGCCTGGACCGGAATCGCGACCGTGATCGGCCCGGCCGGCGGCGGCGCCCTCGTCGGCCTCACCTCCTGGCGGGCGATCTTCTGGGTCAACCTGCCGCTGATCGCGGCGACGGTGATGCTGACCCTGCACGCGGTCGAGGAGAGCCGCGACCCAGACGCCTTCCGTGGCATCGACTGGGGCGGGATCGCGCTCTCGGCGGCGGGGCTCGGCGGCCCGGTCTTCGCCCTGATCGAACAGCCCGACCACGGCTGGAGCGACCCGCTGGTCTGGATCCCGCTCCTCGGCGGCATCCTCTGCTTCGCCCTCTTCGTCCTCCGCGAGGCGCGCGCCCGCCACCCGATGATGGACCTCGGCCTCTTCCGCATCCGCAACTTCGCCGTCGCCAACCTGACCACGCTCTCCGCCTACGCGGGGCTGATCGGCGGCCTCTTCTTCGTCGGCCTCTTCCTCCAGCAGGTGGCCGGCTACTCGGCGCTGGAGGCGGGGCTGGCGACGACGCCGATCTCGGTCCTGCTCTTCGTCCTCTCGCCGCGCTTCGGCCGCGTCGCCTCCGGCACCGGGCCGCGGCTGCCGATGACCGCGGGGCCGATCGCCGGCGGGCTCGGCCTGCTGCTGATGCTGCGGGTGGACTCCGGCGCCGGCTACCTCACCGAGGTCCTGCCCGCGGTGCTCGTCTTCGGCCTCGGGCTCGCGGCGACGGTGGCGCCGCTGACCGCGACCGTCCTCGACTCGGTCGAGGAGCGCCACGTCGGCATCGCCTCCGGGATCAACAACGGTGTCTCCCGCGTCGCCGGCCTGCTCGCGATCGCCGTCCTCGGCGCCGTCATCTCCGCCCGCTTCGACGCGATCGCCGGCGACGTCGCCGGCGGCCCCCTCACCGACGCCGCAGCCGCCGCCTCCACCTCAGCCTTCCACCTCGGCGTCCTCATCGCCGCCGCTCTGATGATCGCCGGCGGCCTCGCCTCCGGCTTCGGCATCGAAAACCCCCGAAGAAAAGTCAGCTCCATCCCCAGCCGCGGCTCCGCCCAAGCCGGCGAGTGCGGCCACGCCACCGACGGCGACTGCACCCCCCAGCAAGAAAAAAAGGCAAGGGCGGCACCCGAAACCGCCTGAGCTGTCAGCGTCAGCCGCTACGGCTTGAAGCCCGGGGTGGGGCACCCTCGAACGGGCGGATACTCAAAACGGCGGCCTAATTAGGCCGCCGTTTGTCCGGGCGAGGGTGCCCCACCCCGGGCGTCCCCACCACCACCAACGGGCACCCATCCCGACCCCCCACTAGGCTGCCCCGTCCATGCCAAAACCGATCATCTTCTCGGGCATCCAGCCGACCGGCCGCAAGCATCTTGGGAACTACATAGGCGCCATCCGCCAGTACGTCGAGGGCCAGGACCGCGGCGACCCGGCGATCTTCTGCATCGTCGACCTGCACGCGATCTCGGTCCCCTACGACCCGGCCGAACTGCGCGAGCGCGTCTACGACACCGCTGCGATCCTCCTTGCCGCCGGCCTCGACCCCGAGCGCTGCATCCTCTTCCGCCAGTCCGACGTGCCCGAGCACAGCGAACTGACCTGGCTGCTCTCGGCGGTCACCGCCCACGGCGACCTCAACCGAATGCACCAGTTCAAGGAAAAGGTCGGCAAGGACCGCGAGCTCGCCTCCGCGGCGCTCTTCTACTACCCGGTGCTGATGGCCGCCGACGTTCTCGCTTACCGGGCGACGGAGGTGCCGGTCGGCGACGACCAGCGCCAGCACGTCGAGCTGATGCGGGAGATCGCGCGCCGCTTCAACGCCCGCTTCGGCGACACCCTGGTTGTCCCGGAGCTGGTGATCCCCGAGGTCGGCGCCAGGATCATGGACCTGCAGGAGCCGGAGCGGAAGATGTCGACCACGGGCGGCACCGAGCAGGGGACCGTGCTCGTCCTCGACGAGCCCGCCGTGATCCGCAAGAAGTTCGGCTCCGCCGTCACCGACTCCGGCCGCGAGATCGTGCGGCGCGACGACAAGCCCGGAATCACCAACCTCATCGACATCCTCGCGGTCGCCCGCGGCATCGACCAGGCGCAGGTCGAGAGCGAGTTCGAGGGTTCCGGCTACGGCGACTTCAAGAAGGCCGTGGCCGAGGCCGTGGTCGACTATCTGGCCCCGGTTCAGGAGCGCTACGCCGAGCTGCGCTCCGACGAGGCCGAGCTGGACCGCATCTTCGGCATCGGCGCCGAGAAGGCCCGGGCGCTCGCCGCCCCCGTCCTCGCCGACGTGCGCGACCGCATGGGCTACGGCCCGGCGCGCTAGGAGGGCTTGGCGAAACCCTCCTAGCGCCGCACGGCCACCAGTTCGTTCAGCTCCTCGCCGCCCTTGACGGTTTCCTCGAGGACGGTGCCGGTCCCTCTGACGTAGAGCTTGTGGTCGACGACCCCGGGCTCCAAGGGGGTCCACTCGCGGGTGAGGAGGGCGCGCCTCGACGAGGCGGCCGGGGTCTTGACCGAGGCCGACCGGCTCAGCACCCGGAAATGGTCCTCGGCCTCTCCTTTGAGCATCTCCTGTACCCCGGTCTGGCCGCGATGCGGGTGCGCCGGCATGAAGATCCCGGCGCGGGCGCCGCCGACGCCCGCCTGCCAGCTGCCCTCGCGGGTCCTGACGCTCCCGTCCGGGTTCAGCTCCGCCGTCGCCTCGCCCAGGTACCAGACGTTGCCGCGCCGGTCCTGCGCGTACCAGTCGCGGGTGCGCTCCTCCAGCTTCCCTCGCAGGTAGAGCCTGTCGCTGACGACGGTGGCCCGGACACCGAGAATCGTCTTCGTCTGCTTCAGCACCCGCATCCGGTCGAGTGAGGGCTCGCCGTCCTTGCGGCCGCGGTAGACGAGGGTGGTCCCCGGTCGCAGCGGGAACCAGGCGCTGTCGACGCGCGGGGCGAATTCAGATGGCGCGGGGAGCGGCGGCGGCAGCGCCAAGGCCGCAATTACCAGGGCCAGGCTCAATCCCATCTCCAACTACCTCCTGGTCGAAGGCTACTCTCCCCTCGATGGCAGTCGCCGACCTCGACCTCGATCTCGACCTCGACGTCTTCGCCGGGCCGTTCGACCTGCTGATGGCGGTCGTGCTGCGTGAGGAGATCAGCCTGCTCGACCTGCAGCTGGGCGAGGTCGTCGTCGCCTACGTCGAGCACCTCGAGCGCGAAGGCGAGCTGGAGCTGGAGGTGGCGACCGAGTTCCTCGTCCTCATCGCCGCCCTGCTGGAGCTGAAGTCGCGGCTGATGCTGCCGAGCCCCGAGGAAGATCTGGAGGAGCTGAAACCCGAGGAGGCGGTCGAGGAGCTGCTGGCGCGGATGCTCGAGTACCGGCGCTACCGCGACGCCTCCGAGGTTTTCTCCGACCGCTTCGAGAGCCAGCGCGGCTACCTCTACCGCTCGGCGCCGCTGCCGCCGGAGCTGCGGCGGGTCGCGGTCGAGGCTGCGACCGCCGTCTATGACCCTGAGGCGCTCGGCGCTGCCCTCGGCGACCTGCTGACCGAGCCGCCCGAACTCGACATCAGCCACATCCGCCCCACGGTTTCGCTGGAGCGGCGCCTCCGGGCCCTCCGCGACGTCCTGCGCAGCCGCTCCAGCTTCGACTTCGACGAGGAGTTCGGCAGCGAGGACCGGCTGACCCAGGCGGTGACCGTCTTCGGTCTGCTGGAGCTCTACCGCAAAGGGGAGATCACCTGGGAGCAGGGCCGCGCCTTCGGGCCGATCCGGGTGAAGAAGGCAGCGCCGCCGGGGATTGCGCAGAGCGGATGAGCGACCTCTCCCGCACCGTCGAGTCGCTGCTCTTCCTCTCGCCCCAGCCCGTCGCGGTCAAGGACCTGGCCGAGGCGGCGCAGGTGACCGAGGGCCAGGTCGAAGAGGCGATCGAGCTGCTGCGGGAGGACCTCGCCGAGGGCAAGCGCGGGGTCGTGTTGCGCGAGGTCGCCGGCGGCTTCAGCCTCGCCGGCGACCCGGAAAGCGAGGAGGCGGCGCGGCGCCTGCTGGCGAAGCCGCGGACGCCGCCGCTGACCCAGGCCCAGGCCGAGACGCTTGCCATCGTCGCCTACCTGCAGCCGGTGACCCGGCCGGAGATCGCCCGCATCCGCGGCGTCACCTCCGAGTCGGCGGTCACCAGCCTCGCCGAGCGCGGCCTGATCGAAGAGTCCGGCCGCTCCCAGTTCGGCGCCGCGATCTTCAAGACCTCGGAGCTGTTCGAGCGCCTCTTCGGCCTCAGCGGCCTCGACCAGCTGCCGGACCCCTCCCGCTTCGACCCCAGCCCCGAGGACGAGCGCGACCTGCGCGAGCGCCTGCTGAAGGCCGGGGAACAGCGGGCCGAGCCGTAATGGGGGAGGGTCGGGGAAGGGCCCTCCGGACAAAGATGGGGAGGGTCCGTCGGACCCTTCCCCGACCCTCATGAGGCTGGCGAAATTCCTCGCCCATGGCGGCGTCGCTTCTAGGAGAAAAGCGGAGGAGATCATCGCCAAGGGGGTGGTGACCGTCGGGGGCGAGGTGGTGACCGACCCGGCGCGGGACGTCGAGGCGGGGGACGACGTGCGGGTCAACGGCGCGCCGGTGGCGGCGGAGGCGCGCGAGGTGTGGGTGGTGAACAAGCCGGAGGGCGTGGTATCAACGGCGCGCGAGCCGGGAGCGCGCCCGGCGGTGGTGGAGATGGTGGAGACGGAGGCCCGGCTGTACCCGGTGGGACGTCTCGACGCGGATTCGACGGGCCTGTTGCTGCTGACGAACGACGGCGAGCTGGCCAACCGCCTGACGCATCCGAGGTATGAGGTGCCGAAGACGTATCGGGCGCGGCTGCGGGCTCCGATCGCGGACCGGAACCTCGAGCGCTTGAGAGGCGGGGTGGAGCTGGAGGATGGCCCGACCGCGCCGGCGCGGGTGCGCCGCCTCGGTGAGCGCGAGATCGAGATCACCTTGCGCGAAGGCCGCAACCGCCAGGTGCGGCGGATGCTGGAGGCGGTCGGAAACGAGGTGGTGGAGTTGAGGCGGGTCTCCTTCGGGCCGCTTTCTCTGGGATCTCTTCGCGCGGGCGAGGCCCGGCGCCTCTCAGATAAAGAGATCGCCCGGTTGCGCGAAGCGGCTGCAGGGTGAGGAGCAGAGTCCCCCTCCTACTTGCAGGTGGGGAGGGGGACTCTGCTCCTCGCCCTGCGCCGCTCAGGGAGGGAGCAAGCGCGTGGGGGAGACGGGCCGCAAGGGCCGTGGCGACGGCGTCCGCGATGGCTTCCGGTTCTTGTTCGGCTTCGCGATTCGTGACCCGCAGGCTGGCGTAGCCGGCTCGCATAAGTTCCCGGTCGCGCCAGCGGTCGCGCTCGAAGGCGAGGTGGGTTGCGTGGAAGTCACGGCTGTCGGCCTCGACGACGAACCTGGCTTCGGGCCAGAGGAAGTCAACCTCGATGCGGCCGTTCGCGATCTCGACCGGGGCATTGAGGAGCGGGGCGGGATGGTCGCGCCGCAGGACCAGCGGCAGCACCTTCGCCTAAGGGGGCTCTTGAGCTTGCCCTTTTTCGCGAGGGGCGCCGCTTGGCGCCATGTCTCAACCAGCTTTCGCAGCGACGGCATCCCGCGCCGTCCGGGATCCATCGACGCCTCGATCGCCGGGACGTCGAGCAGCTTCCGCTGCGCCGCCCGCTCGAAGCAGCTCCGCAGCGTCCGATCACCGACCGTCCCCGCCAGGTCCACGAGTGTCCGCGCGGGGCTCGTGCATGGGATGCCGTCCACCGTCCCGGTCTCCTCCAGCCGCGGCGGACGCACGCGGTGGAAGCGAATGCCGTCGATCGCCCGTCCCTGTTCGTGTGGCGGGATCACGTCGATCACGACTGGTCCCTCATTCACCAGTCCGAGCAAAGCGGCGGCGCTGCGATGCGAGATGACGGCTCCCTTGCCGCAAGCGAGAGCTGCCGCATGTAGGCGGCCTCGAGGGCTGATGCTCTGGCGCCCGAACGCGTAGGCGCCACGAAAGATTCGGTGGATGCGTCCAGTCCGAGTCGCGTGAGCGATCGCCTTGTCGCTCATTCCCAGAGCTCGCAGCTGGCGCCGCGACACCACACCATGCTGCCGATCCGCTAACTGCGCCAGTCGCACTTCGCGATCGGTGGGAGTTTTAGTCCCCATAGGGGGCATAAGTCGCACCGCTGTGGGTTTCGTCCCCTTCGCGTCTGGAAAGATGCGCTTCGTGGGCCAAAACGGCGACATGCAGCACGGGCGCCCCGAGGCGCCGGTGCAACGGCTCTTTGCGGCGCGGGGGGCGGTGCAGGCCGAGTCGAACGAGGCGGGGGCGATCCTCGCGGCGACCGAGGAGTTGATGCGGGAGCTGATCGAGCGGAACGGGCTGGAGCCGGAGGCGATGGTCAGCTGCCTGTTCACGACCACGGACGACCTCGATGCCGAGTTCCCTGCCGTGGCGGCGCGGGATCTGGGGCTGACAATGGTGCCGCTGATGTGCTGCCGTGAGATCCCGGTTCCCGGCTCGATGCCGCGGGTGATCCGGGTGATGCTGCACTTCTACGCGCCGGAGGGGCACACGCCGGTCCATGTGTACGTGGGCGAGGCGCAGAAGCTGCGGGCCGACCTCGAAGCGGCTCAGTAGACGTAGGGCGTTAGCGCCCCGTCCGGCGTCCCGTCCGTCACAATCGCTCGCGATGACCGTCACCTTCGCCGAGAAGCTCGCCCGGATGCCGGGCTACCAGGCCGGCGTCCCGGCCGGGCAGGCGCCTGAGGCGATCGCCTCGGGCAGCATCGCCCAGCTCGCCTCCAACGAGTCGCCCTTCCCGCCGCACCCCAAGGTGGTCGAGGCGATCCGGGAGACGGCGGCCGCGATGAACCGCTACCCGGATCCCGACGCGACGCTGCTGCGCCGCCGCCTGGCCGAGCGCTACGAGACCGAGCCGAGCCGGATCGCGGTCGGCAACGGCTCCTGCGAGATCCTCCTCGCCGCCGCCGAGGCGCTCTGCGAGCCCGGCGACGAGATCGTCTACGCCTGGCCGGCCTTCTCGATGTACCCGTACCTGCCGGCGCTGACCGGCGCCCGCGAGATCCGCGTGCCGCTGGCCGAGGGCGACGTCCACGACCTCGACGCGATGGCGACCGAGGTGACGGCGGCGACCCAGCTGCTGATCGTCTGCAACCCGAACAACCCGACCGCGACGCACGTTCCCGCGGCCGAGATCGCCTCCTTCTGCGAGCGGATCCCGCCGCACGTGACCGTGATCCTCGACGAGGCCTACGTCGAGTTCCAGACCCACGACGATCCCGACGCAAGCCTCGACCTGCTCGCGGACTTTCCGAACCTCGTCGTCCTCCGCACCTTCAGCAAGTGCTACGGGCTCGCCGGCCTGCGGGTCGGCTATGCGATCGGCTCGCCGAAGTTCCGCGCCGCCGTCGACGCCGTCCGCCAGCCCTTCAGCGTCAACGCCCTCGCCCAGGCGGCCGGGGCGGAGGCGGTCCTGCACCAGGACGACGTCCTGCGCCGGGTCGAGAGCACCATCGCCGCCCGCCTCACCGTCGAGGAGGCGCTGCGAGAACTGGGCCTGCGCAGCTCCGACTCCCACGCCAACTTCTCCTGGATCGACCTCGGCGACGCCGACGAAGCCGCGGTGGTCGCCGGCCTCGCCGAGCGCGAGATCGCCGTCCGCCCTGGCAAGGCCCTCGGCGGCCCAGGGCATATCCGCGTCAGCTACGGCACCGCCGAGGAGAACGAGCGCTTCCTCCGCGCCCTCTCGGAATTACTTGACTAAAGCCGCGCCCGTGGTACAACCTCTTGATCGTGAGGTTGAACGACGCCAAGAACGCGACCAGCACGCCAGCCGGCGCCGTCGCGCGCGGCCACCTCACCTATCGGTGCTGGCGATTTAGCTAGGCGTCTGGCCCGGCGGCCCGTTGTGTGTGCCGCCCGAAGACTCAGATCTTCCGGCCGGGCGCCGTCCTCAGGTTCCTCGTCGTGCGCGCCGACCCAGACCGGCAGCGGGCGACCAGAAAGTACGATTTCTTTGGTTTGGAGAAAGGCGAAGGCAAAATGTTCATCGGCATGGAGGGGGCGAAAAGAGACGGCGTCCGCGATCAGCGGATCGCGAAAGTCGTCGAGCTGGCGCCGCCGGAACGGCTGCTCGCCGAGCTGCCGCTGACGGAGGAGCGGGCGAAAGCGGTGATCCGCGGCCGCGAAGAAGTGCGCGACGTGCTGGCGGGGAAGGACCCGCGGCTGATGGTCGTGGTCGGGCCGTGCAGCGTCCACGACCCGAAAGCGGCGATGGAGTACGCGACCCGGCTGAGCGCCACGGCACAGGCGCTCCGTGACGACCTGCTGGTCGTGATGCGGGTCTACTTCGAGAAGCCGCGGACGACGACCGGCTGGAAGGGCCTGATCAACGACCCGCACCTGGACGAAAGCGGCGACGTCAATGCCGGCCTGCGGATCGCCCGCAAGCTGCTGCTCGAGGTGGTCGACACCGGCCTGCCGATCGGCTGCGAGTTCCTCGACCCGATCACGCCGCAGTACATCGCCGACTGCGTCGCCTGGGGGGCGATCGGGGCGCGCACCTCGGAGAGCCAGACCCACCGCCAGCTCGCCTCCGGCCTCTCGATGCCGATCGGGTTCAAGAACCGGACCGACGGGAACATCCAGATCGCGGTCGACGCGGTGCGGGCGGCGGCGGCGTCGCACGCCTTCGCCGGGATCGACGACGCCGGCATGCCGGCGATCCTGCACACGACCGGGAACCCCGACTGCCACCTGATCCTCCGCGGCGGCCACGGGGTCCCGAACTACCACCCGCCGGAGGTCGAAGACGCGCTGGTGACCCTCGGCGTGGCTGGGCTGCCGGAGCGGCTGGTGATCGACGCCTCCCACGACAACAGCGGCAAGGACCCCGAAAAGCAGTTCCTCGCCGCCGGAGACATCGCCGACCAGGTCGCCGACGGCAACAAGGCGATCGTCGGAGTGATGCTGGAGTCGTTCCTGGTCGAGGGCCGGCAGAACCTGGTTCCTGGCGGGGAGCTGACCTACGGGCAGTCGATCACCGACGCCTGCATCGACTGGGAGGACACGGCTTCGGCCCTGGAGCGGTTCGCCTCCGCTGTGGAGGCGCGGCGCGGCTCGTGAAGGCGCTCGCCTCCGCATGAAGATCGCCGTTCTCGGGGTGGGCCTGATCGGAGGCTCGATCGGGCTCGCCGCGCGACGGCGGCTGGACGCGGAGGTGGTCGGCTGGGGGCGCAGCCCGGAGCGGCTGCAGCGTGCGGTCGAGCTGGGGGCGATCGATCGCGCCGCCGCCTCCCTCGCTGAGGCATGCGAGGGCGCCGACCTCGTCTTCTGCTGCGCGTCGGTGGCGGCGCTGCCGGAGCAGGCGCGTGAGGCGCTGGTCGCGGCCGGGCCGGAGACGGCGGTCACCGACGTCGGCTCGACCAAGGGAGAGCTGGTCGCGGCGGTCGGCGAGGACGAGCGCTTCATCGGCGGCCACCCGCTCGCCGGGGCGGAGACGGCCGGGGTCGAGAACGCCCGCGAGGACCTCTTCGAGGGCGCCCGCTGGTACCTGACGCCGACAGACCGCTCCAGCGGCCTCCTCTACGACCGACTGCAGCGGGCGCTGGCGGCGCTGGGAGCGCGGCCGCAGGCAATCGATCCGCAGGGCCACGACCGCCTGATGGCAACCGTCAGCCACCTCCCGCACGTGCTTGCCAACGCGCTCGCCTTTGAGGCGGCGGACTCGCTCGCCCGCGACTCCGAGCGCCTTCCCGACGTCGGCCCGAGCTTCCGTGACGCCACCCGCGTCGCCGGCTCCAACCCGGCGATCTGGGCCGACATCTACGCCGCGAATCGCGAGGCCGTCGCCGCCTCCGTCGATTCGGTCGCCGAGCGCTTGCGCGAGGCGGCGGAGTTGATCCGCGGCGGCGACCGCGAGGCGCTCGCCGCCTGGCACGCCGCCGCCGGCGAGGACCGCAACCGCCTGCTCGAATCCGAGTCGGCGAGCGGGCCGCTGCGCGAGCTGCGAATCGTCGTCGCCAACAAGCCCGGCACGATCGCCGAGCTGGCCCTGGCCCTGGGCGAGGCCGGGGTGAACATCGAGGACATGGCGCTGCATCCGGCCCCCGACATGACTTCTGGCGCGGTCTCCCTCTGGGTTGCCGGCGACGAGCAGGCGACCAAGGCGGCGGACCTGGTTCGCGGGCTCGGCCACACCGTCAGCGTCCTCGACGCTCCCGACGCGTAGGGTCGCCCAATGGCTGGCACCCGGTTTGAGCCCTCCGGACCCCTGCGCGGGTCGCTGCGTCCGCCATCCGACAAGTCGATCTCACACCGGGCTGCGCTGATCGCGGCGATGGGGGAGGGGGTGACGAGAATCGATAGCTATCTCGATGCGGCAGACACCATTTCAACGTTGCGGGCGATGCAGGACATGGGAGCGCAGGTACGGCACCAAGGAGAGACCACTTATACGGAAGTCGAAATCACGGGCCTCGGCCTCCAGGGAGCACGATCTGCCGATATCGACGTAGGCAATGCCGGCACCCTTTTGCGGTTGCTGCCGGGATGGTTGGCAGGTCAAGAGGAAGGGCGATGGACTCTGGATGGGGACGAGTCAATCCGCCGTCGCCCGATCGATCGCATTGCGGATCCACTTCGCCAGATGGGGGCGAATATCGAAGCCCGTGAGAACCGCCTGACTCCTGTGGTGATTGAAGGCACGCAACTTCGCGGCATCACCTATGAGATGCCAATCGCAAGTGCTCAGGTGAAGTCCTGCCTCCTATTCGCAGGACTACTGGCGGAGGGGGAGACGCGGATTATCGAGCCTCTTCCCAGCCGCGACCACACCGAGCGGATGCTGGCTGCCGCTGGCGTTTCCGTTGAGCGCGATGGAGACGCAATCGTGCTTCAGCCCGCCGAGCATCTGGACCCGGGGGTAATCGTTGTGCCCGCCGATATCTCCTCGGCCGCCTTCTTCCTCACTGCTGCTGTTCTCGTTCCTGGAAGTGAAATCGAACTGGAATGGGTCAACGTCAACCCGACCCGCACCGGGCTGTTGACAATCCTCAGTCGGATGGAGGCAAGGATCGAGGTCGAGGACGAGCGCGAGATTGGCGGCGAGCCGATCGCCACCCTCCGCGTCCGCTCCGCTCCCCTCCAGGCCACCGAGGTCGGCGGCGCCGAGATCCCGCTGGCGATCGACGAGCTGCCGCTCGTCGCCCTCGCGGCCTGCTTCGCCGAGGGGACGACCGTGATCCGCGACGCCGAGGAGCTGCGACGCAAGGAGTCCGACCGGATCGAGACCGTGACGGCCGCGCTCCGGGCGCTTGGCGGCAGTGTCGAGCCGACTGCGGGCGGGATGGCGATCGAGGGCACCGGCGGCCTGCGGGGCGGCACGATCGACTCCCACGGCGATCACCGGATCGCGATGCTCGGCGCCGTCGCCGGCCTCGCCTCGAAGGAGGGCGTCGAGGTCGTCGGGATGGACGCCGCCGCCGTCAGCTACCCCGGCTTCGAGGCGGATCTCCGCACTTTGCTCACCCCCTGACTGTCGTTTCCAGCCTTGTCCTCGTTGGGACGAGGAAAACTCTGGAAACGACGGTCAATACGCTGCCGCCATGGTGATCGCGATCGACGGGCCCGCCGGGGCCGGCAAGTCCACGGTCGCGCGGGCAGTGGCCGGGGAGATCGGGTTCACCTACCTCGACTCGGGGGCGATGTACCGCTGCGTGGCGCTGGCGGCTCTGGAGCGAGGCGAGTCGCTGGAGGACGGCGAGGGACTCGGAGTGCTGGCGGAGGGGCTCGAGATCGGCTTCGACGGCCCCCGGGTTCTGCTGGGGGAGCGGGACGTCAGCAGGGAAATCCGCACCCCCGCGGTCACCGCCGCTGCCTCCCGCGTCTCGGTCCACCCGCGTGTCCGCCGCGCGATGGTCGCTCGCCAGCGGCAGCTGATCGCTGCCGGCCGCTACGTCGCCGAGGGCCGCGACATCGGCACCGTCGTCAGCCCCGACTCGCCGCTGAAGATCTTCCTTACCGCCTCCGACGAGGAGCGGGCGCGGCGGCGGGCGGCGGAGACCGGCGAGGAGGTCGAGGCGGTGCTCGGGTCGCAACGGCAGCGCGACGCTCGCGACACCGAGCGCGAACACGGGGCGCTCCGCCCCGCCGAGGACGCGGTCGAGCTCGATACGACGGGGCTCAGCCTTGACGAAGTCGTCGCCCGGGTAGTCGCCCTTGCCCGCGAGCGGGGTCTCGCATGAGGTTTCCTGTGTCAACCCCCCGCGGGTTGGAGCCGTCGCAAGTTGCCGTGTTTGGCGGGGTCATAGGGGACTTCGTCTCGCCAGCAGCGCCAGAGAACTCGCATCCAGGCGCGGCCGAGAACCCGGATCG
>Ga0307288_10000040_pt1 | contig 54045 bp, 51 predicted proteins | sample ER_DNA_142_FD_194469 | JGI IMG/M metagenome (GOLD analysis project Ga0307288, IMG submission 194469) | Bulk soil microbial communities from the East River watershed near Crested Butte, Colorado, United States - ER_DNA_142 | ecosystem: Environmental > Terrestrial > Soil > Floodplain | place... | reverse complement strand
CGGATCCGCTACCCCGTCGTACTGAAGCCGCTGGACGGCAACCACGGTCGTGGCGTGATGCTCGACCTGCGCAGCGATGCCGACGTACGTCGTGCCTTCGATGTCGCCAAGTCCGAATCCCGCAGCGGATTGATCATCGTCGAGACCTACGTCACCGGACGTGACTACCGCTGCCTGGTGATCGACGGCAAGATCGCCGCCATCGCCGAACGAGTCCCTGCTCATGTGATCGGTGATGGCGCACTGACGATCAACGAGCTCGTCGTACAGACGAACGCCGATCCGCGCCGCGGCGTCGGCCACGAGAAGGTGTTGACCAGGATCAAGATCGATCGGGCCGCGATTGAGCTGGTGGCAGCTCAAGGCTTCACCATGGAAGACGTACCGCCCGACGGGACGATGATCAAGCTCACGCTTACCGGCAACATGTCCACCGGCGGCATTTCCATCGATCGCACCTTCGAGGCTCATCCGGAGAACATCGAGATCGCCGAGGAGGCCGCCCAGGTAGTCGGACTGGACATTGCGGGCATCGACTTCATCGCGCCCGACATCACCCAGCCCGTACGCGAGACCGGCGGCGGGATCTGTGAGGTCAATGCCGCGCCTGGTTTCCGAATGCACACTCACCCGACGGTCGGGGATCCGCAGTACGTGGCGAAGCCGGTGATCGACATGCTGTTCCCGCCGGGTAGACCGAGCCGAATCCCGATCGTCGCCGTCACCGGGACGAATGGCAAGACCACGACATCGCGGATGATCGCGCACATCTTCAAAGGCATCGGCAGGAAGGTGGGCATGACCTCGACGGACGGCGTCGTGATCGATGAACGGCTGGTCATCCGCTCGGACGCCTCAGGGCCGCGGTCAGCGAAGATGGTGCTGCAGAATCCACGTGTCGACTTCGCAGTCTTCGAGGTTGCGCGGGGTGGCATCCTGCGCGAAGGCCTGGGCTACGAGCGGAACGATGTCGGCGTCGTGTTGAACGTGCAGGCCGATCATCTGGGTCTGCGTGGCGTAGACACGCTCGAGCAGCTCGCCGATGTCAAGGCTGTCATCGTGGAGGCTGTACCGCGCAGCGGCTTCGCAGTGCTCAATGCCGATGATCCACTGGTTCGCGCCATGCGTCGGCGCTGTTCGGGCCGAATCGTCTGGTTCAGCATGGCCGAGCCCGGCAGCGACATCCGAGATTCAGTAGATGATCACTGTCGGCGCGGTGGTCGCGCGGTCGTGCTGGAGCACAGCGATCTTGGCGACATGATCATGGTCAAGGAGGGGCGGCGCTCCATGCAGCTGGCGTGGACCCACCTACTGCCCGCGACCTTTGGCGGCCGCGCCACCATGAACGTTCAGAACGCCATGGCCGCTGCTGCGGCGGCGTTCGCGGCAGGCGCTTCGTTGCACGACATCCGGCAGGGCCTGCGAACCTTCTCGACCAACTACTACCTCGCTCCCGGTCGGCTGAATGAGGTCAGCGTTGAAGGGCGCACGGTCATCGTCGACTACTGCCACAACGTTCCCGGGATGGTCATGCTTGGTGATTTTGTGGACAAGACTGGCGACGTCTTGGAAAGCACCAACGATCTCGGACGCGTATCCCGCATCGGCGTGATCGCCACCGCGGGGGACCGCCGAGACGATGACATGCGCGCGCTAGGAAACGAGGCAGCGCAACATTTCGACGTGCTGATTGTGCGGGAGGACGCGAATCCCCGCGGCCGCGCTGCTGGCGAGGTTGCCGAGCTCGTCGTGCAGGGAGCGCGCCAGGCTCGGGCGGAGGGGGCTCGCTGCAAGCAGATCGAGACCGTCCTCGACGAACTCGCCAGCGTCCGGCACGCGATGTCGCGGTCCAATCCTGGGGACTTGGTCGTGATCTGCGTCGAGCAGCACGCCGCGGTGATGGCCCTGCTGGAGTCCTACGGTCATCACGCGCAGCCGGGGGCACGACCTGACGATGATCGGGAATTCAGCAACGCCGTGCCTGACCCCGACTTCGCCCGAGAGGCAACCCACGACGAGCCTGAGCCGGCTGTTATGCAGGAGCTTCGTTAGCCTGCGACGCCGTGCCGATCCGACGTGAGGTATAGGCTCCGCCCTCTTCCAGGCCCCAGGTGATGATCTTGTTTGGGTGGATCCTGATCACTTCGCGGCTGTAATAGGGCCTAGGCGGTTCAAGATCGCTAAGCGGTTCCCCCAGTCCTCGGATCTCGATCCCACGGGCGATCCATGGGTTTACCGACGCAAGATCGTCGATCACGAGCGCAACCCGCGGGTAGCTTGCCACATTCGCGAACTTCTTGGTTCGCCTCATTCGCTGTCCCCAGATGTCGAACGTGTTGAGCTCGTCGTTGAAAAAGAACCCAACCGGCGAGTTCTGAACAGTTCCGTCCGGCGCCACTGTCGCCAGCCGCGCAAGCAGCTGGCTCTTCAGATATGACTCCTCTGCTGGTGTAAACACATTTCCTCCTGGCTGGAGCTCCAGCATGCAACCTCAACTTCGCTCGAAGTCAAGACGTTGCTCCGGCCCGCAGGACTTTGGTGCGCAGAACTCCCGCATCATCGCGTGTTGCCTGGTGATCGAGCAGCCAACGATCTAGCTCCTCACGATCTTGATGCGTCATGATCGCGACGACGTCGCCATCACGCGCTTGATCAACCAACGACACCAATCCAGCAAGCTCGCTGTCGTGCGCCCGTTGGATCGCCATGCCGGCGTGAGCAGCGCCTTCGGTGATCAGCTCGCTGATCTCGGCCATGCTCCGGCCCCGCAAGTAGTCACCCTTGTGGACGATCTCGACCACATCCGCACCCACCGCGGCGATCTCGCCGAGGCGTACGAAGACCTCATCGCCCCGATCACCAGCGGTACCGACGCCCAACAACAGACGCCCGTGCGGAGGACGGATGCCGCCCATGATCTCCAGCAGCGCCTCCAAGCCAGCCTCGTTGTGCGCCAGGTCGATCACGACGCTGATCGTTCCGCTCGGGACCGGGAGAGTCCAGATGTTCATCCGGCCGGGGTTGTTCTCGTTCGGATCAAACGATCGCAGCCCGTCGGCTACCTGCTCGACCGAAAACCCCAACGCCAACGTTGCCGAGGTCACGGCCAGAGCGTTCTCCACATTGACGCGGCTCAATCCGGCCAAGGTCATCGGGACATCGATAACCTCCACGACTTGCAGTGGGTCGGCACCCGGCGCGAGGACGCACACCCAGCCGCCGAGCAGCGTGGTCATCCGGCCGCCTCCGGAGAGCACCGTACGGCCGCCCGGTGAGTTGGGATCACGCGTGAAGACCCAGATTCGGGCTTTGGTGCCGAGCCGCATGGCCAGCGTCCGAGGGTCGTCGGCGTTCAGCACGCACCAGCCGCCAGGTTTGGTGATCTTGGTAATAACCGCCTTGACCTCGGCAAGCTGATCAAGGGTGTCAATGCCCCCAAGTCCCAAATGATCGGCGCTGATGTTGGTGACCACCGACACATCGTTGTACGCGACGCCCACGCCGCGACGCAGGATTCCGCCGCGCGCCGTTTCGGTCACAGCCAGCTCAACACCCGGGTGACGCAGCACCCGACCGGCTCCACTCGGACCGGAGAAGTCACCCGCCTCCACAAGTTGCCCGTCGATATAGACGCCATCGGTGCTTGACCACCCCACCAGCCTGCCGGCCTGTCGGGCAATGTGCCCGATCATCCTCGCCGTCGTGGTCTTGCCGTTCGTGCCGGTGATAGCGACCACGGGAATCTGAGGCCTGATCAGCTCGGGAGCCGAACCGAGCGGGGCGGTGGCCAGTGCGGCGCCCTCGGCAATGATCATCTCGGCGACCGCCTGCGGACCCGCGGTAACAGTGTCGAGCACTCGCGCGAGCCCGTACGCCAATCCCTCGGCCCGGCCGGCGTTGCGCCACGGATACGCCACCACAAGCACGTTCACTGCCTGCCCGGTCCGAGTACGAACCGCCAGCCTCGTCGCGCCTCCCGCGCTAGCGAGCCGCCGCACGATCTGGGTCACGAGTCGTACCGCAAAACGCTGCCGAAAGACCGATCCGGCGGCTCCGGGGCGGGTATTCCCCAGTCCCAGCTCGACTCCAAGATCACGAGCCGCGGCCACATCCAGGCCAAGCAGTTCGCCGAGATCCAGTGTCACCTTCGCCGCGGGCCGGGGAAGGTACAAGTTGGGCCCGTCAAGTAGGCGCAGTTCGACCAGCGAGCGGGCATCGGATGCGCTGGCCATCAGGCCCCGTCAGGCGCCCGTCGAGTGCAGGCCGCCGTCCACGTGAATCATCTCTCCGGTGGTCCGAGGGAAGAAGTCACTCAGCAACGCCGCCACTGCCTTCGCAGTGGGGGTGATGTCCTTGGGATCCCAGCCGAGCGGTGCTCGCTGGCCCCACACCTCGTTGAAGGAGTCGGCGCCGCTGATCGCCTTCTTGGCCAGGGTTTCCAGCGGGCCCGCAGCAACCAGATTGACCCGAATCCCTTCCGGTCCGAGATAGCGCGCCAGGTAGCGACAGGTGCTTTCCAGCGCAGCTTTGGCGACGCCCATCCAGTCATAGACCGGCCACGACACGGTCGCATCGAAGGTCAGCCCAACCACCGACGCGGGATTGGCGAGCAGGGGTTTGCAGGCCATCGACAACGAGGCCAACGAATAGGCGGAAACCTGCAGAGCGGTGCCGACATCTGACCACGGCGTGCCGAGAAACTTCCCGCCGAGTGCGGTCTCGGGATTAGCAAAGGCCAGCGAGTGCACCAGCCCATCAAGATGATCTACGTGCTCGCCGAGCTGCGCCGCGAGCCCGCGGAGGTGATCGTCATTGGTGACGTCGACCTCCAGCAGCAGCGGCACTGGATCAAGTTTCTTGATCACTCGGGCCGTCAGGCTCATGGCCCTGCCGAAGTTGGAGACCACAACGGTTGCCCCCTCCGCCTGAGCGATCTTGGCAACATGGAAGCCAATAGAGGTGTCCAGGGTGACGCCGGCAACAAGGATGCTCTTGCCCTCGAGAATGCCCACTGTTTCCTTCTGCTCCTAATGCCCCATGCCAAGGCCGCCGTCGACCGGGATCAGCGCACCTGTGATGTAGCCGGCCGCATCGCTGCTGAGGAACTCAACCGCGCCGGCGACATCATCCGCCGAACCAAATCGGCCCAGAGGAATCTGCTCTGCGTATTTCTTCACCAGGTCCTCACCGAGCTCGGCAGTCATGTCCGTCTCAATGAATCCAGGCGCCACGACATTTGCAGTCACGCCGCGCGATCCGAGTTCGCGCGCGAGCGAGCGGGCCATTCCCAGGAGGCCGGCCTTGGACGCCGCATAGTTGACCTGTCCGGCCGAGCCGAGCTGTCCGACTACCGAGGAGATGAAGACAATGCGCCCAAATCGCGCCCGGATCATCGGCCGGGCGGCGCGCCGCGCTACCCGGAACGCCCCTGTCAAGTTGGTCGCGATCACCTGATCCCAGTCCTCATCGGACATCCTGAGCAACAAGGTGTCTCGGGTGATCCCGGCGTTGGCGACCACTACCTCGATGCCGCCAAGATTCGATTCCACCTGAGCGAAGGCCGCTTCCACCTGAGGAGGATCGGTGACGTCGCACTGCACACCCAGCACCTCGCTCGGGACCTCTCCGCTTCGGTAGGTGGCTGCAACCCGATGGCCACTTCGAGCGAATTTAGATGCGATGCAATATCCAATTCCCTTGCTGCCGCCGGTCACCAGAACGACCCTCGATGGATTCACGGGGTCACGCTACCGACTACTCCAGCTCGTCTGCGAGCAGGCGTAGGCTGACGTGGTGACCGATCGCGAGATGGCGCACACCCCGACCATGGCGGACACGGGTCACCGTGGCTCGGGCACCCTGATCACTGACGCGCGGATGAGCACCAGCGAGGAAATGTCGTCTCGGATTCGCCGATACACGATCACGATGGCCTTCCGCGCCGCTTGCTTCATCAGCATGGTCTTCGTGGAAGGCGTCTTTCGTTGGGTGTTGTTCGCTTGCGCGGTGGTGTTGCCGTTCATCGCCGTGATCGCAGCGAACCAGGTCGACCAGCATTTCCGTGCAGGCAAGAAGAGAGCCCCCAACGCGATGATGAGTGGCGGACCGGAGCTCACTACCGGTCAGGATGAGGGGCAAAGCGGCGAGGTGATCGACAAGGAGGACGACGGGCCACAGCGACCGAATGAACGCGTCGCCTAGCGGTGTCGACCCGCTCCCGGCAGGGCCTGATGGTCTGGTATGTGCCGCCCGAGGCTGCCGGAAGCCCGCCTCGTACGACCTGCAGTGGAACAACCCGAAGATTCACAGCCCAGACCGGCGGAAGCACTGGCTTGCCTGCGATGATCATCGCGAATCCCTGTCGCAGTTCCTCTCGGCCCGCGGATTCCTGAAAGAGGTCCTGGCCCTCTAGTGCCCTGAAGGGCACTAGCCGCCGATCGCCGACATGGGCCGGTCGGGTTGCAGGAAGCTCGGGTCGTTGATGCCGTGGCCAGGCTGCTTTCCCCGTACGGCCGCCACCCACAGCGCGGCGAGTTCGGCGTCGCTCGCGCCGTTGCGTAGCGGCGTACGGAGATCGGATTCCGTACGGGCGAACAAGCAGTTCCTGATCTGGCCGTCGGCGGTAAGCCGGACCCGGTCACACGCACCGCAGAACGGTTTCGAGACCGCCGCAATAATGCCGACCGAGTAGCCGGTGCCGACCACCCTGAACAGCTCAGCAGGTGCGCTGCCACGAGTCAGCGCATCCTCTGGGTCTTCGATCAGCTGGACATGCTGGCTGAGGTGCTGCATGATCTCGGCTGCAGTGATCATGTCGGCGCGTTGCCAGCCGTGCTGTGGATCCAGCGGCATCTGCTCGATGAACCGGAGCTGGACCCGCTCGGCCATAGCCCAGCGCAACAGGTCGCAGGCTTCATGATCATTTATACCGCGCATCAGCACGGTGTTGATCTTGATCGGGTGAAGGCCGGCCAGCTGTGCAGCCGCGATTCCGGCGAGCACGTCGGGCAGTCGTCGGCGTCGGCTGAGCCGGATGAACGTATCCGGATCAAGGGTGTCCAGCGAGATGTTGATCCTGCGCAGCCCTGCCATGGCCAGCTTCTCCGCGCGCGGGGCCAGGCCAATCGCGTTTGTCGTCAGCGCGATCTCCGGCGCCGGCGTGAGGGCTGCGATATTAGCAACCAGCAGCTCGAGGTTTTTGCGCAACAGCGGTTCGCCGCCGGTGAGCCGTACGGTCGTGATGCCCAACCGTTCGACGCCAATGGTGATCAAACGCACAATCTCGTCATCGGTCAGCACCTCGGCGCCCGGTAGCCAGTCCAATCCCTCGGCAGGCATGCAATAGGCGCAACGAAGATTGCACCGGTCAGTAAGGGACACCCTCAGATCCGTGGCTATCCGACCATAGTCATCCGCAAGTGCCTGTTGACCACGCTGCACTGGTTCCGCGGGCGCGGAATCGGCATTGCGCAGCCGCGGGAAAGGGATCAGCGTCGTCATTCCTGGAGTCTAATTTGACCGTTCGTCGACCAGTGGATCCGCTCGGCATGGGTGTAGACATTCATGGACTCGCCGCGGATGAAGCCAACCAGGGTCAGCCCAGCCTCCTCAGCCAATTCGACGGCCAACGAGCTTGGCGCTGAGACGGCAGCAAGCACCGGGATGCCAGCCAGCACAGCTTTTTGGGTGAGCTCAAAAGACGCCCGTCCTGATACCGTCAAGATCATTTGGCGAAGCGGCAGCAGCTGTTCCCTGACGGCCCAGCCAATGACCTTGTCCACGGCATTGTGCCGACCGACATCCTCCCGAACGCAGATCATCTCCGAGTCGAGCCCGAGCAGCCCCGCCGCGTGCAGTCCACCGGTCTGGTCGAACGCCCGCTGTTGCTGTCGTAGTCGGTCCGGTGCCGAGAGAATCAGCGCAGCCGATATATCTGGTCCGGCATTCATCGGGTACGGGGATTCGCGCATAACCTCCTCGATCGTGGTGGTGCCGCAGATCCCGCATGCGCTCGTCGTGAGGACATTGCGCCGCGCGGCTGGTGCTGGCGGGTGGGCAGACGTGGCCAGAGTCACATCCAGCACGTTGTAGGTGTTCACGCCATCAGGGCCCGATCCGGCGCAATAGCGTGCGAGTACGACATCTGACCGCTCGACGATCACGCTTTCGCTGTAGAGCAGCCCGTGGGCCAGATCGATGTCGTGGCCGGGCGTGCGCATCGTGACCAAGTACGACTCACCGTTCAGGCGGATCTCCAGCGGCTCCTCCACAGCGAGGGTGTCGTTGCGGCGAATCGACTGATCCCGTCCAGGTCCCAGCCGCAGCACGGTGTGGCGCCGAGTTACTCGTCCCATAGCATCATCCTCGTATGGAACTCAAGCAGTGGCTGACCAACCTAGCTGTCGAGCTGGACATCAGCGACATCCCCCTGGACGACGTTGCCGTGCACACCCTGCTGGACCTCGCTCGGGACTCCGCGCATGAGGTCGAGCGGGTCGCGGCACCGCTGACTACATTCCTGGTCGGGATCGCGGTCGGCCGCGGCGCCACGTTGGGCCATACGGCCGCCACCGCTACAGCACTCCTGCTGAATACCGACGCCTCCGGCTAGCCTGGCTGAGTGCGCCGCTTGTGGCTCCGCTGGGCATTGCTGATCATCTTCGTCGCCGTGCTCGGCATCGTCTTCGTCAACCTGGGTGAGTGGCAGCTGAACCGACTGGCTCAGCGCCGCGAACGCAACGCGACGACAATCGCCAACGAGCAAAAGCCGATTCGGCCGTACGAGGAGATCTTCACCCGCACGATCACCGACGCTGATCAATGGCAGCGGGTCGAGGCCCGCGGCACCTTCGACCCAGATCATCAGTTCGTGCTGCGTTACCGCAGCAATGGCGACGCCGACGGCTACGAGATCGTGACTCCGCTGCATACTGCAACCGGCACCGTGCTGGTAGATCGTGGATTCCTTCCCCGGGTGCACGGCGCTCAAATCCCGTCAACAGCCCCGGCGCCACCAGCCGGCGAGGTGACGTTGGTCGGACACGTACGCCGCAGCGAGAGGGGTCGACGGGCGGCGACTGCGCCCGTTAACAATCAGATGCGTTTGATCAACTCCGATGCCATTGCGGCCACACTTCCGTATCCAATCTCTTCGGGGTACATCGGCCTGCTGACCGTGCAGCCTGAGCAGCAGGGCGGCTTCCAGCCCGTCCAGCTGCCGGAGCTCTCCGAGGGCCCACACTTCTGGTACGCGGTGCAATGGTTCATGTTCACCGCCGTCGGGGTAGCGGGCATTGTCGTCTTCATCAGAGGTGATCTGCGAGCCCGTCGCGAAGAGCGCGAGGAGGCATCCCAAGCTCAAGCCCGACAGGACGGTGTGAGAATCTGATCATGGACCTTGGCCTGGCTGACCGTGTATTCGTCGTCACCGCCGCGAGCGGCGGACTCGGCCGGGCGACAGCACAGCAGCTCGTCTCCGAAGGCGCACGCGTGGTGCTGGTAGCGCGACGAGCCGAGGTGCTCGCCGAGGCGGTGAGTGGGATGGGCCACGATCGGGCAGTCGCGCTGGCGGCCGATCTGACGGATACCAGCACCGCCGAGTCGGCCTGTGCGCTGGCACTGGATGCCTTTGGCCGGCTGGACGGGGCGCTGATCAGCGTTGGTGGACCGCCAGCCGGTTCAGTGCTGGACACGAGCGAGGAGCAATGGCGTGGCGCCTTCGAATCGGTCTTTCTGGCCGCACTGCGCGTCAGCCAAGCCGTCATACGGCACGGCACAGCACCTGACCTGTGCATCGCCTGGGTGTTGTCGACCTCGGTGAAGACGCCCATGCCGGGACTCGCGACGTCTAACGGGTTTCGTCCTGGTCTGGGCATGCTGATCAAACAACTGGCGGACGAACTCGGTCCCCAAGGGAAGCGGGTGGTCGGCCTTATGCCCGGTGCGATCGACACTGAGCGCGTTCAGTACCTCAACTCGCTCAAGGATGATCCGGCGGCGGCTCGGGCGAGCACAGAGGCCTTTATCCCGTTACGGCGATACGGCAGGCCCGAAGAGTTCGGTCGGGTGGCGGCCTTCGTGCTCTCCCCCGCCGCGTCCTACCTGACTGGCTCGGTGATCCCGGTCGAGGGCGGGGCCCAGCGCGGGCTCTGATCGAACTGAGTCCGGTAGAGCTCGGCATACAGCCCACCTTCGACCAAGAGCTCCTCGTGCCGGCCGCGCTGCACAATCCGGCCCTGATCGACGACGATGATCAAGTCAGCGTTCCGGACCGTGGACAGCCGGTGGGCGATCACAACGCTGGTACGCCCCTGCATCGCCATATCAAGCGCCTGCTGGACCGCAACTTCGGACTCCGAGTCGAGATGCGCGGTGGCCTCGTCGAGCACCACGATCGGCGGTGCCTTGAGCAGCAGCCGGGCGATGGCAAGCCGCTGCCGCTCACCACCGGACAGCCGATAGCCGCGCTCGCCGACTACCGTGTCCAGCCCGTCAGGCAGGCTCTCCACAAGCGTCTTGAGTTGCGCCGCCGCCAGCGCCTCCCACAGCTCCGCCTCGGTGGCATCGGGCCGCGCGTAGCGGAGATTCGCGCGAATCGTGTCGTGAAACATATGTGCGTCCTGCGTCACATAGCCCACCGCGGCCCGCAGCGAATCCTGCGCCAGCTTCTTGACGTCGGTGCCCGCAACCGAGACTGTGCCGGATGTGGCGTCGTAGAGCCGAGCGATCAAGTGCGTCATGGTCGTCTTGCCGCCGCCAGATCGGCCGACGAGAGCCACCGTCTGGCCGGCAGCAACAGTGAACGACACATCGTGCAGGACCTCACCACTCGGTCGTTGATCGAGCGAAGCAATCGACTCCAAGCTCGCCAGTGAAACCTGATCAGCGGTCGGGTAGCTGAACGAGACACGATCAAAGCTGACCGAAGCCGGCCCCTCGACGGGCTCAGCATCCTCGGCATCACGGATCATGGGGACCAGGTCGAGCACCTCGAAGACGCGGTCGAAGCTGACCAGGGCGTTCATCACATCGATACGGAGATTGGTGAGCTGGGTGAGCGGCCCGTAAAGCTGGGTGAGCAGCCCGGCCAAGGCCGTCAAGGTGCCGATGGTGAGCACGCCGTCGATGGCCAACGACCCACCCACGCCGTACACCAACGCGGTAGCCAACGCCGCGACCAGCCCTAGCGAGGTGATGAAGAAGCGCCCGTTCATGGCGATCTTCACCGAGACATCGCGGACGGCTCCGGCGCGCTCTGCGAAACGATCATGCTCTTCAACGACCCGGCCGAAGAGCTTGACCAGCAAGGCTCCGCTGACACTGAACCGCTCGGTCATGGTCGCCGACATGTCACCGTTGAGCTGCATCTGACGACGCGTCAGGTCGGCAAGCTTGCGGCCGACGATCTTGGCGGGAATGAGGAAGATCGGCAACAGAATCAACGCAGCGAGCGTCAGCTGCCAGCTCAGTACGATCATGGCTGCCAGCACCAGTATCAGACCGATCAGGTTGGACAGCACCGTGGAGAGGGTGGAGGTGAAGGCTTGCTGTGCGCCGATCACGTCTGAATTGAGCCGTGACACCAGCTTCCCGGTTTGGGTTCGGGTGAAGAACGCGACGGGCATCTCCACCACATGGTCGAAGACCTGGGTACGGAGGTCGAAGATCAAACCCTCGCCGATCGTCGCAGAAAACCACCGCTGCACGACGTTCAGCACCGCCTGCAGCAGGGCCAACGCTGCAACCGTCACGCTCAGAATGATCACGACGCGGCGATCACCCTGCAGAATGCCGTTGTCGATGATCTGCCTGAAGAGCAGCGGCGGCGCCACGCTGAGCGCGGACATCAGGATGACCAGGACCACGAAAACGCTGATCAACACCCGATAAGGCTTCGCGAAGCGCAGCACGCGCCAGACCACGCCAGGGCTCAGCTGATGCTCGGCGACGTCGGGATCCTGCGACATGCGCCGCCATAGCATGTACATCGACATGGCTTTCCTCCGGGGCTGGGAACGCTCAGCGCCCCCAGGCTATTCCGGGCCTCCGACAGACAAGGCCGCTAGGAAGGTCCTCGCCCGCGAAGCATAGGCGCAGCGCAAAGGCCCGGCCGCAACGTCGCGGCCGGGCCCTGGGGGAAAGTTGCGGTCAGCGCTTCCTGGCAGGAGCCTTCTTGGCGGTGGTCTTCTTTGCGGGGGCCTTCTTGGCCGTCGACTTCTTGGCTGGAGCCTTAGCCGCCTTGGCGGTCGACTTCTTTGCGGGGGCCTTCTTGGCCGTCGACTTCTTGGCTGGAGCCTTAGCCGCCTTGGCGGTCGACTTCTTTGCGGGGGCCTTCTTGGCCGCCGACTTCTTGGCTGGAGCCTTAGCCGCCTTCGCTGGAGCCTTCTTCGCAGCTGTCTTCTTGGCTGCTGTTGTCTTCCTTGCCGCGCTGCTCGACGCTGTCTTCTTCACACCGCGGGTAGCACCGCCACGGCCGCGCAACTCAACTCCGGCTTCCTTCAAAACGCCGTGCACGAACCCGAAGGAACGACCGGCATCGTCCGCGATCTTGCGGATGCTCTCGCCCGCGGCGTACCGCTTGGCGTACTGGGAAGCAAGCGTTGTCCGCTGCGCCCCGGTGATGCGTGAACCTTTAGCCAATGCCTTGGCCACTGCGCCTCCCTGTGTCTTGATGTCATCGCGTTAAGCGACGACTTAGCCGGACTATTGTCTGTCAGACCAATGTTTGCCAGACCAGTGATCGACAATCCAAGATCAACGATCACCCATTTCTAGCACGTTTCGACTAGGTTTGGGCAGTTTCTGACTGATCAAATTATCTTCAGTATTGATCACGCCAAGGACCATCCAGATGATCTCTGGCCCTGCCGGGGCTGATCACTGTGCACTGAGGTGCGAATGATCAGCGAGGGCGTGATCAGGCCAAGGCGACGATATCTGTGTACTCAGGGCTCCAGAGATCTTCCACGCCGTCCGGCAACAGGAGGACACGATCAGGATCGAGCGCGCGTACCGCACCCTCATCGTGAGTGACGAGCACGATGGCGCCCGGGTAACGCTTGATCGCCGAGAGCACCTCCGCGCGCGAGGCCGGATCAAGATTGTTTGTCGGCTCGTCAAGCAGCAACACATTCGCGCTCGAGCAGACCAACATCGCCAACGCCAGCCGGGTCTTCTCGCCGCCCGACAGCACGCTCGCTGGTTTGTCGACGTCGTCACCGCTGAACAGAAACGATCCCAGCACCTTCCGTACATCGGTATCGGCAAGCTCGGGCGCAGAAGTCTTCATGTTTGCCAGCACCGACCGGCCGATGTCCAAGGTCTCGTGCTCTTGGGCGTAATAGCCGAGGCGAAGCCCGTGGCCCGCGACGACAACACCGGTGTCGGGATCGTCCAAGCCGGCGAGAATACGCAGCAGCGTGGTCTTTCCGGCACCGTTGAGGCCGAGCACAACGACGTGGCTGCCTTTGTCGACGGCGAGATCAACATCGGTGAATACCTCGAGCGATCCATAGCTCTTGCTGAGGTCTGACGCGGTAAGCGGGGTCTTTCCGCAGGGTGCTGGATCCGGGAACTTGATCTTGGCTACCCGGTCCCGGGCACGTTCGCCATCAGTCTCGGCCAACAACTGCTCGGCTCGCCGGACCATGTTGTGCGCGGCCATGGCTTTGGTTGCCTTGGCGCGCATCTTGTCCGCTTGGCTGAATAGCTGATCGGCCTTGCGCTGCGCGTTCAGTCTCTCCCGCTTTCTGCGTTTCTCATCGGTTTCCCGCTGCTGCAAATACAGCTTCCAGCCCATCGCGTAGATGTCGAGCTCGGCGCGGTTCGCATCGAGGTGGAACACCTTGTTGACGCATCGCTCCAGCAGCCCGGCGTCGTGGCTGATCACGAGCAACCCGCCGGAATGGGCAACCAGGAAGTCGCGCAGCCAGACGATCGAGTCGGCGTCGAGGTGGTTCGTCGGCTCGTCGAGCAGCACGGTGTGGGCTCCAGAGAACAAGATCCTGGCCAGCTCGACGCGGCGCCGTTGACCGCCCGACAGTGTCCCGATCGGTTGATGAAGTACCCGCTCCGGCAACCCCAGGTTGCTAGCGATTCGCGCCGCCGCCGACTCCGCTGCGTAGCCGCCCGCCGCTGCCAGCTCTGCCTCAGCCCGCCCGTACGCGGCCATCGCTTTGTCGCGCACCGCGGCCGAGTCGTCGCCCATTGCCAGCTCGGCGCGGCGCAGTCGATCAACTACCGAGTCCAGACCTCGCGCCGACAGGATGCGGTTCTTGGCCAGTACATCAAGATCGCCGGTCCTCGGATCCTGTGGCAGATATCCAACCGTGCCCGCTCTGGTGATCGTTCCGCTGGCAGGCTGCGCCTCGCCGGACAGGATCTTGGTCAGCGTTGTTTTGCCCGCTCCGTTTCGGCCAACCAAGCCGATCTTGTCACCGGGTGCCACCTGGAAGGAGGCATGCTCCAGCAGAAGACGCGCACCCGCGCGCACCTCCACATCCCTCGCGACCAGCATCGAACTCACTCTTCCGTACGTGACTGTGGCGACCAAAGATCGCTTTCTTAATTCCCGGGTCGTTCGCGAGTCCCTCGGACCGGCAAAGAACGACCGCGGTTACCTTTAGCGTTCATCTGCGGTTGGTAATTCCCATGGTTTCAAGCCTCTTACGTTCTTTGCCGGTCCGAGGGACCCGCTCTCTCTTCGCCAGGGGGCGATCTTGGTCGCCGTGTCGTAGGGACGAGTCCGATGCTGGTTGCGAGGGATGTCCGCTGCCTCTTCTGCGGCTGTGTCGGAACTCAGCGCCTTCGGCGCCGGAGTTGGAGGACGGCTGAGTCTACGGGTGGAGGCGGGATGAACGCCTTTCGCGGTACCGGCAGACCGCGGCTTGCCCAGAATCGGCGCAGATCTTTGCGGCCATGGTCCACCACGCGTTCGACGGCAGCTCGCTGCAGAACCAGATCTGCCGCGGTGAGGTGTGTTGAGCGTGCCACAAACGCCAGGACTGCGGCGGTGAGCGCGTAGGGCGGGTTGGCAAGCAAGCGGAACGACCGGCCTGGCGGGATGAAGTCCGCCAGATCACACTCGACGACGGAGGCGGCATGATCACTGAGGTTTGCTCGTAATTGACGCGCACGTCCTGCGTGCAATTCGACTGCGATCACGCGGGCGCCCGCCTGAACAAGCGGCACGGTGAGCGCGCCGGTACCGGCACCTAGGTCGACGACGAGCTCGCCGGGCCGAATGGCTGCGGTTGCGACGACCTGCTCAGCCCAGTACGGGTCCAGCCGGTGCCAGCCCCACGGCCGCCGCCCGGACACGACGCACCATGATGATCATCGTCATGCTGCGAAGGCTAGCCTGTCGGCCGGCCCGTACGCGACGGAATTTCACGGATAGGTGCCAGCTCACGACGTTGCGACCGGTAGAGAATGCAGCAAACGCACGTTGAAGTTGTTGGCGTAGACCAGATCCTCGACTTGGCGGACAGCCGGCCACCGCTCGAACACGGTCTGCAAGGCGACGCGGCCTTCGAGCCTCGCCAACGGCGCTCCGAGGCAGTAGTGGATGCCGTGACCAAGTGCGACGGTTTGTCGGTTTGGACGATCGAAGACGAACCGATCCGGCTCTGGGAACGCTTCGGGGTCCCGGTTGGCGGCCGCGAGGATCAGCAGTACGGCGTCGCCGGCCCGGATGGTGTGATCACCTCGAGCGATGTCCTCCGAGGCCTGGCGTCGGATGAACTGGTTAGGAGTTACCAGGCGCATCAGCTCCTCAATCGCCGCAGGCCAGCGGGTCGGGTCTCGCGCGAGCTCGGCGCGGACATCGGGAAGCTCCAGCAGCATGGCGGCGCCGTTCCCGATCAAGCTCGTCGAGTTTTCGTGACCGGCGATGAGCAGTAGCACGGTGTTCGCGAAAAGCTCCTCCTCAGAGAGCCGGTCCTGCGACTCCCCCGCGAGCAGGCGGCCGACCACGTCGTCAGCGCCACTAGCGGTGCGACGGCTCAGAACGGTGTCGACGAATCCATGCAAGCCCTCGCCCGCCGCCTTGACGCGGACCAGCTCAGCTGAGCTCAACGTATTGACGTCACGCCCGAAGGGCAGCAAGAAGTCATCGCACCACCGTTTGAGCTGAGCACCTTCAGGCTCCGATAGCGACACGCCCAGCAACCGCCCGAGTACGGCGATCGGCATCGGTTCCGCCAGGTGCGCGGCAAGATCGAGCGAGTCAGCGTGCTCATCGAGCATCCGGTTGGTGATCGCGGCGATCGGCTCGGCCAGGTTGTTGATCACTGACGGAACGAACGCCGCAATGACAAGGCGGCGGAGCCGCGTATGGTCCGGCGGATCGGTGAAAACCAGACTGGATTTCACAAAGGTGTACATGTCAGCAAGCAAGCCCGATGACCCGTCCGTGGAGTCTGCGGCAGGCGAGGGCATGGTTGAGGAGAGCTTCGGCTCACCCAATGCCCATCGCACATCGTCATAGCGAGTGACCAGCCACAGGCCCATCTGCTCATTCCACGTGACCGGCCCGCGCACCCGCGCGTACATGGCGTACGGGTCTGTCAGCATGTCTGATCCAAATAGCGGCGGAACGGTCGCGGTCATCGCAGGCACCACCCTCACGTCCGGTTGCTGCCAATTATCGCTGCACCTACGCGGTTGCAGGTGCGCTTGTCGACTAGGAAGGTATTCACCAGAGGTCGAGTGAGGAGCGGCAGATGGCGCGGAAGTTTTTCGATCACGAGCAGTTCAACTTCGAATTCCAATGCGCGCTGGGCGGTGTGCATTACGGAGCTGGGGACGTCGGAGAGCTGCTGTCGACTGCCGATCGAGTCGTCGACGGAGATGCTGACAGCTGGTGTCAGGAGTGGATCGCGACCGCACAGCGCCTGGCGACGGTTGCCGAGGGATGCGCATCATCGGGCCACCAGGTGAGTGCGCGTGCGGCGTATCTGCGGGCGGCTACGCATTACGCGATGGCACTGTGCTCGGGTCGACGGCACGAAGGACCCTGCGGCTCTAAGAGAAACTTCCCGGCACCAAGCGGTTGGTCCCCTTCACTGCTGACGAGGGCGCAGACCGGCACTGCGAGCCAATGGCCAGATCCCTTCTGGAGCAACGCATGTTCGATTGGCTAGACGAAACCCTCGCAGCCGCGACCAGCTGAAGATGATCACCAAGTGTGTCCCGATCAACCGCGCTTGGCTACACGTCTGACTGCAACGTGAACTTCAGCCGGAATTGCTCGATGTCCTCGGCGATCTGCTCCGGGTATTCGCCATTGATTGCATGGGACGCGTCCGGGTACACAGTCACCTGCCCGGCACGAAGTGCGCGTTCGCCGACCGCGGCGGCGGCTCGGGAATCGTGCATGCGCGACTTTCCAGCAAGAATGGCCAGAACTGGGAGGGTGAGATTGCTGAGCTGTTGCCTGGTGATCTGTTGCGGGCTGGGGAGTTTGAGCGCGTAACTCTGCATGCCGGCCTCGATCATCTCCGCGACAGGCACGTCCTCAACGGGCGCCCCGTTAGCGGTCCAGCTATTGAAGTCGTCCCGCCAGCTCTTCGGCAACCAACCGACGCTGGCCGGGATCGAGCGAATGATGGCGGCGGTCGATATGGGTCCAAACACGAATACTGGGTCAAGGAGGATGACCGAACGGATCCTGCGTGGGTCGTGAACGGCAAGGTTCGTGGCAGTCCAACCGCCGATCGAGACTCCCAACAGGTCGAGTTGCGGTTCGGCCAGCTGCATCAGGACCTGATTGAGCCACTGGGCTTGCTCGGCGGCGCTATTGATCGGTCGACTCTGGATGCTCATCCCCGGCTCCCCCAGCAAATCCACCGTGTAAACGGGTGCCTGCCGAAGCAGCGTCGGGAGATTGTCGGCCCAAATTGGTGAAGCGGAAGCACGGCCCGGTAGCAGCACAATCGGCACTCGGTCGGTGCTGGCGCTGCTGAAGCGATAGACCCGGACAACGCCGAACTGGGTGCGGAGGTCCAAAGTCTGCTCCGGTGCGGGCAATACCTGCATCGCCTCGTCGTAGGCCGCCAGAAATCGATCTTGCCCAGCTGCCGAGGTGAAATGCCCGACCGGATACGTGTCGCGCGCCGCAACAACCGCCCCGCCGGCAACGAGGCCGGCCGCGACGAAGATGACGCCTCGCCGCCGGCCCTTGCGAGTCATCGCCCCCACCCGCCAATCGTCACCCGATGTACCAAGAAACCCACCCCCAGCCGCGACTCACAGTAGATGATCACCGCCACGTCGCGACCAACCGCGCTCAGCTGCACGCCTGAGCGCCACCTCTGAAAGGTTCGGGGAGGCGTGGGGGCGGGCGTAGCAAACCTAAGATGCTTGAAACCCAGCCAAGCAGGGACTCAGGGTCCATGGACTGACCTGGCCACCACGTTTGCCTAGCCCGCCCGCACGCCTCCCCGAACCGAGAGCCAGCAGAACGAGCGCTCAGACGTTAAAGCCCAAAGCGCGCAGTTGGTCGCGACCGTCGTCGGTGATCATCTCCATGCCCCACGGGGGCAGCCAGACCCAGTTGATCACCCACCGGTCGACCAGTCCTTCCAGCGCCGTCTGGGTCTGGTCCTCGATCACATCCGTCAGCGGACATGCAGCCGAGGTCAGCGTCATGTCGATGGTCAAGGAATCGTCGTCTTCGAGGTGCAGGCCATAGATCAGACCAAGATCGACCACGTTGATGCCAAGTTCAGGATCGACAACGTCTTTCAGCGCTTCCTCGATGTCCTCCAGCAGCCGTTGATCATCCAGCTGCTCGGAGTGCTCACCGCCAACGGCGTCCGGCAAGTCGTCCTTGACCAGATCTGAAGGCCGGCCCTGCGCCTCCGGAGGATCGGTCGAGACGTCCTCATAGCTGCGAGTGTCGGTCATTGCTCCATCTCCTTAACTACGCTCGCTTTGGGCTCACTCTGGGCGCGAAGCACGGCGTCCCGGAAGGCCGACCAGCCGATCAAGGCGCACTTCACGCGGGCCGGGAACTTGGCGACGCCGGCGAAAGCGATGCCGTCCTCGAGCCGCTCCTCATCCGGCTCGATCTGGCCCTTGCTCTGCATCATGGTCAAGAATTCCTCATACAAGTCCAGGTCGTAGGCGATGTCGTTGCCGATCACCAGGTCGGTCATCACCGACGTAGAGGCCTGCGAGATCGAGCAGCCCATCGCCTCGTACGACACATCCGTCACGGTGTCCCCGTCCAGCCGCACCCGGAGCAGCACTTCGTCCCCACAGGTCGGATTGACGTGGCGCACTTCGGCGTCATAGGGCTGCCGGAGCCCGCTGTGATGCTTCGTCCGGTAATGATCAAGAATGATCTCCTGGTAGAGATCTTCGACCTTCATCGCAGCCCCCCGAAGAAAGATGTCGTGTAGTCGAGGCCGTCGATCAATGCGTCGATCTCGGCATGGGTCGTGTACAGGTAGAACGAGGCGCGGGTCGAGGACTGTACGCCGAAACGCTCATGCAGCGGCCGCGCGCAGTGATGTCCGGCCCGCACCGCAATACCCCGCGAGTCGAGCAGGTGGCTGACGTCATGGGGGTGGATCGGCTGCCCGTCGGGGGCGGCGAGTGTGAACGAGACGGCGCCGCCACGATCGACGGCTTCGTCTGGTCCGAGAATCGTGAGGCCGGGCAGTGTCCTTAGCCCTTGCAACGCGTACGCGGTGATGTCGCGTTCGTGATCGCTGATCTGATCCATCCCGATGGCGCCTAAGTACTGCGCAGCGGCGGCAAGACCGACTGCCTGCGCAATAGGCGGCGTACCCGCCTCGAAACGATGGGGAGGTGGCGCGTACGTCGAGCCTTCCATGGTCACAATCTCGATCATCTCGCCACCACCCAAGAACGGCGGTAGCGCGGCCAAGAGCTCGTACCGTCCCCAGAGCACCCCGATGCCCGTGGGGCCCACCATCTTGTGCCCGGTGAACGCCACCAGGTCCGCCCCGAGCGCAGCAAAGTCGACCGCCAGCTGCGGAACGGCTTGCGAGGCATCGACCACGACGGTGGCCCCCACCGCATGACCCAGCGCGGCGATATGGCTGATCGGGTTCACCGTACCGAGCACATTGGACACGTACGTCACCGAAATGATCTTGGTTCGTTCGTTGATCAAACCCTCTGCGGCTGCCTTGTCCAGGTCCAGCCGTCCTTGGTTAGTCACGTCGAACCAGCGCAGCACCGCACCGCTGCGCTGTGCGAGGAGTTGCCAGGGCACGATGTTCGAGTGGTGCTCCATAACCGAGATAACGATCTCATCGCCCGGTCGGATGGAGGTGCCGAGCGTGTAAGCGCACAGGTTCAGTGCCTCAGAGGCGTTCTTGGTGAACACCACTTCCTCCGAGCGGTTGGCACCGATGAACCTCGCTAGTTGCGCGCGCGAATCCTCGAACGCCTCTGTCGCTTCGGCCCCCAGCACATGCATCGCGCGAGCAACGTTCGCGTTGTGGTTGAGGTAGTGATCTTCGATAGCCTCCACGACCACCCGCGGCTTCTGGGAGCTGTTGGCACTGTCGAGATAGACCAGGGGCGCACCATCGACCGTCCGCTCCAAGATCGGAAAGTCGCCGCGGATTGCCTTGACGTCAAAGGCGATCGGCTCGTCAACGAGCGCGACGCCGCCTGTCGCGACTTCCGCGAGATCCGTGGTGGCCGGGTACTCCGGCCCACCGTCGATGGACATGATCTGCTACTCCACTCCAGCTCTTGCATGATTTTCAGGCACAGCCGCTCGTACGTAGCGGTCGTAGCCCTCTGCGTCCAGCCGCTCTGCCAGCTCGTGACCGCCCTGCTCGGCCACCCGACCGGCAATAAACACATGCACGTAGTCCGGCTTGATGTAGCGCAGGATCCGGGTGTAGTGAGTGATCAACAACACGCCGCGATCGCCTTGCGCCGAGAAGCGGTTGACTCCGTCGGCGACCACTCGCAACGCGTCGATGTCGAGCCCGGAGTCCGTCTCGTCGAGGATCGCGAAACGAGGGTTCAGCAGCTCGAGCTGGACGATTTCGTGCCGCTTCTTCTCCCCGCCGGAGAAGCCCTCGTTGAGGCTCCGGTTGGCGAAGTCGGTATCCATCTGGACTCGTTCCATAGCGGCATTGACTTCCTTGACCCAGGTACGCAGCTTGGGAGCCTTACCGTCGAGCGCCGTCTTGGCGGACCGCAAGAAATTCGACACTGACACACCTGGCACCTCGACCGGATACTGCATGGCCAAGAAGAGACCGGCGCGGGCTCTCTCGTCGATCGTCAGCGAGAGCAGGTCCTGGCCATCCAGGGTCACGCTCCCAGAGGTGATGTGGTACTTCGGGTGTCCGGCGATCGAGTACGCCAACGTCGACTTGCCCGAACCGTTGGGTCCCATGATCGCGTGCGTCTCGCCGCTGCTGACCGTGAGATCAACCCCCTTGAGGATCTCCTTCGGACCAGCCTCGGTGTCGACCGAAACGCGAAGATCGCGGATAGCCAGAGTGGACATGAAAGATCAGAACTCCTGTGCGTAGGTAGGTGACGAAGTGGGATCCGTGTCGGTGCTAGCCAGCGGCGCGGAGACATCGACCAAGACGTCCTCGCCTTCGACGAGACAGCGATAGATCGGCACTGGCTCGGTTGCCGGTAGACCGATTGGCTCACCGGTGCGCAGGTCGAAGCGCGAGCCGTGCAGGTAGCACTCGATCTCGCCGTCGCCAACGTCGCCCTCCGAGAGTGGGATCTGGGCGTGTGAGCACTCGTCGTAGATGGCGTAGAAAGCGCCATTGCTGTGCACGATGGCCAGCTCCAGGGTGCTGCCATTCCCGCCGTCAAGGGGCACTTCGACAGGGATCGCCGACTCAGCATTGACATCATTGACCGAGCAGGCCCGAACCAGTGTGCTCACGATGGCAGTCCGATGTTGATCGCCAGCTCTGCTTCGACAGCTTCGAGCAACCGCTTTTCAATCTCCGGTACGCCAACCTTCCGGATGATGTCGGCAAAGAAACCATGAACGACCAGACGACGGGCCTCGGCTTCGTCGATGCCCCGGCTGCGGAGATAGAACAGCTGCTCGTCGTCGAATCGACCGGTTGTCGACGCATGGCCGGCGCCTTCGATCTCTCCGGTCTCGATCTCCAGGTTGGGGACCGAGTCGGCGCGGCAACCGTCGGTGAGCACCAGGTTCTTGTTCGACTCGTAGGTGTTGATGCCTTCGGCAACCTTTCGGATCAACACATCGCCGATCCAGACGGTGTGTGCTCCTTGTCCCTGTAACGCACCCCGGTAGTCCACGTTGCTGCGGGTGTGCGGGGCATTGTGATCGACGAACAGCCGATGTTCGAGGTGCTGGCCGGCGTCGGCGAAGTACAGCCCTAACAGCTCCGCCTGACCGCCTGCAGCTGCAAAGTCAACCGAGGAGGAGATTCGGACCACGTCACCCCCAAGGCTCACCAGCGCCTGCCGATAGGTTGCGTCGCGGCCAACCCGGGCGTGCAGGTGAGCAAGATGGACGGCGTCGTCGTCCCAGTCCTGTACCGAGACCAGCATCAGCGATGCGCCGTCGCCGACAATGATCTCGGCGTTGCCGGCGCGAACGGTCGAGCCCTGATGCTGCAGCACGATGGTGGCCCGAGCATTGGCACCGATATCGATCACCAAGTGGTTGAATACTGCGGCCTCACTGCCGGTGCCGAAGAAGGTCAAGATCACCGGTTCGTCCAATTCTGCACCGGGTGGCACAGCAACGATCCGGGCCTGCTCGAAGGAGTCCCAGGCCTGTGCCGCGACGCGGTCGTTGGGCATATAGATCGTGCCCAAGCGCGGATCGTCGCGCCCCACCAGATCCACCGTCACCTCGGGCGGCGCCTGAATCTCCACCCGCGTGCCCCCGCCGGGCACGAACGTGCCGTCGTGTAAGCCCCTCAGCCGCTTGATCGGCGTGAACCGCCATGCTTCCTCGCGGCCGGTCGGGACCGGATGATCGGCGAGGTCGAAGGAGCCGGGCGGGTGCAGCCGGCTGGCCACCTTCTGGCGGCTCTCCACCGCATCGGCTACCCGTGCGGCAGCCTGATCAAGCAAAATCACGTCGAGAGATCTCTTTCTGGTTCCGTGTCGTGAGGGTGTTCAGCGATTGCCTAACGTGCGCTGAGCTTGTCGAAGCGCGCCCTTCGACAGGCTCAGGGCGCATAATCAGCCGACTGCGCCCTCCATCTGGAGCTCGATCAGCCGGTTGAGCTCCAGCGCGTATTCCATCGGAAGCTCCCGCGCGATCGGCTCGATGAAGCCGCGGACGATCATCGCCATCGCCTCGTCCTCGCCGAGGCCACGGCTACGCAGGTAGAACAGTTGATCTTCGCTGACCTTGGAGACCGTCGCCTCGTGACCCATCGACACGTCGTCCTCGCGTACGTCGACGTAGGGATAGGTGTCGGAACGGCTGATGGTGTCCACCAGCAGCGCGTCACACTTCACAGTGCTCGCTGAGTGGTGTGCGCCTTCCTGGACCTGGACCAAGCCTCGGTACGACGTACGCCCACCCCCGCGGGCCACCGACTTGGAGATGATCGAACTCGAGGTGTGCGGCGCGCAGTGCACCATCTTGGATCCGGCGTCTTGGTGCTGGCCCTCGCCAGCAAAGGCGATCGACAGGGTCTCGCCGCGAGAATGCTCGCCCATCAGATAGACCGCCGGGTATTTCATCGTGACCTTGGAGCCGATGTTGCCGTCGATCCACTCCATGGTCGCGCCCTCTTCGCATGTGGCGCGCTTGGTCACCAGGTTGTAGACGTTGTTCGACCAGTTCTGGATCGTGGTGTAGCGGCAGCGTGCGTTCTTCTTGACGATGATCTCCACGACCGCGGAGTGCAATGAGTCGGAGGAGTAGATCGGCGCCGTACAGCCTTCGACGTAGTGCACGTACGCGCCCTCGTCGACGATGATCAAGGTCCGCTCGAATTGGCCCATGTTCTCGGTGTTGATCCGGAAGTACGCCTGCAGCGGAATCTCGACGTGGACATCCTTCGGCACGTAGATGAACGAGCCTCCGGACCAGACGGCCGTGTTCAGGGAGGCAAACTTGTTGTCCCCCACCGGGATGACGGTGCCGAAGTACTCCTTGAACAGTTCCTCGTGCTCCTTGAGCGCGGTGTCTGTGTCGAGGAAGATCACGCCCTGCCGTTCGAGCTCCTCGTTGATCTTGTGGTAAACCACTTCGCTCTCGTACTGAGCCGCCACACCAGACACCAGCCGGGCTTTCTCCGCTTCCGGGATACCCAGCTTGTCGTAGGTGTTCTTGATGTCGGCCGGCAGATCATCCCAGGAGGTCGCCTGCTTCTCGGTGGAGCGCACGAAGTACTTGATGTTGTCGAAGTCGATATCGCCGAGCTCGGCACCCCAGGTGGGCAACGGCTTGCGGCCAAAGAGCCGGTGGCCCTTGAGCCGCAGATCAAGCATCCACTTCGGCTCGTTCTTGAGCCTGGAGATATTGGCGACGATCTCAGGGGTGAGGCCACGCTGCGCCGAAGCTCCAGCAACATCACTGTCCGCCCAGCCCCACTCGTAGTGACCGAGAGCAGCCAGATGTTGATCTTGAGTCTGGCCGGTACCAACCGGTCGGGTGACAGTGGGATCCTGAGTTTGGGTCATGATCATGGCCTTTCAGATGTGGTCATATCAGTTGTGGTCCTGCGGACATTCGGAACATGAGTCGTGCAGATGCCGTCGCCGTGCGCGATGGTGGCGAGGCGCTGCACATGGACACCGAGGAGACGGGAAAATGCAGCTGTCTCCACCTCGCAGATCTGGGGAAAACGCGCAGCCACATGCGCAACCGGGCAGTGATGCTGGCAGAGCTGTTCACCGATGGCCGACGGCAGCGTCGACGCGACATAGCCATCCTCAGACAACGCGCCTGCGAGAGCCTGAGCCGGTGTGGTGTCCGGTGCCGCGCGTGCCATTCGCTCGTGGTAGCGCTGCTCGCTGTCAGCCATTCTCGACTCTGCGAAGAGCGTCACAGCCTCCGGGCCGGCAGAGGTCGCGAGGAACTCTAGAGCCTCGATGGCCAGGTCGTCGTACGCGGTGTAGAACACGGAGCGTCCGGCGTCGGTCAGCACGAAGACCTTGGCAGGGCGACCACGGCCACGATTGCCATAGATGCGCCGCTCGCGGGCTTCGAGATGGCCTGCCGCAAGCAGCATGTCCAGATGTCGACGAATTGCCGCTGGGGTCAGCCCCAGCCGCTCAGCCAACTCAGCGGCAGTCGACGGCCCATGTTCCAGAATGGAACTGGCCACTCGCTGCCGCGTCGATGCGTCGGTCTCCACGCTCTGAGGAACCCCAGCGCCGCCTGAAGCGGCCGGCTGGTGGTTTTTCACAACACCAGTGTGCCTTAATTCAACAAACGGCTTCAAATAAGGCTGGCCTTAGTCGCCGACAAGCCTTAAGCGCGCCGGGCCGCGGCGGTTTCGTCGAGCAGCGCCAAAGCCGCGTCGCGATCCTCTGGCGGCAGCCGATGGAGGTAGATGCGCGCGTAGAAGCCGGCTTGAGTGCGCCGCGCGCGACGGGCTCCCAGCAGCGAGACACCGGCCATCAACGGCAGGGTGACGAACACGCCCGCGACTATCGCTGCTGTGCTGAAGCCCGGAATGTCACTCGGGCCGCTAGCAAGCAGAATCGCGATTCGCATGACCGCGTAAATGCCGATGCCGAGCAGGATCCACCGCCGCGAAGCTTCACCGAGCCGGCGACCGGCAGCGATCGCCAGGAGAAAGGTGCCTGCGATCACGTACGGGAGTGTCGTAACGATACCTAGCAAGGTGTAGGTCTGGACGAACCGATCTTGATCACCGTGAGCAAGATTGATCGCGGCTCGGGCGACTCGGTACATGACCAGCCCGACGACGCTGTCCAGCAGCAACACAGCGAAGCCGAAGATCGACGCGATGAGCAGCCGGGGCCAGATTTGGCTGCCGCGCCGCAAGGCGGCGAGCTCATCGCGTGGATTACGTCGGCGACGTTGCCGTACGCCGTCGATGATCAACGGCGCTGCTCCGCTGGTCGCGCCAGCAACCTGCGATGCCCATTCACCGCCCCAACCGATCACTCCGAAAAAGGCGCTGACGCCGACGGCGAGCACGATGCCGAGCACCAGCGCGACGATGGAGCTCGCGTACGAGGTGAGCTTGGGTGCGAGGTAGCGGTTTGCCTGTCCGACATGGGTACCTTTCACGTCCGACACGACACATTAAGCCCATCGTGTCTACATCGGGGCTGAATCGTTCGTCCTTCCAGCCGAGGTCATCCGCCTCTAGCGTGAACCCCAGTTCCAGGGCGCCTGCTCGAATGTCCCGACACCCTCGATGGTTGTCGCACCGAAGTCCTTCACCAGGCGCAGCGGCTCTGCGCCGGCCTCGGTCAGCGCGCTGACCAGCTCTCGCGCGTGCGTGACAACAACGATCTGGGTGCGCTCTCGTGCCCCGGCGATGAGTCTCGCGAGCGCGGGAAGAAGATCAACATGCAAGCTGGTTTCTGGCTCGTTCAGCACCATCAACGATGGCGGTCGCGGACTCAGCAATGCCGCGACCAGCAGCAGATAGCGAAGCGTCCCGTCGGAGAGCTCGGCTGCACTTAGCGGACGTAGCAGACCGTGGGCGTGCAGCTCCAGATCGAAGCGGCCGCGGGTTTCCACGACCTGGAGCCGAGAGCCTGGAAAAGCATCGTCGATCGTGCCGATCAACGCGTCTGCATCACCGATCTCAATGATCGTCTGCAACGCCGCGGCGAGGTCTCGGCCGTCCCCGTCCAGTACCGGAGTGCGGGTGCCGATTTGGCTTTGCCGCACGGGTGAGTCGACATCGGTGCGGAATTGGTCGTAGAACCGCCAGCTGCGGATCTGTTCGCGCACAGCCACGAGCTCCGGGGCGCGTACCGGGTCCAACACTTCGGTCAGCACACTCTCGTACGGTCTCAGCGCACCCTCGAAGTTCTCCCAGGAATCCCGGCGTGACGACGAGCTGCGGAGCTCCACGAGGGCACGTTTTCGCTTGACCAGCACCGTGGCCGGCCGCATGACTGGACCACTCCACACCACTTCACGCTTGATCTCCGGATCGAGATTGAACGCAGACGACTCGTATCGCGTCGGAAGGCCGAGATCGATCAGATAGGAGAAGTCGTCTGATGCGAAGCCCAGCTGCAGGCTGATCGGCCCGGACCGTGCGGTGCCCTGCACCGGATATCTGCCAGAGCGAACCGTCGCCGCGACATGCTCGGGCCCGGCCCACAACACGGAATCGAGGCCACCCTCACGAGCGAGGGAGGAGATGACGCGGCCCGATGCACAGTCGGCTAGCAGCCGGAGCGCGCGATAGAGGCTTGATTTACCTGTGCCGTTTGCGCCTGTGACGACATTGAGTTGACCAAGCGGAAGACGCAGGTCGCGCAGCGAGCGGTAGTTCTCAATGGCGATTGTGGTCAGCATTTGCTGCATGGTAGGTGCTAGCGGTCTATCACTCGGAGGTGACCTGCGGGCCTCCGGAGAGCCCGACGTACAGTACGGCGCATGCGTGTCGCCGTTCTCGCCGATATTCATGCAAATCTGCCGGCGCTAGAGGCGGTGCTGCGCGAAGTGGATGCGGCCGGCGCAGAGGCTGTCGTGCTGGCCGGCGACATGACCGTTGGCCCGTTGCAAGCTGAGACGCTCGACCTGCTCGACTCACTTGGTGAGAAAGCCATCTGGGTACGAGGCAACTGCGAGCGCGCTGTGGTGGAGGTATTCGATGGCCGCTACCAGCCGACGGGCGCCGACCACGAACCGGGCGTCATGTGGTCTGGGCAGCAGCTGCCCCGCGCCCATCGCGACCGACTGGCCTCGCTGCCGCTGACGGCCAGCGTCAATGTCGACGGGCTCGGTCCGGTCTTGTTCTGCCACGCCACCGCCCGTGATGACGAGGAGATCGTACTGGTCGACAGCCCAGTCGAGTGGTTCGTCGAGGGATTCGCCGATGTCGAGGAACAAACGGTTGTCTGCGGCCACACCCATATGCCGTTCGACCGCCTGGCCGGCGGTCGCCGTGTGATCAATCCCGGAAGTGTCGGCATGCCCTACGGCCCGCCGACCACACTTGCCTACTGGGCTCTCCTCGGCCCAGATGTGACGCTGCGCCGCACTCCCTACGACCTCGATAAGGCGGCTGAGCGTCTGCGAACCAGCGCCTGGCCCGGCACTGCAGGGTTTGTCGAGGAGAACATCCTGCACGGTCCACCGAGCGACACCGAGGCACTGGAGATCTTTTCCGATTGGGCTAGACAGCGCCGTTCGCACTGAAGTCTCAGCGGACCTAACGGTCAGCTATGGATCACGTCACGTACCAGACCGGCCAGCTCGCGAGCGAAGGCTTCCGGCTCCTCCCACGCTGTGAAGTGGCCGCCGGTTGGCAGCTCAGTCCAGCGCACGATCTGGAAGAAGCGTTCGGCGAATTGTCGTGGTGCGGGCACCAAGTCCTTCGGAAAGATCGTGACTCCAGTTGGCACGGTCACTTGGCTATTTTCGCCGGGATCGTACTCGACGTAGGGCAAGAACGAGGAGCCGATGGTGTTCGTGACCCAATAGAGGGTGAGCCAGGTGAGCACCTCATCCCGGCTGAAACGTCGGTCGAGCTGCCCGTCACAGTCGCTCCAGGAACGAAGCTTCTCAACGATCCACGCGGCCAGCCCGGCTGGCGAATCCGCTAGCCCGACGGCTGCCGTCGCTGGCTTGGTGGACTGGAGCAGCGCGTATGCACCTTCGCTCATCTGCCAGGCCTGCCCGGCCGCAAGATAGGCCCGTTCCGGCTCCGTCAGCTCGGTTGGGTCCACCGAGAACAGATGCGTGTACGGCACGTCGGTGAGATGCAGCGCAACTACCCGATCGGCATGCCGCCGCGCCAGCTGTTCTGCCACCGAACCGCCGACGTCGCCACCTGAGACGACAAAGCGGTCATAGCCGTTGGCGGTCATCAATTCGGCGATGGCGTCGGCCACCCTGAGTGAGCTCCAACCCGGGCTCGTCGGTCGCTCCGAGAAGCCGAAGCCGGGAAGGGAAGGCACAATCCGATGGAAATCGCCCAGCAGCGGCAGCACTTTGGTGTAGCGCAGGAACGAATCGGGCCAGCCATGCAGCAACACAAGTGGAAGCGCATCCGGATTGGCAGCGCGTTCGTGAATCTGGTGCAACGAGAGGCCAGACACCGACACACGTTCATGGCTGAAACGGCCGAGAGCAGCCTCCTGCGCACGCCAGTCGAAGTCGCTCTGCCAGTAGTCGAGCAACTCGCGGAGGTAATCCAGATCCGTTCCTCTCGACCAACCCTGGTCCTCGACAACAGAAGGCCATCGGGTGTTCTGCAACCGCTTTCGAAGATCATCGAGGATTGCATCGGACACTGCGAAGATTGAATCATTCACATCAACCACCCTCCCATCCGGCACTGACAGTCAGCGCGGATCAACAGGCGCGGTAGACCAGAATGGCCACCATGCAGCTCCCCGTGATGCCTCCGATCGCTCCGATGCTCGCGAAGTCGGTGCCGCAGATCCCGAGTGGTCCCCTGTCATTCGAACCTAAATGGGACGGGTTCCGATCCATCGTGTTCCGGGATGGAGACGAGGTCGAGATCGGCTCACGCAATGAGCGTCCGATGACTCGCTATTTCCCAGAGATCGTGGAAGCGATCAAGGCCAATCTCCCCGAGAAGTGCGTTCTGGATGGCGAGATCATCGTCGTGATGGGCGACCGGCTGGAATTCGAGGTGCTGCAGCAGCGCATCCACCCGGCTGCCAGTCGGGTCAGGCTGCTGTCCCAGGAAACGCCGGCGCGCTTCATTGCGTTCGATCTGCTGGCGCTGGACCACACCGATTACACCGAGCGGCCCTTCGAGGAGCGCCGCGCTGCTCTTGAACAAGCCTTGGCGGATGCCGCACCGCCGATTCATCTCACCCCCGTCACCCGCGATCACGATCTTGCCGTGCAGTGGTTCTCCCAGTTCGAAGGCGCTGGGCTGGACGGAGTGGTGGCCAAGCCGATCGCCGGTACCTATCAGCCGGATAAACGCACCATGTTCAAGATCAAGCATCAACGCACGGCGGACTGTGTCGTCGCCGGCTACCGGGTACACAAGAGCGGCCCGGACAGCATTGGGTCACTGCTGCTGGGTCTGTACAAGGACTCCGGCGAACTGGCCAGCGTCGGGGTGATTGGCGCCTTCCCGGCCGCCCGGCGGAAGGAGTTGTTCACCGAGCTGCAGCCGCTGGTCACCACGTTCGATGATCACCCCTGGGCGTGGGCCAAGCAGGAGAAAGGCACCCGCACGCCGCGGAGCTCGGAGTTCAGCCGCTGGAACGCCCAAAAGGACCTGTCGTTCATTCCGCTGCGACCCGAGCTGGTGGTCGAGGTCCGCTACGAGCACATGGAAGGTGACCGGTTCCGCCACACTGCACAGTTCAACCGCTGGCGACCTGATCGAGATCCGCGCTCTTGCACGTACGCGCAGCTGGAGGAGCCGGTGACCTACGATCTCGCTGACATTCTGGCCACCGACTCGACCGCCAGCGATCATGAGTGACCGAGCAGCCGACCCGATGATCACAACGCCGGAGCGCAACTGGAGCGGCACCTACACCTATCGTGCGCAAGAGATTCATCGGCCGCGGACGATTGCCGAGCTGCAACGACTGATCGGCTCGTCGCGATCATCGCTGCATGCGCTCGGCACCCGGCACTCGTTCAATGACATCTCCGATGCTGCCGGGCTGATCTCACTCGAGTCCCTGCCGGGCGAGGTCATCATCAATGAGAACGCCGCGACCGTCACTGTTCCGGCGGGCATGCGATACGGCGACCTGGCACGGCGGTTGCAGGAGTCCGGCTGGGCATTGCGCAATCTTCCGTCACTCCCCCACATCTCGGCCGCGGGCTCGGTCGCCACGGCGACCCATGGATCGGGGAACGACAATCAGTCCCTATCTTCAGCGGTGACGTCGATGAGCATGATCGCCGGGACCGGTGACCAGGTTGGTATTGATCATTCATCTGCTGATTTCGCAGGAGTTGTGGTGCAGCTAGGCGCACTCGGCGTGGTCACCGAGCTGACTCTCGCAATTGAGCCGACGTTCGACGTGCGCCAAGACGTCTACGAACACCTGCAGTGGGACCAGCTGACTGGCTCGTTCGAGGAGGTCATGGGCGCGGGCTACAGCGTCAGCGCGATCACCGACTTCGCTGGCGGGAACGTCGACATGCTCTGGGTGAAGTCGCGGCTGATCGACGGAGAGCCAGCGACGATGCCGGCCGAGTTGTTCGGCGCTCGAGCCGCCACCGAGAAACTGCACGTGACGCGCGGCAATGATCCGCTGCACTGCACTCCACAGCTGGGCGAGCCCGGCCCGTGGCACGAGCGGCTTCCCCATTTCCTGCTGGAGTTCACTCCGAGTAGCGGCGCCGAGATCCAAAGCGAGTATCTGATGGATCGCAGGTACGCCGGCCCGGCCATCGACGCCTTGCGCGAACTGGGACACCTCATCGCGCCGCTGGTGCGGAGTGCCGAGATTCGTACCGTCGCTGCTGATGAGCTCTGGCTCAGTTCGGCGTACCAGCGCAACGTCTTCGGAGTCCATTTCACCTGGCAGCCCGATGTGGCAGCCGTCGCTGCGGTCGTGCCAAAGATCGAAGCCGCGCTGCAGCGCTTCCAACCACGGCCGCATTGGGCAAAAGTCTTCGGGCCCGCGTATGACTTCGCAGAGCTTTATCCACGACTCGCTGATTTCCGTCGGCTCGCTGCGACCTACGACCCTCGCGGTGTCTTCCGTACGCCATTCCTAGAGCGCACGATTCTTGGACCTCTGAGCCCTGAGCTTGTCGAAGGGCGGTCTTCGACAGGCTCAGACCGCATCTGCTGAGTCACTCGATCTTGCCGGTCTAGAATTCATCGGTGTCCAGTCCCGACAGCGCCGTTCGGGTCGAGGAGCTGGTGGTCAGATTCGGTGGCCGCCCGGTACTCGACGGGCTGACCTTGCGGGCCGAGACAGGGGCACTGACTGCGGTCTTGGGGCCAAATGGCGCAGGCAAGACAACTCTGATCCGGTGCTGCACCAATCTCATTCGGCCTTCCATTGGCATAGTCGAGGTGCTGGGCCAAGCCGCCGGCTCTCGCCAGCTCGCCGGCAGGATCGGGTTGATGCCACAGAGCGCCGGCGCCTGGTCAGGGATCAAGGCGGTCGAGCTGCTGCGCTATCTGGCTGGCCTGTACGCCAATCCGTTGCCGGTGGAACTGCTGGTCGAACGGCTCGGGCTCACCGATTGCGCGAAGACCCCGTACCGGCGGCTGTCCGGCGGTCAGCAGCAGGCGGTGAATCTGGCTGGGGCGCTCGTTGGCCGGCCCGAGCTGGTCTTTCTGGACGAACCAACCGCTGGGATGGACCCGCACGCTCGCCGCGCCACCTGGCTGCTGCTGCGTGAGCTTCGCGCAAATGGCGTCACCATGTTGCTGACGACCCATGCGATGGATGAGGCCGAAGCCCTCGCCGATCAGGTGTTCATCGTCGATCAGGGCCGCGTCACGATCTCTGGAACGGTGCGTCAGCTGACCAAGTCGGGCGGCAGTCTAGAGACCGTCTTCCTTACCCATACCAGTGCACGAGCCAGAACATGACGGCGCTGGACCTTTCACCCGCTCCCAAAGCGGCCCCTCCCGCCAAGAGGATCCTCCGACACGGCCTCATCGAAGCGCGTCTGCTGATCCGCAATAGCGAGCAACTGCTGCTGGCCTTGGTGATTCCGGTGGCGATCTTGGTCGCTGGCCGGTTCGTGAAGTCCTCGGTCGGCAGCTTGGAGCTGCTTGGGCCATCAGTGCTTGCCCTGGCGGTCTGGTCCTCAGCCTTTACCTCAACAGCGATCAGCACCGCCTTCGAGCGCCGTTACGGTGTGCTGGAGCGGCTGGCGACCACACCATTGGGTAAGCCCGGCCTACTGGCTGGGAAGGCGCTTGCCGTCGTCATGATCATGATTGGTCAGCTGGTAATCCTGACCGGTGTCGCGCTGGGACTCGGCTGGCGGCCGAGCTTTACCGCACTCTCGGCGTTGCTCGCAGTCCTTTTGGTCATCTTGGCTACAGCCACGTTCGTCTGCCTTGCATTGCTCCTCGCGGGCCGACTCCGCGCCGAATCCGTCTTGGGCCTCGCCAACCTGATCTATGTGATCTTGCTCATTGGCGGCGCACTGATCATTCCCGTAGCGCGTTATCCGGCCGCACTTCGTCCGGTGATTGAGGCGCTGCCGACAGCTGCATTGGGCGAAGGGCTGCGGGCCGCAGCACACGGGCAGCTGCTGGGTTGGCCCGTGCTGGTCTTGTTAGCCTGGCTCGTGGCCGCTGGTCTCGCCGCATGGAAGGGCTTTCGTTGGACGTCGTGAAGCAGCTCGGCCCGCAGACCGAGGCGGCCACCCGGCGTGGACCGGGCCTGCTGCGCGTCGTACGTGGCCAGCACGCCTTGCGGCGCTGGGCCATCGTTTCCTTGATCATGAATATCGTGATCGTGGTGACCGGCGGCCTAGTCCGGCTCACCGGCTCAGGGCTCGGCTGTCCCACGTGGCCGAGATGCACCGCGGACTCCTACGTCTCTCATCCGGAACTCGGCATCCACGGCGCAATCGAATTCGGGAACCGGCTGCTGACCTTTGTGTTGATCATTGTGGCCCTGCTCACCTTGGTGAGCGCCCTGCTTTACCGGGAGAACGGCCGACCGCGGCCTGACCTGCGATGGCTGGCAGGCGGCCTCGCGCTAGGCATCCCGTTGCAAGGTGTCATCGGTGGAATCGCGGTGCTCACGCAGCTCAACCCGTACGTCGTCGGGCTGCACTTCCTCCTGTCAATGGTCCTGATCGCGCTCGCGGTCTGGCTGGTGCACAAGGCGTGGCACCTCGAGCCCACCGGCGTCTCCGCAATCTCGGTGATCGTCACCCGGATCACGTTCGTGTTGATGTGGCTGGCGGTCTGGCTCGGGACGTTGGTGACCGGCAGCGGGCCCCATGCCGGAGCCGAGGACACGCCGCGCAACGCCCTCGACGGCATGCTGGTGACGCGCTTACACACGAGCGTGGTTTACGCCACCATCGCCGCAAGCGTGATCTGCTTCGCGCTGTTGCGTAGTCGAGCTGTGCTGCTGTTGGTCTTGGTCGAGATCCTGCAGGCAGGCATCGGCATCGCCCAATACCAGTTGGGGTTGCCCATCGAACTGGTTGCTCTGCACCTGCTCGGCGCTTCGCTGGCCATTGCCACGGTCACCAACCTGATGCTCTCGGTGCGGCGTTCCGACTCGGGGATTCAGATCAAGTAAGCCACCACGCGGTGCGGCGGTTGCCGTCCCAGCGCCGACACCGCTGGATTCTCGCATCCACTTCGCCATGGGATCCCAGCACGCTGACTGCCTTGCCGACATCATCGCTGAGGACTCGACGCGCCAACGTGACATGAGGGCTCCAACGCCCAGCTCCGAACTGGCCCTTCGGATCGGCTTCACACGCCAGCGCGACCCGCTGCTGTAGTTGCAACAACTCAACCGATGCGAGCACCTGCCGCACCAAAATGCAGGTGCCATTGCGAGGACCGAAGATCATGACGGCGCCGACGCGTACGGTCAGATCGATATCGGCGACGATCGCGGAAAGCTCTGACTCAGCAGGTTCCGGGATGGCATCGGCGGCGTACAGCGTGAGATGGGGCCGATGATTCCCCGCGGGGTCCGAGCGCTGCGGCTTCGCCACTCCGGCCCCAGCCAAGCGATCCCATTGCGCGACGAGCGCCGCCTCGGCTGACGGATCAAGAGTCAACTCCACCGACTGGGCCACGCGGCAAACTTAGTGCGGAACAATTCGACACTAGTCCGCGAGCCGCTCGATGACCCGCCGCAGCTGCTCAGCGTACGCCGCCTGGAAGGTCGGAGAGTCGGCAGCCAGACCAGTCAATCGCCGAACGATTTGCGGAATCACGGTCGGCGCGAAAGTCGCCGCAAAGAACATCAGCAGCACGTAGGACGGATCCAGGTCGTCGGCCAGCTCGCCCGCACGCTGCCGGCGTCGCACGTCCTCGACCATCTCGGTGAAGTACTGATCCTGCTCGGCTGGGTCACTGCCACTGTCGCCTAGGCCATCCCAGGCCAGTAGCCGAGCGAAGGACCTCTGCTCGATGTTCAGTCGCAAGAACGCAGTGGTCACATCGGCAAGCGTGAGCTCCGGCCGGCTCGCTGCCGCACTGGTCACCTGCCAGCGCTGCTCGAGTGCTCCGTAGAGGCCCTCCTTGCCGTCGAAGTAGTAGGAAATCAGCTGCTCGTTGACGCCAGCCCGGCCGGCGATCGCGCTGATCCGGGCGCCGGCGAAACCATGCTCTCCGAACTCGATCAACGCAGCCTCGAGGATGCGCTCGCGAGTGCGCTCCGGGTCGCGCTTGCGCTCCGAGCCACGCGGAGACCGACGGGGTTCATTCACATTGAGCACCCTAACAGAGTCATGTGTTTGCATAACTTAATCATGTATCTATTTGACAATACCATGCAAGCAGATGAAACTTGCCAACATGAGCAGTTCTGAGCAACTCGACGTCATGATCATTGGTGGCGGTATCGGTGGTCTCTGCCTCGCCCAAGGTCTGCGCCGCGCCGGAATAGAGGTAACCGTTTGCGAGCGCACTCAAGCCCGCACCGACTGGCTACAGGGCTACCGCATCCACATCAACCCGGACGGCAGCCGAGCGTTGTGCAACAGCCTGCCGCCCGCGGTCTGGCAGCGGTTCCGCGACACCGTCTCAGCCAACGATGGTGGCTTCGGCTTCGTGACCGAACAGCTGAACGACCTGCTGCGGTTCGCAGGCTCTGAGATTCTGCCCGAGGCCGGCCCTGCCGACGCCCACTACGGAACCAGCCGGATCACCCTGCGTGAGGTGCTGCTCTCCGACCTCGACGATGTGGTTCGCCTTGGCAAGACCTTCGAGCGATACGAAACTGGCATCGACGGCCGGGTCACTGCATACTTCTCCGACGGCACGTCCGCCACCGCGGACGTCTTGATTGGTGCCGACGGCGCCAACTCCCGAGTCCGACAGCAGCTACTTCCAGACGCCGAGCGGATCGACACCGGCATCCTCGCCATCGCCGGCAAGCACCGCCTTGACGGAGCCAACCTGCCACGCGCGCTGCGCGAAGATGCCAACATGATCATCCCGACCGGCAGCGGCTTCTTGTTTACCGCAGTGTGGCAGCCGGACCGCACGATGATCATCGAGGAGCCAGTCCCCGACGGCTTCCTGCTGGACAACTCGACCGGCTACACGTTCTGGGCCTACGCCGACCAGGCCAGTCGCTTCCCAGTCGACAGTAGGTCCCTGAATAGCACAGACCTGCAGGGCGTCGTGCTCGATCGGACAGGCGGCTGGGCTCCGGCGCTGCGCGAGCTGATCGGCGGATCAGATCCGAGCACGGTCAATGCGATCCAAGTTCGCAGTGCGACGCCCGTCGATCCCTGGCCGACCGGACGGGTGACCCTGCTTGGCGATGCGATCCACAACATGACGCCAATGGCCGGCATCGGGGCTAATACGGCGTTGCGCGACGCCGACCTGGTGCGTAGGCAACTGATCGCCGTCGCCTCCGGGGAACGCGATCTGATACCGGCGCTGCACGAGTACGAGGAGCAGATGCTCGACTATGGCTTCGCCGCAGTCAAAAGGTCGCTCAACAACGCTCGTCAGGCGGGGTCAGCCAATCGACTGGCTCGTGGCGCAATCCGTACGGTGCTACGCATCGTTTCCGCGGTGCCGCCGCTGCGCAGTCTCATGATCAACTCGCTTGGTCAGTGAGCAGCGCTTCAGCGGAGCAGCGTATCCACCGCTGCGGCGACGAAAAGCAGTGCGAGATAAGAATTCGACCAGTGAAAGAGCCGCATCGGCTGCAACGCGGCGTCGGTCAGGCCACGCCGCGCGCGCGCCAGCAGCAGTGCTGATTGCCAGAGCAGCGCGACGCCGAGGACGACTGCGACGGCGGGATACAGCCAGCCGGTGTGCGCCACGGGCCAGAGGGCCAACGACACCAGGACCGTTACCAACGAGTACACCATGATCAGCCGGGCGACCACCGGGGCTGACCTCACGACAGGCAGCATCGGCACGTTCGCCCCGGCGTAATCCTCCCGATAGCGAATGGCGAGCGCCCAGGTGTGCGGCGGAGTCCAGAAGAACACGATCAAGAACATGACAAACGGTGTTAGCGCCAAACTGCCGGTTACCGCAGTCCAGCCGATCAGCGGCGGAAAGCAGCCCGCGATACCACCCCAGATGATGTTTTGGGGAGTACGCCGTTTCAGCCAGAGCGTGTACACCGCAATGTAGAAGGCATTGGCGCCCAACGCGAGCGCCGCTGACAACCAGTTGACAAAGTAGCCCAGCCATAGCGTCGCGGCGATCCCCAAGATCACTCCGAACACGGTCGCGCCCAGCGGGCCGACGGCGTGCCGGGGCAACGGACGACGACGGGTACGACGCATCCGTTCGTCGATGTCGCGGTCGAGCACACAGTTGAAGGCATTGGCGCTCGCCGCAGCCAGGCAGCCGCCAACCATCGTGAACAACACCACGGTCAGCGGCGGGACGCCGCCGGCCGCCAGAAACATGGCTGGCACCGTGGTCACCAGCAGAAGCTCGATGATGCGCGGCTTGGTCAGGCCCAGGTAGGCAGTAACAACATCGCGCACCCGGGCGAGCTGACGGTTGCGGCGAATCGCCTCCACCCCGAGGTCGACGCGGATTGCGCGCTTGCCTATGTCAACCTTGTCGGCGGCCACCCGATTTGGCACGTCGATGCTCGTCACAAGCTCTACTCACTCACTATTAGCGGGCTCCGGCAATGAGGCTGAGTCTATGGGTCGATACCGCGATTAACACTTCATGACGTGGACTTATCGCAGATCCCCGCGTGGACGTTCTCGGGCTGACCCTATATCCCCGGCCGACTCGCCCCCGATAGGCTCCATTCGTGAGTGTGACTGATACCGACATCTCAGACGCGGTCCTCCCTGAGGGGTGGACCGAGCTCGATTATCGAGCCATCGACACCATCCGTGCGCTGGCCGCCGATGCTGTGCAAAATGTCGGCAATGGGCATCCAGGCACTGCAATGAGCCTGGCACCAGTCGCGTACCTGCTGTTCCAGAAAGTAATGCGGCACAACCCGAGCGATACTCATTGGCCCGGGCGTGACCGATTCGTGCTGTCCTGCGGGCACACCAGCTTGACGCTCTACATACAGCTCTACCTTGGCGGCTTCGGGCTCGAACTCGATGACATCAAGTCGTATCGCTTCTGGGGATCAAAGACCCCAGGGCACCCGGAGTATGCGCATACCGATGGCGTGGAGGTCACCACCGGGCCGCTCGGCCAAGGCATCGCCAATGCTGTAGGAATGGCGATGGCCGCCCGCCGCGAGCGTGGACTACTTGATCCAAGTGCCCCCCTAGGCAGCTCCGTCTTCGACCATCGCATCTACTGTCTCGCCTCGGACGGCGACATCGAGGAGGGCGTCTCATCCGAGGCTTCATCGCTAGCGGCCACGCAGCGGCTCAGCAATCTCACCCTGATCTATGACAGCAACCGGGTCTCGATTGAGGACGACACGAACATCGCTCTCACCGAGGACACCCCTGCTCGCTACGCCGCGTACGGCTGGCATGTGCAGACCGTGGACTGGACTCACGGCGACGCTCATCACTACAGCGAGAATGTCGCAGCGCTTGCTGAGGCCCTCGAGGTCGCCAAGGCGATCACGGATCGGCCGACCTTCATTTGCCTGAAGACGATCATCGGCTGGCCGGCCCCGAAGCTCCAGGGCACCGGCAAGGCCCATGGCTCCGCGTTGGGCGAGGAGGAAGTTGCCGCTACCAAGGAGGCGCTCGGCTTCGATCCGGACAAGACCTTCCAAGTGGCCGAAGAGGTGATCACACACACTCGCAAGCTGATCGAGCGTGGTGCGCAGGCTCAACAGGAGTGGCAGCAGGCTTACGACGAGTGGGCAGAGGCCAATGCTGACCGCAAGGCGCTGTACGAGCGGCTAATCAACGACGATCTCAGTCCTGGCTGGGAGGACGCACTGCCGAGCTGGTCTGCCGATCCCAAGGGAATAGCTACCCGGGCAGCTTCGGGGAAGGTGCTGACCGCGATCGCCCCCAAGCTGCCTGAACTCTGGGGCGGCTCGGCTGACCTCGCCGAATCCAACCTCACCACTCCTGAAGGTGAGCCGAGCTTCCTGCCGACCGACCGGCAGAGCAGGCTCTTTCGCGGGAGCCCCTACGGCAGGGTGCTGCATTTCGGGATCCGCGAGCACGCCATGGGCGCGATCATGAACGGCATCAAGGTGCACGGCGGCCTCCGGCCGTACGGCGGCACATTCTTGGTGTTCAGCGACTACATGCGGCCGGCGGTACGGCTCGCGGCACTCATGAAGCTGCCGGTGACCTACGTCTGGACTCACGATTCGATCGGCCTGGGGGAAGACGGCCCAACTCATCAGCCGATCGAGCACCTTGCCGCACTCCGGGCGATTCCGGGGCTTGACGTGGTAAGGCCGGCGGATGCCAACGAGACCGCAGCGGCGTGGGAAGTGATCTTGAAGAACAAAGACAGGCCCGCCGGGCTGGCCCTCACCCGACAGGCGGTGCCCACTTTTCCCCGCGGCGAGGATGGCTTTGCCGACACCTCAGAGGTAGCGAAAGGCGGCTACATCCTCAAAGACAGTGACGGCACGCCGGATGTGATCTTGATTGGCACGGGCTCAGAGGTGCAATACATCGTCACGGCCCAGCAGCAGCTCGCAGACCAGGGCATCGCTGCGCGCGTGGTGTCCATGCCATGTCGGGAATGGTTCGACGGACAAGATCAGGATTACAAGGACTCTGTCATCCCGCCCGATATCAAGGCACGGGTCTCGATCGAGGCCGGAGTCGGGATCGGTTGGCGTGACCTCGTCGGTGACGCCGGGCGAATCATCAGCATCAATCACTACGGAGCGAGCGCGGCGGGAAGCCTGTTGTTCAAGGAGTTTGGCTTTACTTCTGACACAGTCGTCGCAGCCGCCCAATCCAGCCTCGATGCGGCCACCGGGACAACCGCACCCACGCATCCGGCAGCCAGCGGACCGATCGGGCCCGCAGACGTAGAGGCCCATCCGGGCGTCACGATCAGCTGAGCTCAGCTGACGCCACCACCCAACCAGGAGAACTGATCATGAGCGAACGACTCAAGGCCCTCTCAGACGCCGGCGTATCTATTTGGTTAGACGACCTGTCACGGGAGCGCATCACCTCTGGCAACCTCGCCGACTTGGTGTCCAACAACTCCGTCTCGGGTGTCACCACCAATCCGACGATCTTCGCGGCAGCACTGTCCCAGGGGCATATGTACGACGAGCAGGTCAAAGAGCTTGCAGCACGCGATGCCGAGCTGCACGACGCCATCAAGGCGATCACCACCGATGACGTACGCAATGCGTGCGACATCATGGCCGCCACATACGCGGCAACCAACGGTGTCGACGGCCGCGTGTCGATTGAGGTCGATCCGGATCTGGCAAACGATACGGAAGCCACCACGGCACAGGCGAACGACCTGTGGAAGGTCGTCGACCGCCCCCAGGTGTTGATCAAGATTCCGGCGACCAAGGCCGGACTGCCATCGATTACTTCGGTAACCGGTGAGGGTGTCAGCGTCAACGTGACGCTGATCTTCGCCCTCGAGCGCTACCGCGAGGTGATCGACGCGTACCTGACTGGTCTGGAGCGGGCTGCTGAGGTGGGCCACGATCTGAGCAAGATCCAATCCGTGGCATCCTTCTTCGTCTCACGAGTGGACACCGAGATCGACAAGCGGCTTGAGGCCATCGGCTCGGACGAGGCACTCGCGCTGCGTGGCAAGGCCGCTATCGCCAACGCTCGTCTCGCGTACGCACTGTACGAGGAAGAGTTCAGCGGCGAGCGGTTCGCCGCGTTGGAGGCCAAGGGCGCCAATCGGCAGCGGCCGCTGTGGGCCTCCACCGGGGTCAAGAACCCTGACTACTCCGACACTATGTACATCACCGATCTCGTCGTAGCGAACACGGTGAACACGATGCCGGAGAAGACCATGATGGCTTTTGCCGATCATGGCGAGGTACGTGGTGACATGGTGACCGGCACCAAGGCCGAGGCGCAGCAGGTGCTCGACGACCTGGAGCGGGTCGGCATCTCGTACGACGACGTGGTCGACGTACTCGAGAAGGAAGGTGTCGAGAAGTTCGAGGCGTCGTGGACCGAATTGGTTGCCAACGTCAAGCAGGAGCTCGAGGCCGCCAAAGCTGCGCTGTAGACCTACGCTGTGATCACTGAATTGCGGCCCAACCCGCTTCGGGACCCTCAAGATCGGCGACTACCGAGGATTGCCGGCCCGTGTGTGCTGGTGATCTTCGGTGTCACCGGCGACCTGTCCAGCAAGAAGTTGATGCCGGCGATCTACGACCTGGCCAACCGGGGCCTGTTGCCGCCGGGTTTCGCCCTCGTCGGGTTTGCCCGCCGGGATTGGGCACATCAAGACTTCGCCAAGGTCGTGCACGCCGCTGTCAAACAGCATGCTCGAACCCCGTTCCGCGAGGAAGTCTGGCAGCAGCTCTCTGAAGGCATCCGCTTCGTGCCGGGTGAGATTGGCAACGAGGAGTCCGTCAACCATCTGGCCGAAACGATCGCCGACCTGGACGAGGCGCGGGGTACCGGCGGGAATCACGCGTTCTACCTCTCCATCCCACCGGGACTCTTCCAGACCGTTGTCGATCAACTGCGCTCGCACGGACTGGCGGAGCAGCACCCTGACCGATGGTGCCGGGTCGTGATCGAGAAGCCATTCGGCCATGACCTGGCAAGCGCCCAAGACTTGAACCGGATCGTCTCCAGCGTTTTTCCGGCCTCGTCGGTTTTCCGTATCGATCACTACCTCGGTAAAGAGACCGTGCAGAACATGATGGCGCTGCGGTTCGCCAATCAGCTGTTCGAGCCGGTATGGAACAACAACTATGTCGACCACGTCCAGATCACGATGGCCGAGGACATCGGGATCGGTGGTCGGGCCGGCTACTTCGACGGCATCGGCATCGCCCGAGATGTCATCCAAAACCACCTGTTGCAGCTGCTTGCGCTGACAGCGATGGAGGAGCCCACCTCATTCGAAGCAAGCCAGCTCAGAACCGAGAAGCAGAAGGTGCTGGCCGCCGCGCGGCCGACGGAGCGGATGGATCTGCACACGGCCCGGGGCCAGTACGCCGGTGGCTGGGCAGGTGGTGAGAGGGTCAAAGGTTATCTCGACGAAGACCGGATACCCCCGAACTCCCGTACTGAGACCTATGCGGCAATCCGCCTCAACATCGACAACCGGCGATGGGCCGGTGTCCCGTTCTACCTGCGCACCGGGAAGCGGTTGGCGCGACGCGTTACCGAGATCGCGCTCGGGCTCAAGCGTGCACCGCACCTCCCCTTCACCAAGACCGACACCGAAGAGCTGGGCTACAACGCCATCGTGCTGCGGATCCAGCCCGACGAGGGCGTGACCTTGCGGTTCGGCGCCAAAGTGCCGGGCACCCAAATGGAAATCCGCGACGTGAACATGGACTTCGCCTACGGCGGGTCATTTACCGAGTCCTCTCCTGAGGCGTACGAGCGGCTGATCTTGGACGTATTGCTGGGTGACCCGCCGCTTTTTCCACAGCATGAAGAGGTTGAGCTGTCCTGGGAGATCTTGGATCCGATCTTGGACTACTGGGCGAGCCTGCCTAACCAGCCCGAGCTGTACGAGCCTGGATCGTGGGGACCGCAGGGCGCCGAGGCGATGCTGGCGCGCGACGGATTCACCTGGCGGCGGCCGTGACAATCATCAGGCTTGCCAACACGACATCGGCGGAGATCTCCACGGAACTGCTGCGGGCTCGGCGCAGCGCAGGCAACCCGGCCGAGGGCCTGGTACTGACATTGATCATCGTCTGCGACGAGTCGGAGTACCCCGAGGCCAAAGATGCCAGCATGGAGGCTGGCCGCGAGCATCCTTCGCGGATCTTGCTGGTGGTCACCGGTGCCGGCCGTAACGCCTCTCTGGACGCCGAGCTGCACATCGGTGAGGGCACGCCGGGCGAGGTCATCGTGATCCGCATGCGAGGTGCCGTCGCGGCCCATTCAGCTTCGGTTATTCGCCCGCTGCTGCTTCCGGACTCCCCTGTCGTCATCTGGTGGCCCGGCAAGGCCCCCAACAATCAGACTGCAGACCAGCTATCCCAGTTGGCGATGCGCCGCTTGACCGACGCTGCTGCCTCGGCTCGGCCGCTCGCCGGCCTGAAGGCACGTGCTCGGGATTACATACCAGGCGACACCGACCTCAGTTGGACCCGGTTAACACCCTGGCGGGCGCTGCTCGCCGCCGCGCTGGACCAGTACCCGGCCACGATCAAGTCCGTGGTCATTGAATCTGAGCGTGGCAATCCTTCCGCGGACCTACTCGCATCCTGGCTGCACTCTCGGTTGAAGGTCGACATCGCCCGAAAGGTCAGTAACGGGCCGGGGCTTACCGCGGTACGGATGGCGACCGCCGCTGGGGACATCGCGATCACGCGGCCCGACGGTTTGCTCGCCTCGTACGCGGTACCTGGTCAGCCTGAACGACTCGTCGCCCTGAAACGTCGCAACTTCACCGAGCTCATCTCCGAGGAACTACGTCGCATGGACGCTGACGAGGTGTACGAGCGAGCAATCAAGTCGTTGCTGGACGGTGAGCGGAAGACTGTGAGCCGGCCAGCAGCCACGAAGCGGGCAACCAAGAAGGCACCGGGTCAAGGAACGGCCGCGAAGAAGACGACGAGCACAACAAGGGGTCGCTAGCGATGAACGTGGCGAACAGCGGCGGCAGTCCAGAGATCTTGCTGCACGCCGGGCCGGCCGAGGTGGCGGAGGCGCTGGCGGCGCGGCTGATGGCCCGGCTGACCGAGATTCAGCGAGACTTCCGGACCCCTCAGATCGCGCTTACCGGTGGTCGGATCGCCACTCGGGCGTATCAACGGCTCGCCGACGAAGGACCGAACTCAGCCGTCAACTGGTCGCGGGTCGAGCTGTGGTGGGGAGACGAGCGGTTTGTGCCCGCGGACGATCCGGACCGGAATGCCAAGCAAGCCCTTGACCTTCTTGCCAAGCCACTGATGCTGAACGCCGATCGAGTTCACGAAATGCCGGCCAGCGACGGCGGCCTCGACCTGGATCAAGCCGCTGAGGCGTACGCACGCGAGCTTGACGATGTGATCTTCGATATCTGCTTGCTCGGGATGGGGCCGGATGGTCACGTCGCCTCGATCTTTCCCGAACATCCCTCCTCCTACGCCGAGGGAGAGGTCATTCCGGTACGAGCATCACCAAAGCCACCGCCGGAGCGGATCAGTCTGACCTTGCCGGTGATCAACCGTTCGCACGAGGTCTGGTTCGTAGTCAGCGGGTCGGACAAGGCCGCGGCAGCGAAGATGGCCTTGCTAGGTGCCGGGCCAGTGCAGGTGCCGGCCGCGGGCGTCTCCGGTGCGGAACGTACACTCTGGCTGCTTGATCGAGATGCTGCGGCGGAACTGCCCGCCGATCTTCAACAGCGCGGACGAATCTAGCGGGGGTAGCCCCAGATCAATAGATGACTTCGCCGCGTTCGCGGCGGGCCCGCAGCGCCTGCAGCGCCTCGGTCAAGATGTCAGCCGCCTCTTTGTCCGTGCGGCGCTCCTTGACGTAGGCCAGGTGTGTCTTGTACGGCTCGATCTTCGGCGGTGGCGGTGGATTCAGCGAGTCGAGATTCGCCGGCAAACCGCATCGCGGACAATCCCAGGTCTCGGGGATCGTGGCATCTGCGGCGAATGCGGGCCGCGTTTCATGACTGTTTGCACAGTAGTACGAGACGTAGAGACGCGGTGCAGCATCGCCCCGCTCAGCCTCCCCCATAGGACCAGCGCCCACCCGGCTGCCACGAATGGCACTTCCACCAGCCACGTTTTTTCTCCCTCGCCCTTCCTAGCTGCGGATGAGTCGGTGTCTTGAGTTCGAGCGACCGGCCGGTGGTATGGGCAGTCAGGCACCCAGCTTGTAGAGCAAGCCGAGCGCCACGATTGCCGTGAGCCAGACCACTCCGATGATGACGGTGAGTCGATCGAGATTTCGTTCTGCGACCGATGACCCACCAAGGGAGGAAGAAATTCCACCACCGAAGAGATCGGACAAGCCACCACCGCGGCCTTTGTGCATCAGCACGAACAACGCGAGCGCGACACTGGTGATCACCAAGATGATGGAGAAGATCAGTATCGGAACGGTCATCATGGGCACGAGAAGCACGGACGTTAGCCTAACTCACCGATTCAGAAATGAGTGAAAATCTCCACTAGCGTTGGATTCGCGGCATTCTCAGATCATCGGCATCTCGTAGAACCGTGCAATTGCAGCAAACTCTTCGACTTTCAGGCTGGCCGCACCGACCAGGCAGCCGTCGATGTCCTCCTGGGCCATCAAGGCAGCAACATTTGTCGGATTGACCGATCCGCCGTACAAGATCCTTATCTGAGCCGCGATCCCGGCACCGTGCCGTTCTGAGATCCAACCGCGGATTGCCGCGCAGACCTCCTCAGCGTCATCAGGTGTGGCTACTCGTCCGGTGCCGATTGCCCAGACGGGCTCGTACGCGATCACCATGTTCGCGATCTGCTCCGCAGTCAGTCCGGCGAGCGCACCCTCCACGTGGTGCAACGTATCGGGAACTTGTCGCAGCTCCTGCCGAACTGCGAGGCCCTCTCCGACGCACACGATCGGGACTAGACGACGCGAAACCGCCTTGACGGTCTTCGCATTGACGATGTTGTCGTCTTCGCCGTGGAAGCGCCGCCGTTCGGAGTGACCGATGATCACGTAACGGCAGCCGAGCTTGACCAGCATGTCCGCGGAGATGTCCCCGGTGTACGCACCGTTGTCGAACACCGACACGTCCTGGGCTCCGTAGCCGATCTCCAGCCGGTCGCCTTCGACGAGTGTTTGTACGGTCCGCAGATCCGTGAACGGTGGCAGCACAATGACCTCAGATTTCTCTGGGTCGTGCTTCTTGTCTTCCAGGGTCCAGGCCAGCTTCTGGACAAGGCCGACCGCCTCGACATGGTTGAGGTTCATCTTCCAGTTGCCAGCCATCAGCGGCTTGCGGGCCATGTGCTAGACCTCTCCGTCGAGTACGGCCAAGCCTGGGAGATTCTTGCCCTCCAGATATTCCAGGCTGGCACCGCCGCCAGTCGAGATATGACCGAACTGGTCGTCGCGAAAGCCAAGATCACGAATCGCGGCTGCCGAATCGCCACCGCCGACCACCGTCAAACCATCGACCTCGGTCAGGGCCCGCGCTACGGCCTTGGTGCCCTCGGCGAAGCTTTCCCATTCTGCGACGCCCATGGGTCCGTTCCAGAAGACCGTCTTCGCGTTGGCGATCACTCTGCCGAACACTCGAGCCGAGTCCGGGCCGATGTCTAGGCCGAACTGATCTGGCGGCATTGTGTCGGCGGGCACAACGGAGGCCTCGGCGTCGGGGGCCACCTCTGGTGCGACGACGATGTCGGAAGGCAGCAGGATCCGCTTGCCGCCAGACGCCGCGACGTTGAGATAACCCCGTACAGTCTCGATCTGATCTTCCTCGAGGAGGCTCTTACCCACCTCGTATCCCTGCGCCGCAAGAAAGGTGAATGCCATGCCGCCACCGATCACCAGAGTGTCGGCGGTCCTGATCAAGTTGGCGACCACTCCGAGCTTGTCGGAGATCTTGGCGCCGCCCAGCACCACGACGTACGGGCGTGCTGGTGACTCAGTGAGCTGGCTCAGCACCTCCACCTCGGCTTTCACCAGCTCTCCGGCAGCACTTGGCAGCCGCTGAGCAACGTCGTACACAGAGGCCTGCTTCCGGTGCACGACGCCGAAGCCATCTGATACAAAGACTTCGCCGAAGGCGGCGTAGCGGTCCGCTAGGGCGCCGCGTTCGGCCTCGTCCTTGGACTCCTCCCCCGGCTCGTAGCGGACGTTCTCCAACATCGCCACCCCACCATCGGTGAGACCGCTGACTATCGTGTGCGCTGACTCCCCCACCACGTCTGTGGCCAGCTGAACCTCGGCACCCAACAACTCCGACAGCCGTTTGGCTGCCGGTGCCAAGGAATACTTCGGATTGACCTGACCCTTCGGACGACCCAGATGGGCGAGCACGATGATCTTGGCACGACGGTCGCGAAGCTCATTGAGGGTTGGCAGTGAGGCACGAATCCGGCCATCGTCAGTGATCGTTTGACCGTCCAGCGGTACGTTCAAGTCGCAGCGGACCAGTACCCGCTTGCCGCTCAGGTCGCCAAGATCAGAAACTGACTTCACACGTGATCCTTTCCCGAACATAGCGACGGTATCCCACGCAGGGTGGGATACCGGCAGCTAGTTACGAGCTCAGAGGGACTCGCCGATCAGGGCGACCAGGTCGACGAGACGGTTGGAGTAGCCCCACTCGTTGTCGTACCAGCCGACGACCTTGACCTGATTGCCGATCACCTTGGTCAGGCCAGAGTCGAAGATGCAGGAGCTGGGATCGGTGACGATGTCGGTGGAGACAATCGCGTCACTGGTGTACTTCAGGTAGCCCTTGAGCGGACCGTCGGCAGCTGCCTGCATGATGCCGTTGACTTCCTCGACGGAGGTCTCGCGGGACGCCTCGAAGGTCAGATCGGTCGCGGACCCGGTCGGCACTGGGACCCGCAATGCGTAGCCGTCGAGCTTGCCCTTGAGCTGGGGCAGCACCAAGCCGATCGCCTTGGCGGCACCCGTCGACGTTGGCACGACATTGAGGGCCGCTGCGCGAGCCCGGCGCAGATCCTTGTGCGGGCCGTCCTGGAGGTTCTGGTCCTGGGTGTACGCGTGGATTGTGGTCATCAGGCCCTTGACAATGCCGAGCCCGTCGTCGAGCGCTTTCGCCATCGGCGCCAGGCAGTTAGTGGTGCAGGAAGCGTTGGAGATGATGTTGTGGTTGGTCGGGTCGTACTCGTCATCGTTCACGCCCATGACGACGGTCCAGTCCTCGTTCTTGGCTGGTGCGGAGATGATCACCTTCTTGGCACCCGCGTCCAAGTGTGCTTTGGCCTTCGTTGCATCGGTAAAGAAGCCGGTGGATTCGATCACGACATCCGCGCCGATGTCGCCCCACGGAAGGGCCGCGGGATCGCGCTCGGCGTAGGACTTGACGATCTTGTCCCCGACCTTGATGCCGCCCTCGACAACCTCGACTGGCAGATCCAGCCGCCCCAAGATCGAGTCGTACTTCAGCAAATGGGCCTGGGTGTCGTCGTCGAACAGGTCGTTGAAGGCGACGACCTCAATGTCGGCACCCGAGGCGAGCAGCGCGCGGTAGAAGTTTCGGCCGATACGGCCGAAACCATTGATACCAACACGGATGGTCATGACACGATCTCCTTCAGCTGTTCAGGTCCCACGGCGTCGGGGCCAGCAGAGACCACCTTAACGAACTTCGATGGCACCCGTGACGGCCGTTTTTGCTGGTGGTCTGCGCCTACTCTTCGTCGAGCATGTCGGCGCTGAGGCTGGCCTCGGTGTTGGGTATGCCCTGCTCGGTCGCCCGCTTGTCTGCGGTTGCCAGCAGCCGGCGGATCCGTCCAGCGACCGCGTCCTTGGTCAGCGGTGGTTCATGCATCTGGCCGAGCTCCTCGAGGCTGGCCTGTTTGTTCTCGATGCGGAGCAATCCAGCGGCCCTCAGGTGGTCGGGAACGTCGTCGCCCAAGATCTCCAGGGCCCGCTCGACTCGGGCGCCTGCGGCCACCGCGGCGCGCGCCGAACGTCGCAGATTCGCATCATCGAAGTTGGCCAGGCGGTTCGCTGAGGCGCGTACCTCGCGACGCATCCGCCGCTCCTCCCAGACCAGCAGCGACTCGTGTGCACCGAGCTTGGTGAGCAATGCTGCAATGGCATCGCCGTCCCGGATGACGACCCGATCGATGTTGCGCACCTCGCGGGCCTTCGCGGGGATCCCGAGCCGGCGGGCAGCGCCTACCAGCGCAAGTGCAGCTTCCGGCCCAGGGCAGGTCACTTCGAGTGCCATCGACCGGCCTGGCTCGGTCAGCGAGCCGTGCGCCAAGAAGGCGCCACGCCACGCCGCAACGCAGTCGCAGAGCCCTCCGCTCACTACCTGTGGGGGGAGGCCACGCGCCGGTCGTCCGTGGGAGTCGATCAGACCGGTCTGCCGCGCCAGCGCCTCGCCATCCTTGATCACGCGCACCACGTAGTGGGTGCCCCGCCGAATACCCGAGCCGTTCACGATGACCAATTCGCTCGGGTGACCGAACACCTCGCTGATGTCGGTCCTCAGACGCCGGGCGGCGGCGCCGGTGTCGAGCTCGGCTTCAATGACGATCCGTCCACTCACGATGTGCAAACCGCCCGCGAACCTGAGGGTTGCGGCAACCTCAGACTTGCGGTCGCAGGGCTTGGTCACCTTGATGGTCGCCAGCTCTGATTTCACCTGGGCGGTCATGGCCATTGCTGAATGATTACATAGCTGACCCCCGCATCTTGACGCTTTGCTCAGACCGGATCGCTGCCAGGCGTGATCCGCAGGTGCCTAGATACCCAGGATTTCGGCGTACGCAGAGGCCAGGCGGAGCGGGTCGTGCCGCGGCGAGCCGTCGCGAGCGGCGAGATCAGCGACCACGAGCTGAGCCCCCAGGGACTCTGCGCGGGAGGCCAGATGCGAATCGTCAGAAGCAAAACCGCTGTCGACTACGACAAAGTCGAGTCGCAGATCAGGAGCGTGGTCGGCGAGCAGCTCAATGTGCTTGGCGGCCGAGAATCCCGCTGTCTCTCCGGACGGCTCCAAGTTGAGTGTGAGAATTCGCCGCGCCCGAGTTGCATGAATCGCCTCGGCGAGCCCCGGAACGAGCAGATGCGGAATTACCGAGGTGAACCAGGAGCCGGGACCCAGCACGATCCAGTCGGCCTGCATGATTACGTCGACAGACTCGGGACAGGCCGGCGGATCGTGCGGAATGAGCCGTACCGAGCACACCTCCCCCGCGGTCGTCGCAACTCGGGCCTGGCCGCGAACTTCGGAGAGCTCGTCCGGCTTGTCCGCATCCAGCCCGATGACCTCGGCAGCGATTTCCAGCGGTACGGACGCCATGGGCAGCACTCGGCCTTTGGCCCCGAGCAGTTTGGCGACCATGTCCAGCCCTGCCACCGGATCGCCGAGGCGTTCCCACAGGCCGACGATCAGCAGATTGCCGATGGCATGATCATCCAGGGGTCCAGTGCTGCTGAATCGGTACTGCAGAACGTCTGCCCAGGTACGGCCGGACTCGTCATCTCCGCACAGCGCCGCGAGCGCCATTCTGAGGTCCCCCGGAGGCAGGCAGTCAAGTTCGTTGCGAAGCCGGCCGGATGATCCGCCGTCGTCAGCGACCGTCACGACCGCGGTCAAGTGGTCGGTCACCCGACGTAGCGCTGTCAACGAGGCGGCCAGTCCATGACCACCGCCGAAGGCCACCACAGCAGGAAGCGTCGGGCCCAACGAGCCGGACGGGACGAGGCGCGTCCCTTCGCGGGTGCTCACTCGCGACCCAGATCGCGGTGCAGGACGGTGGTCGGTAATCCGGTGGCGCGCAGCCGCCGGGCCAACTCCTCCGCCATGGCTGAGCTGCGGTGCTTGCCGCCCGTACAGCCGATGGCAAGCGTGGCGAACCGCTTGCCCTCGGCGACGTAACCCACCGAGACGACGGCCATCAGCTCCTGCATCGACACGAGGAAAGGCTCCGCGCCCGGCTGGCCGAGTACATAGTCGCTCACCGGTTTGCTCAGACCGGTCTGCGGTCGAAGCTCAGGAATCCAGTGGGGATTGGGCAGAAAGCGCACATCGAAGACCATGTCCGCATCTACGGGAATGCCGTACTTGAAGCCGAACGAGAGCAACGTCACGCGTAGTTGATCATCGGTGCTGCCGCCGTAGGCATGTGCCACCCGGGAGCCCAGCTGGTGAATGTTCAGCGAAGAGGTATCGATCACCAGGTCGGCCGCCGCACGCAGCGTGGCCAGCGTTTCGCGTTCCCGGTGAATGCCGTCCAGCAGCCGCCCGTCGCCCTGCAGCGGATGCGGCCGGCGTACGGACTCCTGACGCCGCACGATGACATCGTCTGCCGCCTCCAAGAACAAGATCTCCGGCAGGGTGCCGATAGCGCCTAGTTCGGTGAACATTATCGGCAACTGCTCGAAGAAGCCCCGGGTCCGGACATCGAGTACGACGGCGAGCCGCGTCAGGTCGATTTCCCGCGCCTGCCGGCAGACCTCCGGCAGCACGCTGGGCGGCAGGTTGTCCACCACGTACCACCCGAGATCCTCCAGGCTGTGGGCTGCCGTGGAGCGCCCGGCCCCCGACATGCCGCTGACCACGACCAGGCGGAGCGGCTTGGTCGGGCGCCCTACGTCGAGCTGTACCTCTGAGCCCTCGCTGGTCACAGAGTTGATTATTCCCGGCATCCCCGGACCGCAGCGAGCGACGCAATCAAATACTGTCGAGCACCTCGCCGGTCGCCATATCGATCGCCTCGGGACGTGGCGCCTCTTGCAGCGCCAACTTGATCGCGGCGGCCGTCTTTGGGCCGAAACCAGGTACGGCGGCAATCTCCTCCACGGTTGCCGCCCGCAACTTCTTCAGGGAACCGAAGTAGCTGATCAATGCCTTACGCCGCACCTCGCCCAGGCCCGGAACCTGGTCGAGCAGTGACTCCACCATCGACTTGCTGCGCCGGGAGCGATGGTGGGTGATCGCAAAGCGGTGCGCCTCGTCCCGCAGCCGCTGCAACAGGTAGAGGCCCTCGCTAGTTCGTGGCAAGATCACCGGTTCCTCGACGTCGGGCAGCCACACCTCCTCCAGTCGTTTGGCCAGGCCACACAAAGCCACATCGTCGATGCCAAGCTCATGCAGGGCCTTCGCGGCCGCGGCTACTTGTGGGGGTCCGCCATCGACCACCACCAGTGACGGCGTGTAAGCGAACTTGCGAGGTGCCCCGGTTGTCGGATCGATCAGGAGCGGGCCCTCTTCGTCGTCCAACCCGGCTTCCTGCCCGTCTGCTAGCCGTCTCTGCATGGCGGCACGATCATCGATGAGTCGTCGGAAGCGACGGGTTATCACCTCGTGCATGGCTGCGACGTCGTTCTGTCCTTCGACTTGCCGGATCACGAACCGCCGGTATTCGCTCTTCCGCGGCAGGCCGTCTTCGAACACAACCATGGAGGCGACGACCTCGGTGCCTTGCAAGTTCGAGATGTCATAGCACTCGATGCGCAGCGGCGCCGTCGGGAGCTCCAGTGCTTCCTGGATCTCTTCCAGTGCACGGTTTCGGGTCGAAAGATCACCTGCGCGGGTGGTTTTGTGCTTGATCAAGATCTCCTGCGCATTACGGGCCACCGTCTCCATCAGTGCCCGCTTGTCGCCGCGCTGCGGCACCCGGATGAAAACATGTGAGCCGCGCCGTTCCTCGAACATCCGGGTCAGGGACTCTGCCGATGGCGGCATCACCGGCACCAAGATCTCCCGGGGCACCGCATCTCTGTCGTTCGCAGTCGGATCGGGCTCGGTGTACAGCTGAAGCAGGAATTGTTCAATGAGCTCGTCGCTGCCGCCATCGTCGAACCGGTCAGCAACCCAGCCCCGCTCCCCGCGGACGCGGCCGCCGCGTACGTGGAAGATCTGAACGGCCACCTCGAGCGGGTCTTCGGCGAGTGCGATCACGTCGGCGTCGGTACCGTCCTGCAGTACGACGGCGTTTCGCTCGGTGGCTCGCTGCAACGCGCCGATGTCGTCACGCAGCCGCGCCGCGCGTTCGAACTCCAGTGCATCGCTGGCGGCGCGCATCTCCCGCTCCAACTTCTTGATCATGGGGCCGGCCTGTCCGGACACGAATTGGCAGAAGTCGTCGACGATCGCCCGATGCTCCTGCTCCGTCACCCTGCCGACGCACGGCGCCGAACACTTGCCGATATAGCCGAGCAGGCAGGGCCTGCCGAGCTGCTTGTGGTTCTTGAATACTCCGGGGCGGCAGGAGCGCATGGGAAAAACCCGGAGCAGCAGGTCGACCGTCTCGCGGATCGCCCAGGCGTGGGAGTACGGACCGAAGTATCGGGTGCCCTTACGTTTGGCGCCTCGTCCGACCATGACCCGAGGGAACTCCTCGGAGACGGTGACCGCGAGCCAGGGATAAGACTTGTCGTCGCGGTACTTGATGTTGAATCGCGGGTCGTACTCCTTGATCCAGGAATACTCCAGCTGCAGCGCCTCGACCTCGTTGTGGACGACTGTCCAGTCGACCTTGGTGGCCGTGCTCACCATCGATCGGGTGCGGCTCAGCAACGAGGCCGGGTCGGCGAAGTAGGAATTCAGTCGGGAGCGAAGGCTCTTCGCCTTTCCCACATAAATGACACGGCCCTCGGCGTCGGAGAAGCGGTACACGCCAGGCTGGTCCGGAATGGACCCCGGCGCCGGCCGGTACGCCGGCACCGAGTGAGACGCGACTGGAGGTACCACGCGCCCCAGACTAGGCCGCAGCTGAGACACGTTGATCGCATGTTGACATGGATCATTTTTCAACTCCGCACCAGTTCCTTGGTCGTAGACGTATGAGATCACCTGCCCGTTGCAGTCGCCGAAGGTCGTCGTGACCGTAACCCTGCTCCAAGCAGGCTGCGCGTCATCCGGATGTCGTCCATGAGCAAAGCCCAATGCACGGAGGGCCGCGTGCGTAACCCGGTCGCGGGAATCTGTGGATAAGTTCGCCTACCTGAAGACGCTCGCCATCCTGAGCTCTGTGTGCCTGAGCGTGGAACTCCGCATCAGCAACTTGATCGTCGCACTACCTGCAGAGGCTGTCGCATGAATC
>Ga0307288_10000039_pt1 | contig 55765 bp, 47 predicted proteins | sample ER_DNA_142_FD_194469 | JGI IMG/M metagenome (GOLD analysis project Ga0307288, IMG submission 194469) | Bulk soil microbial communities from the East River watershed near Crested Butte, Colorado, United States - ER_DNA_142 | ecosystem: Environmental > Terrestrial > Soil > Floodplain | place... | reverse complement strand
TGGTGCTTCCTTGATCAAGTTGTCCATGCTTGAAGTGCCAATCGGCGCACACACCTTCTGTCCGGCAAGGTCGGAAATCGAGTTGGCCTTCGATCCTTTGCGGACCAAGATCTTTTGGCCCGACTGGTAGTACTCCGTCGAGAAAGCAATCTGTTTCCAACGATCACAGTTGATTGTCATATTCCGGGCCACAATGTCGACATCGCCCTTTTCCAGCACGGGGATCCGTTGCGCCGCAGTGATCACCTTCAGTTGGTAGCGGTTCTCGTTCCCGAAGATCGCCTTGGCGACGGCCTTGACCATGTCAATGTCGAAACCCTCGATCTCACCGGTAGATGGGTTTCGCGACCCCAACAAATAGGTATCCGCTGATACCCCGGCAATCAGTCGGCCGCGCTTTTGGATCTTCGCCATAGTGGATCCATTGGGCAAGGTGTTCGGGGTAGGCAGTGGTCCGCTGGGCTCATACGAGGCGAGCGGGTTGCCGCACTTGGCTGGTTTTGACGTCGGTGCGCCGGAGGTCGGCTGCGGAGTCGGTGCTTCGGATGGCAGCGGCGTGGGACTGTAGCTGAACAGTGTGCATGCTGAAAGCGCCGTGATCGAGACTGCGGCTGCCAGGCCCAGCAGCGGCTTACGCCAGCGGAGACTCATCGGTATTCCCTCAGCCGCTCGGCCACGCCCCGACGTCCCAAGAGTGCGGCCGCCAACCCGCCGAGGAGGATGAGAACCGCGGCAACGACCATGACAGGTTGTTCATTCGCAAGTGAGTTCGAAGCCTCCTGGCTTACGCCGTCCAGGTAGCCAGCGAGATTGCTGTCGAATGCACCGAAGACCGTGTTGGACGAGTCGTTAGCCGAGCCAGTCGCCTTGGCCACCGCTTTGTCCCATTGGCCCTCGTCGTCTAGCGCCCGGATCTGGGTGTGAACATCGGTATAGGCCTGCCACTGGCCGACCAGTTCGGGCTTGTCGGTGAGACGGCCAAGGTTCTCGGCCACCGAGTCGGCCGAAGATTTCCAGGCGGCCTCAAACGCCTGCCCGGATCCCCGGGCAATCAGTGTCAGACTCTCGTTGGATTTCGCGTCGTTGGCGTTGATCCTGGCGTCCGCGGTTGTGTTGACCGCGGCAAGGCTGCCACTGGAAATTTCCTGCAATGAGCTGCGCAATTGCAGTACCACGATCAGGCTGCCGATCACGAGCACCAACAACACGATGGAGCTTGCCAGCATCCCGACATTGATCTTGCGCTTGAATCGGCGGGCCAGCCAAACCTGAGCGGCGATCACACCACCGAGACCCAGCAGGGCAATAACGAGAACGATGTACCCAGCGCCGGCCTTCATCTCATCCGTGGCGCGCGTCGCATTCGCGCTGACGAGGTTGTTCAGGATTGGCAATGCGTCGCTTCGCAGCTGAGCGCTGGCATTGCGCAGGTACTGGGCACCAATCGGCAAGCCTTGCCGATTATTGGCGCGGGCCTGCTCGATCATGCCGGCGTAGCTCAGGACCTGTTGGTTGAGAGCGGCAAGAGCCGTTCCGTCAGCTGGTTGGGCCTGTGCCGCCTCTGCGATCAGAGAACTGGTGCTGCTCATGGCCTGGTCGTACGCGGCACGCTGGGTCGGTGGCTCCAGGCCGCCGACCAAGAACGCATTAGTCGCGGTGGCATCGGCGCTGAGCAAGTTGGATTGGATTTTCTGGACGCGGATGAGTTGTGCAGTGTCGGCCTTGGCGCGACTCAGTGAGACCGCGAGATAGGTAAAGATCAGTGCGCCGATCACACCGATGACGAGCCCGACCACAACGACACCGAGGCTGAGCAACCGGAGTCGCTGGGGCGTACTCATGGTGCTCTCTGCAGCCTTTGCCGCGGGGCTCGGAGCGGCTGAGTCCGGTGGCGTGGAAACCGTCGCGTCAGCCGCGGCGGACGGCACCGCGGTCGTCGCCCCGGCTGCAGTGGACGGTGGCGCTGCGACCCCGGCTCCGCCGACCTGCTGGCTAGCCTGGCTCACTACTGGGCTCCTTGGGTGTCGCGGCGTCGGAATCGGCTGGCTGTTCTTGGGAGACAGGGGGTGGCTCGCCTTCTGCAGCAGTCTCGTCGAAGTCGTCGGCGATCAGCGTTCGTAGCTGTTCCACCGTCGGCTGAGTGATTTCTCGCAGCCGCCAGGCGTGCCTCCCAATTGCCGCCTCTAACAGATTGCGCGCAAATCGTGCGTTACCGAAGACTGGACCGCGTGGCGTCGTGGCAAGGATGGCTGTGAAGCGCTCGATGCAGGCGTCGCCCAAGTCGTAATCGGCGGCTTGGGCCATCTGCTTCAGAATGCGCACGAGTTCCTCGTCGGTGTAGTCGTCAAATTCGATGGTGGTACGAAATCGGCTGGCCAAACCCGGATTCTGAGCGATGAAGATCGCCATCGGATCCGGATAGCCCGCGACAATCAACACGAGATCGTCGCGACGGTCCTCCATTTCCTTGACCAGGGTGTCGACCGACTCCTGACCGTACTGGTCACCGGCCAAGCTGTATGCCTCATCTATAAAAAGAACTCCGCCTGCTGCGGAGGCCACCACCTCGGCAGTCTTCATTGCTGTCTGTCCCAGATAGCCGGCCACCAGCTCCGAGCGGTCCACCTCGACCAGCTGGCCCTTGGACAGCAAACCGAGCGCTCGATAGATCCCGCCAACTAACCGGGCCACAGTTGTCTTGCCAGTCCCGGGATTGCCGACGAACACCAGGTGCCGAGTGATGGTTGGAGACTTCAAGCCTGCCTTGCTACGCAAGGTCTCGACGCGAAGTACGGCCACCTGGCGATGGATTTCGGCTTTTACTGGCGTTAGACCTATCAGGGCGTCCAGCTCAGCGAGCAGCTCGGCAAGCGTCTTGGGTTCTGGTTCCTTCTTGGCTGGTTCTTTGTGGGCGGTGGCCTCTGAGCTCTTCGCACTGTGGACTGAGTCCTCCGTCGTGTGCACAGCGAGCGGGCCTGCAGGCTCGGTGCGTGTTGCCGGATCGATCCCTGGAAAGCCGCCCGGCAGATCCAACGAGCTCAGGTCGAGCATGCTTTGGTTGAGCGCCTGCAGCATGGCCACTACCTCGGGTTGGGTCGTCGCTGGGCCCGCCGGGCGGTTCAGCGCGCCAAGCTGGGCTGCCGCTGCGACGGCTGCATTCCCGGTGGTCCTGGGGGTCGGCGTACCGAGTGTCTCCGCGGCGCGAGCGACATCTGCCATCGCTTCGGCATAGTCGGTAGCCTGCGGTGACCTGTTCACGACGAGCTGTCCGAGCAGCACCGTAGGGGAAGCGCGCCAGCGTCGACCACGATGTGCCGCATCAAAGAACTCTTGTGGGTCAGCATGACCAGTCTGCTCGCCCCAGTCGAGGTAGGCCTGCTCGGCCGATTCCGCGACGGCGGCTGCCAGCGCCTCACCTTCGCCGATCGCCGTCTCTGGTTCTAGGCCCGCTGCCGCGGCTGTCTTGCGGAGTGCGTCCAAAGCGCCGGCGAGGGTCTGGGTCGGCACCTCGGTCACGGTAGATCCAAGGTGCTGCGGGGCGCCTCCGGCGCAGACTGCTCGGCAATGTTCAAGGCACCTCCGGTAGAGGGATGGCCGAACTTCTCCTGCAGGAAGCGGCCGTGGACGATCAAGGCATCGGCATCGACCCGCACGACCGCATCAAAGATCTTGTCCATCGTCGCGCTCAGCAGATCAAGCTGATCAATGAGCAGCATCAGCGAGGTCTTGCCATTCTCGATGGGCCGCGAGTCAGCCCACTGTCGTGGTAGCCGTAGATATGCGCCGACTGCTTCGGGTAAATAGTCGGTAGCCGTTGCCATCACCGAATACGCGTCGGGGCTGCCGAGTCCGAGATTACGCAGCCGCGGCATGGTGTCGCGTACGGTCTGGGCAACCTTGCGGACTCTGGACTCTACTGGTGCCGGCACGGCGCCACCATCGACGATCTGCTCAACCTGATCGAGTGCATGCATGATGTCGGATTCGGTCGGCGCGGCTGGTGTTGCCGGCACGATCTGGGTTTCGGATGCTTGCGGACGCCGTCCTGTGAAGGCTGCAATCCAATCCTTGAATCCCATCGGACACAGACGATAATCGAGCGCTCGACCCGAGGTCAGCGCAGGCCGCCAGGCGTATTGCCGCCCTCGAGGTCTAAGGCGCCCGAGGCTAGCTGTTGATCTTGGCGTTGGACCCGAGCAAGGTAGTCACGCGACTTCGCCACCTCGGTTTCCAAGGTGCCGATGGTCGCCGCCATGGTGTCCAGCGCCTGCATCTTGAAGGTATCGATGGAATCCATCGTTGCGTAGATGTTCTGGAATGCCGCTTGAAGTTGCGGAAGTCCGATGGTCGACGAGGCCGCCTGTTCCTGGATCTTTGCGGAGTTATCGCGCAGCATCTCCGACGTGCGCTGGATGAGGTCGGACGTCGTCGTATTCAACGCCGTGATTTGATCAAGCACCAATCTCTGGTTGCCGAGTGCTTGCGCGACGATTACCGCGGTGCGGAGGGCAGAGATGGTCGTCGTGGATGCTCGGTCGACGCCCTTGATCAACTCAATGTTGTTTTTGATGATGATGTCGATGGCGAGGTAACTCTGGATCGATACGGCTAGTTGAGTTAGTAGGTCTTGGTGCTTTTGGCGTACGTAGAACAGCACGTCCTGGCTCAACGCCTTGGCGCGTTCGGGGTCGGAGATCTCCAGCTGCGAGATAGTGGACGCGAGCCGTGCGTCGAGCCGCTCGGCAATGTAGATGTAAGCGTTCAAGCGCCCCATCGTTGCCCAGAGGTTCTGCTTCTCCAGGTTGAGAGCGACGTTGTCCTTGGTGAGCTCATCCTGTCCGTTGCGGAGCGCATGCAGAATGCCGTTCAAATGGCCTTGGGCAGACTCATAGCGGCGGAAGTAGTCCACGATCTTGTCCCCGAAAGGGATCACTCCGAGAAACTTTCGGGTCCCAGTCGCCCGGCTCGGGTCCAAGCCCTCGACCGTGCGCCGTAGCTCGAGCAGGGTGTTTCCAACCTTGGATCCTTCGGCAATTCCGCCTTCCTTGAGCGCGCGTACTGGAGTTTGTAGCAGGCGGTTGGAGGTTTCCGCAGCTCGGCGAATGTCGGCGTCTCCCATGGCTCGGACGTTGGCTGCCTGCGTGGCGAACTCGGGGGAGCGCGTCTGAGCCGACATCAATGCACTTAAGAAGCCGTCAACCTTGCTGTCTAGTTCGGGGACAGTGGCTGGATCAACCTGCGGAGCCATGGCAGGAGCTTGAGTAGCCACGACAGGTGGCGGAGGGGCCGGTGCGGTAAGTGTCAGAGGTGCGCCTTCCGGGGGAGTGAGTGGCGCCGGGGCGCTTGCCTGCTGCGCGGCGGCGGACGACGTAGGCTCGGTCATCGACTTCCTCTCTGGCGCTGCTGCTGGTATTGCGTTATTGCGTTCTGTCGCAAACAGTTCACATTTTTGCTTGACCTGCAAATCTACTCGACTCAGGTTGCGTCGTCCGGGCTCAGCGCAGCCGCATTGGGGCGGCGACCCGGGCCTTGGCAGGCGGGCGTTTCCGCACCTTTGGTGGCAGCCGTACGCCTAGAGGGGTTCGGACGCGGGCGTTTGCGCCGGTTTGGTGGCAAACGTACCGTCGGCAGGCGCTGACGGCGGCTACCCAAGTAGGGCGGTGACCAGATGCAGCCGGCGCTCAGTGCGGCGAAATCCTTCTTGAATCCACTGCGGTCCAGACAGAGTGAGGGCGAGAGTGCCGCGCCAGTCGAAGAGGACTGCACGGAAGTTCGTCATGATGTCGTCCGGCTGGTGCGCATCCCATTCGGTACTGGCGCGCCGGTCACCAGACCGGCGACGGCCGCTACTGCCATGGTCTGCTCGAGCAGTGCGAGAGGTGATACGCCCAGTTCAATCGAAGCCCGCTCAAGATCATCGAACTCAGGCGTGACCTGCCAGATGCTGCCGCGATGATGTGCGATCTTGATCGACAGGTCGCGGTCGGCGACCGTCACATTGACCCACCCCCGTGGCAGGGCCATCTTGCTCACGGTGGTCTCCCGCACACCGATGGTGCTCGTCAGGGCCAAAAGCATGAGGCGAAGAGCGGCTGCCTGGTCCGCCCTCGCCAAAACAGAGACCGTATGGGCCGGCCGACCCTTCTTCATGATGATTGGAACCAGCCAGGCGTCAGCGGCTCCGGCTCTGATCAAGCTGGTGAGCACGCCAGGCCAGAGCCGAGGGTCCAGATCGTCGACATTGGCTTCAATCAGAACATCCGTATGCGACAGATCCGCATCGGCTTCCGCGGCTCGTTGACCGACAAGAACGCGGGTCACGTTCGCCCGTCCCGGCGTGTCTCGGCTACCAGCACCCGCCCCGGAAGTCTGAAGCGTCAGCGGCGGAAGATCTTCACAACGTTCAGCCAGAGCCGATAGCAGAGCCATTCCGGTCGGTGTAGTCAGTTCGCCCGAGCCTCCCGCGAAGATCTTCCAGCCAGTCCCCAGCTCGACTACAGCGGGCACCGGCACACCAAGATCGCCGTGAGCGCCTGGAACGCGTCCTGATCCGACTGCCACGGCACTCGCGCTAATGCTGTCGATCTTGAGCGCATGGAGGGCCGCGGCAACTCCGACGATGTCGGCAATAGAGTCGAGTGCTCCGACCTCGTGGAAATGAACGTGATCTTGCGGAACGTGATGGACTTTGGCTTCCGCCTCGGCCAATCGCTGAAAGCTGGCCAGGGCCCGGTCGCGTACCGGACCAGGTAGCTCCGCCGTGGCAATGAGATGTTCGATGCTCCGCCATTCGCGGCTCGGTACATCTTTAGCAATCACCTCCACCGAGAGCCGATTGGCGTGCTGCCCAGCTCGTGTGACCGGCTCACAGGTCAGCCTGACGGACTCGCCGATGACGGCGCCGACGTTCTGCTGTATGGCGACCAGGTCCGCGCCGGCGTCGATCAAGGCGCCCAATAACATGTCGCCCGCGACACCGGCGGAGGCATCGATCCATGCATGGCGGGTGCCGCTCATTTTTGACTTGGTGATGGAGGCGCCGCGATCTGGGCCGCGAGGTGACCGGCACCGTAGCCGTTGTCGATGTTTACGACTGCGACGCCCGGCGCGCAGGCATTGAGCATGGCCAGCAGCGCTGCCAGTCCACCAAAAGCTGCTCCGTAGCCGACCGAGGTCGGCAGGGCGACGACGGGGGCCGCGATCAGTCCCGCCACGACACTTGGAAGGGCGCCGTCCATGCCCGCCGCCACAACGACGACACGAGCCCGTCGCAACAGATCCAAGCGGCCCAACACCCGATGCAGGCCGGCAACGCCGACATCGACAACCAGTTCGGTGGGGCGTCCTAGATAGCTGGCCGTGAGCTGCGCTTCCTTGGCGACCGGTAGGTCCGAAGTTCCGGCGGCCAGTACGGCAACCAGTCCGCCGGCAGCCGGTGGGGGTTGGGCAGGCCATGCCAACAAGTTGGATTGTTGATCATGAAAGGCATCGGGAAGCTCGGCAAGAATGGCGGCGGCATGCTCCTTGCTCGCCCTGGTGAACAGTGTCACATGCGGCTGATCACGAACCGCGGTCGCGATCATGCCGACCTGTTCTGGCGTCTTTCCGGTGCAATAGACCGCCTCTGGATATCCGCGCCGCCTAGTTCGGTCGTGATCAAGATCAGCAAACTCCTCAAGCCCCAGCCCAGAGCTCTTCGGTTCACTCATGATCAGCATTCAGCAATGGCAGAGTGAACGCGCCGGACTGAATGCCGCCGAGATCTACCGCGACAAAGCGGAATCCGGCGCCGCGTACGGCAGCTAACATCTTGGTCCGGAGTGGATCAACCACGGCCCGCGCCAGCTCCTGAGGAGGCAACTCGACACGCGCCACCTCATCGTGGTGACGCACTCTGAGATCGGTGAATCCCAGCTGCCGCAAGGCTGACTCGGCGTGTTCAATCTGGCTCAGCTTTGCCGAGGTAACCGGATGATGGTGGGGAATCCGAGACGCCAGGCACGGTGCAGCAGGCTTGTCGGCGACCTGCAGACCTAACGCCCGTGCCACCGTACGGACATCACGCTTGGTCAGGCCAGCTTCTGCGAGTGGCCGCAGGACATGGTGATTCACGGCCGCACGGGCTCCAGGCCGGTCGGGTCGTCGAGCATCATCGGCGTTTTCCCCGTATGCGATGGCATCAAGTTGATAGCGGTCGGCCACTTCAGCCCCGATCCGGCTGAAGAGCTCGTCCTTGCAGAAGAAACAACGATCAGGTCCGTTCGCCTGATATTCGGAGCGATCACCTTCGTGCGTCTGGACCTCGATGAGCGATACGCCCACCTCGCTCGCGACATCATGGGCCGCTCTCCGTTCTTCGGCAGCAAGACTTGGTGACACGCCAAGCAGCGCAACGACACTGTCGGCCCCCAGGACGCGCGCAGCAAGTGCAAGCAGCAGAGATGAGTCAACGCCACCGGAGAATGCGACTCCCAACCGGTGGACTCCCTTGAGGCTCGCTGAGACCGCCGAGACCGCCTGTTCTACTGTCCAATGCTCCCTGAGCGGGATCGTCTGTGTGATCGCCACGGCCGGTTCCCCTTTCAACTACACGGGTTCACTCGACACTAATGCGAGGTCTTATCGGTCGGCTGGGGGGATCTCACCTGAACCGCGAGCGATCAACACCGCGGGAACAACGACGGTCTGCACGGCGGAAACATCACCATCTAGTCGGGCGAACAGGCGCTCTGCGGCAAGCGTTCCAAGTCGGGTCGGATCTTGGGCCATCACCGTGATACCGGGATGCACTAGGTCAGCCAGCACAATATCGTCGAACCCAATCAGCGCAACGGTTCCCTGCAACCGAAGGTCATGCAAGGCCCGGATAGCGGCCAGGGTTAGCAAGTAGTGAGATGTGAAGAGCGCCGTGGGTGGATGGTCCAGTTGCAGCAGGCCATGCACAGCGGCATAAGCGTCCTGCCCGGACCGCACCGCAGTCACTTCACGGGCCGTATCGGCTAGTCCCGCTTCCGCCATTGCATCGCTAAACCCACGCCGGCGGCCGCGCGTACTCGAGGTTGCTGGCTCGTCGCCCAGATGCGCGATGTGGCGATGACCGTTGCTGATCAAATGCCGAGTCGCTTCGACGGCCGCTTCGTAGTTGTTGGTGATCACAGCATCGGCCAGCAACCCGTTCGGCGGTCGGTCCACGAACACCAGCGGCGTACCTTGCTCCCGCTCCGATTGCAGGTAGCCCTGATCTTCTGTAACTGTGTTCAAGATCAATCCATCGACCCGCCGTCGGGTGAAGGCATCGACCATGATCCGCTCGCGGCCGGGATCATTGTCCGAACTGGCGGCGAGCACCGCCGTGTCACGACCGTAAGCCACGGTCTCGACAGCACGGTTAATTAATGCTGAGAATGGGTTGTCCACGGCGTCAACGAGGAGGCCTAGCGTGAGGGTCTTGCGATCGCCGCGCCGCAGCGCGCCAGCCCCTTGGTTCGGCTTGAAATTCAACGCCAATACGGCGCGTTGTACCCGCGCTCGGGTCTGGGGCGATACGTTTGCCTCGTCGTTGATAACCCGCGACACGGTCTTGGTTCCGACACCTGCCAACGCCGCAACGTCACGGATAGTGGCTCGGACTTTAGGGGCTGATCCTGGCTGCGGCGCTGACATCGATGTCTCCTTTGCCAAGAGCATGCTACTCAAATACGAATTCGTTAGTTTACTGTGCTTGACACTGAACCTGAGAAGGACTTAAGAAGGAGCTTGACACCGTTGTCACCAACCCGACGGTGCGATCTATCGAGGAGGAAGGTCTGTCTATGAAGTACCTACCGCCTGGCCGTCGGGGCGTTCGCCTCGCCGCGGCCGTGGCAATGACGGCGGCAGCGTCGTTGACGTTCGCCGCCTGTGGAGGCGGCAACACCGGAAGCCCTCAAGCACAGGGGTCGGCGAGTGGTGGCGGCGGCGGTGGGGGAGCCATCGCAGTAACGCTGATTACCAAGGACAACAACAATCCGTTCTGGATCTCCATGCAAAAGGGCGCCGAGGACGCCGCAGCAAAGAACGGCGTGACTCTTACCAAGGCCGCGGGTGCCAAAGACGGCGATGAAGATGGTCAGGTGAAGGCCATCGAGGCTGCGGTCGCCCGTGGCGACAAAGGCATTCTGATTGCGCCGAACGGGCCGGGTGTGAACGATGCGCTCGACAACGCCAAGAGCCAAGGCATCTATGTCATCGCTCTGGATACACCGCCGGACCCCGCCGACACCGTCGACCTCACCATCGCGACCGACAACTTCAAGGCTGGTGACCTCATCGGCAAATGGGCGGCCGGCACGCTTAACGGCAAAAAGGCGACCATCGCGATGCTCGATGCCTTCAATGACAAGGTCGTTACGGTTGACGTCAACCGCGACCAGGGATTCCTCACTGGGATGGGGATCGACACGAAAGACAAGGGCAAGAACGGCGACGAGGCAGCAACCGGCAAATACACCGGCGGTAAAGGCGGCGACTACCAGATTGTCTGCCATGAGCCGAGCCAGGGTGCTCAGGACGGGGGCAAGACTGGAATGGAAAGCTGCCTATCTAAGAACAAGGACATCAATACCGTCTATACGATCAACGAGCCCACTGCGGCGGGTGCCGTCGAGGCGCTTCAGGCAGCGGGCATCAAGGACGCAGTGGTCGTTTCCGTGGATGGTGGCTGCAGCCCTGGCATCGCGATGGTTAAGGACGGTACCATCGGGGCCACCTCCCAGCAGTACCCAATAAAGATGGCGGAAATGGGCGTCGAGACGATCAAGAAGATGGTCGACAGCAATGGCTCCGACAAGCCGGCAAACTCACCTGGACTCGACTTCGTCGACGCAGGGGTTGCGCTGGTCACTGACAAGCCGGTGCAAGGCTTGGAGAGCATCACCTCGGCGGATGCCGAAAAGATCTGCTGGGGCGGCAAATAGCTCATGAGGAACTGACTGGCCGGCTCCGCCCCACTGTGGCGGAGCCAGGCCAGCTCACTGCGAGAGACGAGGAATCGCCTCCTCGCGAAACCGGAGTATCTCCTACGGCAAGGAAGCCCACGTGACAACTACCGTCGAACCGCAGGCACCACATACCGCAGCTGAGCAATTCGCGATCCGGGAGCAGTCGCCGCTTCAGCGCATTCAACACGTCCTGCATTCGCATCCCTCGATCAGCCCATCGTTGGTGCTGGTCATTTCAGTCATCGCCTTCACGATCATTAATCCGCGCTTCATCCAGCCCGCCACTATCGGCATCATCCTGCAGCAGGTGTCGGTGATCGCGGCTCTTGCGATCGGGCAGACGCTGGTCATACTGACAGCGGGTATTGATCTGTCGGTTGGCGCAATTGCAATTCTGTCTTCGCTGCTCATGGCGAACCTTGCGGCAAAGAACGGGGTGCCAGGACTTCTCGCCTTGGTGATCGGCGTTGCGGCGGGGCTACTTGCCGGGGCTATCAACGGCGCACTGGTTACGCGGCTAAGACTGCCACCGTTCATTGTGACCTTGGGCACCCTGAGCATCTTTACCGCGATCGCGCTGCTCTACTCGGGCGGCCAGCAAGTTGGCCGGCGCCAGCTGGCGCCCGTCCTTCTCTGGGCGGGGACGCCAATCTTTATCGGTCCCCTCCGGATCACCACGGGCGTGATCATCGTGGCGCTCATGGCCGTGGTTGTGGCATTCATTCTGAGCCAGAGCTCATGGGGTCGGCATGTGTACGCCGTAGGTGACGACGCCGAAGCGTCTCGGTTGGTCGGTATCCGGGTCGACCGGGTGCTCTTCAGCGTCTACACGGTCGCGGGCCTGATCTACGGCATCACCGGATGGGTGCAGATCGGGCGGTCGGGTACGGCGAGTCCCAACGCCATCGTCGACGCCAACCTGGATAGCATCACCGCCGTGGTGATCGGCGGTACTAGCCTGTTCGGTGGCCGAGGCACCATCGTCGGCACCATCCTTGGTGCCTTGATTGTGGGGGTGTTCAGGATAGGTCTGAGCTTGGCCGGAGTCGACGACCAGTGGCGCCTCTTCGCCACCGGCCTGCTCGTCATCCTCGCGGTCTCAATCGACCAGTGGATTAGGAAGGTGAAGGCATGACCACAACACCCTCGAACAGCGAACTCACGGAGCAAGAAAGAGGCACCGTCGGCCTCGGGAATCCTCCGGTACTCGCCGATACGAAGGAGACGGTGCTGTCGGGTCGTGGATTGATCAAGACCTTCGGCCGGGTCGTCGGCCTCGACGGTGTCGACATCGACCTGTTTCCGGGCGAGATCCTCTCGGTCATCGGCGACAATGGCGCGGGCAAGTCGACGCTGATTAAGGCTCTGACTGGCGCATTGATCCCCGACTCCGGACAGGTCTATCTGGACGGAAACGAGGTTCACTTCAGGACCCCTCAGGATGCCCGCGGTTCTGGCATCGAGACGGTCTACCAGACCTTGGCCGTGGCACCAGCCCTGGACATCTCGGCCAACATGTTCCTGGGTCGGGAACGACGCCGCTCCGGCCCGCTCGGCTCGGTGCTGCGCATGCTCGACAAGAAGGGCATGAAGGAGGCCGCGGGCACGTCGATGGCCAACCTCGGCATCGCGACGGTGCAGAACATGGGGCAGGCCGTGGAGACACTATCCGGCGGTCAGCGGCAGGCCGTGGCGGTTGCCAGGGCGGCGACTTTCGCCAGCAAGTTCGTGGTGCTCGACGAGCCAACTGCGGCATTGGGGGTGAAGGAGACCGGCCAGGTGCTCAATCTGATCCAGCAGATCAAGGAAAAGGGTCTACCGGTGATCTTGATCAGCCACAACATGCCAAACGTGTTCGAGGTGTCGGACCGCATCCATATTGCAAGGCTCGGCGGCTGCGCCGGGGTGATCACGCCGAAGTCCCACACGCCGACCGAGGCCGTGGCGATCATGACCGGAGCCACCACGCTGCAAAAGGGCTAGCTACGCCTCATCACGGCCTCGGCTGTGTCTGACCTGCAGAGCCGAATTCGCGCATCCGTTCCCGGACGATTCCAGTCATGCCGCCCATCGCGGCGGCAATCGCTGAACTGGGCTCGACCTCGGAAGGACGTTCGCTGAGCTCGGTCCGCAGCGCCGCGGTCCAGGCCAGGTGTGAGTCCGTGCCCTGGTTGATCTTGCGAATGCCGTGGTCGATGCCTGCCCGCTTCTGCGCTGTGTCAATGCCGTAGGACGGAGTGACCGAGCCACCCTGCTCATTGATGGCGTCAACTGCATGGATCGGGATGGACGAGCTGCCGTGCAGAACTAGGGCCGTGTACGGGAGACGTTTCTTGATTTCGGCGATCAAACTGATCCGGAGACGCTGAGCGCCAGACTCGTCGGTGAATTTGACCGAGCCGTGGCTGGTGCCGACTGCCACAGCGAGCGCGTCGACTCCGGTTAGCACCACGAACTCTTCGGCCTGGGAGGGATCGGCATAAACGATTTCTTCTACGACACCGGTCATGCCTGCCTCGGCACCACCAATCGTGCCGAGCTCTCCTTCGACACTGACACCACGTGAGTGAGCGATGTCGACAACCGATTTAGTGATCGCCACATTCGACTCGAAGTCGTTGGGCTCGTCGTCGTCGGTCGAGCGGCTCGCATCAATCATGACGCTGGTGAACCCGTGATCCATGGCACGGACACAATCTTCCAGAGTGCGGCCGTGGTCCAGGTGCAGAGTCGCGGTTACGTCGGGGTAGCTGTCTACGACGGTCCGGAGCATGTGCCACCACCAACTTTCGTCGCCGTACGCGCTCGTACCGGCGATGGCCTGGACGATCACGGGAGAACTCTCGGCACGGGCTGCGTCGAGGACAGCAATGGCCTGGTTGAGGTCGGATACGTTGAACGCGCCGACGGCATAGCCGCCCCGCTCAGCTCCGGCGAGCGTCGTGGCGAGCGTCTGGAGAGGCATAGCTGGACTGTCCTTTCGTGGGGTGGCCGACTTCGAATCGCTGGTTGAAGGGTTTGAGGACGCGGTAGAGGTCTCGGTAGGTCTGTCGTTGCTGGGTGTACCAGTCGACGGTGTTGGGGTCGGGGTCGGCGGTCGTACCGAGAGTGATCGACGGGAGGTCGTCGATATCAAAGAGTCCAATGCCAACGCCGGCAAGGAGTGCCGCCCCCCGAGCGGACGCGTTGCCAGAGGCGGGAGTAAGGGGCACGCCGCCGGCGGAGGCCCGGATGCCTAGAGTTGTCGGGTTATTGGCGCCAGCACCGACCGCACGGATGTGACCGACCGGCACACCTGTTGCCGTGAATGCGGCGACGATGCTGCCGAGCTCGTAGCCGGCGGCTTCGAGAAACGCTCGGGTGAGCTGAGCTCTGCTGTGATCAAGGGTGAGTCCGATGACGGCGCCACGGCCAGTGGGGTCGTTGTCCAGAGTTCCAGATCCCGCTAGGTATGGCAGCACGATGATCGGCGATGGCTCTGGGGACGACTCAGACAGCAATGCATCCGCGTCGGCGACGCCGGTCAAGGCAACGTACCAGTCGAGCGTCCAGCCGCCAGCTGCTGTGCCAGCAAGGGTAAGCCAGCGTTCCGGGCGCCATGGATAGGTGGCGAAACCGGTTCCGCCGATGCCAGCCGGCCGCTGTGATGTCTCGACGGTCAGGCAGTCACTTGAGCCCAGCGCGAACGTCGACACCGATCCCGCCTTGCCACCGGCTCCAATAAAGGAGGCAGCTTGGTCGTGGGCGCCGGCCACCAGCGCTGTGCCATACGGAACCCCAAGTCGCTCGGCAGCCTCATCTGAGATCGTGCCGATTGGGGTGCCGGAAGGCACACATTCGGAGAACGGGACCTCGGCCAACCAGGGAGCATCCACGGCAGCTGCCGCCATCATCTCGGCGGACCAGTCAGTGGCGTCGACATCAAAGAGGCCGGTACGGGCGGCCAAAGTCCAATCGATCGCCGGAGCGGCACCCCAACGGGTGGTAATGAAATCGCTCAGAGCGCGATAGGCACTGGCGGCGGGGGGACGCCACGCGTCGTCCCCTGCGGCAAGCTTGTAGACCGAGAACATCCGGTTGAGCGGTTGGCCGGTGATTTGCTGCACCCGCTCGGCGCCGAATCGCTTGCTCATCGCCTGGACCGCCAGTTCGCCACGGGCGTCCCTGCTGACCGGTGCCAGGCTCAGCGCTCGGCCCTGTCGATCGACCGGGACGACCGCCTCTCCTTGGCTGCTCAGGGCGATCGCTCGTACCTGATCGCCCCGGCTCGCGGCCTCTGCCGCTACGGCGGCCAGAAGCGACTCGGCGGATTGGAGCACGGCCTCAGCGTCGACGACGACCCAGCCCTCCCTGGGCCGCTTGAGGGTGGTCTTCTCAGCTGCGGCTGCGATCTGCTCGCCCTGCTCGTCGTACGCGACGGCCCGGACGCCGCTCGTGCCGAGATCGACACCAATTGTGCTCACGTCGTGGTCCCGGCAGGTGCGGTGGCCCAGTAGCGGTGGATGACCATGGGCAACCTATGAATCTGGCGTCAGGGCATCGACGACCGCACAGTACCGCGCGTACCGATCACTCAGAATTGCGACATCTGCGAGGCCAGATTCGTCAATCGGATCGTTCAGAGGAGGCACGGATTGCCAGCTGGGCCACCATCCCACCGAGACTCCAGCAGTCATGGCCGCGCCGTAGGCGGCGTCGCGACGAGTGGTCCGGTAGGGAAGTCCGAATACGCCGCTGACGATTCGGCACCATAGCTCGCTTCGGGCGCCGCCGCCTTTCAGCGTTAGCACATCGGTTGGCAGCGGAGTTCCCCTTTTTTGTTGCAGGCGGCGAAGTTCGAACGCAACGCCCTCGAGAACTGCACGAACGAGATCATCGCGGCCGTGCTCGGTGCTGAGTCCGACGAAGGCGCCCGGTGCGCCGCCGCCTCGGGCGCCGCGTTCTCCCATCAGAAATGGGAGAAAGAGCAGGTCACGAGCACCAGGCGGTGCCGACATGGCGACCGAGGTAAACGAGGCCAAACTCTCTCCTGGCGCCAACAGGTCGCGAAGCCATTGCAGGCTCTTGCCACCGGCATGCAGTGAGTCGAGTCGAAGCCACAAATCAGACTGAGCGTGGCAGAAGGAGCCGGGGACAGGATGGTTGGAAACGCCCAAGACGACCGCTGAGGTGCCCAAGATGATCGCCATATCGCCGGCATGGGTGAGGCCCGCCGATAAGGCTTCGGCGAACTGATCACCAACACCGACGGCCGTTCTGGCTTTCTGCAGCGCTGGGCTAGCGCCTCCGTCGACAACACCGCCCTCGGAAATTGGATCGGCCACCGGCGGCAAAAGCTCAGGATCGATTTCGAGCGCGGACAGTATCGTGGTGGACCATTCGCGTGTCGCTGAGTCGAGCATTCCGGTTCCGGAAGCATCGGTCCAGTCCGTTACGACGCGTCCGGTGTAGCGCCATCGAAGGTAATCCTTTGGCAGCAAGACGTGTGAGCTGCGACTCAGAACGTCAGGCTCGTGGCGTCGGACCCACAGCAGTTGTGGCAGCGTAAACGCTGGTAGCGGCGGATTGCCTGTAATGGCAACGACATCGGGTACCTGGTTCTCGATCATGGCGCACTCGGCCGTGGCTCGGCGATCGGCCCAGAGGATGGCAGGACGTACCGGGTTGCCGTCGGCGTCCAGCAGCACGAGGCTGTGCATCTGCCCGGTGATCGATAACGTCACATGATCACGTGAACTCGCACCCACGGTGTCCAGCGCACGCTGCACGGTCGTATCCACAGCCTCTCCCCAGGCACGCGGATCTTGTTCAGCCCATTCACGATGGGGTGCAGCAATCGGGTACGGCGACGACGAGATGCTGCTGGCTGTCAGGTCGCTAGCAACGACGGTTACCTTGCACGCGGTCGTACCGAGATCGACTCCGACCAATAGATCCATGGTGTCCTCAGTGTTGTCTCATGGTGGGTGATCATCACCCACCAGAGTGGAGGTCGAGATCACTTACTGAGTCGGCGAGCGTGGTCAGGTAGCCTCTGGACCGACCGCGTGACATTCAGTCTGATGCGACCAGAGCGGCTTTTGATCAAGTTTGTTTCGATGTCTGGGCCGCACGGCGTAGGTGCTCACGCTGTGACCTTAGCCGTGGCTGAGGCTTCCTATGCAGTTGGTCCGAGGTGACAGTCTGGCGTCACGCTGAGCAGCTGCTGATCACTCTGACAGACAGGACACGCTTGACATGGGACTCGGTACGCAGATCCGGCTAAGCCGGTTGTTCTCTCATCCATCCGGACGGCTTTTCGGTATCGCTGTTGACCACTTCATCGGATATGGCGACGTTCGTGCCGGAGGACTGCGCAATCTCCCGCAAGCACTTGACCGCGTGATGAGCGCTCAACCGGATTCGGTAACGATGCTGCCGGGTGCGGCCAAGCAGCTGTGGGGAAAGTTTGCTGGACGGTCGAGTTTGATCATTCAGGCGGGCATGTTCACTGCAGATGATCGCGTTCGTGAGTTGATTGCGACGCCGGAGGAGGCAGCCCGTCTTGGCGCTGATGCGCTTGCTGTCGCTATCGGGGTGAGGGGCCCGTACGAGGGCAACTATCTTCGCTGGCTCAGCGACAGCGTGGCGGCGGCGGCCAAGGTCGAGATGCCAGTAGTCGCGCATATCTATCCCAGGGACTACTCCGGCGAGGTGCCTGTCATCCGCTTCGTGCCGGACGAGATCGCCTGGGCCGTTCGCTGTGGGGTGGAAACCGGCGTGGACGTCATCAAGGTCGGTTATCCGGGCGACTTGGCCGCGTTCACCGAAATTGTCGCATCAGCACCTGTGCCCGTAGTTGTCGCCGGTGGCCCGCGTACCGAGTCGATCAACGAAGGGTTGACATTCACGGCTGACGCCCTGAGGGCCGGAGCAGTCGGTGCGGTAGTCGGCCGCAATATCTGGGGAGTCGACGACATCGAAAGTGTGGCCGCTGCCTATCGGGCAGTTATCCACGACAGCGTAACTCCAGAACAAGCCCTTGCCTCAGTAGAACCAGGCGACGGCGCCTGAGATGGACCGGCTTGACCTGGTTGGGGTCGGCTGCGTTTCGATTGATGACTTGCTCTATGTGGACGCCTCGCCGGCGGACGATAAAGGCCGCATTCAAGCGAGCGAGCGACAACCTGGAGGAAACATCGCAACGGCGCTGGTGGCTGCCGCGGGACTTGGTGCGAGTGTCGCGTTCGTCGGCCGGCTTAGTGATCGAGAGGATGGCGCGGTGGTCCGGGCGGACCTCGCGGCGCACGGGGTGGGCTTGGAGTTCGCCTTGCCAGACCCACAAGCACGACCAATTCGCGCCACTGTCGTCGTCTTTCAGCAAGGTGATCGCTTCATCGCCTACGACGACGCAACGACGATTGGCTTGCTTCCCGGCGACGATCTGACGCCACTATTCCAGGCTCGAACCGTGCTGCTTGATACCTACGCCCTGGCTCCGACTATGACCGCGCTCGGCAGCGACGTGAACCGGGTACTCATCGTTGCCGACGTCGAGGCGGAAGTTGAGACCGCCTCGCTAAGACAAGTGCAACATCTCGTGTTGCCGATGGCCTTTGCGCGTCAGCTGACAGGTGAAACGGAGCCGGCCGCGATCGTGACTGCGCTCTGGAATGATCGGCGCGCAACCGTCGTCGTTACCGATGGCGCGGATGGCATGTGGTTTCGCGATGCAGCGAGAGCCGAGTGTCAGTACCAGCCAAGTTTTGAAGTTCCTGTCGTCGATACGACCGGTTGCGGAGATGTTTTCCACGGCGCGTACGCGGTCGCACTGGCCCGCGGATGGGACGCCTTGGAGCGCGTACGGTTTGCGGCAGCGGCGGGAGCTATCTGCGCAACCGGACGTGGCGGCCGGGGACATTTACCCACCCAGGACGAGATAGTCAGACTTCTCGCTAAGGGGCCTGGAACCTGCTAAGACGAAGGCGGCGTGATCCGGCGTTCGTGTTCTGTCAGCGGGAAGCCGCTGATGCCACGCCAGGCCAAATTACTGACCAGGTGCTTTGCCTCTTCGAGGGGGATCGCCGACGTCCCGCCTGAGATCCAGAAACGCGCGCTCACCTGGGCGATACCCACGAGGCAGACCGCAAGTAATTTCGCCTGCTGCACAGGCAGCGAAGTGTCCTCGGCAATAACTTCTGCAATGGCATCGGAAATCTCGGCGTTCACCTGGGAAAGTCGTTGCCGCACCGCGCGATCACCGGTGAGGTCGGATTCGAAGATAAACCGAAAGTCGCCGCTCTCGGAGGAGACGAATTCGTAGAACGCGGCGACCGTGGCGATTACTCGATCTGCGTTGTCCTCGGTTGAGGCCAAGGCCCCCTCGACAACTTCCGCAAGCCGCTCACAGCTTTGGTCGAGGAGTGCCAGATAAAGATCAAGTTTTGAAGGAAAGTGCTGATACAGCACGGGTTTCGATACTCCAGCAGCGTCAGCTATGTCGTCCATGGCCGCTGCGTGGTAGCCCTTCGAGGCGAAGACCTCGCTGGCCGCGTCAAGCAGCTGAATGCGCCGTTGGTCGCGTGGCATGCGAGTTGGGCGGTTGTTCGGCGCCTCCTTCTCCAGGTTCGTGGCCACAACTTCACCCTAACCGTGCGGCGTTTCATGTCGTGCTCGCACGACACCGATCAGGATGAAAGCGCACTCCGGACGTCGGTGTGCTTGAAGTCGTTGCCCTTATAGAGCAGCGATTCATCACGGTCGATCGCGAGCGCGTATGCAAAACAGTCGCCAAAATTGAGACCAGCCGGATGGCCAGTGCCCCATCCGAAATTCCGATATGCAGAGCGGGCGATGCGGGCCTGAGATTCCGTGACGTCGGCGAGCTCGACCTGGCCTGTTACGAGATATCGGTCAAGCTTTTCGCCGGCTCGTCGGGCCGGATGTCGGTCCAACACGATTGCAGCCTCGAGGTAGTTTGCAACCGACAGTGCCGGTCGAACGGCGCAACTAAGCACGTCATTGAGTTCCTCAGCGTCAGGCTCACCAGCCAGGATGGCAATCAGAGCTGAGCTGTCCACGATCACTGCGGCATGCCTAGTTTGTCGTACAGAAAATCGTTGGGGTCATTACTGAGCTCAGGATCGAGCAGAGCCGCGGATTCACGGGCGATCCGCATCATCGCCTCTCGGCGGCCGCCTAAACCCTGTGCCCTCTCAAGCTCCTCTAGCCGTCGGCGCACGGCATCCTCGACAGCCGATGTTTGGGTCTGGCCCGTCAACTCGGCGAGTCGACGGACGAGCTGGTGTGTCTCTTCGTTCTTAATGTTCAGGCTCACGGTAGAAGTCTACCTTCGGGTGGCAGATTTCTACCACACCACAGCCAGTGGACATTCCGCCTCACTTGTCAGCCGTCATCGGGCAATGACGGTGCTTCCGAGGTAAGCAGGTCGGCTGCCAGATCCCCGTAGTCGACGACTCGGGCCAGGACATCTTCGGGGCCAAACCGAAGATCATCGGGCCCGCGTACGCTCCCAAGCTCCTCCCAGGTCACCGGGGTAGCGACGGCAGGGCGGTCCCGGCCTCGCATCGAATAGGGCGCGATGGTGTTTCGAGCCGCCAGATTCTGGTTGTAGTCCACATAGATCCGGCCCGCTCGCTGCTCAACAGACATGGCCGCTACGAAGAAGTCCGGCTGTGCCTTGTGCAGGGAGCCATTGAGCTGCTTGACATAGTTCCAGGCGGTCTTGCTGCGGGTCGGCGCGATTGCGGCGTACACCTGAATGCCCTTGCTTCCCGAAGTCTGCGCGATCGGAATCATGCCGTCGTCGGCCAGTCTGGCTGCGACGATCAGTGCCGCGCGGGCGCCATCGACGATGGTCATGCCGGCGCCAGGATCCAGATCGACGACGAGACGATTCGCCAGCGGCTCACCTGATCGCGGCTGCAGCTCGGGAAGGCTGATGATTCCGTTGGCCGGCGTGGCACTGCTCACGGTCCACTGCGGAACGTGCATTTCGAGAGCGGCCAGATTGGCCAGCCAGACGACCGCCGCCTTGTCGTCGACGACGATGTAGTCGATGATCCCGTCGCTGGTGTTGACCTTGACCCGGCGTACCCACTCAGGCGTGCCCATCGGAGCGTTCTTTTCATAGAAAGGCGAGCGGTCGGGGCCGACGCCGTCGGGGAACCGCAGCCTGGTCATCGCCCGGTCACGTATGTGCGGCAGCATGACGGGGGCGATGCGGAGGTAGTAATCAATTACCTCCGCCTTGGTAAAGCCGACGCTAGGAAACAGCACCTTGTCGAGATTTGTCAGCGTCAAGTTTCGCTCGCCTACTCGTGTCACGAGCTCGCCTGCGGCACCCATAGAGCCATCCCATCATCCGGAATAGCACTGGGCGCAGGCGCGTTACCCTCAAGATCGAGAAGCCTGTTCCGCGGTTCGCGCCGCGTCCTTGAGCTGGAGGAGAGCCGTGGCCTTGCCGCCGCTGGTAGCACCCGCCGATGAACTGACCATCGACGAGGTACGCCGCTATAGCCGTCACTTGATCATTCCCGATGTCGGGATGGCGGGACAGAAGCGCCTGAAAAACGCACGAGTGCTAGTGATCGGTGCTGGCGGACTGGGCAGTCCCGCACTGCTCTATCTCGCCGCCGCTGGCGTCGGGACGCTCGGCATCGTCGACTTCGACACTGTCGATGAATCCAATCTGCAGCGCCAGGTCATTCACGGTCAGTCCGACATCGGGAAGTCCAAGGCAGAATCAGCCAAGGAGTCGATCACCGAGACCAACCCGTTCGTCAACGTGGTGGTGCATGACGTCCGGCTGGACAACGACAACGTGATGGAGTTATTCAGCCGTTACGACTTGATCATCGACGGCACCGACAACTTCGCCACCCGGTACATGGTCAATGACGCGGCGGTGCTACTCGGCAAGCCGTACGTGTGGGGCTCGATCTATCGCTTTGACGGCCAGGCAAGCGTGTTCTGGGCCGAGCACGGCCCGTGCTACCGCTGCCTCTACCCAGAGCCTCCGCCGCCGGGCATGGTGCCGAGTTGTGCTGAGGGCGGCGTGCTCGGGGTGCTGTGTGCATCGGTGGGCGCTACTCAGGTGACCGAGGCGATCAAGCTGCTGACCGGCATCGGCGAACCGCTTGTTGGACGGCTGCAGATTTACGACGCGCTGGAGATGAGCTGGCGTCAGCTGAGTGTCCGCAAGGACCCGCACTGCGCAGTGTGCGGTGAGAGTCCAACTGTGACCGAGCTGATCGACTACGACGAGTTCTGCGGCGCGATCACCGATGAGGCTGCTCAAGCGGTCGCCGGGCACACTGTCGATGTCAAGCAGCTAGAGCAGTGGCTTGCTGAGCGTGAGTCGGGCAAGAAGGACTTTATCTTGATCGACGTACGCGAAAAGGTAGAGCGGGATATCAATCTGATTCCGGGATCCATCCTCATCCCGAAGGGTGACTTCCAGACAGGTGCCGCGCTGGGCGATCTGCCGCAGGACAAGCAGGTAGTGCTGTACTGCAAGACGGGTGTGCGCTCGGCGGAGGTGCTAGCTCTTGTGCATGGCGCTGGACTGGCCGATGCCGTTCACGTGGGCGGCGGCGTCAGCGCCTGGGTCCGCCAAGTCGACCCATCCCAGCCCGCGTACTGACGTCCTTTCGCATGGCAACACCAAGCCCCGGTACCAATCGGTACCGGGGCTCGTCTGTCGTGGCGAAACTTAGACCGGGTGGACCTGGTCGGCCTGCGGACCCTTCGGCCCCTGGGTGGTCTGAAACTCCACACGCTGTCCCTCGTCGAGCGTCCGGAATCCGGACGACTCGATCGCGCTGTAATGGACGAAAACGTCCGGACCGCCGCCGTCCACGGCAATAAAGCCGTAGCCCTTTTCGGCATTGAACCACTTAACGGTTCCCTGCGCCATGAAACATCTCTCCTAGCATCTGCATTCGAAACCGCACCTCACGGTCCCGACTGGTGTTGGACGCCAGGATTTTCCTCACGCCCACGCAAAGTTCTGGGGGCGTAGCACAGACCACGACAACAGACCACTTGCAACAGCGTCCCTAGCCTGTCATAGATGACGGCGCAATGTGAACCCTCATCAACGTCGTGTCTCGACACGTCGTTGGTGATCACTGGGCATGTGGATGGCGCAATTTCTTCAGCCGCTTAACTCATCGAGTCTGAAACGAGCACGCGCCATATCGACGCGATCACCCTTGATCGGTGTCTTGTCGGCCTTGAGCAATCTCAAGCCGTGCTCTGCTAGTGGCCGGGCCGGTCGCCCGTCCGCGCGTACTACCCGCCACCAAGGCACTCCGCCACCGAATTGCGCCATCACGTTCCCCACCTGGCGAGGTCCACCGCGTCCTACCAACTCGGCAATATCTCCATACGTCGCCACCTGGCCGGGTGGTATCTGCTCAACAACGCTCAGCACCAATTCGGTGTATGCCTCATCCACCATGTCACCATCCGTTGGTGCCCGGCCCGCCCTTGAACGGACCGCTCACGTTCGAGGTGATCCAGCCGCCATAAAATCCGCCAGCCTGCGGTAGCACCTGCTCGCCGTCGAGGAGGCACTCGTCCATCTCGCCGGCGTAGATCGCGACATGATCAACAATTGCGGAATAGCCAGCGTTGGGATGCGAGTAGTACCACGCTGCCCGACGGGCGATCTTGCTGCCGCCGATCACATCGAGATAGGAAGCCTGTCCTTTCCACTCGCAGTATGACCAGCCCCGGGCCGGCCGCAACGCCCCTTGGGCGAACGCGGCACGAGGTAGGTAGTAGGTCGGCGGGTGGCCGGTTTCCAGAATGCGCCAGCTGGCACGAGTCTCGCAGATCTCGACTCCGCCCAAGATCACAATGATCTCTTCGTCACTGGCTCGTATCGCTGGCGGGCGGGGATAGTCCCAGACTGATTCCTGCCCGGGCGCAATGGGCTCGGGGATGGGACGGGCAGACATGAGGTGAGCGTACGCCGATGCCAGCTGTTCAACCTTCCACAAGCCGGGATACTGAACCAGTGAGCACGCCGAGGATCGAGACGCCCGGCATTGAGCTGCGTCGAGCGCGGCTGCGTTTCCTCACAAGGACCGACTGGGCCGAAACTCACCACAGCTTCTCCTTCGGCGAGCACTACGATCCCGGCAATGTCTCCTTTGGGCCGCTGCTGGTCAGCAACGACGATCTGGTACGCGCAGGGGCCGGCTATACCGATCATCCGCATCAGGACGCCGAGATCATCACCTGGGTGCTCTCCGGATCACTCGTCCATGAGGACTCACACGGCAACTCCGGGCTGATCTATCCGGGCTTGGCCCAGCGAATGAGCGCAGGCTCAGGGATTGTGCACGCCGAGCGCAACGATGCCTACCGAATCGATCCCACCCGCGCGCCCGAGCCGGTGCACTTCATCCAGATGTGGATCAGACCGGACGAGTCGGGTGGCTCTCCGAGTTACCAGCAACGGGAACTGTTGCTTGCTGATCTTGCCGGCGGCTGGGTGCCGATCGCCTCAGGCCGGCACCCCGATGCGGTCGTTACCCTCGGGAGTGCCGGCTCGACTTTGTGGGTCAGTGTGTTGCCGCCCGGTGCGTCACGTACGCTGCCGGCCGGTGATCTGCTGCACGTCTATCTGGCTCGCGGAGCCGTACAGGTGGAAACGATCGGGCGGCTGGAGCCTGGCGACTCACTTCGGTTGTCAGGATCGGCTCAGCTGAGACTGTCCGCGGCCTCGGAAGCGGAAGTGCTGGTGTGGCAAATGGATCGCGAACAAGGAGACCTCATATGAGCACACTTCGGGTGGCCGTTGCCCAGATCCTGAGTGGCTCAGATCCTGAGGAAAATCTGGAGCTCGTCGCGACACAAACGGCGAACGCCGCCGAGCAGGACGCGCAACTTGTGGTCTTTCCCGAGGCCACCATGCGCCGCTTCGGACTGCCGCTGGCCGAGATCGCTGAACCCCCCGACGGACCGTGGTCACAACACTTGCGCAAGATTGCTGAACATCATCAGCTCGTTGTCGTGGCTGGCATGTTCACTCCGGGGGATGCCGGTAGGGTCCACAACACGCTGCGCGCCGTCGGGCCAGGTGTGGATGCTTATTACCACAAGATTCACCTTTTCGATGCGTTCGGGTTTCGCGAATCCGACACAGTGGCGCCCGGTGCGGAGCCAGTCATGATCACGGTGGGGGAGACGAAGGTCGGACTCACCACCTGCTACGACGTACGGTTTCCTGGCCTTTACATCCGACTCGCCGAGCTTGGAGCCGAGGTCATTTGTGTCGCTGCGTCGTGGGGCGCGGGCCCAGGCAAGATCGAGCAGTGGCAACTGCTGACCCGGGCTCGGGGATTGGACTCTACGTCCTACCTTGTGGCTGCAGGGCAAGCCGATCCGGCCATGGCAGGCGTCCCCTTTGATGGCACTGCCCCAACCGGTGTTGGCTACAGCGCAGTCATCTCCCCACGGGGTGAGGTGCTGCAGGAACTTGGCGCGAAACCTGGACTCCTCGTTGCCGATCTCGACCTCGGCGTCGTGACGGATACTCGAGCTGCCATTCCGGTGCTCGCCAACCGACGCCTCTAGCGCAAGAGCCATTGGATCAAGACCCATTGGATACTGACGGCATGCCGCATGCCGACGACCAACCCTGGTCGCCGTTTCCTGTGCAGGATTGGTCCAGCCTGCCACCGGACCCGCTCGGCAGTGTGGCGATCAATCCGACGTGGCCAGAACCGAAAGATCCGCGCCCATGGTGGCAGCCACTACTGGTATTCGGCCTGGTCGCCGCCCTTGTCGCGGGTGCTGCATTTGTCGCCAGTTCGGTGGGCGTGGCGTCCCGCGTCACTGCGGCCTCTCGTTTTCTGCCCGCAGACGGTGCGGCTTCCTATGAGCGGACTGCGACGACCCGCGAGCTCCAAACCACCGTCGGAATAGCGGTCACTGAATCCGCGCGCTTGCCAGGAGTGGTTGGCCTATTTAGTACTGATGGCGCCTTCGCCACGAAGATGCTTGCTGAAGCTGATCCCAACCGGATTCAGACTTGGCGCACGACAACGACGTCAATTGATGATCCAACCGCAATCGCCCAAACCATCCGCTTCTATCGAGTCAATAGCGGCATTGAGCTGATGGGCGTCAGCACATCCTCGGAAGGTTACGTCTATAGCCCAGCTCTGCTGCTGTTGCCAGCCGATGTTCGGGACGGGAGCCAGTGGCGCAGCGCCGGGTCTGCCGGAGACACCCTCGACTATCGCAGCGAGCTGCAAGCCGATGCTGTGGACGGCGACTGTCTCAGGGTCACCGGAGAAGTGCGCTACTTATCGAAAGCCGGCCAATTGGGCCGCGTAGTTGCCCTGGAACAGACCTGGTGTCTCCACGAGGGGATGTTGGCAGAAAGCCAAAGCTATGCCGACATACGTACCGATACCACCCGTATCGAGCCGCCACCGCCGAATCCTCAGACCACCACCAACGCCCCGATTCACTGGACTGTGCCGCAACACTGGACCACCAAGAATTTCGGCACGATCTCCGTTAATCCGACCTTCGGTGAAGCACCGATGGTCGGGTCGCCATCCGCCATCACGCCGGTGCGCAGCGAATCCGGCCTGGTGATCCGGGCCGCCGTCGGCGGCGATCTGGTGGCAACCACCCCTAAGACACCGACGGCCTGGACATCGGTTTGGCGAGCCCATCCCGGTGGCAGCGTGATGACCTTGAGCGCCTTTGGCAATGTGATTATTGCCACCACGAGCAACCGGCAGATGGTTGGCTACTCCGATGTCGGCGTGCGTTTATGGCAGTTGCCACTTGATGATCTTGCGCCTACTGCACCCGTTCGAATCAACGATCAGGATGCGGTGATCGTCGATCTTGCCGGTGCGATGCGCAGTTTTGATCTTGCTAGCGGCGCGGTCGTGTGGCGGCACGAGATTGGATCCGACGTCACTGTCCCGCCGGCAGTTGGCTCAGGTGTGATCGTGATCATGGACCGTGGTGGTACCACGACCACCTTTGATCAGAACACGGGAAAGCGTCAGTGGTACAAAGAAATGCAGGGCAGCGCAGCCGTCACAATCGACAACACCGTCGCCGTCATTCAAGATCAAACCATCCACGGGCTCACTGCAGACTCGGGGCGGCATCGATGGGTGCGACCGATCTTCGGGACGCTGACACACATGGCAACCTTCGCTGATCACATCGTGGTGGCAACCAAAAGTGAGTCCGTCATCGTGAGTGGAGACGGTGCGGTCTCCCAGCAGCTGGGCCCCGTGTTGACACTCACACCTTCTCAAGATCATCTTGTGGCGTGGGGTCCGGCCGAGGCTTTGCTGATAGCCAGAGACGGCAGCATGATCTCTCACTGGGAACTGCCCCCGCTGACCCAGTCGCAACAGGTCCGGCCGACGCTCGCGATCGAACAAGGGGTGCTGCTGTTCAACAACGACTGGACCTTCCAGGCGCGCGACAATGCAGTCTGACTCTCACTCGGCGACCGGCACCCGGACCCTGAACTCTGGCCCTTCGACAAGCTCAGGGCGCATAGCCCTCCAGGGCCGGTCACGGCTCGGCCGATTCGTGGCCGCCCTGTACCGCCAGACGTTGGTAAATCCCGTTGAGCAGGGTCGGCTACGTGACGGGATGTGGCCGTACGGGCTGCGAGCGATTGTGCTCGTCGGCTACGTGGTTTTCAGCATCGCCGCTCTGACGGTGATCTTTTCCGGGCCCATCCGCGAGCACAGCACCTTGATCGTTTTTGGCTTCGGCTCCGGTCTCGGGTTGCCGGCACAAACCGTTTGGCCGCTAGTCCTGCTGCTGTCGTTCGGTGTCGCCGCCCTCATGGCGGCCGCCCAGCACGGACCCTGGTGGCTGAAGCTGCTTGGTCTGCTGTTCACGCTCATCGTGATGGGAACGTGGTCGTTGCGCAGCCCATCGCTGGTGGGCTGGGGTGGCTGGCCAATCATGGCGGCCGTCCTGATGGTGGCGCTTCTGGCGCTTGTCATCCTTCGGTGGCGGCACAGTTTCGCTTGGTGGGAATTCGCAGTGATGTGGGCGTTGATCGGCCTCACGACGACAATCGGAGTCGCCGAGACCCGCGAAGCCAAGATCTTTGGCCAGGACTTCAACCCGCTCCACCTACAGCAAACTGCGGCATTGCTCGGCTACCTTGCGCTACCCGCAGCAACGCTGGCAGGCGCCTCGGTGGCAGAGGTGTCGGTACGGGCCACCGTGTCGGCAACGCAAAACGCGCAGCGGCTTGCCACCCGATCGTGGCCCTACGTGATCTTGGCGGTCGTCGTCGGAATCCGGTTGGCGCAGGGCAGCTGGCAGATTGTGCAACGAGATCCGGTGGTTGAGGGTCTGACGGCGCTGCTGTGGGCTGGCGCGCTTGTTGCCGCTTTCATCCTCATTGGCTTCGTCGTGCTACGACTGTCCGGACGACGAGAATCCAGCCCAGCGGTCTCAGAGCTGGGGGATGAGCTGGGCCGCATGGGGTTTGCGGTGGCCGCCTCTTTGATCGCTATCACTATCCCGGTTCAGGTCTTCCTTGCCGTCATTCAGGTCGTGGGCTCACTTCAGCCAGGAGGCGCCGCGTCCCGACTGTCGTACGACATCACTCCGCTCGTTACTCAAGTCGTCGACCCCGGCCGGGTGCTCATCGGCGTGGTGTTGCTGATCCTGGCGGTGCGTGCGGCTCGGCGGGGACAGGCCGGTCGGGCCCTCGTCATAGGTTGCATCGGTGTCATGTTGGTTGCCTTGGCGCGTCAGCTCTTGTTTGGCAATCGCTTAGCAGCACCGATCAATCCGGATGCCCTCAACCTGGTCGCCTCTGGGGTGGTGATCGTCGCGATCGGAATCTTGTTGATTCGACGCCGCTTGACCGCCCAGCGGGCCCTGGCGTTCGCTGGGCTGTTGATCTTGTCCGCGCTTTTTTCGTATCGCGACTTCATCTCCGATCCACTTGGGGCGGTGCTTGGTTTCTCGGGGGCAGCTCTGGTGTTGTTCGGTTTGACCTGGGACCTCTTTACAGGCTCGGGTTGGGCAAACGGGGAGAGCCGCCGCTTCCCGCGCCCCACCCGAGTGCTGCTGGTGTTGACCAACTACGTGTTGAGCATGACGGTGCTCGCGTACGCAGCACTCATCCGTGATGGCAGTACCACGATCTATTTCGATCCGTTTGCTCAGTTCGGCGACTTGATCTTGGGCACTGGACTGGTCGCGGCCGCCGCCATAGCGATCTTCGACGCGGCATGGCGTAACCAGCCCATTTGAGTTGCTCCGCTCGCTGCGCTCCTCCGCGGATCGCGCCGGGGAGCCGCGGACGAAAAGCGTTGTCGGCTCGTTTCTCCTCAGTCGGGCGGCGCGCGATCCGAGAATTTGTCAGTTAGCTCTGTTCCAATACCTGGTACGAGCTGACTTCATCTAAAACAGGATCTGACGCGATGTACCGCTTGACTCGGGGGGCGGAGAAGTTGCCCACACCTCCAGCGCTTGACTCATCGCAACGCGCCGTCGTCGAGCATCCCGGAGGGCCACTACTGGTGCTGGCAGGACCCGGCACCGGCAAGACCACGACTCTGGTGGAGTGTGTGGTGGACCGTATCGAACGCCGCCGCGCCACGCCCGACAGCATTCTCGTGCTGACTTTCTCTCGAAAGGCCGCGGCGGACCTGCGCGCCCGGATCGCCGCCAGGTTGGGGCGTACCACCGTGACCCCAATGGCAATGACCTTCCATGCCTTCTGTTACGCGCTGGTGCGCCGGTTCGGCGAGGAGGTTGGCGTGGAATCGGATGATTTTGGTGCGCCGCTGCGCTTGCTGACCGGCCCAGAGCAGGAGTTCCGGGTCAGGGAAACCCTGCAGGGCAGCTTGGAGACCGGACGCGCCCAGTGGCCCGACTCACTTGCCCGCGCGTTTCCCACTCGAGCCTTTGCCAGCGAGGTTCGTGCGGTTCTGGCGAAGGCGCGACAGCTTGGTATGGATCCCGATGATGTTGTGGCGGCGGGCCAGGCCACCGGCCGGGAGGAGTGGGTCAGCGTCGGAACCTTTTTCGATGAGTACCTCGACGTACTCGATGCTGAAGGCGTCCTGGACTATGCCGAACTGGTGCACCGGTGTCGGATCTTGCTGAGCAAACCGGAGATCGTGGCAACGCTGCGCAGTGAGATCAACTGCGTCTTCGTCGATGAATATCAAGACACCGATCCCTCGCAAGTTCGACTGCTACAGGTCATCGCCGGTGATGGCCGCGATGTGATTGTCGTCGGAGATCCCGATCAGTCGATCTATGCCTTTCGCGGTGCCGAGGCTCGAGGGATCTTGGACTTCCCAGAGCTGTTTCGAACCCGAGACGGCGCGCCGGCACCTGTCCTCGCACTAAATCGGACTCGCCGCTTCGGGAGCGCCCTGCTCGTGGCGAGCCGTCGCGTCGTCAGTCGTTTGGGTCTGCCGCGTTCATTGCCGGCCGACGTATTCGAGGCGTTCCGACATCCAACCGCGGACCCGAACCTTCCCAAGGGCAAGGTGGAGATCTTCACCTGCAGCAGCGCCGGTGCAGAAGCTGAGCACATCGCAGACATCCTGCGGAGCGCACACCTTCGCGACAATCGTGCGTGGAGTGAGATGGCAGTCCTGGTTCGCGCCGGGCGCGCCGTGATTCCCTCGCTCACCCGGGCGCTGGTAGCCGCCGGGGTACCGGTCGAAGTGGCCGGTGACGAGATTCCTTTGGCCGTTGACCCGGCGGTGCGTCCCCTTCTGCTGGCACTTCAGGTTGCCGCTCGAGGTTGCAGGCCGACCGCCGATGAGGCGCAACTATTGCTGACGTCGCCGCTCGGCGGCATGGACAGCATGGCAACGCGGCGCCTGGGACGCGCCTTGCGCGAAGCCGAGCGCGCCGAGCTGGCCGGTACTGCCCTACCGCGGCCATCTGCCCAGCTGACCAGTGTGGCGCTGCATCAGGCGGACCTCTTGGATGACTGTCCGCCGAGCCCAGATGTCGAGGCTGCTCGTCGCCTAGCCCAGCTGTTGCAGCGCTGCGAACATGCGATCCGAACCGGCAGCACCGCAGAGGAAGCCCTGTGGCTGCTGTGGTCGGAGACGCCCTGGCCGGAAAGGTTGCAACAGCAGGCGAGTCGCGGCGGCGAAGCTGGTCGCCGGGCCAACCGTGATCTTGATGCGATCTGCGCCTTGTTCGACATTGCAGCACGCTCAGAAGAAGTCTCGGGGCTTCGCGGTGTGACTGGCTTCTTGGCCGAGGTGGAGGGTCAGCAGATTCCGGCGGATCCGTTGCGCGAGTCGGAGCTACGCGGTGCGGCGGTCCGCGTGCTCACTGCCCACCGGGCAAAGGGGCTGGAGTGGGATCTGGTCGTCGTTGCGGGCGTCCAGGAAGGTCGCTGGCCAGACGTACGCCGGCGGGACTCCCTGTTGGAGCCGGACCGCCTAGGTCGGCATGAGGTGTCGGCCCCGGTTCCGACGGCCACCCGGATCGCCGAGGAGCGGCGGCTCTTTTACGTCGCATGCACTCGCGCTCGTTCGCGGCTGGTGGTGACCGCTGTCGCCGGCACGGAGGGCGAGGCTGACCAGCCCTCGCGCTTCATTACCGAGCTTGGCGTGATGCCACGCGAGCTGCCTGGTCGGCCGCAAAGGCCGCTGACACTGGCGGCTCTGGTCGCTGAGCTGCGCAGCATCACGGTCAACCCTGAAGTCCCGCCGCGGCTACGGGAAGAAGCGGCCCTGCGGCTTGCGCGGCTGGCGGATGCGACTGATGCTGAGGGCCAGCCATTCGTGCCGGCTGCCCGACCGCAGCACTGGTGGGGGATGCGCGCGCTGACTCGATCCGACCGGCCCCTCGTGGCCTCCGAGGAACCGGTGCACCTCTCCGGCAGTCAGCTGGCGAGCGTGCTGGCCTGCCCGCGTCAGTGGTTTCTGGCAAGGAAGGCCCAAGGAGAGCCGGCACGCTCGGCTGCCGCGAGTTTTGGCTCGGTGGTTCATGTGCTCGCTGAATATGGCGCTCATACTCAGATGGATCACGACGAGCTCTCCTACCATCTGGAGTCGGTATGGCACCAGCTCGCCTTCGACGCCCACTGGTTGTCCGCGGTGGAGCGGGTGGAGGCAGAGTCCGCACTCGAACGCTTCCTGACGTGGCAAGAGGCAAGATCGGATCAGATCGTGCTCGGCACCGAGGTGGAATTCTCCTGCGAGGTCGATTTAGGCACTGATCGAATTCATCTCACCGGCAGTGCTGATCGAGTCGAGCGCGATCCTGACGGGCGTATTCGAATCGTGGACTTCAAGACCTCAAAAGCGCCGCCGACGGCTGCTGACATCGCCTTGCATGATCAACTCGGGGTGTATCAGCTGGCCGTCCAGCAAGGCGCTTTCGCCGCGGTAGCGGGGGAAAGTGCACGGCCGGCCGGAGCCGAACTGGTGTATTTGAGGCTCGCCGATGGGGATAGCGGCCAGCCGAGGATCTTTCTGCAAGCCTCGCTGGATGACGTCCCATTCCCAATCAAGCCGTTGGACGGCGCGGAATCGTCGCCCCGGGAACAGCCAACCTGGGTGCATCGTCGCTTGGCCGAGGCTGCGCAGATCATTCGTAGCGAACATCACGACGCTCGTATCGGACCTGGCTGTCGCTACTGCGCCTTTCGCACCAGCTGTCCGGCACAGCCGGTTGGGCAGCAGGTGCTGAAATGACAGTCCACACCCTGTTACCGCCGGCGCCGCGGATTCGACTCGACAGCCCCACGGAGCTGATCAACGCGCTAGGCATCTCCTTCTCCGCGCAGCAGCTGCAGGCCATCACCGCTCCGCTCCAGCCCGGCGTGATCATCGCGGGCGCAGGATCGGGCAAGACCACCGTGATGGCGGCCCGCGTGGTCTGGCACGTCGGCACCGGCGCCGTGCGACCCGAAGAGGTGCTCGGTCTGACCTTCACCCGGAAGGCGGCTGCCGAGCTCTCCCAACGCGTACGCAATGCACTGCTGCGTGCCGGTGTGATCGCCGATCGCGGCGTGGATGAATCTGGCGAACAGTTGATCATGACTTACGACGCCTTCGCTGCTCGGCTGGTAGCCGAACATGGGCTGCGGCTGGGTTTCGAAGCAGATCCGACTTTGATCAGCGGAGCAACCCGATATCGACTGGCATCGCGGGTGGTGAAGGCTGCGGCCGGGCCATTCGAATTCATTTCCCGGCTCCGGCCCGCGACCGTGACCGAGAGAGTGCTCAGACTCGACGCCGATCTTCAGCAACACCTGGTGAATGTGGGCGATCTGGACGGGCATGCTCGCGACCTGCTGCTCGGGCTGGCAGCGGCGCCGTGCAACAACCGAGGCAACCCCTATGTCGACGTCAAGAAGGCGGTCATTGCCTGCCAGGAGCGTCTCGAACTGGCCAGCCTGGTACGCGACTACCAGGACTTGAAGCGCCGCCTCGGGCTGGTGGAGTTCGCCGATCAGATGGGCATAGCGGCTCGGCTGGCCACTGAGGTGCCTCAGGTGTCCAGTGCGCTGCGGACCGCCTTCCGAGTCGTGCTGCTCGATGAGTATCAGGACACCTCGGCAGCGCAGGCGATCATGTTGCGGGGGCTGTTCTCGGGACCGACTGCCAGCGACGGTCGCGGACACCCCGTCACTGCCGTCGGTGATCCTTTCCAGGCGATTTATGGCTGGCGGGGTGCGGCGGCGAGCAACATCATGACCTTCGCCGATGACTTCCCGCGCCCGGACGGCCGACCAGCTCATCGCTTTCCGCTTACGGTTAACCGCCGTAGCGGCCGAACGATCCTGGATGTTGCGAATGTGCTCAGCCGGCCGCTGCGAACCGAGGCCGACTCATCGATCGCCGCTCAATCTGCATCGACCAGCTCCGGGGGGTTCAAGGGGGGTCGTCCCCCCCTGCAGACACCGGCCGGTCTCGGACTGTTGCAGGCGCCGGAAGGAACCGACGCCGGCCAGGTGCGTGCGGCGACTTTTGAGACCTGGCCGGAAGAGATCGGTTGGATCGGGGACCAGATCGCCGCGCTGAAGGAACAAGGTGCGGTTTCGCGCTGGGCGGAGATAGCTGTGCTGACCCGCCGCAACGCCGACATAGCGCCGTTGTACTCCGAGCTGACGTCTCGCAATGTACCGGTGGAGATTGTCGGGCTTGGCGGGCTGCTGCATTTGCCAGAGATCATGGATATCACCGCCACGTTGCGATTGGTCGATGACGTCACTTCTAATCCTGATCTGATCAGGCTTCTGACCGGGCCTCGCTGGAGGATCGGGCCCCGTGATCTTGGTCTGCTCGGCCGGCGCGCCCGGGAGCTTGCCCGCGCTGCGAAGACCTCATCTCAGGCGAGCGATGGCGAGCCGCGACCTGCGGCGGTGCTCAGCTCTTTAGAAGAAGCGGTCGCCGAGATCGACCCAACAGAGGTCGTCAGTCTGCTGGACGCTCTGGACAGTCCGGGGGAGGCGGCATACTCGCCGGAAGCCCGGGAGCGGTTCGCTCAGCTCTCTGCTGAGTTGGCGTGGCTGCGACGGCGCAGTGACGAGCCGGTGCTCGACCTGACCCGTCGAATCATCACCACAATCGGCTTGGACGTTGAGGTGATGGCTACACCGGAGTTCGCGCGCACCTCCCGGCGCGACCAGTTGGGAGCGTTTCTCGACGCAGTCGCCGCGTATGTCGATGTCGACGGTGATGCCTCGTTGTCGGGTCTTCTGGGCTATCTGCAAGCGGAGAGCGACCAAGGCGTGGGACTCGAACAGGCCGTTCCCTCCGATCGTGAAGCAGTCAAGCTGCTAACGGTTCACAAAGCGAAGGGCCTGGAGTGGGAGGCGGTCTTCCTGCCAGCCCTCATGAAGGGCGTCTTCCCCAGTGACCGGGTCACCGACAACTGGGTGCTTAACCCAGCGATCTTGCCTTCCGACCTGCGTGGCGACGCGGCGTCGATTCCCCAGCTCAATGAGGCGACCAACGCCGGAATGGTGGAGTACAAACAGCAACTCAGCCGGCAGCAACTGCTGGCCGAAGACCGGCTGGCCTACGTCGCCGTCACTAGGGCGAAGCGGTTGCTGGTGGGCACCGGCCACTCCTGGCGGGCCGATCTCAGCAACCCTCGAGCCGCTTCGAACTATCTTCAGGTGATCGTCGAGGAGGCGGTCCAGCAAGATCAGCTCCTTGCCGAAGCCGCGCCGCCAGGAGCGGAGAATCCTTTGGTGACCGAGGTGACTCCGCAGCCCTGGCCAGCTCCGCTAGATCCGGAGGCTGAGATGAGGCGGCACGACGCAGCGTTGGAGGTGCAGCGAGGGCGGCGCCGCTTCGCCGAACGAGGCAGATATGAGGATCCGGAGAGCGAACCGCTGTTGCTCGATGACCATGAAATCGTCGCAGGCTGGGACGACGACATCGACCGGTTGCTGACGGAGGCCGCCGAGTCGCGGTCCGGCGATCAAGTGGTCGAGCTGCCCAGTCAGCTGTCAACGACTGCGGTGCTGCGGTTGCACGCGGATCCGGAAGCGTTTGCCGCCGAGGTGGCTAGGCCGATGCCTCGGCAGCCTTCGCGATCTGCACGCTTCGGCACTCGCTTCCATCATTGGGTTGAGCGCTATTTCAGCACCCAGCTGCCCAATGGCCGGCTTGGTCAGCAGCAGCTAATTAATCTTGATGACCTGCCCAACCGGGCAGATTCGGGCACTCATGACGAACAGGAGTTACGCGAGCTCTGCGAAGCCTTTGCGGCCGGCCGGTTTGGCGGCACTGTGCCGTACGCGATCGAGGCGCCATTCAGCATCTGGATTGGCGGTCGGCTGATCCGGGGGAGAATCGATGCTGTTTACCAGCAGCCCACGCCGTCAGCATCTGGAGACACACGGTTCCAAGTAGTGGACTGGAAGACTGGTCGCGCAGAGACTGCCGATCCCCTCCAGCTGGCTATCTACCGGCTGGCCTGGGCTGAGGCGCAGGGCCTTGCCACAGGGGAAATCGACGCGATCTTCTATCACGTACGTAGCGACGAGGTCGTACGACCCAGCGAGCTGCCGGACCGCGAGGCCATCGAATCGATCCTGCTCGCCCAGGTTCAGCCATTACCCTGATCTCATGATCGAGTGGGCGATCGCGAGTGACCTCGATCGTGTCGACCACCACCGCAGATCACCGGAATGGGTGGCTGGATTGTGGCGCGACGAGACCGCGAAACTGCTCAAACTCGACGCTGAGTCCCGATTCACCACTAATGCCGGCGGCAGCAAGCTGCGGATGACCAAGCCGTTTGTTGACTACGACAGCCAGCGGCACCGGCTGCTCGGGCTGCTGAATGGCGATCCGATCTTCGCAGTGGAGACGCTGACCGAAGGCGAGGTGCACGATTTCCGCGAGGTTGGCTTCCAGCTCACCGACAATGAGCGTGATATCGCTGCCACCGCCGCGGCGCTCACTCATTGGCATCGGCTGGAGCCGCAGTGCCCCAGATGTGGTGGTCCGACGGTCGTCATCAACGGTGGCTTTGTCCGGCATTGCGCGGCATGCGGCCGAGATCACTTCCCGCGCACCGATCCTGCAGTGATCGTTGCGGTTGTCGATCCGCAGGATCGCTTGCTTCTAGGTGGCCAGAAGACGTGGGGGAATCGGGTCTCAGTGCTGGCCGGTTTTGTCGAGGCTGGGGAGTCGCTCGAGCAGACGATTCACCGCGAAATCGGCGAGGAGGTGGATGTCACACTTTCGGAATTGCGATACTTCGGCAGCCAGCCGTGGCCATTTCCGCGCTCACTCATGGTCGCCTTCTTTGGTCGGGCCGAGGGCATCAATATTTCCCTCGATCTCGATGAGATCGCTTATGCCGAGTGGTATACCCGTGATCAGCTCAGCGCCAAGTTGGATGCCGGCGAGGTCGGCCTGCCCGGGAGAAGCTCAATTGCTGCCCGGATGATTCAAGCCTGGCGGGACGGCAAAGCGCCGATTTGATTGCTCCGCTCACTACGTTCGCTCCGCGCGGATCGCGCTTTATAGCCGCCTCGTTCGTCGTCACTCGGGACGAAAAGCATGTCCCCTCGCTCCTCCTCACCGCGGCGGCGCGCGATCCGAATTTGATTGCTCCGCTCGTCGTGCTCGCGTGTCTCATGGCTCGCCTGTAGTCCGGCGGCGCGAACATCGCCAGCGCGGATCGCGCCCTGAAGTTGTCTACTCTTCGCCGGCTGGGACCAAACGATGACGTAGGCCGCTGGCCCGGTTCGCAGGGCGCAACACCGCCCCGCGAATGGCTTCCTCGGAGCCAATCAAAAAGACCTGCCGCCGTGCCCGGGTGACAGCGGTGTAGAGCAACTCACGGGTGAGCAGAGGTGAGTCTGCGGGCGGTACCACGAAGGACACGGCGTCGAACTGGCTGCCCTGGGCACGGTGCACGGTCATCGCGTGGACGGTTTGAATGGCGTCCAGCCGCACCGGCGGGTAAAGCTTGGCCGCCGCGCCGCGGGCGAAAGCGGCGCGTACGCCGTCGGGGGTCTGGACGATGACGCCAGTGTCGCCGTTGTAAAGCGACATCTCGTAGTCGTTGGCGGTCACCAGCAGCGGGCGCCCCACATACCACTCGCCGTCTTCGGCATATCCGGGGATCGATTCGGTCAGCCAGCGCTCTACCTCTAAACCCCAACGCAGCACACCGTACGGCCCCCGCTGGTGCGCACACAGCAAGCGATGTCGATCAAGGGCCGCGAGGGCAGCCGTTTCATCGCCAGATCTGGCGGCGTCGAGCATGGCGATGCCTGCCTCGCGGACTTGTGCGGCCATCCCAGCGAGCGCTCCCGCCGAAGCCTCAGTCGGCGCAGATTCAAGATCAACTTCGCTGAACTGCACATCGCTCGCCCCGGAGCGCAGCACATCGATCACGGTATCGGCGTCCGCGGCGCGGATGGCACGAGCAAGTGCATCGATGGCGCCGCCAAATCGCCAGGTGTGGGTAAGTTGTACGACTCCATGGACCGGCGCAGCCTCAACTTCCGTGGTCAGACCGAGCTCCCGGAGCCGCAGTCCAAGATCAACATCGGGTGTGCCGGGCGCGCGCGCAATGTCCGCCAGCACTGCGCCGGCCTCGACCGAGGACAGTTGATCCGGGTCACCGACAAGAATCAGCCGAGCACTGGGCCGGACGGCCTCGAGGAGCCGCGCCATCATCGTGAGGGAGACCATGGACATCTCATCGATGATCACGACGTCGTGCGGCAGGTGATTGGCGGCGTCATGCCGGAATCGGCTGCGATTCGAAGGCATCCACCCCAGCAGCCGATGCAGTGTCGATGCCGTGAGGTCGCCTAGCCGCTCGCGGTCCTCCGGTTCAAGGTGCGCTGCGGCGGCTCGCACTGCTTCTTCGAGGCGAGCTGCGGCCTTGCCGGTCGGGGCTGCCAGCGCGACACGGAGCGCCGGTCCGGGTTGATCCCGTAAGAGCGCTAGCAACCTGGCGACTGTCGTAGTTTTGCCGGTCCCTGGACCACCTGCCAGCACGGTTACGCTGCTGAGCGCGCTTACCGCGGCTGCCAGCTGTTGTCGATCGGCCTCACCCGGCGCCAGGCCTTCACGGTCGAACAGCCTGTGCAACGCAGCGGCCAAACGCGCTTGGTAGATCTCCAGCGCAGGTGCTGCAAAACGGCGCTGCAGCTGAATTCGAACCAGCTCCTCCTGCTGCCAATACCGCTCGAGGTAGAGCAGGCCGCCGGCCAATCGCAGCGGTCGTCCGCTTGGCTGGTTTGCTCCAACCGCAACCAAGGGACTCGCCTGGATGGCCGCGATCCACTCTTCTGGGTCGGGCCAGGGCAGCGCGACAAGGTCGATGGCGGCCCCAGTCTCATCAAAGGCAGTCTCATCAAAGGCAGTACTGCGTACGGTGTGGAGATCGACGCAAACCGACCCACTGCGGAGCGCGCGAACGGTCAGCGCGAGAGCGAGTCGAACCTTATCGTCGGCTTCATGTCCGATTCGGCAGACCGTTTCCGCGGTATGCACGTCAGCGGGATTGAGGACCCCGGCCGCGTTGAAGATCGATAGCAGGCCGGATGCGCCCTGCACCACAATCTCGCGATCGGACCTATCTGGAGCGAGCCCCAGCGAGCTGAGTGGGGCCGTCGATCCACGCCATTCGACAGGTGCTGTCCTGAACTTATCGAAGGAGGCCGTCCTGAGCTGCTCGACGGGCTCGGTGCGCGACACCGCGGTCATGGTGCTACTCCATCAAGCAGCGCCGACAGCTCGACCACGAGCGCAGGTGGCGGACGCCAGCCGAACACTCCGCAGGGCGCGCGAGCCACCCGTGGTGTGTCCGGTCCGGCCATGCCGCGTACGAAGAGGTAAAGCACGCCACCGAGATGAATAGCGGGGTCGTACGAAGGCTGCCGCCAACGCAGCATGCGATGCACAGCAACGGCATACAGCAGTGCCTGCAATGGATAATGCGCGCTCATCATGGCTTGGGCCATTCGTGCCGGCGCATAGTCGCCGACCGTCAGTACTTCACCGCCCAGACCGCCTAACCAGTTCGTCTTGTAATCCACCACCAGGTAGCGGGGCGGCTGGCCGGCGCGGCGGATTCGCAGCACGGCATCGATACTGCCGGTCAGGTAGCCGCGCAAGGTCTGGCCTGCCAACGCCGGGTCGTTCAGCAGCAGGGGATAGCCGGCCAGCGGCTCCGACGGAGTGAGGTGGCGGTGCAGCAGTGGCCCCACTAAGCCCAAGGTGACGTCAGTGTTCGTGGCATCGCCGCCCGTGAGCGGATATTCAAAGCCAAGCTCAGCAAGCCGGTCGCTGCGTGGAATGTCACAGAGCCGCAGTTCATTGGCAAGGGCTCCCAGTGGCGTACGGAAGGCTGGGAGCAGCGCACTTGCCAGGTCCTCAGCAGTGATCGTTCCGGCCGGAACCTGCGCCAATGTCGCCGCACACGCCTGACGGAGCGCCGCCAGCAGGTCGGCAGCCGTCGGGTCGACGCGCTCGAATACCGCATGCACAGCTGTCCCGAATTCTGCGCCGGACGGCAGATGATGCATAGGCGAGAGCTTCGTAAGACCGTCCCCAGCCAGGTTGGCTTCCAGCTGGCTAAGGCTTGCCGTCGAGCTGACTGGAGCAGATTCGTCGTCTTCGCGTGTGAGGTCAGGCTCACTTCCCACACCTGGCACTGCTGTGTCAGCGCCGTGCGCAGCCGCCGTGAGGCCGGAGTAGGAGGTCCGCCGCCAGGTCAGATCGAGCTCGCGCTCGAAGCTGCGCACATTGAGCACAGGCTGCGGTTCGGCATTGAGCCGCCACTCGGTCAAGCCGCGGGGAGCCAATTCCTCAACGCTGAATCCCGGACCAAGCTCGCGACGGGTGAAGGGATCGCCGTTCAGTGGATAGGCCGCTGTCGGTATCGGGGGATTACCGGACTTGCGCGAAGCAAAGCGTTGCAAGGCCGAAGCCGGTGTGTTGAAGGATGGCGCCCACCAGGTCACCACTTGACACTTCGCTCGTGTCAACGCGACGTAGAGCAGCCGTAGGTCTTCTCCAGACTCCTCGTCGCGGTAGCGCGCGAACCGCTCGGGCCTTCCTGGACCGTGCCGACCACCGACATCGAGGACGCATTCGCCACGACTTACAGCAGTCGGCTCATGCAATCTCAGAATTCGGCCCTCATCGGAGCCACTGGCGTGCCGATCCCAAGCCTCGGGGAGATAGACGATGGGAAACTCCAAGCCCTTGCTGCGATGCACAGTCAAGATCGTCACCGCCTCGGCATCTGTCTCCAGACGCCGGGTGACTTCGGACGTGCCGGTGTGGTGTGCCTCGGAGATGCGGGACCGCAGCCATTCGACGAGCGCCCCAACGCCGAGTTGGGAGGAGGTCATCGCCGCGTGCAGACTCTGGCCGAGATGGCGTAGGTCGGTCAGCATTCGTTCGCCACCACCCAGGCTGAGCAAACGTTCCGGGATTCGCTCATCGGTTGTCGCGGTTTCCAGTAGCGCGGCGACCCCACGACTTTCAAGCACCTTGCTCCACCAACGGACGCGCTGAGTGAGCTCAATCAACGACTCCTCGCTGGCGGCGACTAAGTCGGCGAAGGTCCAGCCGAAGAAGCACGTCAGGGCAGCTTGCCGGACCGTTGGTTGCCGTGTTTGTTCGAGGGCGAGCAGCAGGGTTAGCCAGTCCTGTGCCATCGATGACGCGAAGACCGAACTGGCGCCATACATGACCGCGGGTACGCCCGCTTTGATCAACTGATCGCGGATCGCCTCGCCGCGTTCGTTCTTGCGTACCAGAACGGCAAAGTCGGAGGGGAGCAGCGGTCGCGGACCCTGTCCGTCAAGCAGTTCTGCACCTGAACCCAGCAACGCGGTGATGTCAGCCACAAGATCATCAGCGATCTGAGGCCGGATGGTTGCCACACTCGGCACCTTCTCCGCATCGACCGCGTGCAGCATGACCCGAACCCGGATCGGTGCCGCGAGGCCCTCGCTGTTGCGGACCTGCCCGTTCGCTGGTGCAGTCAGTCGCCGCTGCTGATGTTGAGCCGCCACAGAGCGTACGGCGATCCGTTCGTCACCCAAGGCGGCGTCGCCCATCAGCACACCGAGTGCATCGACCAGGGCTTGGTCACTGCGACGGTTCACGGCCAGCGTCTTGACCTGGTCCGCTTGCTGCACCGCATCGAGATAGCTGAAGACGTCGGCACCACGGAACGCATAAATCGCCTGCTTCGGATCGCCGATCAAGATCAACGTGCAATGCCGATGGAACGCGCGACGCAGGATCTCCCACTGGATGGGGTCGGTGTCTTGAAACTCATCGACCATGACAATCTGGTAGCGCTTGCGCAGCCGGCCGATCGCTGCAGGCCCTTGCTCAGGATCGGCCAAGGCATCGCGTAGCCGGGTCAGCATGTCGTCGTAGGTGAAGAGGTTGGCCACCCGTTTGCGGCGTTCTACCTCCCGCCGAACGGCGGTCGCGAACGCTACCCGCTCCCCACTACCTGTCGGGTCATCGCGGCCAAGCCCGTTGGGAGCGAGTCGAGCATGCACCGCCTGGACCGCGTGATTGGCCACCTCCAACGCCTCGTCGTATGTCACAGGCGGCGAGCCGCTTGCGGCGTAACGCTGGAGGTAGAGGTCGGTGGTCACTTCCCGGGTCAGATCAGTCAGGTGCTCCACGACCGTGGCATGCGGCTCGCGATCACCAAGCACCCCCAAGCCATCGAGCATCTGCAGGCAGAACTCATGCGTCGTGGCGATCGTGGCGGCATCGAACTCAGCAAGCGCGTGCGTCACCCGGTCGCGGCGAGCCTCGAGCTCCTCCGGATCGCCGGTGCAGAGTAGGACCTCGAGATCGCTGAGCGACCTGCTTGCGGCGCCCTTGGTGATCGCAGCAGCCAGACAGCTCTCGGCCGCAACGAGACGCTCTCGGACTCGGAGCCGGAGCTCATTCGTTGCCATCCGACCGAACGTGACCAGCAGCAGCTGGTTCAGCTCAGCCGCTCCCTCAGCGATGATGCGGGCGGTGAGTGCTGCGATTGTGTACGTCTTGCCGGTGCCGGCACTCGCCTCCAGCACGGTGGTTCCGGTAGGCAGCTCGCCGCAGATATCGAACGCAGGCGGATCGCTGGTCATCGCAGATTCTCCACGGACAGCAGCGGCTGGAAGACTCTGCGCGCGATGGTGCCGAACCGGCTGGGCTCGGCAAGGCTGCCGCGTTCTTCGCTGGGGATCGACGGCTGGTCGAGCATGGCGTCCAAGCTGGACCCGAAGAACCGCGCGTACGCCTCGTCGCGATCCTCGGCCCAAAGCTTCTCCAGCCGTCGTCGGTATGGCTGGGGCTGCCTGTCTCGATAGCGCAGCGCCGCGTACTCGGCTGAGGTCTTCGGACTGAACGGGAGCGGCTCACGTAGTCCAGTTCTGCGGAGGTCGATCAGATCCGCCAAGACGCGCCCGGCCCAAGTTGCGTCCACCGGTCCGAGCTGCGAGCAGCCTCCGCGTCCAATAGTGACGGACCGCCAGCACTGGCCGGGATCGGCCACAGTCAAGGCCAGGAGCTCGAGCCAGGCCTGCAGCCGATGCTTCGCGGCCAGCTTGGAGTAGCTGACGCGGACGATGGAGTCGCCGATCACCCCGCTCACAGTTCCGGTAAGCCGCGCAGCTTCGAGCTCGGCGAGTACCTCGTAAGGGGCCGCTCGATCGCTGAGATACGGCTGCGCGGTTTCCACGAGTTGTTCAACCTGGTCAGTGATCTCGCGGATCGCTCTTTGACCCAGACCACGCGGCGGCAGGTAGCCGCGTCGCCACTCGGCTGCTGTGAGCGATTCGAGTTGGTGGCCTGCGATGCGGAGCCGCAATAGCCGGTCCCCGATGCTCCAGGCACCTAGACCGTTGAGGCTGACCGGAATCTGCTCGTCGGGGGTCTCATCAGGCCGGATGATCCCCAGCCCACCCCGGTCATAGAGGAGGGCTCGGATCGGATGGTTGAAGAAGCGGACGAGATCGCTGAGGCTGACCAGGCCGTCTTCGGCGGGATCAGACAGGTGCGCGGGGCCGAATACCTGCACCGCTGAGCGACGCTCCCGAGACGCCGCGCGTGCAGCTCGCAGCCCCGCGCGATCGAAGCTGAACCGGTCCCGGGAGCCGAGCCCGCCAGGCGCGAAGTTGGCAGCGTCGAAGGGCTGCAACGGGTGCCGCCTAGTGATCTTGGTCCTGACGGGCAAGCCATCCTCGGTACGCGCCGTGGTATCGAGAGCATCGAGCAGCTCACCAATCGGAACCGCCGGAGGGATCTCCGCTCCAGAACGCGGATCCGAACCGGCAAAGATCACGACCAACCGCTCCAGCGCGGACATGACCGCGTCCAGGAGCAGCTGCCGATCCTCACTTCTTACGTCGTGGTCGCCGACCCACTCCTCATCACTGACGATGTTGTCCCCGTCTGGCGCGGGCTTTCGTGGAAAGACGCCATCGTCGACTCCGAGCAAGCACACCACTCGATGCGGCACCGATCGCATGGGCAGCATCGTGCAGACCGTGAGCGTGCCGGTTCGGAAGTTCGCCCTGCTGGCGCGTCCGCGGAACGCGTCGCTCAGCAGCGCCGATATCTCAGCCAGACTCAGTGAGACGTCGCCAGCTTGATCAATCCCGAGGGCAAGATCACCAAGCTCGTGGTAGGCGTGGCTCAGCTGCCAGCTGTCGGCGGTTGGAACAGACGCCAACAACTCGATCGCCTGCTTGAAGAGCTCCACCCAGGCATCAAGAGGCTGGGTGGTATTGCAGGCGGCCGTCAGCGTGTTGACCCGCGCGACCAGCTCGGCGAGCCGTCCGACAAGATCGACATCGCCGGCGTCGACATCGTCTAATGGCAACGTGGTGCCGAGGAAGTGCTGATCGGTCTCGTCCATCGTGACCCCGAGGAGCAGCCGCTCAAGGCCGGCCGCCCAGGTGTTCTGCCGAAACTCGCCCATCTGGAATCGGCTGCGATGCGCCGCGTCGAATCCCCAGCGAACACCCGCCCGAGGCACGAGATCCTGCAGCCGCTCCAGGTCGTCCTGACTGAAGCCGAACTTCCGAGCGACTGGTGGCACGGCGCACAAATCGAGCAGTGCACTTGCACCGACCCGAGAGTCGGCGAGGCCGACGAGCCGGCTGACGAGGGCGAGCAGCGGGTTCAGCTGCCGCAAAGATCGGTCGGCCAGCCGCACCCGGAGCCGGTGGCCAGGATGCTCGGCCTGCGTCTCAGGGGTGTCCAGGCCGAAGGAGGCAGCGATCAGGGGTGCGAACTTCTCGATGTCAGGGCACATCACGACGATGTCCCGAGGCTCCAGGCTGGCATCGTCGGCGAGCAGGCCGACGAGTACTTCACGTAGCACCTCGACCTGACGATCAGGACCGTGGCAGGCGTGGAATTGCACGCTCTGATCGCCACCACCGAGGACTGGTCGGCTGTCCTCTGGCCATGGCGCGCGGTTGGCCGCGATGTCGGATTGCAGATGGATGAGCAAGGTCGGTGGCTGTGGGATGGTTTCAGCTGCCGAATGATGCATATCAACGACATTCGGGTTGATCTTGGTCAGGGCCAGTTGCAGCTCGCGCACGTCGCGGCCCAGATATGCCAGCAGCCGATGTCGCACCAAGGCATCTGTGGTGTCGTCGGAGCGTCGCAACGGCTTCGTGGAATGAAATCCGTTTCCTCGGGCTGCCGCCGCTACGCGATCCCAGAGCGCGGGGGACGGATGGGGCAACCACAGATGCACGTCGCGATGATCAGCAAGCGCGTTGAGTACGCGCAGGTGGTCGGGAGCCAACCGAGTCGCGCCAAATACCGACAGCCGTTCGGGGAGATCGCTGCTTTCTGGTTCCCGCTGGAGTCTGGCCACCGCTGACGCCAGGCGTTCCGCGGGGCTCGGCGCCCCAAGCTCATCGCGTAGCCGACGCCAGAGCTCGGCCTGCCAGGCCCGATCGGCGGGCAAGGGACATTCTGAGGCATCAAGATCACGCCCCTGTGACCAGTTGTCGATCATGGCCGGCCGGACCGCCGCGTACGCGGCAAAAAGATCAGCGAGATGCCGCGCGGTCGACCAACGCCGCCCCGCACGAAGCGTGTCCAACTCCGTGGAGCCGCCGCGGCCAAGGTAGTGCCACAGCACAGCAGCCCAGGGCTCATCGCGGCAGCCGTCGATGACGTGAAGCAGCGGCCAGACGGCACGGTGTGGCTGCCATGGATCGATGTCCTCTTCCTCCGCGCTACCCGCCAGGGCACGTGCTACCAATCGCCGAGGTGAAAGAAAAGAAACGCCGATGCAGACGCCGTCGCTGCGACCGGGCGAGGCTCCGAGACGCTGCGCCAGGCCTTGTGACAGCCAGCGTTCTACGCCCCGCGTTGGCACGCTGATGATCTCCGTCGCAAACGGATCTGGCAGCGGAGTATTGAGTAGATCCCCGAGAGCAGTGACCAATCGGTCCGCACGCTCGGCACGATGCAGATAGAGCGTCATGGTCGCGGTCAACACTAAGGCGGGGGACTGACAGCGCGCGGCGCGTTGGAACCAAAAGACAAACCAAAAAAGCGGAGACGTTCCCGCGGGAACGCCTCCGCCATCGAAGCTAGCGCGAGACTCCGCGGCGTCCAAGTCCAGCTAAGGCAGCGAGTATGGAGGTATGGCCTTCATGATCAGGCGAGCCAAACCGTCAGACTGGGAGGCATATCGCGCGCGCTGGTCGCTGCTACCGCTCCTATGGATTTGTGGAGACGGGTCGTCGGCGCACCATGGATCGCGATCCGGCCATCACCGAGATCGAACTCGGGTATCCGCTGAGCAACTAATGCGCCGACCGATCTCACACCGTGCGCCGGGCGTTGTGAGCAACCGAAGATCGTCGGTGAGTGCCCTTATGGTGTCGGTGTGCCTGCAGCCTCGATGAGATCCGAAGTGTCACCCGATGCGCTGCTGGATGATCTGGACCCGGAGCAGCGACAAGTCGCGACCGCGCTGACCGGACCCGTCGCCGTCATCGCCGGGGCCGGTACGGGCAAGACTCGCGCTATTACGTATCGGATCGCATACGGCGTCGCGACCGGTGCGTACAGCCCCACATCGGTGTTGGCGGTAACTTTTACGACCCGGGCCGCCGGCGAGCTGCGTGGTCGCTTGCAGCAATTGGGTACGTACGGTGTCCAGGCCCGAACGTTCCATTCCGCCGCGCTGCGGCAGGCGCAGTACTTCTGGCCCCAGGTCTATGGCGGCGAGCTGCCGCGGGTGCTGGACAATCGGATGGGTGTCATCGCTGAGGCCGCCGGTCGGCTTCGGGTTCGGATTGACACGCCTGGCCTGCGCGATCTGGTCTCAGAGATTTCATGGGCCAAGGTGAGCAATGTCAGTGCCGAGGACTATCCGCGGTTGGCCGCCAAACACAACCGCCAGCTCGCCTCCTATGATCCCGAGACGGTATCGCGAGTTTTCGCGGCGTACGAGAAGGCCAAGCGCGATCGTGGTCGGATCGATTTCGAAGACATCCTGCTGTGCGCTGCAGCGCTGATGTCGGAGCGCCCCGAGATCGCGGAGACGATCCGCCGGACGTACCGGCATCTGGTGGTCGATGAGTATCAAGACGTGAGTCCGCTGCAGGAGGCACTGCTGAATCTGTGGCGCGGCGACCGGGCCGAGTTGTGCGTCGTCGGTGATCCGGCGCAGACCATTCATTCCTTCGCCGGTGCCCAGGCCGGTTACCTCACCGGATTCGGTCAACGATTTCCGCAGGCGACCGTGGTTCGGCTGGTGCGCGACTACCGCTCGACGCCTCAGGTCGTCCGGTGTGCCAATTCGATCATGGCGGCAGCCAAGGGTGAGGATGCAATGCGCGGCGGCTTCCGGCCGGTGACTCTGCAGGCGCAGCAGCCACCCGGACCGGAGGTGGAATTCGTCGAATCGCCTGACGAGTCGGCCGAGGCCGCCGCAGTCGCAGACTGGGTCGCTCAGCAAGCCGTCGCAGGCGTGGCTTTCCGGGACATGGCTGTCCTCTTCCGCATCAATGCCCAGTCGCCTGCCATTGAGCAGGCGCTGGCCGATCGCAACATTCCCTATCTGGTACGCGGCGGCGAGCGCTTCTACGAGCGACCCGAAGTACGCCAGACTTTGGTCACGTTGCGAACCAATGCGCGCGCCATGACCGGCTCGGAACAGGGCAGCGCTGTGGAGCAGATGAAGGATGTCCTCATCGCCTTGGGCTGGACTCAACAGCCGCCGGAGGGTGGCGGTGCAGTGCGGGAACGCTGGGAATCATTGGCGGCATTGCTGAGCGTCGCAGAGGACTTGCAAGCCGAGGCCGACGACGCGGCAGCCTCGGGTGAAACTCTCATCGAGCCTCTCACGCTGCAGGACGTCTCAGCTGAGCTTGACCGACGCGCCGAGACGCAACACGTCCCGGCCGCCCCAGGCGTCACTGTCAGCACCCTGCACTCAGCAAAAGGCTTGGAGTGGGACGCCGTTGCACTGCTCGGCATTCACGAGGGATCACTTCCGTTTGTCCTCGCCACCACGCCGGAGCAGATTAGCGAGGAACAGCGGCTGCTCTATGTCGGCGTTACCCGCGCCCGGCGATTGCTCCGCATCTCCTGGTCGAGAACCCGAAACGGCAACGGCCACTCCCGTACGCCGTCACGTTTCCTGCAGCCGGTGCTGCCAGACGCGCTGAGGGCGCCGGCCAACGGGCAACGATCGCTCCGGCGTACCCGCCGCTCGGCTCTCTCCTTGCATTGCCGGTCCTGCGGCCGATCGGTTACCGGAGCGGCAGAACGCAAGATCGGCCGGCATCTGGATTGCCCGGCGACCTACGACGAGCACACCATGGCGCTGCTACGCGAGTGGCGACGCCAGGAAGCCTCGGACCAGAAATTGCCGGCATATTGTGTCTTCACTGACGCCACGCTGATCGCCATAGCCGAGGCGCGCCCCCGCAGCCTGCCGGATTTGATCAAGGTGCAAGGCCTCGGTCATGCGAAGGCAGACAAGTACGGTGAACACCTCTTGGCGATTATCGCGACGGAGGCAGAGCGGGCAAGATCATCTTCCTAATACGGCAAGCGTCACCAAAAAAGTGTTTGCAAGGCTTTGCGATACTGCCCTAGGGTTGACGAGGACCTTAATGCTCGGCCTGAGCACAAGGCCGCCCATCGCCAGCCTGAATACCGAGAGGAGGAGTGCGGTGGACAGCAATCGAAGCAGCGGCGCCCATGCACGCACAGTTGCGCTGACCATGCCCGAACTCCAGTCCTCGCGTGTGCTCATGCCGGCTGTACCGGCCGTTGCGGTTCTCGTCCACGGCGGGCCACACGCCCATCTCCGCCATCCAATGACCAATGGGTCCCGGTGGCGTGGCATGGGTGAAGTCTGCCCTCAGAGCACCGTTACGGCAGCCGTAGCACAAGGCGGACGTATTGCCGGACAGGGCGCATACGACGTCACCGATACCAAGTTCTCGACCAGCATGGGACCACCTTCCTGTAGTCCGCCGGTGTAAATGCACCGACCGCCTCCAGGGCCGTGGCTCCCAGAACCGGGAATCACGGCCTTCGTGTTTCCCGGCCAGATTCGAGGAGCCCAATGCCCATTCGACTGGGCCAGGGCACCTCATGATCAGCAAAGTAGGCCGACATGTATGACGCAGGAGGTGGCCCGATGGTCGTTCCCCACAGGGGGCGGTTGGGCATCGCCGAGCTGCCCTGCCGACTAGTGGACCCGGATCTGTTCTTCGCTGAGGCGCCCGCTGATGTGGAGCTGGCCAAGGCGCTGTGCCTGGACTGCCCGATCCGAGAGGCGTGCCTGGCTGGTGCGCTGAAGCGGCGTGAGCCCTGGGGCGTCTGGGGCGGAGAGCTGTTCGTGGCCGGTGTCGTTGTCGCCCACAAGCGGCCAAGGGGGCGGCCTCGGAAGTACCCGGTCGCTGATCCTTTCGCTCCCGCGGCGAAGGACGAGGCCGCGGCATGACCCGTACGGGACACGCCGACGCAAGAAATTACGGCGATTCTCCCCAAATGCGGGTCTACGTGCCGATAACATCGGCGATGTTTGAGAGCTGCTTGCGTCTGCCGACGCGGGCAGCTAAGAAAGCGGTTTGCACCATCAATTTGCGGCACAGTTTGAGGCTCCCCTTCGGGTCGACCGTGGAGTCCTGGCTACCCCAAGCCAAGCGCGTGCCCGCGACCTAGCCCCCACGCTGTGCCGCGCGTTGATGGTGCAAGCCGTTTCCGCTTGTCGGCCTTACTCCCCGGTCAATTCCTCGGCATAGCCGGGAAGGAATTCCTCAAGCACGTCGCCGAAGGCTGCTTTGGCATTGAGCTGCGACAAGACGGCCAGACCTCCCAGCCACACTCGATGGATGAGCAGATAGCCGGGTGGCAGATTCAGCTTCATCGCCACTCCGCCTGAGGCGTGGGGATCGCGTACCCGGATGAACTGCTCTCGCATCCAGTCGCGATTGAACTGAAACTCCGGCACCGCCGCAGGCTCCACGAACGGGCTCAAATAGTCGAGCAAATCTTCTGCCTCAATCTCAGACGCAACAAAGCCCTGCTCCCGCAAGCCCTCGGCTACCCGATGAGCGTCGCCCTGCTGCGCAATCCTCAAAATCCGTCCCATCGCCGGTGGCAGGCCGTCTGGAAGTCGTGCCACCAGCCCGAAGTCGACCACACCTAGCCGGCCATCCTTCATGAGCTTGAAGTTGCCGGGGTGAGGGTCTGCATGCAGCAGCCCCACCACGCTCGGCCCGGCAAACAGGAATCGCACATACTGCAGGGCGGCCGCATTGCGCTTCTTCGCTGACAGACGTGCCGCTGAGGAGAGTGGTGCACCGTCGACCCACTCACTCACCATGACCCTGGGCGTACTCGCCAACACGAGTGGTACGTAAAACTCCTTGCTCCCTGCAAATCCCTCAGCCGCCTGCTGCTGGGAATCCGCCTCGAGCGTGTAATCGAGTTCTTCAGTCACCCTGGCGGTGAGCTCGTCCACCAGTGCGCTGACATCCATGCCACCCGCCAATGGCGCGAAGACCTTGGAAAGCCGCCCAATCTGCCGTAGGTCAGAGCGCAATGCTTCGTCGGCCCCCGGGTACTGAACTTTGACCGCGACCGTACGGCCGTCGGACCAGGTGGCCCGATGGACTTGACCGATTGATGCGGCGGCCGCTGGCAGCGGGTCGAAATCACTGAACGAGTCGCGCCAGGCAGCGCCGAACTCCCGGGCAAGTACGGCGTGCACCCTTGAGGTCGGCATCGGCGGTGCGGCATCTTGCAGCCGCGACAGATGTGCCCGGTACGGCGCTGCAACCTCCTCGGGCAGCACCGACTCGAACAAGCTCAAGGCTTGGCCGAACTTCATCGCCCCGCCCTTGAGCTCGCCGAGAACTCGGAAAAGCTGCTCAGCCGCGCGCTGCTGCAGCTGCTCACTGACCTCTTCGGCCGGAGCACCACCCAATCGCTTACCGAGTCCGAGCGTCGCGCGGCCGGCGAAGCCGAGCGGCAGGGAGGCAAGTTTTGCGCCTCGGCGAAATGCGGAGCGAGCCAGCGAACTGCCGTCGCCCGCGGCGGCCAGATGCCGTTCCGCGCCATTGGCCCGCTTGGCCGGCTGGTCGCTCATGGCCCCCATTCTGTATGGCTCAGCCAACCGCAGCCACAGCCGGGATGAGCTGCCCAGCGCCGCAGCCGTGTCACGAAACCGGGCCAGCTGAGTTCCAGTGTGGAACCAGCGGACTCGGGCAGCTCACCGTACAAGAATGCCAGCGTTTGGGTAGCAGCAACCGAGGCGGCCCAGGCATGCAGCGACGGCGGGGTGTCGATCTGCAGCCGCGACAGCTGTCTGAGAACACCCGGCCACTGCGGGTCTGCATCGCTGCGAGACAGATCAGCGCAACGCAGACACGATGTCTGACCGGGAACTATCAGCGGCCCGACGCTTACGCCATTGCCCCAACAGCGCACGAGCAGATGAGGTTGATCATTGCGCACCAGATGATCACTGATCGCTCGGTCGGGCTCGGGTCGCTCGCAGGCGACGACAGTGAGATCCAGGGCAACGGTTTCTGGTTTGGACCAATGGCTCAGCGTGGCAATTCTGGCGCCGGCGTCTGCCAGCGCTGCGCGCAGCGCCTCCGCCTGCGAAGCCAGCACACCGGCGGCCGGATACAAGGCCAGATTCGGCGGCTGGCTGTCGTAAACGTAGAGCGTGCCGAGTCCGCTGGCCAGGAGTAGCCGAGCGAGCTGACAGCCCACAGCCCCGGCACCAATCAGCCGTACCTTCGACGAAACTAGGGAGTCCAGGTACGGCGCCGAGCCCTGTTGGGTGAGTAGGCCTGCCGCGGCGAGGGCGTCCAACGCCCCAGTGACCTGGTCGGTGGTCAGACCGGCGGTGCGACCACCGCGTCGGACAGCGCTGACGGGATGGGAGCCGTCTAACAGCTCCAGCAGGGTGGCAAAGCCGGGGCCGCGAAAGACCAGCGCGGTAACGGGATCGATACCCACCTGGATCTCGTCGGTCGCCCGCCGAATGACGGGTGCGTACGGCGCGAGTCGCGGATGCTCAGGCCGAACGGTCGATTGTGATCGGGATTGGAGGGAGGTCACCGGGCAAGTTTGTGGTTATGTGCCGGACACGCCAGCGCTATCCACAGCCCAATTTGATATCAATCGAAGGTCCACAACCTGGCTCAGACGTGCAATCAGGGACGGTCGCGGACCGACCGTCCCTGATCGAATTGCGCTGTGTGGCTGCTAGGCCCTGCCGAGAATGCGGTTCAGGTTCGTGCCACATACCGGACACTTCGCCTTAGCCATCCGGGTGCCCTTGTCGTTGACGTGCACCTCGCCCGAGGCCTCGCGCTTTGCCTTGCATTTCACGCAGTAGAACTCGCCGCTGTACGTCTCCGCCATGACTTCTCCTTGTTCGCTGTTCCTCCGCACCTGGTCACAGTTGCGGGACCGCGCGCTGGGTCATCGACCGCCTGGCGGCCACATATTTGAAGGGCGACCGTTACCGCGACCAACGCCATACCGCTTGGACGCGGGTAACTCTACGCGAGCGCGCCCTACGCGCTGGCAGACCCGACAAAAGAAAGGACGAAACCTCCAGGGACATCGGGATCGCTAGCCTTCCCCTGCGAGCGTGCCGACCATCTGGAGGTTTCGTGCTCGGAACGCTATCCGCGCCCGCAGGTCGCGTCAAACGGTTCTGACAAATTCACTTTCCACCGAATGTGGACAACTGTGTGGAAACGATGTGCACCGTCGGCTGCTGCTTTGTGGACCAAAAGTCGCGATCAGATCACTGCACGGTGGAAGCCATGTGGAAACCTGTGAGAGCAGTGGTCTCATCTAATTTGTCAGGCTATGTATCTCCTACTCTCAAGTGCTTATTTAGGCTTCGCTGCCTTCCTCCCGAAAGTGGTCGAAGCCGACCGGCGACATCGCGTGTTGCATGCTGGCTGCGACCACTTTTGGACGGGTAGGTTGGCTCGTGCCATCCAAGGAGGACATCGTGAATCAACCACGACTGCCTCTGTCCCAGCCAGGGGCGAGGAGGAGGCAACGTCGCCCACAGTCGCCGACACCTCGCCGCCGGCCGACCAGCAGCGAGGCCACGCAGACAGCGATCGATAGTCCTGGGTTGGATCAATCCACTCCGCAGGTTGAGGTGCGACGGAGCAGCCGCCGTACCCGAACAGTGACCGCGTACCGAGACCGCGACACCATCGTCGTATTGATTCCACAACGCATGTCGAAGGCTGACGAACAGACCTTCGTTAGCGACATGGTCGAGAGAGTCCTCGCTCGCGAGGCCCGGGCATTGGCACCGCGTGGCGATGAGGCACTGGTAGCCCGAGCGCGCGACCTTGCGGCGACCTACCTGGCGCCGGCTCTGGATCACATGCCCGAGCCGGCCGGAGTTTCCTGGGTCACCAACCAGCAGCAGCGCTGGGGATCGTGTACGCCGAGCACCGGCCTTATCCGGCTCTCGCACCGCCTGCAGCCGACGCCAGCCTGGGTGGTTGATTACGTCCTGCTTCACGAGCTGGCACATCTGGTAGAGCCGAGTCATTCCGATCGCTTCTGGCGCTTGGTTGGCCGCTACCCGGCGACCGAGAAGGCCAAGGGCTACCTCGAGGGCTATCTCGCTGGGCAAGGCAGGCAAGCCGATGAATTCGATGTCGACTGAGGGAACAGCTCGTCGCCGGGCAGCGGTCGTTCTGGCTCGATATGACGCCTCACCTGCAGCGCCAGAGGGCATGGATCCAGAGACTTTCGCCGAGGCCTGCCTGCTGGATTCGTACGAGGTGGTGGCCGATCTGATCGACGTCCGATCGGGCATCGCGGGTCCGGCTTCGGTTGCCGAGCTGCTCTGGCCTGGAGCGTTGCATCTTCCGGCGGACATCACGGTGTCTGCGATCGCGCGTCAGTTGAGTGACGAGGCCGATGAGCTTGTCGTGGTGCCGGCGGATGTGCCGGACCTGCCAGGACTCGTACTGGCCAAGTTGTTCAAGGTGCTCCATCGGACCGATATTGCGGTTGCGCCCGAGCAAGGCGGAAGCGGGTGCGTCGCGATTGGCATATCGCTGCCATTGGCCGACTGGATTCCCCAGGACGCGTTCGACCTTGATCAGAACCCGTTTGCGCGACTCAGCGCCATTGCGCCGCGCCGAAGCCGGTGCACGCTGACACCGACCTGGCACCGACTGCGGACGCCGGCGGACGTGGCTCAGCTCGACCCCAATCTGGAGGGATGGGAAGAGACCAGGGCCCTGCTCTCAGGTCGGGCACTGGCAAGCGAGTAGTGGCTAATCCACCGGCCAGAGCCGCGTCTCACTGGGATGCCGGGGAAACTCTGGCCGAACGCTTCCGAGCGCATGCCCGCGACGCCGAGCACCTGTACGGGTACGCCATCCGGGGCATGGCCGATGATTGGGACGCCGGCGGCCCCGTCCGCGAGCTGTGTCGCGGATATGAGCATGCACCGCGCGGGGCAGTGGTCCACCTTCGGCTGCTGGCCGGCGTATTCCGTCTCGTACTCACCGGCCGGGCTCCGGAACTCGTGCGGTTCTATCCCTGCCTCGGCGGCACTGCGCCCGCTTCGCAAGTCTGGCCGGTCATGCGTGATGTGATCGGCGCGCACGTCGAGGAGATGCATGCTGCCCTTGCGGTACCCCCGCAGACCAACGAGGTCGGTCGATCGGCTGCGTTGCTCGCTGGACTGTTTGATCTGGTCGCTGCCTCGGGCGTACGCCGTATCCGGCTGCTAGAGCTTGGGGCGAGCGCGGGTCTCAACCTGCTGCTCGACTACTACGCGTTTCGCGGCACATCCTGGCATTTCGGCGCTATCGATTCGAAGCTCCAGTTCGTCGACCCTATCGAGGGTCCCGTTCAGCCTGAAGGATTCGTGATCACTGACCGTGGGGGTTGCGATCTTCATCCCGTGGACGCCGGCACTGCCGACGGCCGGCTGTTGCTCACGTCCTTTGTCTGGCCCTTCGACCTGCATCGTCATGACCGCCTCAGGTCGGCATTGGCAGTGGCGGCGATTCACCCGGTGCACATCGACAAGGGGACGGCAAGCAGCTGGTTGCTCAACGCGCTGGAGGCCGATCGTGATGGACTACAGGTTGTCTGGCACTCGGTCACCCAGATGTATTGGCCGACTGAGGAAATCACCGCCGTCAGGAGCATTCTGACGAACTACGGCGCACAGCAGCGGCTCGGGGAAGTGAGTTTGGAATACGACTTTCATGATCAACGGGCCGTCAAGCCTGAGCTGCGTACCCGGCTATGGAATCCGAATGCTGGCACCTCGATTCGGGAGCGCCTGATCGGGACCGCCCACGACCACGGGATCACAGTAACGATCGCAGCCGATCCAAGCTGACCAGGTAGTTGCCTGTTGCTCTAATTCTGCCGTGCAGGACTTCCGGCAGGCGTCGGATCAAGTCAGCATTGCGCGGTGAAGTCATCACCGTCACCAGTGCTCCTCGACCAGCTTTCGAACGTTCAACTGAACGCGTCACAGCCGATCATTTACGACCGCCCAATCGGAGTCCGACTGCTCTATCAGGATCCTGTGTCAGGCGTTACTGCCAGCCGAGCCGTACGCCAGCAGCTCGTACCAGCGCCAGCACCGAGTCGTCCACCTCTGGCAGCCGATGATGAGCAAACCAGCGCACGTCCAGCGACTCCGCGCCGATATTCGGGCTGCCCATCCGATTCGCGATCACTAGGTACTGCACATCGAGGTGATAGGTGGGTCGCACCTGGCCGCAGGGCACCTCG